>Ga0070686_100000040_pt1 | contig 104772 bp, 105 predicted proteins | sample KBSS23LmetaG_FD_65654 | JGI IMG/M metagenome (GOLD analysis project Ga0070686, IMG submission 65654) | Switchgrass rhizosphere microbial communities from Kellogg Biological Station, Michigan, USA - KBS S2-3L metaG | ecosystem: Host-associated > Plants > Roots > Rhizosphere ...
GCGTCCTCAGCTTCGACCATCAGCCCGTGCCGCGGTGAGGCGCAGCGCATTGATTGTGCGTTGCCCAAAGTCATGTCATCCTGAAGGAGCCGCCGCGCTAACACCTGTCTCTGCAGAGACTTATGGCGGCGACTGAAGGATCTGTGCTCGGCGTCCGAGCGATCGGCCGGGTGTCGCTCGGACGGATGCCATGGATCCTTCGGGCGCCCCCCAATCCAGGTGTAGACGAAGGGTCATTGCCTCGGCGCCGCTCAGGATGACAGTTTCCAGGGAGAGGGCACGGTTGATCCGGGCTGTTGGATGATTGGACGACAAGACGGCAGCCGCGGGGGATGATCTCCCGCGGCTGCCGTGTGTCTGGATGGTGCGCGTCGCCGTTGCTCAGTCGCGGCGGAGCACCACGTGTTTGGGGATGACGTCGAGGTAGAGGATGCCGTCGATGCGGTCGCGGCCGGTGATGTTGCCTTCGAAGAGCGGCAGTCCGTCGGCGCTCGAGTCGTCGTCGTAGTAGAAGGTGACGTGGCTCCCGTCGCGCCGGGCATCGACCCAGGTGCCGCCGGTGCCGCGTTCGCCTTCGCGCGTGAGCCCGCCGCGGCCGTACAGGCCGTAGAGGTCGTCGTCCAGGTCCAGGTAGAAGTCGATCCCCGACTCGTATCGCCCCACCCAGTAGCCGTCCAGGCGGGTGAGGCCGGCGACCGCCAGCACGTCGGAGCAGCCGGAGAGCGCGACGAGGAGGATCGCGAACATCGCCGGCCGCAGGAGGGGGGCGCCACGCCGCGTGGGTTGGGCACGCATCATCGTTTCTCCGCGTATCTGCCGTGCTCGCCGTGGGCCCGAATCATCCGCTCGGGGGCGAGGTGAAACGCGAGACCGCCGAATTTCCCGACGTTCAACCCGCATCGCGGGCACAAGATCCATCCCGTGGTGTTGCGACCGCCGCACGGCCGTGGGTAATCTTCAGCCCAGTCCTTCCACTCCCCCGATCCATCCTCCTGCCTTCTCCACATGAGTCTACGGGCTTCCATCGTGGCGGCCGCGCTCGCGTGCGCGGCGCCGCTGCAGGCGCAGGGCGTTCCGCGCGCACCGCAGCTGATGCGGGTGGCCGCCTCGTCGGGCGGCGTGGTGCTCTCGATCGATTCGGGGAGCGTGGCCCACTCGGGCGACTCCACCTTCGTGGTGGACGCCGTCTACCAGTTCCCCGCCGACACGGCGCAGCACGTGGCCGCCGACCGGCAGGTGGACAGCCAGGAGCTCGACTGCGCGTCCATGCGCCAGCGCGCGCGCCGCACCGAGCACTACCTGGGCGATTCGCCCATCCCGGTGCCGACCAACGATTCCACGCGCTTCTCCACGCGCTGGCAGCCCGTGGGCGACGACGAGCTCCCCATCGCCCAGGCGATCTGCCAGGTGCTGCTGGGCTCGTTCACCTCGCTCCCGGTCACGCGCGAGGTGTGGAGCGTGGAGCAGCAGCCGGAGCTGGCCAACGGCGATGACGTGGCTCGCGCGCTCTCGCAGCAGTATCCGCGCGCCGCGCGCAGCGCCCGCGAGGGCGGCCAGGCGGTGCTCCGCTTCCAGATCACCGCCGAGGGGCGGGTGGACATGGCCACGGCGCGGGCGCTCTGGGCCACCCGCGCCGACTTCGCGAGCGCCTCGCTGCACGTGGTGGAGGCGATGCGCTTCCGCCCCGCCAAGGACGGCGGCACCCCCGTGGCGGTGTGGGTCAACCTCCCCGTCACCTTCTGGCTTTCGGACGACGGGATGGTGGGCGCGCCCGGCCCCGAGCGCGGCCCCGCGGGCTCGCCACTGTGGGGCGGCCGCTCGGCCCAGCCCACGCGCCCGGTGCACCCGAACCTCCGCCCGCCGGTCGAGCCGGTTCGTCCGGGCCCGCCCTGAACGCTCGAGTTGGGGGCAAGCGAGCGGCAGCCGCGGGGAGTGCCCGCGGCTGCCGTGATCTCGGGCCCGGTGTTTGGCCTCAGGCGGCGAGGCGCCGCACCACCTCTCTCGCGCCTTTCCGGTACACGGTCAGGCACACTAGGTCGTTCTCCGGGTCGCGCACCTCCCACCAGCGGCTCTTCTTCTGCTTGATGATGCTGTAGCTGGGCTTCGCGGCGGCTGCGGGCATGGGGTCGTTCGGGTCCTGCGGCATGGTGCCTCCTGATGGGCTCTTGACCTTCGCCGCGCGGCAGGGGTAGCTTGGGTGAGCGGGCGGCTCTCGGGTCGCTTCGTGTGGGGCTGGCCGAGTCTTCTTGGCGGGAGAGCGGCCGGCCTTTTCTTCGCCCCTGCTGTACGGAATATGCTGTACCGCCCTGGCGATGTCAAGTATTTCCTGTACAGATAGATTCGTCTCGTGGACGAGGGATTATCGCATGGAAGATCAAGTTACCTTGATTCAGCGCGCATTGGAGGAAGGGCCCTTTTCGATTCGCGCGCTCGCAGAGGACGCGGGCATCAGCTACGACACGCTGTACTCGTGGGCGAGAGGGCGCCGTACGCCAAAGCCAGAAAACTTGCAGCAGGTCGCGGATGGATTCGACCGCAGGGCCGAGAGACTGAAACGCCTTGCTGACGAGCTCCGCAGAGCGGCGAAGTGAACCGCTACTGATCACGCGTGTGCCCCACCAACAACACACCACCAGAATGCCGATTCCCGATTACGAAACGTTGATGCTCCCCGTGCTTCGCTTCGCCGCCAAAAGCGGTGGCGTGGAGGTGTCGACGCCGGAGGCTGCGCGCGTTCTCGCGAACGAATTCGGACTCAGCGAGGAGGAGCGTACCGCGCTGCTCCCCAGCGGCGGGACGTTCGTTTTCGCCAGCCGTGTGAGCTGGGCATGCACCTATCTCAAGAAGGCCGGTCTGCTCGAGGCGACGCGTCGAGGTTATTTCCGCCTGACGCGGCGAGGAGAGCAGGTGCTTGGTTCGAAGCCAGAACGCGTGAACAACGAACTTCTCGACCAGTTCCCGGACTTTCGCGAGTTCCGCACGCGCGGGAAGAAGGAAGCACGCAAACCAGCCTCTGCGCCGGTACAGCTTCCAGTTGGCACTCCCGAGGAGGTGATCGGAGCGCAGTATGACCTGCAGCGAAAAGCGCTCGCCTCTGAGATCCTGGAAACCGTCAAGAGCGCATCCCCGCAATTCTTCGAACGCATGGTGGTCATGCTGCTGGTGAAGATGGGGTATGGCGGTTCGCTTCAGGATGCCGGCAAAGCCGTGGGCAGGAGTGGAGACGGCGGCGTGGATGGTGAAATCAAGGAAGACAAGCTCGGGCTCGACACCATCTACATCCAGGCGAAACGGTGGGATGGAACGAAGATCGGCTCACCTCAGATCGACCAGTTCGCCGGTGCGCTGCAGAAGAAGAAAGCTCGCAAAGGCGTCTTCATCACCACGTCGACGTTCACTGTCGAAGCGATGCGTTCGGTGGCTGAATATTCGAGCCGAATCGTGCTGATCGATGGGCCCACGATGGCGGAACTGATGATCGACCACGATGTCGGAGTCTCTGTCGCCAAGACGTTTAGCCTGAAGCGGATCGACTCAGACTTTTTCAACGAGGGCTATACGGACGAGTGAAGCATCTGCTTCCCAGTCCGCCGCGGATCTCACCACACCCCATCTAACGATCGTCGTGCATCCACAAAGCCCAGCTCTTCGCGAACTTGCCGAGAAGTGGCAGGACGTCCCGCCGGCGGAGCGCGCCAACTCGCAGCCGTACATCATCGAGCTGTGCGACGCGCTGGGGGTGACCCGGCCGCAGCCGCGCGGCTCGGGGTTCGAGTTCGAATACCCCGTGACCACCACCGACCGGCGTACGGGGAAGAACACGCCCAACTTCATCGACCTGTACCGGCAGGACTTCTTCATCGTCGAGGCGAAGCACACCGGGACGGGGACCGAACGGGAGATGGGCGCCGCGTACGGGCAGGCGAAGGGGTATGCGGGCGACATCCCGCACGCGCCGCCGCCATACCTGATGGTGCTGAACATCGGGCGCACGCTGCTGGTGTGGGACCGGTGGGGCGGCAATTACGGCGGCGTGAACGCGGCGCGGCGCGTCGACCTGCGCACGCTGTGGCAGCGCGACGATGACATCGAGTTCCTGCGCGCCGTGTGGGAGAACCCCGAGTCGCTGAACCCCGCGGTGCGCGGCCGCGTGGTCACGCGCGAGGTGGCCGAGCGGCTGGCGAAGCTGTCGGCGTCGCTGGAGGGGCGGGGGCATGATGGCGAGCGCGTGGCGCGGTTCCTCATGCGCTGCGTGTTCACCATGTTCGCCGAAGACGTGGGCCTGCTGCAGGAGAAGCTGTTCCAGGGAATCATCAACGACTTCCGCAACGATCCGGGCGAGTTCCGGCTCGCCATGGAAGAGCTGTGGCAGAAGATGGATCGCGGCGAGCGCTTCGGGGGGAAGAAGCTGCTGCGCTTCAACGGGCACTTCTTCCACGAGGCCGAGGCGCTGGAGCTGACGCCCGCGGACCTCGGCGTGCTGGCCGACGCCGCGGCGGCCGACTGGCGCCAGGTGGAGCCCACCATCTTCGGCACGCTGCTCACGCGGGCGCTGGACCCGCAGGAGCGCCACCGCCTGGGCGCGGAGTACACGCCGCGCGAGTACGTGGAGCGCGTGGTGCGCCAGACCGTGGACGTGCCCCTGCGCGAGCGCTGGGCCCCCGTGCAGGCGCACGCGGCCGAGCTGGCCGCATCGAAGCGGAAGAAGGACCGCGACGCCGCGCTGGGTGAGCTGCGCGAGTTCCACGCGTGGATGCGCGGGCTTCGCTTCCTGGACCCGGCGTGCGGCAGCGGCAACTTCCTGTACGTCACGCTGCACATGGTCAAGCGCATCGAGCTCGAAGTGCTGCGGGCGATCGACGAGATCACCGGCAACCCCGAGCTGGCGATCGAAGAGGTGGGGCCGTGGCAGTTCCACGGCATCGAGATCAAGCCGTGGGCGCGCGAGATCGCCGAGCTCACGCTGTGGATCGGCTTTCACCAGTTCTGGAAGGAGCACCACGCCGGCGTCAATCCGCCCGAGCCGGTGCTGCAGGACACCGGCACCCTCGAATTGCGCGACGCCGTGCTCGCCTGGGATGGTGAACCGGTTGAGAATCCCGAGCGGTCGCGTCTTGATCCCACGCCGCGCATCGTCCACCCCATCACCGGCAATCTCGTCCCCGATCCCGACGCTCGTCTGCCGTACTACGAGTACCGCGGCGCGCGCCAGGCCGAGTGGCCGCAGGCGGATTTCATCGTCGGGAATCCGCCGTACATGGGCCGGGGTCGCCAACGAGAAGCTTTCGGCGACGGATACGTCGATGCGCTGCGGAAAGCTTATCCCGAGGTTCCCGACAATGCTGATTATGTGATGTACTGGTGGTATCGCGCGGCTGACGCGGTTGCTTCGCGGCGAACAGCTCGAGCCGGGCTAATCACCACGAACACCATCACACAGCGTCACAACCGAGAAATCATTGAGGACGTGGCGGAACGTGGCGCGGGAATCACGTGGGCGATCGCAGACCATCCGTGGTACGACGAATCGGGAGGTGCGGCGATCAGGGTCTCGCTTACCGTTCTCTCCCACAAGCCATCTTCGGCAACTTTGGTCTCCGTTGACGAACAAGGCAGAGTATTCCGAGAGACGATCATAAATAAAATCAACTCGGATCTGACTGCGCATGCGGACGTTGTCGGAGCATCATCGGAAAAGCTAAGGGCAAACCTCGGCCTATCTTCTCAAGGATTTACGCTCGTGGGAGAAGGATTCCGCGTTCCTCCCGAAGAAGGGCTGGTACTCATCCATATGGATGTACGGCATGAGGGAGTGGTGCGGCCGCTAGTAAATGGACGCGACCTCTCCGATCGGCCGCGCGGAATGTTCACGGTTGATTTTGCATTGATGACTGAACAAGAAGCACGCGAGTTCCCTGTTCTTTATGACCTTGTGCGAACGCGCGTCAAACCTGATCGCGATGCAAATCGCCGTGCAACTCGAGCGAAATACTGGTGGCGCTACGGTGAGCCGACGATCAATCTCCGAATCGCGATGGACGGCTTAGAGCGGTACATCGCGACCGTAGAAACGTCGAAGCACCGTGTATTTCAGTTTCTTCCTACGAACACGGCGGCCGAGCATTCAGTCGTCTGCATCGCGACTGATGATCCTTTCCACCACGGTGTCCTCTCGTCGTTGCCACATGTCATGTGGGCACTTGCGGCGGGAGGACGACTCGGTGTCGGTAACGATGCACGGTATCAGAAAGCGATGACCTTCGATCCGTTCCCCTTCCCCGATCCGCCGAAGGAGCTGCGGGAGGAGATCGGGCGGGTGGCGGAGCGGCTGGATCAGCACCGCAAGGACGCTATCGCCCGGGACGAGCGGGTGACGATGACGGGGATGTACAACGTGGTGGAGAAGCTGCGCAGCGGCGAGAAGCTCACCGAGAAGGAGCGCGCCATCCACGAGATCGCCGCGTGCGGCGTGCTGAAGGACATCCACGACGAGCTGGACCGGCTCGTGGCGCAGGCGTACGGCTGGCCCTGGCCGATGGAGCGCGAAGAGGTGCTGGAGCGCCTGGTGGCGCTGCACGACGAGCGGGTGGAAGAGGAGAAGCGCGGCATCATCCGCTGGCTGCGGCCGGAGTACCAGATCCCGCGCTTCGGCGGCGGCGCGCCCGCCGCGGCCGAGCCCGCGCTGGCGCTGCCCGAGGAACCCGCGGCGGTCGCCGTTGCGGTACCCGAGGCGGCGCGGCCCTGGCCGGCCGGCGCCATCGAGCAGATCGCCGCGGTGAAGGCGCACGTGGCGGCCACGCCCGCCACCCCGGCCGAGGTGGCGGCCGCGTTCGCCGGCGCGTCGGAGCCGCTGGCGGCGCGCTACCTCGAGCTCCTGGCCACGGTGGGCGAGGTGCGGCTGCTTGGCGACGGCCGCTACGAAGGCGTGACCGAACCGCTCTGACGCGAGGCTCGATGAGCGAAACGAAACCACTCACCGGAAAGATCGCCCTCGTCGCTGGCGCCACGCGCGGGGCGGGGCGGGGGATCGCGACCGAGCTGGGCGCCGCGGGGGCGACGGTGTACTGCACCGGGCGCACGACGCGCGCGGTGCGGTCGGAGTACGACCGGCCGGAGACGATCGAGGAGACGGCGGAGGCGGTGACGGCGGCGGGGGGCGAAGGCGTCGCCGTGCGCGTCGACCACCTCGACCCCGCGCAGGTCCGGGCGCTGGTGGAGCGCATCGACGCCGAGCACGGGCGGCTGGACGTGCTGGTGAACGACATCTGGGGTGGCGAGAAGCTGATCGAGTGGAACGTGCCCGTGTGGCAGCATTCGCTCGACGGCGGCCTACGGATGATGCGGCTGGGCATCGACACGCACCTGGTCACCAGCCACTTCGCGCTGCCGCTGCTCGTCCGCCGCCCCGGCGGGCTGGTGGTGGAGATGACCGACGGCACGGCCGAGTACAACGCGGCCAACTACCGCCTCTCCATCTTCTACGACCTGGTGAAGACGTCGGTGCAGCGCATGGCGTGGGGGCTGGCGAAGGAGCTCGCGCCCCACGGCTGCACCGCCGTGGCCCTCACCCCCAGCTGGCTGCGCTCGGAGATGATGCTGGGGCACTACGGCGTGACGGAGGAGAACTGGCGCGACGCCACGGAGGCCCAGCCACACTTCGCCATCTCCGAGAGCCCGGCCTACGTGGGCCGCGCCGTGGCCGCGCTGGCGGGGGATCCAGACGTGGCGCGGTGGAACGGCCAGTCGCTCTCCAGCGGCCAGCTGGCCCAGGTCTACGGCTTCCGCGACGTGGACGGCTCGCAGCCCGACTGCTGGCGCTACATGCGCGAGGTGCAGGACCCCGGCCTCCCCGCCGACACCACGGGCTACCGGTGAGATCCTTGCGGGGCAGGAGTCGCTGGGCTCCCGCGCGAAACCTTGTTGCGCGCTGAGCACATGGACGAGCGGCCGGCCGACGTGCAGCTGATGCGGATGCACGTGGAAGCCCTCTTCACGCACGACGCGCGGGGGCACGTGGTGCGCGTGAACGAGCCGGGCGGCAAGGAGGCCCCGCGCTTCTTCCTGGGCCGCACCGCGCAGGGCCACCTGTGGCGTGTCCGCGGCGACGTGGACGATGCGCTGGCGCGCGAGCTGGCCGCCGCGTGCGCCGCCGAGCCCCCGGCCGGGCACCCCCCGCGTCCGAGCGACCGCGCGGCGGAATACGCCGCCCTCCTCGCCCGCGCCGCGCCGGTCGAGCGCACGTGGAGCGGCCCGGCCTACGGCTTCCCCGAGACGATCGACGTGCCGCGCGACACCGTCGAGGTCACGGCGGAGAACGCGGAGATCCTGCGTCCGCACCTGGCGCCGTGGCTCGAGGACGTGGCGTGGGGGCGGCCGATGGTTGCGCTGCTGGACGAGGGGCGGGCGGTGGCCGTGTGCTGCAGCGTGCGCATGACCGACGCGGCGCACGAGGCGGGGGTGGAAACCGCGCCCGGCTTCCGCGGGCGCGGCTGCGCGCCGCGCGTGGTCGCCGCGTGGGCGCACGCCATCCGCAGCATGGGCCGCATCCCACTCTACAGCACGTCGTGGGAGAACGCCGCGTCCCGCGCGGTGGCGCGGAAGCTGGGCCTCACCCAGTTCGGCGCCGACCTCCACTTCACGTAATGCCCGCCAGAGACGATCGAAGGGCGCACCGACAAGAGCCCAGCCGTGGAGCCTCGCGCAGTTTGCGAGGCTTCTCGTAGTTGTTGCTGCGGCTTCAGCCGCCGGACCAGAGCTGGCCCGCCGCTTCGCCACCAGCAGCACGAACCGAGCACCCATGGTACGCACTCTGCATTACAAAGTACTTGACGATGGAGGTCGATGCGGCTACTGTAGACCAGCAGCCGGCGTGTTCAACGAGTCTGAGCGAGGTGATTTGGGATGTCCAGTCTGGTCGAGGTCCTGTATCCGGTTCCGGACATGCGGCGGACGCCGCTTTCCACGGTGCGCTGGTGGGAGTCGCGCCGCCTGGCGTTCAACAAGGCGGTGGGCGCCGCGGGATTGGTGACGCTGGCGGTCGGGTCGCTCTTCGCGGCGCTCCCGCCGCACTCGCAGTTCCTGCCGCTACCCTTCATGCTCGTGGGCGCAGCGGTGTACGGGCTGGTAGCGAACGGGTGCTACACGCTGGGCTGGGTGGCCGAGCTCCTCGCCCGGCGCGTATGGGGGCGGCGCGCGCCCGACATCGGGCCGATCCTCTTTCGCCAGGGGCTGATCTTTTCCGTGGGCCTCACGCTGCTGCCGATCCTGGTGGCGGTGATGGCCTGGGTGTTCCGCCTGGTGGCGATGGTCGTGTCGTAGCGGCGCCCGCCGTGGAAGGCGGATGGAACGTGGAGACGCGGAGACGCGGCGACAGGTGCCGTATCTCCGCGTCTTTCGTATGATGAAGATTCGCCGGCCGCGCCGGGATCGAACCATCCTCCCCCACACGACGTTCCATGCGCCCCACCACGCCGCACGCCGCATTCGCCGCCGCATTCGCCGCCGCCCTCGCTACGGGCCCGCTGGCCGCGCAGATCCCCGACGGGCCGGCGGTGCGGCAGGCGCTCGCCTATGCGGCCAGCAGCGAGCCGCTGACCGTCGACGAGCAGGTGGAGATCTGCCAGATCGCCGCGCCGCCGTTCAAGGAGGCGCGCCGCGCGGCCGACTACCGCCGCCGCATGCAGGCGCTGGGGCTGCGCAACGTGCGCACCGACAGCGTGGGCAACGTGATCGGCGAGCGCCCGGGCGACCCCGGCCAGCCGGTGATCGTCCTGTCTGGCCACCTGGACACCGTCTTCCCCGAAGGCACCGACGTGCGCGTGCGCCGCGAGGGCACCGTGCTGCACGGCCCCGGCATCGGCGACGACTGCCGGGGGCTGGCGGTGCTGCTGTCGGTGGCGCGGGCGATGGACAACGCCGAGATCCGCACGCGCGGCACCGTGCTGTTCGTGGGCACCGTGGGCGAGGAGGGCGCCGGCAACCTGCGCGGCGTGCGCCACCTGTTCGAGCGCGAGCTGCGCGGCCGCGTGACCCACTTCATCTCGGTGGACGGCACGGGTTACTCGATGACCAAGGACGCCGTGGGCAGCTACCGCTACCGCGTGACCTACAAGGGACCCGGCGGCCACAGCTACGGCGACTTCGGCGCGCCGAACCCGGTCCACGCGCTGGGCCGCGCCATCGCCCGCATCGCCGACTTCCAGGTGCCCGACGAGCCGCGCGTCACCTTCAGCGTGGGGGTGGTAGAGGGCGGCACCTCGGTGAACGCCATCGCGGGCCAGGCCAGCATGCTGGTGGACATGCGCTCGGTGAGCACGTCGGCGCTCGACTCGCTCGACCGGCGCTTCCACGCGGCCGTGCGGCAGGCGGTGGACGACGAGAACGCCCGCTGGCCGGCGTCCACCGTGCGCCTGGCGGTGGAGGTGGAGCGCACCGGCACCCGCCCCGCCGGCACCCAGCTGGCCAGCGCGCCCATCGTGCAGACCGCCCACGCCGCCGGCGTGCGCCTGGGCTTCAGCCCGCCCGCCACCGAGTCGAGCACCGACGCCAACATCCCCATCTCCCTCGGCATCCCGGCGCTCACCATGGACGCCGGTGGCACCGGCCGCGGCGCCCACTCGCTGGGCGAGAGCTGGGATTCGGCGGGGAGCGCCAAGGGCACGCAGTGGGTGCTGCTGGTGGTGCTGGCGCTGGCGGGGGTGCGGTAGGGGGAGATCGAGGGAGATCGGCGGAGGTCGAGGAATCGAGGAAATCGAGGAAATCGAGGAAATCGAGGAAATCGAGAAAATAATCGGGGAGATTGAGGAGATCGGACGAGTTGGATGCCGGCAGGCCCGGCTGCAGACCGGCGGCTGAAGCCGCAGCAAAACTACGAAAAGCCTCGTAAACAGCGCGAGGCTCCAACGGCTGGTCCGCCCGTCGCGGCAGCGCCCTGTCATCTCACACAGCCGCGCCCAGCGGGGCGCGCGCCTCACGCGGCCGGTAGCCGCAGCGTGAAGGTGGAGCCGGCGCCGAGCGTGCTTTCGACCACCACGTCGCCACCCATGCGCCGCGCGAGCGCGCGGCTGGTGGCCAGGCCCAGCCCCACACCCGCCTGCGTGCCCGCGGCGCCCGACACCTGCACGAACGGCTCGAAGATCTGCTCCAGGTGCTCGGGCGCGATCCCGCGCCCCGTGTCGCGCACCAGGATCTCGGCCCACGGGCCCGAGCGGCGCGCGGAGAGGGCGATGCGCCCTCCTTCGGCGGTGAACTTGACGGCGTTGGTGGCCAGGTTCACCAGCACCTGCAGCACGCGCTCGGGGTCGGCCACGGCCAGCAGCGCCGCGCCGGGGCCGCCATCCGGGTCGTGGAGGTCGCAGGTGAAGGCGATCCCCTTGCCGGCCGCCTGCTGGCCCACCAGTGACAGCAGCTCGTCGCACAGCTCCGGCAGCGGAACGGGGCGAAGGCGGAGGGTGACCTCGCCCTGCTCGGTCTTGGCGAACTGCAGGATGTCGTCGATCAGCGTCATCAGGTGGCGCTGGGCCTGCGAGATGCGCAGGGCGGCGTCGCGCTGCGCGTCGGTCACCGGGCCGTGCACCCCCATCTCGATCAGCTGGGCATAGCCGCCGATGGCGTTGAGCGGGGTACGCAGGTCGTGGCTCATGGCGGCCAGGAAGTCGCTCTTGGCGCGGTTCGCCGCGTCGGCGTCGGTGCGGGCGCGCTCGAGCTGCGCGGCCTGTGCCTCCAATTCGAGCCGCGCCTGCACGCTGGCCTCCACCAGCTGCTCGGCCTGGGCGCGGAAGCGCTCCGACTCGGCCCGCGCCATCCGCAGCGAGATCTCGCTCACCGCCACCGCGGCGAGCTCGGCCAGCACGGCCACCTCGTCGCCCGTCCAGGCGTGCGGCACCATGTCGATCGCGCAGAAGGCGCCGATGACCTGCCCGTTGACCACCATGGGGATCCCCACGTAGGCGGCCACGCCCAGCGACTTCACCGTGGGCACGTCGCGGTACACGGGGTCGGCCGCCGTATCGGGGATCACCAGCGGCTCGGCCGACAGGATGGTGAAGTGGCAGAAGGTGGGCCCCTCCAGCTGCCGCGCCGAGGCCAGCGGCTCGCCGAAGCCGCACGCCGACTTGTAGAAGTCGCGGTGCTCATCCACCAGCGACACGAACGCCGCGGGGATCCGGACCAGGCGCACGGCCAGGCGGGTCAGCCGGTCGAACGCCTCCTCCACCTCGCTGTCCAGGAGCCCGCTGGCACGCACGGCCGCGAGCCTGCGCCCGTCGCCGATCGCGTGCCGCGCCCGCGCATAGGTATCCGCGAACGCCGGGCTCTGGGTGGTGCCGCCGGAGTCGGGCACAGCCATCCCTCTGGGGAAGGTTCGTAGGGGAGCGAAGCATCCTATCCGCTGGCGCATCCATGGGCAATCGCGGGACCGCCGCCGCGTCGGGCGCGCGCGGCGGGAGGCACGGGCTTGGCGGCCGCGTCGCCCCCGTCGCATCTTTCCCGCGAGCCGGTGCGCCCTGCCCCTGGACGCCGATCGCGTCCCGCATCCCTTCGAATCGCCATGACCACACCGCGCGACCACTCGCACGACCCGATGCACGGCGTGACGCTGGAGCGGATGCTGACCGAGCTGGTGGAGCACTTCGGCTGGAAGACGATGGGGCAGCGGGTGGCGATCCGCTGCTTCCGGAGCGACCCCAGCGTGAGCTCCAGCCTCAAGTTCCTGCGCAAGACCCCGTGGGCCCGCGAGAAGGTGGAGGCGATGTACCTGGAGATGGCGCGCGCCCGGGCGCCCGGTCCGCCGCCATGACCCGCGGGGAACCGTCGGCCACGTTCGCCGCTGGTCCAGTTGATGGGCGTGGGATCTCGGACGTGGCCCCGGTCTCGCGGAGGACGATGCGACGTGATACGCTGAACTTCACCCGTTGGCAGGAGCAAGCTCGTTGGAAGCACGTGGATTGGGAGACCGCTGGCTGGCCGGAGACGCGATTCCGGGCGTGACGTTCGCGCGCAACGCCCTGGTCGCCATCACCGATGGACCGTATTCGGGCGAGACGGGCTCGATCGCCCTGCTCGTGGGGATCCGCCCGCAGCCCACCTACCTGGTGGAGCTGGGCTCCGGCCGCGGCAACATCCGCGTGCGCCAGTCGGAGCTGAGCCCCGCCGGCTGAGCTGCGCACGCTCCAGTCCTCCGCCAACCAGAACGCGATGCCCACCGTCGAAACGCTCGAGCGCTTCATCGCGCGCGTCGAGCAGAACGCGCACGCCGAGGCGTGCGAGGAGTTCTACACGCCCGGCGCGACCATGCAGGAAAACCAGTCGCCGCCGCGCGTGGGGCGCGACGCGCACGTGGCCAACGAGCGGCAGGTGATGGCGCGCGTGCGGTCGCTGGTGTCGCGGTGCGTGCGCCCGGTGTTCGTGAGCGGCGACCGGGTGGTGATCCGCTGGTACTTCCGCTTCGAGTGGCTGGACGGAACGGTCACGGAGATGGACGAGCTGGCGTATCAGCGCTGGGAGGGCGAGCAGATCGCCGAAGAGACGTTCTTCTACGACCCCGCGCAGCGCGTGCCGAAGCCCGCCGGCGCGTGAACGAACGCACGATCTCGATCATCCTCCCCACCCCCCTCACCGGTGATGCGATGAACCCTGCGCGATCCCTCGCCGCCCTGTGTCTCGCCGGCTCCCTGCTGGCCGGCTGCGCCCCGGCAATGCGGCTGGACCCGGCTCCCGACGTGCAGCGCCCGTTCGTGGGGTCGTGGCAGGGGACGGGCGAGCAGTCGGACCACCCCGGCGAGTGGTCGATCGCCGCCACCATCGCGGGCGGCGCGGTGGGCGCGGTGGTGGGCACCATCGCCTACCCGTCGCTGCAGTGCGGCGGCGAGCTGATCCTGCGCCGCGCCGCTGCAGACTCCATGGAGCTGCGCGAGCACATCACCCACGGCGACTGTGTCGACGGGGGGATCATCACGCTGGGCGTGCGCCCCGGCGGCTGGCTCGCCTATGGCTGGCGCGCGGAAGACGGCACCCTCACGGCGCGCGGGCAGCTCGCCCCCGCGCGCTCCCCGGCGCCGAACCCGTGACTTCGGCTCGCCCGAAACCGTCTCGATCGCGGCAGACCCGTCGATCTTCCCATCTCTGAAGAATCTCCCATGGCCTTCGTGGCTCGATTCGCGATGAAGCTGGCCCGTCTCTCCCTTGCCGCCGGGGCCGCGGGCGGTGCGATCTCCTCGTCCGCCGCCGCGCAGGGGGCTGCGCCGCAGGCCGCCGCCGCGCAGGAGGCGGTGCTGGCGCACGACACGTTCACCGTGCAGTCGGCGGCGGTGGGCGAGCCGCGGCGCATCAACGTGTGGACGCCGCCGGGGTACTCGGCGGGCCGCACGCGCTACCCCGTGCTGTACATGCCCGACGGCGGAGTGGAGGAAGATTTCCCGCACGTGGTGGCCACGGTGGATTCGGCCGTGCGCGCGGGGGAGATGCGGCCGGTGATCGTGGTGGGGATCGCGAACACCCAGCGCCGCCGCGACATGACCGGGCCGACGGAAGTCGAGCGCGACCGCCGGATCGCCCCGGTGGTGGGCGGCTCCGCCGCCTTCCGCCGCTTCATCGCCACGGAGCTGATGCCGGAGGTGCGCCGCCGCTACCGGGCGACGGATGAGACGGCCATCATCGGCGAGTCGCTGGCCGGGCTCTTCGTGGCCGAGACCTTCTTCACCCAGCCCGAGCTGTTCGACACCTACATCGCGCTGAGCCCCAGCCTCTACTGGAACGGCGAGGCGCTGGTGCGCACCGCGGCCGAGCACCTGCGCGCACACCCCCGGATGCGCGCGGCGTTCTACCTCTCGTCCGCCGGCGACGACATCGGGCCCGAGTCGGCGCGGCTGGCCAACGTGCTCCGCGCCAACGCGCCGCGCGGGCTGCGCTGGGAATACCAGCCGCGGCCCGACCTCACGCACGCCACCATCTACCGCGCCGTTGCGCCGGGGGTGCTGCGCCACATGCTCCCGCCGCGCGGCGGGGGCGGCGTCCACGCACACCCCCCGCGCCCGTAGACGGCGGGCGGCGCCGGCGCTCCCCGGCCGTCACCCCCATCCGCGGCGCCAAGGTCCCGCGCGCCGCTCCGGTTCCGACATTTGCGCGGGGCAAACGGGCGGGCCGCGTGGGATCCGCCTCTCCTCCCGACGAAAATCCTTGCGTGCCGCCCGCGGGCGCCTCACCGTTGCAGGCACATCGGTCTGCCGGGGTGACCACGGCCGCCTTTTCGTTCAGCGATCCGGATTTCCTCCCACCCGCCGAGATCTTCCCCCGGCAAACGACGCGCTCCCGCATCATCCCCATCCACGTTCTCGGATCTCGATTCCCATGGCGACTCAGCGCATCACCGGCACCGTGCAGTCGGGCGGCCCCGGCAACAACGTGCCGCTCTCGGGGCTGCACGTCACCATCTACGAGACCACGCCGGGTGAGCCGAAGCTCCTCGGCATGACCTATCCCGACCCCGCCGGCAGGTTCATGCTCGACGTGGAAAGCCCCACCGGCGATGGCATCCTCTACGCGAACGCCCACGTGAATCCGGGGGTGCAGATGGCCACGGTGATCGGGACGGAGGTGACCGGCCCGATCGTCATCAACGAGATGACCACCGTCGCGACCGGTTTCGCGATGGCGCAGTTCACCCGCAGCAGCCAGATCCGGGGCGACGGCCTGGCGCTGCGCATCGCGGCGGGGATGTGCGAGAACCTGGCGTCGCCGGCCACGGGCGAGCCCTCGGCGGTGATGTGCAGGTCGCCCAACCACGACGAGACCAACTCGCTGCGGTCGCTGGGCTCGCTGGCCAACCTGCTGGTGCCGTGCATCCGCGGCGACCGCGGGGCGCTGGCCACCGTGCTGCGGCTGGCGCAGTCGCCCCAGGGCGAGCCCGCGTGGGACACGTGGGACGCGATCGTCAACATCACACGCAACCCCGCCAACAACGTGGGCGAGATCTTCAGCCAGGCGCAGACGTGCGACGTGTACCAGCCGGCGCTGGCCGCCGGCGCCGTGCCCGACGCGTGGACGCTGGTGGTGAAGGTGAACCACTCGGGGAGCCTGGACCGGATGTTCGGCGGGCCGGCCAACGTTGCGTTCGACGACCGGGGGTATGCCTGGGTGGCCAACAACGTGATCCAGGGCGGCGCCGACTCGGCCGACTGCATCATGGTGCTGCAGCCCAACGGCAAGCCCGCCGACGGCCGCGACGGCACGCCCACCTCGCCGGTCGTGGGCGGCGGGATCAAGGGCGTGGGCTTCGGCGTGACCGTGGCGCCCGGCGGGCACGTGTGGTTCGGCAACTTCGGCTGGGGGCAGGACCCGCCCAAGGACGGCAGCGTGTCGGAGATCGACCCGAGCGGAAGGCCGGTGTCGCCGCCGGAGGTGGGCTACATCAACGGCACCCTGCACGTGCAGGGGACCGTGGCCGACCCGGATGGGAACATCTGGCTGGCCAGCTTCGGCAACGACCGGGTGGTGGTGTTCCCCCGCGGCGAGCCCGAGCACGCGGTCGCCTATCCGCCCACCCTCGATGGAACTCCCCCGGGCACCGGCCCCTTCGGCATCGCGATCATCCGGCCCGGCGAGGCGTGGGTCACCTACAGCGGCGGGCTGGGCTGGCCCGACGCGAACACCGGCCTGCTGTGCAGGTATCGCCTGGCGGGCACGGCGCCCGACCTCACCTTGGAGCTGGTCTCGCAGATGCGGCTGGGCGAGGTGACCAAGGGCGTGGCGCTGGACTCAGGCGGCAACGTGTGGGTGGCCGCAGGCGGCCACAAGGAAGACCCCAAGCACCCCAGCGACACCAACCTGGTGGGCGACACGGTGTACATGGTGAGCGCCGACGGCACGAAGGTCACCGGCTTCCGCGGCGGCGGCATCGACGGGCCGTGGAGCGTGGCGATCGACGGCGACGACCACGTGTGGGTGGCCAACTTCGGCCGCATGGGCGTGACCAGCGACTACACCAACGCCGGCGTCACCAAGCTGGCGGGGATCAATCCCCCGGCCGGGCTCGAGACGGGCGACCCCATCTCTCCCCCGTCGGGCTACACCCTCCCAACGGCCGGGGAGCCGGTGCGGCTGGCCAACGAAGAGCTGCTCTACGGCCGAGGCACGGAGCCGTGCTACAGCCCGCTGATGCGCATGACCAGCGTGATCATCGACCGGGCGGGGAACCTGTGGGCCGTCAACAACTGGAAGCCCAACTTCGCCACCGACTTCTCGCCCACCTCGGGAAACCCCGGCGGCGACGGCATCTGCATCTTCGTGGGCGTCGCCAAGCCGCCGCGGCAGGGCTGATCCCCATTTCTAGAAGAATCGTTCGGGATGAAAGGTCCGCCAGCTGTCTCACGCAGAGCAGCAGAGGAGCAGAGAACAACGCGTTTTCTGCTGCTCTGCTGCTCGACGTGAGATCGGTGAGCCCTGGATCCACGAGCCAGAGCGGTATCTGGCGGACATGACGCGCCAGGGGCGGAGCCCGGTATACGGTTAACGCCGCGTCCGCCTGTTCACCGTTGCACCCGTGGAGGTTGGTTGGAGATGCACTGGCTGGCCCCCTGGTACGACGTGGGCGACTTCGGCCCGCGGTCGGCCGCGACGTTCGAGGAGGTGCTGAAGCGCGAGGTGGGGCCGGGGCACCCGCTGTACGGCGTGGCGGCGGAGGCCATCGGCAAGCGCGACGGCAGCGACGACGTGCTCTTCCGGCTGCTGGACGGGTCGGGCCGCGTGGCGGTCGTCCACCTGACCTGGACCCGCTCGCCGCCCGAGCGGCCGCCCTGGCCCGGCACCGCCATCTTCGCCGGCCTCGACGAGTTCGCGGAGGAGTGCATGCGGCCTGATCACGAGGAAGGGCGGGGGTAGGGATTCGGCCCGTCCGACTCTCCAGGCCGGCGCGCGGCCCGAGCCAGACGTCGGCGGCGATTTACATTCGGCGGGTCCGCGGGATCAAGCAGGAACGTAGGTCAATCGGATCACGTCCTCGCCGATCCGATCATGGGCCACCAGGCGGAGCGGCGGCCGGGGTCCGGCGAAAAAGGGCGTGCCCTCACCAAGCACCACGGGGTGCAGGTAGATTCGATACTCATCGATCAGGCCAAGGTCGGTGAGGCTTCGCGCCAGGTCGGGGCCGGCAACCTCGATCTCCCCGTCGACCTCGGCCTTCAGCGCGCGGATCGCGCCTTCGAGATCACCCTCGACCAGCGTGGCGTTGGGGCCCACCGACTTCAACGAGCGCGATACGACCCATTTCGGCTGCCTCCGCCACGCCGCCGCGAAGGCGTGCTTATCTGCGTCCCATTCAGGATCGTCGTCGTCCCAGTAACGCATGAGCTCGTATACATTGCGGCCGTACACGCTGCCCGCCTGCCCCTGGGCCTCCTCCACGAAGTGGCGGAAGAGCGTGGGGCTTGGCGCAAACTTCATGTGGTCGACGTAGCCGTCCAGCGACTGGTTCATTCCAAACACGAGCTTGGCCATACCCGGCTCCTTTCCCTGCGCGGCACATCCGCGCGGTTCTGACTGCATCATGCGAGGAGTTGGAAGCTAGATCGGCTGATTTTGGATCGCAATCAATCCCAATCGGTTCCTGGGGCGCGCAGGAGCGCCGCCCGGGTACATTCCACGAAGCGGCAGCCGGGGAGAAATTCTCCGGCTGCCGATTCGCGTGTCGTGCCCGTTCGTCGTCCCCCCCATCGCTGGGATGTCGAGCCTCCTCGCATCCCTACGGGCGCGCCCCGCCCTGCGGCTCTCGCCAGCGTGGACCGCGTTCTCCAGATTCACTTCCACCACCCGATGTAGAGAACGCGGCGCCGGCTCCGACTACTCCATGCAAGGGGCCAACGAGGGCACCCTGCGCGAGCGCCGTCAGCGGCGACGAACCTCCGCGAGGGAGAACCGACCATGAAGTACGTGATGATGATGCACACGCCGTTCGGCACCGGCGACTACCAGTTCAAGTCGTGGGCGCCGGAAGACGTGGAGGCTCACATGGCCTTCTTGCAGCAGTTCAACGCCGAGCTCACCGCCGCCGGCGAGTATGCGGGCGTGCTGGCGCTGGCCGCGCCCGGCGGGGCGAAGCTGGTGCGCGCCGGCAAGGACGGCGCGCCGGTGACCGACGGGCCCTTTCCCGAATCCAAGGAATTCCTCGCCGGCTACTGGCTCATCGACGTAGACTCGCCCGAGCGCGCCTGCGAGCTGGCGGCGAAGGCCTCGGCCGCGCCCGGCCCCGGCGGCGCGCCGCTGAACATGACCATCGAGGTGCGCCAGGTGATGAGCGGGCCGCCCAAGGACGCGTGAGCCGCCGCGCGGTTGGCAGACGGCCACGCGGCACCCGTTGCGCCCTCGCCGTGTTCATCTCTGACGCTTCGAGATCCCGATGTAGAGAACGCCGCGCCGGCTCCGACTACTCCATGCGGGGGCCAACGAGGGCACCCCGCGCGAGCGCCGGTAGCGGCGACGAAATCCCCCCGGACGGAGAACCGACCATGAAGTACATGATGATGATGCACACCCCGCGCGGCACGGGTGACTACCAGGTGGGCCAGTGGTCGCCGGAAGACTTCAAGGCGCACATCGCCTTCATGCACAGCTACAACAAGGAGCTGATGGACGGCGGCGAGTGGGTGGACGGCCAGGGGCTGGCCGCGCCCGGCGAGGCCAGGCTGGTGCGCGCGGGCAAGGACGGCGCGCCGGTGACCGACGGGCCTTTCCCCGAGGCCAAGGAGTTCCTGGCCGGCTACTGGATCGTGGACGTGGACTCGCCCGAGCGGGCCTACGAGCTGGCGGCGAAGGCCTCGGCCGCGCCCGGCCCCGGCGGCACGCCGCTGAACATGGCCATCGAGGTGCGGCAGGTGATGAGCGGGCCGCCCAAGGATGCGTGACCCGTCGTGACGGACACGTTCGTGGACGCCACCCTCCAGCACCTGCTGCGCGACCTGGCGCCGCAGGTGCTGGGCGCCGTCGCCCGCCGCCACGGCGACTTCGCCGCGGCCGAGGACGCGGTGCAGGAGGCGCTGATCGCGGCGGCCCTGCAGTGGCCGGCGAGCGGCGTTCCCGCCAACCCGCGCGGCTGGCTGTACCACGTGGCGCTGCGCCGCATCACCGACCACCTGCGGAGCGACCTGGCCCGCCGCCGCCGCGAGGAGACGGTGGCCGGCGAGCTGTGGGCCGAGTGGGCCTTCGTGCCGCCCCCCGACGTGGAGGTGGGCGTGGACGCCGACGACACGCTCGTCCTCCTGTTCATGTGCTGCCACCCGGCGCTCACCCCCGCCTCGGCCATCGCGCTCACGCTGCGCGCCGTGGGCGGCCTCACCACCGCGCAGATCGCCAACGCCTTCCTGGTGCCCGAGGCCACCATGGCGCAGCGGATCAGCCGCGCCAAGGCGGGCATCAAGGCGTCGGGCGTGCCGTTCAGCATGCCAGAGGGCGCGGAGCGCGCGGGACGATTGGGCGCGGTGCTGCACGTGCTGTATCTGGTCTTCAACGAGGGCTACACCAGCAGCACCGGCGCCACCCTGCAGCGCCCCGACCTGGCCGACGAGGCGATCCGGCTGTCGCGCGCCGTCCACGCGCTGCTGCCGGAGGATGGCGAGGTGGCCGGGCTGCTGGCGCTGATGCTGCTCACCGACGCGCGCCGCGCCGCCCGCACCGGCCCCGGCGGCGAGCTGATCCCCATGGACGAGCAGGACCGCTCGCTGTGGAACCCGGCGCTGATCGCCGAGGGCGTCGCCCTCGTGTCTGCCGCGCTGTCACGCGGGGCGGTGGGCGCGTACCAGCTGCAGGCGGCCATCGCGGCCGTGCACGACGAAGCGGCCCGCGCGGAAGACACCGACTGGCCGCAGATCCTGGCGCTCTACCAGGTGCTGGAGCGCATCTCCGACAACCCGATGGTGTCGCTCAACCGCGCCATCGCCGCGGCCATGGTGCACGGGCCACGGGCGGGGCTGGAGCTGGTGGCCGCGCTGGACGGTGATGCACGCATCGCCGGGCACTACCGCCTGGACGCCGTCCGCGCGCACCTGCACGAGCGCGCCGGCGACCCCGCGCGCGCCATCGCCCACTACCGCGCCGCCGCCGAGCGCACCGCCAGCACCCCCGAGCGCGACTACCTCACCCTCAAGGCCGCCCGCCTCGCGGCCGAGCAGCGGGAGAAGCCGGGGGCGGGTGATTGAAAAAGTCTCTCGGAAGCTCCAAGGCCATCCGGGCTCCAGCCCAGCAAAGGACTTGTCTCACACACGGCCATCAGGGCAAACAGAGAACAGCAGTAACCGATAACCCTGTTGGCCCTGTGTGATATGAGGTATCTGCTGTCTCATCATCCAGGGTTCAAGTGGATTCCGTACAACTGCAGACGGAGGATACGGCGATGCGGCGGATCGTGGCGTTCAACCGGGTGTCGGCGGATGGGTACTTCGCGGCGGGCGACGGTGGGCTGGGGTGGGCGGTGCCCGACCCCGAGCTCGACCGCGCCGCCGCCGACAACCTGTCGGGGCGGGGCACCCTGCTGTTCGGCCGGCGGACGTACGAGATGTTCGAGAGCTTCTGGCCGGGCGCGCTGGGCGACGGCGACACTTCGCCCGACCCGCACGCCGAAGGCCGCCGCTCGCCCGAGATCCACGCCATTGCGGTGTGGATCAACGAGGCGGAGAAGATCGTGTTCTCGCGCACGCGGACCGAGGTGCCGTGGCGCAACTCGCGCCTGATCCCCCAGTTCGACCGGGCCGAGGTCGAGGCGCTGAAGCGCGGGCCGGGCGGCGACATCATGCTCTTCGGCAGCGGCACCATCGCGTCGCAGCTCACGGCGCACGGGCTGATCGACGAATACCAGTTCATCGTCAACCCGCTCCTGCTGGGCAGCGGCCACTCGCTGATCCGCGAGGTGCCGAAGAGCCTGGAGCTGGAGCTGGTCGAGGCGAAGGCGTTCCCGTCGGGCAACGTCCGCCTGCGCTACGTGCGCGCGGGGTGACTTCAGGCGGATCGCAGCGAAGCCCGGTGCCGAATGAATCCAGGTCCGCCGCGAGTCACATCGGCACGGAAGCTTGGACGGGCCTGAAGATCTCACGCGGAGGAGCAGAGACGCGCACGGCTCCTCTGCTGCTCTGCGTGAGATTTCCGGCGGACCCGGATCTCCGGTGAAGTGGCATGCGTCCACTATTCTTCCGAATCTGGGATTCTTGGCTCGTGGGGCGAGTTTGCGTACCTTCCCGGCTCCACATCCCAACCCGCAGATCCAACCTCATCCCCCGATGGTGCCGATGAAGCGACGGCTCCTCTCCGGCGCGCTCGCCGCGCTGGCGATTCTCGCAACGACCTCCGCCGCCACCGCGCAGCAGCTCGCCGGGCGCTGGAGCGCCGAGCGGGCGAACGCGTGGCAGCAGCAGCAGGGGTGGCTGGTGGGGAGCAACTACGCGCCCGCCAGCGCCATCAACCAGCTCGAGATGTGGCAGGCGGAAACGTGGGACCCGCAGGCGATCGACCGCGAGCTGGGGTGGGCGCAGGGGCTGGGGTTCAACACCATGCGGGTGTTCCTGCACGACCTGGCCTATCGCGAGGACCCGCAGGGCTTCCTCACCCGCGTCGACCAGTTCCTGGCCATCGCCAGCCGGCACGGGATCCGGCCGATGTTCGTGCTGTTCGACGCCGTGTGGGACCCGTTTCCGCGCGCGGGGCGGCAGCACCAGCCCGTGCCGGGGCTGCACAACTCCGGGTGGGTGCAGGGCCCCGGCGCCGAGATCCTGCGCGACAGCGCGCGCTGGGGCGAGCTGCTGGAGCCGTACGTGCGCGGCGTGGTGGGCCGCTTCGCCAGCGACCGCCGCGTGCTCGCGTGGGACCTGTTCAACGAGCCCGACAACGCCAACGGCGGCTCGTACGGCGCCCTCGACCTGACCAACAAGGGCGAGATGTCGATGGCGCTGCTGCGGCGCACCTTCGGCTGGGCGCGGGCCATGAACCCCTCGCAGCCGCTCACCGCCGCCCCGTGGAAGGGCGACTGGGTGGACCCCAGCCAGACGGCTCCCATTACGCGCTTCATGCTCGACAACTCCGACGTGATCACCTTCCACAGCTACGAGCCGGTGCCCACGCTGCAGCGGCAGGTGCCGGCGCTCAAGCGGTTGGGGCGGCCGGTGATCTGCACCGAGTACATGGCCCGCCCGCGCGGCAGCACCTTCGAGGCGGTGCTGCCGTACTTCAAGGAGCAGCAGGTGGGCGGGATCAACTGGGGCTTCGTGTCGGGGAAGTCGCAGACCATCTACCCGTGGGATTCGTGGGAGCACCGCTACCCCGCCGAGCCCCCCGTCTGGTTCCACGACATCTTCCGCACCGACGGCACGCCGTACCGCGCGAGCGAGGTGGCGCTCATCCGCTCGCTCACCGGCCGCGGATAGGTTCGGGGTGGTGCCGGGAGATTGGCCAGATTCATACCGACACCCGGCGATGTCATCCTGAGCGCGACCACGCCCTGGCCGCGGCCGCCACGAGGGTTGCAGCGCGAAGGATCTGTGGCCTCCGGCGCGCAACCGCCGGCCCCCTTCGCGGCTGGTCCGGCTCCAGACCGGCGGCTGAAGCCGCAGCAACAACTACGAAAAGCCTCGCAAACCGCGCGAGGCTCGACGGCTGAGTCTCCTCGTCCGGCGGCATAACGTTGGCGCGGGTGAAGCGGGGAGCCTACTGTAACCCGAGAGTCTCCCACACAAACTCCCGGATGGAGCGTTCAGATGAGAGGAAGCGCGGCCGCTGTGCTCCTTGGGCTCACCGCCTGTGCGCCGGGGCCGCGGGCCGGCGGCGCGACCGCCGTCTCCGACCAGCTCCAGCTGTGCGTGCAGAACGAGACGGTGGGATACGGCAACATCGTGGCGCAGGCGGGAATGGTGCGCTTCGACGTGATGCCGGGGCAGCAGGTGTGCAAGCGGGTTCCTGGCCCGGGGCCGTTCATCGCGCTGGCCGCCACCACCACCGGCGGCGGCGCCACGGGGCCGATCTCCTACGCATCGCGGCTGCAGGTGGGTGCCGGCCGCTGCTGGACGTGGCGGCTCACCGAATCGCCCGCGTCGGCCTACGACGTGACCCCGTGCCCGGAAGCGCCCGCGCGGCCGTAGGATCTTCCCCACGGGATGCGGCGGCGGGTCACGCCGGTGCCTGGCTGGTGCCGCCCGGCACCGCCGGCTCCACCAGCCGCTGGATCTCCTCGTTCAGCATCGCCATCTCGCGCAGGATGCTCGCGCGCTCGGTCTGCAGCGTCACCAGGTCGCGCTCCAGCACCTGCGAGGCGTATTCGCGCGCGCTGCGCACCGCCTCCAGCGCGAACTCCGCGTCTTCCCGCGCCACGTCGAGGGCGCTCCGCGCGTCGGCGGCCTCGGCCAGCGCCCGGTCGCGCGCGGCGTGGGCCGCCCAGGCCACTGCCAGGGCCGCCTCGGCCGCGCGGCGCACGGTCAGGTCGCGCGTGGTCTTGGCGAAGCCCAGGAGCGTGCCGCCGGGGTCGCGCAGCGCGGTGAGCGTCACGCCCGCCCAGAAGGTGGAGCCGTCGCCGCGCACGCGCCGGCCCTCGCCCGTGTACTCGCCCTTCTCGGCCGCCTCGGCCAGGTGCGCCTCGGCCGTCCCGTCGTCGGCGCCCTCCTCGGGGTACATCAGCCGCAGGTGGCTCCCCTCGGCCTCGGCACAGGTCCACCACTTCATCAGCCGCGCCCCCTCGCCCCAGTAGCAGACCACGCCATCGGGGTCCATCAGGAAGATGGCGTAGTCGCGGACGTTGTCGGCCAGCGCGGTGAAGGCGTAGCCGCGGATCGGCTCCCTCTCCGACGATGCCGGGTCTTCCGGGCGCGCGGAGCGGCTGCGCCTGCGTGCCGCCTCGCGCTCCCGGTTGGGAGAGCGGGTGGCGGGAGAGGGTTCGTTGCTCGTAGGCATGGCGAAAACCATCCTCCGGCTGGGGATGCGAACGCCTGCAGGATCTCGGGACGAAGGGGGCTTGCATATCCAGGACCGCCACCGTGCCGTCCGCGCCGTCCCGTTGGCGCGAACCTCCGCCGCCGCAACGGCTTCCGGCCATTGCGCGCCGCGCCGGAGCACACCGGCCGAAGCTGCCCCGGCGAAGCTGAAACGCAGCCCTCGCTCCTCCCGTATGCCGCATCCACGCCCCCTGCGTCTCGCTTCACCCGAAGGAGCTCTCCCATGCCCGTCGACGACGTCATCCGGCTCATGATCGTGTCATCCCTGGTGGTGCTCCCGGCACTGGGGCTGACGGTCCGCTTCGCCCTGCGGCCCATCGTGGACGCCATCGTGCGGCTCAAGGAAGGCGGCGTCCTGGCGCCCGACGCCTCGGCCATGCTGGTCGCCGAGATCCGCCAGATGCGCGCGGAGCTCCAGCACACGCACGACGAGGTGGCGCAGGTGCGGCAGGAGATGGCGCGCCTGCAGGAGGCCGAGAGCTTCGACCTGGCGCTGCGCCAGGCCGCCCAGCCCGCGGCCGGCGCCCTTCCGCCGTCGCGCTGAGCTCCCCGTTCGGCCCCGCCTGGGGCCGGGGCGGGCATGGACCCTGCGCAACTCGGGGCCTCCACATTCTTCCCGACGGAGGCGTTCCCATGGGCCGAATCACGCTCCTCCTGCTCGCGTTCCTCACCGCGGCCTGCGCCGCCCTGCGCCGCGACGTTCCCTCGGGCTCGCAGAGCACCCGCCTGTGCGTGCGCAACGGCACCGTGGGCTACGGCACCATCGTGGCCCACGCCGACATCGTGCGCTTCGACGTGATGCCGGGGCAGGAGGTGTGCAAGCAGGTGCCCGCCGCCGGCGCCCAGCTGGCGATCCGGGCGGCCACCACCGGCGGCGGCGCAGCGGGCCCGCTCACCTACGCCACCACGCTCCAGACGGGCACCGGCGGCTGCTGGCGGTGGAACCTGACGGATTCGCGCTCGTCGTCGGTCGACGTGACGCCGTGCTGAGAAGCGGATGCCAGAAAACGTTCCCGGGCTTTCGATAGCCGAGAGATGTCATCCTGAGCGGCGCCGCTGCGGCGGAACCCGACCGGGCGACGATCCCTGGCGGCGCCCGAAGGATCCGTGGCCCGACGCGCGAGCGAATGGCCGCCTGTAGCGCGAGCGCCGAGCCTGGATCGTCGCTGCCGCTCCAGACCGGCGGCTGAAGCCGCAGCAACGACCACGAAAAGCCTCGCAAACCGCGCGAGGCTCGACGGCTTGGTCAGCCGGTCAGGACGACTTCACTCATTCCCCCGGGTCAATGACGCCAAGGTGCGAACGCGAGGTCCCGGAAACCGCCGGGACCTCGAGGATCTTGCAGCCCAGCCGGCCGCGTCAGGCGGATTGTTGCGCGCCGCCGGCGGTGCGGTCGTCGGGGAGGCCGATGTGCAGGTCGCTCTCCATGTCGGCCTGGTCGCCGGCGCGCTCGGCGTCGGAGGTGCCGCCCATCGCGCTCTCCATCTGCAGCGGGTGTGCGCGGTTGTCTTCGCGGCGCTCGGCGTCGGCCTGCCGGGCTTCGGGGCTCTCGGGCGCGGGCGCGATGCCCTGCCGCATGGAATCGAGGCGTTCGTCCGGCATCTTCCCTCCGTGGTCAAGGTGTACGCCGCCGAAGGCGCACGCCGCATGCCCGCGCGACACAGACTCTGGCAGTCGAGCGGGCCGGCGTCTCCCGTGTCGCTCTCCCCCTGACGACGTCCAGCACCCGTAAACAGAAAGCTTGCCCCGGAAGACACATCTGATTTTCTTGCGCTGGCTCCGGCGCAGTCTGCGCGATCGACTCCTCTGCGCGGAGGACCCAACCTCGACCATCGCCGGCCTACTCCGCGCTGATCCCGGCGCTACAACCGGATTCCCTCCCCACCGACGGAACCCATGTCCACCATCACCATCACCTGTCCATCCTGCGGCGAGCGCGTGGTCGCCGCCGAAGGGCTCGTCTGCCCCCGCTGTGGCGCCTCCGTGGCGGCGCAGGTGTTCGAGGGGCACGCCGCCGAGATCGCGGCGATCACCGCCCGCGCCAGCGCCAACGCACGGCCCAGGAGCGGCGGCGGCACCGTCAACGGCTGGGGCACCACGCTGCTCCACTATCGCCCGCGCGGCGACGGCACGTGGGACGCGGTGAAGTTCTTCACGGTCGTCTACCTGCCCATCGTGCCGCTGCGCAGCCTGCACATCCGCCCCGTGCGGCGCGAGCAGAAGATCGCGGGGGAGACGTACCACTACGAGGTGCTGGAGGAAGGGAAGCCCGACGCGGGCGCGGTGCTGCGGGTGTACGCGATGGCGCTGGCGGCGGTGGTGCCGCCGCTCTTCGCCTTCCTGCGGATGGACACGGTGAACCGGCTGGTGGGCGACAAGTGGGGGATGCTGGTGACCCTGGCCGCACTTGTGTGGATGGGCTACGTGATGACCCGCTTCGTCAACGCCGACAAGGCGTTCAAGGCCACGGCCGAGCCCGCCGCCACGGGAAGCGCGGCCGGGTGACGCGCCCCGGCTCTACCTCTCCCGCGGCAGATACGGGGCGATCCAGGCGTTGAAGCGGTTGGCGAGGTCGAGGCGGAAGGGGAAGCGGGTGATCAGCGGCGGCAGCTCGGGACGGAACTCGGGATGGTCGTCGCGCCCGCGCACCGTGTGGCGGTTGTACTCCAGCGAGATGCGGTCGCCCGGCTGCAGCAGCAGCGGCGTGGTGAGGTACTGGCTGCCGGTGTGCGACGAGAAGCCGCTCACCTCGTTCACCGAATGCACCTGCTCGTTCTCGATCATCACCGTTACCGGCTGGCCGCGGGGCACCACGATCACCGGCACCGACGAGCCTGGAGACCGGGTCGAGCTCACCCTGCCGGGATACGCGGTCGACACGGCCAGGTTGAACCGCCCCGGCGCGCGTGCCTCGAAGATCGCGTTGCGTACCGTGGTGCTGCCGAGCACGCGGTGCAGCATCACGTGCGTCTGCGCGCCCAGGTACCGGAGGTGCGCGGCCACGGGGTTCGGCACCGACGAATCCACCACGAGGCCGGCCGGCAGCGGCTCGGCGGCCAGCGGCCGGGGCACGTTCGGCCCGCGATAGGCCAGGGTGAAGGTGTGGCCTGTGTAGCGGTCCAGCACGAAGGGGAGGATGACGGTGTCACCCAGGCACGCGTCCTTTCCCTCGCGCCTGCGCCAGCACCCGCGCTCCCCCACGCGCACGTACGACTCGTGCTGCACGTGCGTGTAGAGCGGATCGTTGGGATGGACCGGGTCCGCCCAGCGGTAGCGGTACTGGAGGTGGAAGTCGCCGCTGCGCGTGGGCCGCGCGTGCACCAGCCAGAAGGTGCCCCCGCGCTCGGGCAGCCCGCTGCTCAGCTCGTGGCGCACGATCTGGAAGTCGCCCCCCAGCGCCGCGGCGAGCGACCGCCTCAGGCTCGCCGTGTCGGGCGTGGCGGGCTGCGCAGCGGAGGGGGCGGGGGAGAGCGCGGCCGTGGCGAGGAACAGCGTGGCGGCGAGCGATGGAGCGTACCGGCGGTTTGCCATGGCGGCCTCCTCTCACAGCGATGGGGGGATGCGCTGCGACGAAAAATCGCCCGGACGGACGGGGGCTGCTTGCTTCCTGCGGTTTGACCCGCGCCCCCGCCCGCCCGGACGAATCTCTCTATCGATAAACACCTGAACCTCGTCCTACCCTGCCGCCCAGCGCCGGTGTGTGTCGCGCCGGGCGGTTGCTCGCGGGCAGGCCCCAGATCCTCCGGCCTCGCCCGTACTACCGTACTCTCGTACTCTCGTACTCTCGTACTCTCGTACTCTCGTACTCTCGTACTCTCGTACTCTCGTACTCTCGTACTTCTCACCCGCCCGCGCGCACCAGCCGCAGATCGTTCGCCAGCGTCTGGTAGGCCCAGTCGAAGATCATCAGGTCGTGCCCGGCGCCGTCGCTGCCCAGGATGCTGGCGCGCACCACGCCGTAGTGCGTCTGCCCGTCGCTCCCCGTCACCCGCAGCACGTAGCTGAACTCGGGGTTCACCGCCACCGGCGCGGTGCTGTAGCCCGCCGCGGGGGCGCGGGTGGCGGCGCGGCAGCCGGCGTCGGCGCCGGGGCCGCAGACCAGCGCCGTGGTGCGGCCGCTGTATTCGACCACCGACGTGCCGTTCAGCGGTACGATCTTCCAGCCGCCCGCGTCGCGCTCCAGCCGCCACTGCGCGTTGGTGGCGGTGCCGGCCACGATCGGGTTGGTGCCCTCGTCGGCCTGGAAGCGGAAGCCGCTCTGCGCCGCGTTGGTCTGGAAGGTGTTGATCAGCTCGCCGCTCACGTCGGGGCGCGGCGCCACGGTGATCTCGGCCGAGAGCGCGCTCACGTGCTCCAGCGTGTCCACCGCGGCGATGCGGTAGCCGTAGACGTGGCCGTTGGTGGCGCGCAGGTCCACGAAGCCGGTGCCGTCGGTCTCGCCCAGGGCGTACAGGTAGGCCTGGTTGTCGATGTGGGTGAGGTACACCTGGTACTTCCACAGGCTCTGCGCGTTGCCGACCGCGTGCCAGCGGACGAACGCCGCGTTGTCGAGCCCCACCGCGCTGTCGGCCACGGGCGCCGCCGGGACGGTGGTGGCCGGCACCAGCACCTGCTCGCGGAACTCGGTGGGCGCCTCCTCGTCGGTCGACTCGTTGACGGTGGCCACGTAGTACTCGTACGTGCTGCCGCCGGCCACGTTGCGGTCGCGGTACACGCACCCGTCCACCGTGCAGCTGGTGACGGTGGCGATCAGGACGAAGCTGCCCGTGCCCGCGCGCCGTCCGTAGACGCGGAAGGGCTCCTGGTTCCACTGCGTGGGCGGGTACCACGACAGGTCCACGGCGGGGTAGCCGCTGGGCTGGCCGGTGGCGGTGAAGCCTTCCAGCACCCACCGCGCGGACACGGCCAGGTCTTCGGGCGCGTTGGGGCGGGGGCCGCCGCCCACGAACACGTCGTTGTCGCTGCACGCGGCCAGCACGGCCGCGGTGGCGAGCAGGGAGAACAGTCGGGTGGTTCGCATGGGGTCCATCTGCCGATGAGGGGTGCGGAGATCCGCGTCGTGTCTGGGCAGATGGCAAGGCAACGCCCGTTCCCGGCCGGGCAGCCGGACGGTCCGTCAATCTAAGTGGATGATACAAAAGATGATGGATGGGATCGACCGAACTCGTCCTCCGCGCCCTCTCGTCCCCCGGATGGGTCGATCGTGTTTCGCTGGCGGGGGACAGGCGCAGGGTCCCGAACATCGCGGTGCGGCAGACTCCGCTTCACGCAGTTGCGGTTACGACGCGAGATGTAGACGCACGCACCGCATCGTGCTCCGCGACGTATCGCCGTAGCCGCTCCGGGTCACCGTCCCAGTCGGCCAGCGCCACGTAGCCGTCTGGGCGGACGAGGTAGATCGCCCCGTCCACCAAACCCGCTGTATACATCGCCGGCGTCCATGCGAAGCGGTGCAGCGGCAGGCCCAGCTCCGCGCAGGCTTCCGCCACGCCGTTCGCCGCCTCACCATAGACGTGGACCTGCCACGCGAGCGCCGCGAGCGGAGCGAAGTTGTCGGCCAGGCCATTCGTCCCTCCGTCGACCGCGACCCATGGCAGGCGGTCGCCGCCGTGCACCTCGCCCGCCTCGCCCTCGCTCAGCGGGCCCCCGCGGTACTCCACCGCGATCTGTGACACCGTGAGGAAGACGAAGCGCCGCACCGCCTCGAGCCGCAGCGTGAGCGGGGCGATCCGGGGCGCCAGCCGCGTGCGTACCAGCCGGGCGACGGCGCCGGGCTTCGTCACCAGCGTGAAGATGCGGTCGGTGGTGCTCACCAGCTTCCGCGCGAAGGCGATGCGCTCGGGCTCGTAGCTGTCCAGCACGCCCTCGCCCGCGCCGCCGTTCAGCACCGCCGCCAGCTTCCACGACAGGTTCACCGCGTCGCCGATTCCGGTGTTCATCCCCTGGCCGCCCACGGGGCTGTGGATGTGCGCGGCGTCGCCCAGCAGGAACACGCGCCCCTCGCGGAAGCCGGAGGCCACGCGATGGTGCACGCGGTAGGTGGAGAACCAGTTCAGGTGCCGGAAGGTGAACTTCATGTGCTGGCTGGCACGCTCCCGCACGTCGTCGAAGGTGAACGAGCCCGGCTCGCCGCCCTCCAGCACGCTCCCGATCAACCGCACCCGGCCCGCCTGCTTCAGCGGGAACACCGCCATGAAGTCCGACTCGTCCAGGTCCACGTGGATCTCGCCGTTGGCGGCGGGGCCCTCGCTGTCCACGTCGGCCACGTAGAACACCGCGTCGTAGGTGCCGCCGGGGAAGCCCGTGGCCAGCGCCTCGCGCACCACCGAGCGCGCGCCGTCGCAGCCGGCGAGATACGACGCCTCGCACGTCTCCTCCGCGCCGTCGCCGCGGCGCAGCACGGCGTGGACGCGATCCTCGCGCTGCTCGAAGCGCACCAGCTCGGTCTGCCGCTCCACCACCACGCCCAGCTCGCCCAGCCGCGCGATCAGCAGGCGCTCGTGCTCATCCTGGGGGAAGACGAGGACGTAGGGATACGGCGTGAGCCCGATCCCCATCCGCTCGAAGGGGAGGCGGGCGGCGCGGGTGCCCTTCACCCACAGGTTCACCGCGGGCACCTTCACCCCGCCCGCCACCAGCGCGTCGGCGAGCCCCATCTGGCGGTACAGCTCCAGCGTGCGGGCGGTGACGCCCACGGCGCGCGAGGTGGTGCCCGGCTCCGCCGTCCTGTCGATGATGCGCACGGCCACGCCCATGCGGGTGAGCCAGAGCGCCAGCACCAGCCCCGTGGGCCCCGCGCCCACGATCAGCACCTGCGTGCCGGCCGTCGGCCCCATCCGCGCGTCTCTATCGGTCTCTGGATGCATCGGAGCACCTCGGTGGTTGAGTTCGGGGGAAGATCCCGACGCGAGCCGCCGCGCCGGGTTCGGCTACGTCTCGCCGCCGGCCCGTAACGCGGCGAGGAAGGCGGTGGTGTGGGTGCGGACCACGCGGCGCACCGCGTCGCCTTCTTCCGCGCCGATGTCGGCCCAGCCGGTGGCGCGGAGCACGGTGGCGCGGGCGAAGCGGAACGCCAGCGCCTGGCCGACGATGGCAATCGTTCGCAGCCGCGCCTCGGCCGGCCCCAGGCGCCCTCCCGCCACGCGGTCGAGCAGGGCGGAGAAGTGGTCGATCAGCCGCCCCATCACCCCGCCGTAGAGGATGTCGAAGGCGGGCGTGGGCTCCATCTGCTCGCGCACGATGAAGCGCGCCCACGCGGCGCTCTCGGGGCGCACCATCACGTGGGCGAACTCGTCCACCAGCGCCACGATCTGCGCCGATGCCGCCGCCGCGTCGTCGGCGCCCCCCATCCGCGCCGCCGCCGCGAACGCCGGCGTGATGCGCTCGCCGATCTGCTCGGCGATGCTCCGCGCGGCGGCCAGGTACAGCCCTTCCTTGCCGCCGTGGTGGTAGGTGATCATCGACATGGTGGTGCCCGCCGCCGCAGCGATCGCGCGCGTGCTGGCGCCCTCCAGCCCCTGCCGCCCAAACACGTCTATCGCGGTGCTGAGGAGCCGGTCGGCCAGTGACTGCTCGGATAGTGAAGATCTCATGTGCGCAGTATAGTTCGTTCGAACGAACGAACGCAAGCTTTCCATTTTTGCACGCGAATTTACATTGGACGTGAAGTCGGACCGGCTAGTCCATCCTCCACCCACTGATCCGCTCGAACGAGCCGTGTCGATGTCAGAGAAAGCACCCAGCTCCGTTCTGACGATCGCGGCGCTGGCGGCGCTCGCTGGGCTTGTAGTGGCGAACACCCGGCTGGTCGGGATGATCAACCCGCTGTCGCTGTGGTACGCGGGCTTCTTTCCCCGAGATGCACCGGGAGTGACGGGCCGCGGCTTCTGGGCCGTGCTGATGATCCTGGTGGGAGTGATCGGGTTTCCCGCGGTGAAGGTGGCCCTTCTGAAATCCCGCCTGCGAAGGCGCCGCGTACCGCAGTGGCCGGCTGCCGATCTGCTGGTGTTCGTCGCCGGAGCGGCGGCGGTGGCCTATGACTTCGTTCTGGCGCCGCAGTGGGTGCACGGGACCCGCCTGCCGCTCCCCGGCTTGTTCTATACGATCATCGATGGAGGATACCTGATCGTGGGCGTGCCGATCGTGGCCACGGGAATCGCGCTCTGGTGGATCGTCACACGCCGGCAGGTGAGATGAGATCGATGAACCGGCCCATGCGTGCCGTGCTCATCACGGGAGCGCTGGGCCTGGAGGTTGTGCTGCAGCGGACCTATCACCTGCTGCCGCCGCTGTCGCCCAGGGGATTCGTGGTGTGGGACGCGGTTCACGTCTTCTTCGGCGTGGTGGTGCTGCCGCTGGGCCTTGCCCTGCTTCTGGCGTGGTGGGGGGTGGGGCGCCCCCTCCGAACGTGGCGGCTGATGGACGTGCTGCTGTTCGTCTACGGCTTCGCCGTTCTGACGGTCGTCGTGTCGGAGGTAGGGTTTTGGGTCCAGGAAACCCTCCTTCCTCTTCCGAGGCCGGTGTGGCGCACGCTGCTGCGGAGCTCTTCGTATTGGATGTCGCCGCTGCTGTTGCTGCTGGTGAGCGCCGCGGCGTACGTCGCCGTCACGCGCTTCGTGACTATGCGCAAACCGCACGGGTGACGCTCGAGACCTCCATCTTCACGACAACGAAGAGCCCCGGCCCGACGAATCGGGACCGGGGCTCTTCACATCGACCGAAGACGGATCAGCCGACGACCAGGTTGAGCAGGCGGTCGGGGACGAAGATCGTCTTGCGCACCTGCTTGCCGTCGATGAAGCGCTGCACGTGCTCGTCGGCCAGCGCGGCCTCGCGGGCGGCGTCTTCGGTGATGCCGCGAGACATCGCCATGCGCGCGCGCACCTTCCCGTTCACCTGGACGACGAACTCCACCGTCTCCGCCACCGTCTTGGCCTCGTCGTAATCGGGCCACGTGGCGGTGCGGAAGATCGAGTCGGTGTTGCCCAGCCGCTGCCACAGCTCCTCGGCCACGTGCGGCGCGTAGGGCGCGACCAGGCGCACCAGCGGCTCCACCGCCGCGCGCTCGGGCACGCGTCCGCCGGCGCGGACCACGTTCAGGTACTCCATCATCGCCGCGATGGCGGTGTTGAAGGAGAGCGCCTCGCTGTCTTCCGTCACCTTCTTGATGGTGGCGTGCAGCTTCTGCTCGACCTCGGCGTCCAGCGGCCGGTCCTTGGACGACAGGACCGCGTCCCACAGGCGGTTGAGGAAGTTGTATGGCCCGCTGATCCCCGCCTCGCGGAAGTCGCCGCCCTCCTGGTACGGGCCCAGGAACATCAGGTAGGCGCGGAAGGTGTCGGCGCCCCAGTGCGCGATGTACTGGTCGGGGACGATCACGTTGCCCTTCGACTTGGACATCTTCGACCCGTCCTTCACGATCAGCCCGTGCGCGCGGAAGCGGGTGAACGGCTCCTCGAAGTCGATCAACCCGAAGTCCTTCAGCGCCATGGTGATGAAGCGCGCGTACAGCAGGTGCAGCACCGCGTGCTCGTTGCCGCCGATGTAGCTGTCCACCGGCAGCCACCGCTTCGTGATCGCCGGGTCGAACGCCGCCCCCTCGTCATGCGATGACGGGTAGCGCAGGAAGTACCACGCCGAATCGAGGAACGTGTCGCTCACGTCGGTCTCGCGGCGCGCCTTCCCGCCGCAAGTGGGGCACTCGGTGATGTACCACTCCTCGTGCCGCGCCAGCGGGCTGATGCCGCTGGCGTCGGGCTTGTAGTCGGCGATCTGCGGCAGGAGCACGGGGAGCTGGTCCTCGGGCACCGGCACCGTTCCGCACTCGTCGCAGTACAGGATCGGGATCGGCGGGCCCCAGTAGCGCTGCCGGCTGATGGTCCAATCGTGCAGGCGATAGTTCACCCGCGCCTCGGCCAGCCCCTTCTGCGCCAGCCATTCGGTGGCGGCCTTTTTCGCCTCGTCCACCTCCATCCCGTCGAACTGCCCGCTGTTCACCAGCCGCCCGGGGCCGGTGTACGCCTCCGCCAGCGGCGTGGACGCATCTTCCCCCTCGCCCGCGACCACGCGGACGATGGGGAGGCCGAACTGGGTGGCGAACTCGAAGTCGCGCTCGTCGTGGCCGGGGACGGCCATGATGGCGCCCGTGCCGTACTCCATCAGCACGTAGTCGGCGATCCAGACGGGGATCTCCTGGCCGGTCGCGGGATTGACGGCGCGGGCGCCGGTGTCCACGCCGGTCTTGGTCTTGTCGGTCTTCTTGCGCGTGACCAAGTCCTGCGCGCTGGCCTGCCGGCGATACTCCTCGACGGCTTCGCGGCGGTCGGCCGGGGTGATGCGCTCCACCAGCGGGTGCTCGGGAGCCAGCACCATGTAGGTGGCGCCGAACACCGTGTCGGGCCGCGTGGTGAACACGCGGATCACCGGCTTCTCGGGCTGGATCTGCGCTGCCTCATGCCGGTCCTCCGCCACCTTCGGCCGGGCGATGGGGAACTCGAGCTCGGCGCCCTCGCTGCGGCCGATCCAGTTCTCCTGCGCCTTGCGCGTGGTGTCGCTCCAGTCGAGGTGCTTCAGGTTCTCGAGCAGCTTGCCCGCATAGTCGGTGATGCGGAAGAACCACTGGCTCAGGAAGCGCATCTCCACCGGCGTGCCGCAGCGCTCGCACTCGCCGCCCACCACCTGCTCGTTGGAGAGCACGGTCTGGCAGCCGGGGCACCAGTTCACCGGCGCGGCCTTCTTCTCGGCCAGGCCGTTCTTGTACAGCTGCAGGAAGATCCACTGCGTCCAGCGGTAGTACGACGGGTCCGTCGTGTCCACCGTGTGGTTCCAGTCGTACATGAAGCCCACGCGGCGCAGCTGCCGGGTGAAGCGCTCCACGTTCCGCGGGATCAGCTCGCCCGGGTGGATCCCCTGCTTGAGCGCGAAGTTCTCGCTGTGGATGCCGAACGCGTCGAAGCCGATGGGCTCGAACACGTCGAACCCCTGCAGCCGCTTGAAGCGGCCGTAGATGTCGGCGCCGGTGAACGCGTAGATGTTCCCCACGTGCAGCCCCTCGGCCGATGGGTACGGGAACATCATCAGGTTGTAGAACGGCTTCTCGGCGGTGAGAAGCTCGTCCTTCGTCCAGGTGTTCACGCCCTGCTCGTCCCAGCGGGCCTGCCACTTCCGCTCGACTTCGGCGGGGTTGTAGCTGTCGGTCTGGTGCGTGTCGGTCCGGTCCGTATCGCTGCTCATCGAACGCGTCTGGCAAAGATGGAGAGGGCCGCGGTCCCGGCGCACAGCGCGCCAGCCGCGGCCCTGCTGCAGTGTAATCTATCGCGCGGGGGAAGCCCCCTTCAAGCCCGTAAAGGGCGTGCACCGCTATTCAGGCCCGTGCTCCCGGCCGATCTGCCAACGGGAGTGCCTGACGACCCAGGTGTCAGGCGTTGACAAGGTCGACGCGTAAGCCTGTCATCGGCCGAAAGCATGGATGACCCTGCATCCGCCGGCAGTCGATTGTTAGGGCGCGTCGCTCCGGGCCATCACCTACGGCCAGTTGCTAGGTGCTTTAGACAGCGTTGGCAAGGAAGCAGGGAGGCCGACCTAGTCTCATCGAAACTATGAAAGATACGTCGCGACTTGACTTTACGTATGCTGGGGCAAGCAGCCAGATGAAAACGCGTTCCATCCGCCGACGCGACATAGCTGATACTGAGCTGTAATTCGTTGAAGGCTAGAATCACTTGGAGCGAGTTGGCCGCAGTTGCATACTGTGTATCAGCTCCGTGAAGAATCGCGTGTCGACTCAGACGGGGGATCTTCGCGCCCCAAAAGAATCTTTCAAGGATTACATTAAGAATGAAAGCGGCACTCACACGATCGAAGTGAGACCCCGTATTAAACGCGGTGGCGAGATACTGTTGAAACGCAGCGTTGTTCATCCATCCGATATGGCCGAAGAGGTCCGCAATCACACCTTCGAGTTGCGGCAGCATGGTTGGAACGGAAAGCGCATATTTCCCCTCTACGTGAGCGCCTACCGCTGCTTCAAGTATATGGATGCGGTGTGGGAAGTGTCCGTTGCGTTTCCACTCAACGGTGAGTTCCCGCAAAAGATCAGCATTGTAGAAGTGTACAAAGAGATCTTCCACATCGCTGGGAGTGAGATTCCCCGCATGAAATTCCTCGGTGATCTCGTCGATGAGTAATACTGGCAGGTGGCCGGGAGGTGGCCAACCGAGCAAGAGGAGCATTCGCTCCATGCGCTCCATCTTCTCAAGTATTCCTCGCCAGTCCGGAAGAACGGGCAAAATGGGAGGAATAATGGGACGCAATTGCTCTACAGTTGCTCTGAGAGAGCGAACGAAGGCGAGGAATTCCTCAGTGGGCTTCGGTAGCTCTGGAATTGTGATGGTCGGAAAGTTAGGGATTGAAGGGTGTTGCGCAGGCATAGCTGAGGCCTAACAAGGCGAGGGGGGTGGAACGATCTCGGCAGGGTGGCTGTCGGTCTGGTGGTTAACGCTGCTGCTCATCAGAACGCGATCGGCCAAGATGAATGCGGGCCGCGTTCCCGGCGCACAGCGCGCCAGCCGCGGCCCTGCTGCAGCGCGGGAAGGGGGCCAAGGCCGACGAAAGGCGTTGGTGTCCATGCGCGTTGTGCTTCCCACAACACCTACAGGTACCCACCCTTCAACAGCCACCGCGGTTGCTCGGTGGGATAGTAGTGGGCGATCAGTCGAGCGGCTTTATTCGGCAACGTCGAAACGATCGGAGCGAGAAGATCGGACCATAGATTGTCAGCTGGTTTGGGTGGCTTCCGCCAATCATGAGACTTGAGATGAACACAACGATCGCGGAGACTCGAGAGCGCACGATAATCCCTCCACAAGGCAGTTCCCTTTGGTGACTTCACTTTGAAGACGGTAGGCAGAACTTCGTGGAGTTTCGCGTCCAATCCAAGCCAACGCTCGATTTCGCCCTTCCCGTACTTTTCAGATACTTGCGTCCGGCGGTTCAGTACAGAGTGTTCCACGTCGTCTGGTAGAGCCTCGTTAGCGAAGCATTCCAGAGCCGAGTAGCTAAAGATGACACATGCGAGAAGATTTTCGAGCGCGTCGAAGAAGCTTCCTTCCGTCTCATCGATCAGATGTACTGTACGACCAACGTCCGCTGGCCGTAGAAGGCCGAGCGTTTGTTCGGCTAAACGCTTCCCTTCAGCACCCGCCTTTCTTGCAAACGAAAGATACAAGGCCGGCGCGTTGGGGAACTGAGTGCCAACGAGATAGTTCCGCACTTGGACGTATCCCTGAATCTGAATAGGCGTCCCGACCGGATGAACTTCACCACTGGGCGAGTAGTAAGGTGCTGCGAGAGTCGTAACAGCCTGTAGCCGGTGGTCGCGTCCGGCGATGTGCGGATGCTCTTCGCTCATCAATCTCACCGAGATGGGCATGAAACACCACGAGGGTTAGAAATTCGGGCCGCGCTGTTGTCGAGGACCGCATGGACGACTTTGCAGTCCCTGCGCCCGACCTAGACGGAAGCTGGTCCGGAATCAGGAACCACACGCGCTTCGAGTTCAGCACGCAATTCATCGCGTGAAGCACGAACCACTTCGGCCTCATCGATAGTGATGTTCATCGCGGCTGAGATCACCCCCACATTCCACCGCCAAGGTGCCTCAAAGGTCTCCGGATCCTCCGGCCGGTGGAAACAAATCGTTCCGGGTGGTGACCCATTGAGTACGCGCAGGAGGCCGGCGACATTATTCAGTGACCACGAAATAAGTTGTAGAGACTGCGCCATCGACTCAGCTCGCCAGTTAAGACGTTGATGCATCAAACGGACATGCGGGCTCCTTGACGCCACACTTGGTATCGGTACGACAGTCGAAAAGTTCACCCCATGAGGGCTTGCGCCCATGGTCTGCATCTCTGATTCGAGCGCCGAAACCCCGTAAGAGGATTGCCTCCCTATACGAAGAACCGAACCCCCTGATAGGACCCGAAATCCGTGTTTAATACTGTTGTACTCTGCAACGTGGAGGTCGTCGAGAAACTCATGTGCGAAGCGCGACCACAGCCGCGCATATCTCGTCGCAGTAGCCCATCGGGGTTCCTCATCAACCCACACATGCGAATGAACAATTTCGGCCAGCACCTGCCAAGACAAAGGCTGTAGCCCACGCTGCGTGAGAATCGGCCGGTTTCGCGATATATCATGGACGATGCGTCGGAGGCGCGAATTCGAACAGCGAGGTATCCACGCGGTCACAGCTGCGGGTGCTTGTGCAAGCGCGCCCAAAAGCGAAAACAGTGCTTCTAGCCCGTGATGGTAAGCAGCGCGGAGAGCGATAGCGGCCCGCGGAGCGTCTTCACCCTCGATTTCACTCAGGTGGATGCGTGCTACGTACTCGAAATAGGAGGCGTCGAACGAACGTAAGAATACCTCACTCTCACGGGCCAAGTCATACCCCCAAAGGCAGAATGGCTCGTCTCCAACCGCAAACAAGTAGCGTTCCATGGCCGACTTCGCATCCGTGGAGCACAGTGATTGATGAACCTTGCCTTCGGTTACTTCCGCTCCAAATCCTCGATTAACGCCTGTAACTCGCTACACCTCTCTTTCGCCAGCCGCATGAATACCTGTGGCCAGCCGTCAGGAGGCTTTCTGAAACCTGGCGCGCCATCCTGCAATCGCGCCTGACGAACAGAATGTGGCGAAACGCCAATCGCTTCTGCCATGTCGCCAGTCGTGATCTGCTGGCCGAGGATGTTTGCTGCTGTTCGGAAATCCATTCGCTGTCTGCATGGTGTATTGACGAAATGTTGTCTGCACACCATGTTACAAGCAGCAGGGCTGAAGAACAAGGCGGATGTACCGGATTCCTCTGGCAGAGAAGGCCCGATACACCCGCCTGGCGCGAAACGACCCGAAGGCCGCCCGCTCACCAAAGCTGCCCTGCCGGACGGCCCGGGTCAAGAGGATTGGAGTCCACGATGCCTGACGACCCGAAAGACCCCACGCCCGCAGCCGCCGAGAAGCCCGTCTACACCATCATCAAGCAGAAGAAGAGCCGCTGGTGGGAGGTGCGGGATCCGGGCAACGCCTGACCGTGTACCGGAAGGGCGCGCGAGAGGTGGTGCGGCGGCTCGCGGCGTGAGAGGGCAGCGAGCGACGACACGGCAGCTGCGGAAGTGCCCCGCAGCTACCGTGTCTTTCAGCTGATCAAATCCTCCGGGTCCTGCGCTTGGTGCCGGATGTGGAGCACGTGGACCGTATCGGCCCGGATCGCGAAGAGAATCTTGTACGAATCGAAGAGCCGGCGAATCGTTTCGGTGAAGAAACGGTCTTCGTACGCCAGTCCACACTGATCAGCCGACTCCGCGAGGTCCCGGATGGCGGCTCGAATCCCGTAGTACCACTGGTCCGGGTATTCGGAGCTGGGATTGCGCGAGCGAAGATTCTGAAAGTGCTTCCGGAGATTGTTCTTGGCTTCTGCCTCGATCCGGACGCGGAACACTACGCCTGCTCCGCGATCCCGAGCTCACGTTCCAGCGAGGCGAACGCGTCCTCGGCATCTTCGCCCGTTCCGTCGTACATCCCCTGCAAGCCCCGCTGGATGCCCACGATGGCCGCGGCGTTGGCCGCCAGGTCCAGGAGCTTCTGGTACGCGTCCGCGTGCTGCACCACGAGCTCAGCTTGGCCGTGAATGGTCAGAACCTGCGGACGGCCGGTCTCCTTCAACTGCTCCACGTACGTCCGCGCGTTACGCTGGAAGTCGGAGAGCGAGTGGATGTCCTTCAGGTTGATCATGCGGGCTCCGAGAGTTCATGAAATTTCATGTTTGAAGGTACCGGGTTCGCCCTTGGCGGTCAATCACCTGACGGCTGTCCCGCGGGTTGGGCAAGAGGATCGAGGCCCCTGATGACTGACGACCCCTGTAGCGCTGTTGATCTCGCTCACTCACGATAGTATTGCCGCTTCAAACCCGTATATGCGGGTATGCCATTGTCGAGAATCGTCAGCTCAAAATGATTTTCGTCGATCCAGCGAATCCTGCTCTTCCCTGACCCGCCGTCAGGAAATCGCTCGAAGAGAATCCCATTAGAGTACCGCCAAGTACCAGTCCCCCATGCCGCACCAGCATAGCGACTCCTTCCGGATTCGTTCATCGTAAACCACATCGTCCCAGACTCACCGAACTCATCCACGTCGGCGCGCCAGGTACCAACAAGGGCGGAACTTGGTGAATGTGGAACGGCTTCGGACGCCGGGCTTTCATCTCCGGCTTGCTGCGTGGGCTGAACCGATGTAGCGGTCGTCGTGGAGTCAATTGCAAATGATTGAACATCCCGATGACCTTCGCTACAGCCAAGTGTCGCAACAGAGACGAGAAAAATCCATAGCTGGCGGAGCGCGTTGTGACTCATGGAGCGACATCCTGTACCGATATATGGGAATATGAGCCGCCTGCAAACACTCCGGCGGATCCGCACCTCGCGCATCGAGTTCGGGCAAAGGAACCTTCGTCACGCGGAGTATGGCCGCACAAGGTTGATTACGCCTTGAGGCAACACGACTGGCCGCTCTCTGCCAAAGCTGCCCTGCTGGACGGTACGGGTCAAGAGGAGGAGTGCACGATGCCTGACGACCCGAAGGACCCCACGCCCGCAGCCGCCGCGAAGCCCGCCTCCACCATCAGCAAGAAAGGATACCCGCTGGTGGGAAGTGCGCAGTCCGGAGAACGAGCTGGTGTGCCTGACCGTGTACCGGAAGGGCGCGCGAGAGGTGGTGCGGCGGCTCGCGGCGTGAGACGGGCCAGCGATGAAAGACACGGCAGCCGCAGGAGAAGTCACCTGCGGCTGCTGCGACGGTCTACGAGGCGGGACGCACGGGCTCGCTAGTTCTTGCACCCGTTTTTCGCGCACGTGATGATGGCTGTCGAGCTCACCCAGTGATGTGGATTTTCGTTTGTGTCGAAACCACATCCGGTTTTCCCGCCTTTGCTTCCCACGTGCACCTCGCCGGTTTCGGTATTCTTTACCGCCATGTTGATCCTCCTGAAGAAGTAGGAAAGTTGACGATGATGCTAAATACAAAGCTATCCCAAGCAGCAGATCTCGTCAAAAATATGCCTAATGGGAGCGCAACAGGGGCTTCGTTGACCTCAGAGTCACGAGAACCCAACAGCTTCGGAAATCCATCAGATACGTCGATGCTCCGTACCGGCTGAAGCCCTGGATCGCTCCGGCTGATCCTGTGAATCCGGCACCGGCGTGCTCCAATACAGCGCACTCAGCATCGCGCATGCAAAGAGCAGCATGCCCGCTAGGAGGACGGTTCGCGCGATCGACAGATCGTGCTGGAGAAGTCCAAATTCCCCGAGGATGTAGGCCCAGTCGTGCTCACCGCCCCCGACGAGCGGCAACTCCAGCGCGCGCGCATCCGCGATGTAGACCGAGATGTTCCCCAGGTTCTGCGCGACCCACCCGAGCACGATCGAGGCGGCGAAGCGATCGTTGCGCCGGTAGAAGGAGACGACGAAGCAGAGCGGCATGATGAGCTGGAGCAGCGTGCCGCCGAGTGCTCCGACGAGCTCGCCGAACGGAGCAAAGACCAGGTGCCCGGTCTCGTGCACCGCGAGGTTGACGAAATCGAGGAGGCGAAAGGTCTGCGGAGAACGCAGGCACGCGATCCCATAGAGGGCGACCCCCACGACCAGCGCCTGGCGCAGGCGGGCGTGCAGCGGCGGCGAGAGAGATTGCATGAGGCTCAGATGATGGTTTCGCTCGACTGCGGGTCGAGCCGCTTCACTTCGTAGCGAAGCGCCAGCATGCCGCTCTCATACGCCTTCGCCTCGAGCAGATGCAGGGCGACGTCGCGGTCGAGATTGTCGAAGAACGTTATCCCGTCGCCGATCAACACCGGGAGGATGGAATACCGAAGCTCGTCGGCCAGGCCGCGGCGCAGGCATTCGCCCGCGACGGCACCACCGCCGACGAACCAGATGCTCCCGAACGCCGGCCTCAGCCGCTCGTCCACCAGTCGCTGGAGATCGCCCGCGCAGAGCTCGACGGTGCTGCTGGCCTTGCGCAGCTCGCGATGGGTCAGCACGAACGTGGGCTTGTCGCCGTAGGGCCAGCCCAGCCCCTTCGCCTCGAAACCCAGCGCGGTCTCGTAGGTTCGCGCCCCCATCACGTAGCAGTCGATCGTCTGGAGGAATGCGGCAACGGCCTCTGGCGCCATCACCTCGCCGCCCTCGAAGTGGTCGGCCGTCTCCAGCCAGTCGACGCTCCCGTCCTTGCGGGCGATGAAGCCATCGAGGCTCGCCGCCATGTGGATTGTGACCCGCGAATCAGCGCCGGCCATCGTGTCGCCCCGCGGTGGAGTGCGTCGGATCGGGGCATGGCTCAGCGTTGTCTCCGATGCGACGCCGCCTGACCCGGCTCATGTGTCTTGGACGGGAATTTCCGGCAATCTCGCCGCGCCGCAGCCTTATCCCGCAGCCGCCAACGCCTCGATGGCCGCGGCGACCTCGCGCAGATCGTTGTTCAGCTGGTGGTTGCGCCCGGGCAGGCGGCAGAGGTGGGCGTGCGGAATCGCGCGCGCATAGAGCTCCGCGTGCGCCGGCGGGACATCCGTGTCCGCGAGGCCGTGGAAGAGATGGACGGGCACGCCCCCGGGGAGCTTGCCGCCGATGTCGTGCTGGGAGTGCCCATCGTCGCTCGGCCAGCCGCCCTCGCCCACGAACGGCGCCGCGATCAGGACGACCGCGCCCAGCGCGAGGCCCGGCGGCTGCTCCGCGAGCGTGTCGATCAGGATCGTCCCGCCAACCGAGTGACCGATCACGATCGCGCCCTCGTCCAGCCGCGCGAGCTCATCCCGCAGCACCGCGCTCCACGCGGGGAAGCTGGGATCGCCTTCGTCGGGCATGAGCGGGTAGCGAACCTCGTAGCCCGGCCCGAGCGCCCGCCTCAGGCTCTCCACGAGCTTGCTGTCCCACTCGTCGTGAACCCCGGCGCCCCCACCCTGCACGAAGAGCAGCTGACGGTTCACGTGAGTTCCTGTATCGCGAGGCATAGCTCCATTATCCTTGGCTACGCGCGGAGCCGTGACGCGGCTGCCCTGTCCTGCTCGGCGAGCGCCGACTGCCCTAACCGCTCGTAGACCGTGGCCCGGTCCGAGTACTGCTGCGCGAATCCCGGCTGCATCGCGATCGCCCGGCTGAAGTCCTCGAGGGCCCCGGCGAGCTGGCCTGCCTGGGCCCGGCAATGGGCGCGGGTGCGGCGGAGGTACGCGTCGTCCGGGGCGATGCCGACTGCGGTGTCGAAGGCCGCCTGCGCGGCCGGCAGGTCGCCCAGGCCCCGGAGCAACATCCCGCGGTTCCTGCTCGGCATTGGGTCATCGGGGGCAAGCCGGGCAGCCTCAGCGAAGTCCGCCAGCGCCTGCTCGGGCTGCCCGATCTCCCAATACGCCACGCCCCGGTTGTTGTACGCCGCGGCAGTGGGCGGGTTGGCGGCGAGGTGGCCGGTCAGCGCCCGGATGGCGTCCTGGTACTCCTCAGCCTCGTCGTATATCAGAGCCGCGAGGCACTTTCTGAACAGATCATCGCTCATCCGCTCGCCTCTCCTCGCTAAACTCTGGTATGCTCCTGGTGGACGACACCCCGCTTCTCCGCGTGGCCCCCGAAGATGGAGCGGATGGCGTGCGTCGCGGCCACGTGGCCCACGAGGCGGTGTCGTGCGCGTCAGCCCTCGAAGCGCTTGAGCACCAGCGTGGTGTTGGCGCCGCCGAAGCCGAAGGGGTTGGAGATCACCACGCCGAGATCCTTCTTCCGCGCGCCCTCGCTCACGTAGTCGAGGTCGCACTCGGGGTCGGGGTCGGTGAGGTTGATGGTGGGCGGCATCACCCCGTCGCGCAGGGTGGACGAGACTTCGAGCTTCTCGACGTGCCAAGCGCAAGCGGCCGTAGGAACCTACGCAGCCGATGCCAGCCAGAGCGCGTTGGTTTTGTCGGCCTTCTGGCCGATTTCGTGCCGGGACAGGCCGTTGTCCGCCAAGTGGCCCCGAACGAACCGGTCAACCTGGGCTTTCAAAGCCTCTGCCTCCTGCGAGATGTGCTGGAGACGAGCGATCAGCCCCAAAGGTTGTTCGGAGGACGGGTCCACCGTCTGGCTTTCGAATCCGCCTCGGTGCACGAGCCAGTTGCGCTCGTTGACGACATCCCGCAAGCGGCGCTCAAGCTCGGAATCGCCCACTCCTCGGTCTCGCAGGCGAGAGACGACACCGCTCAGCCCTTGCCGGTCACGCCGGTCAAAAAAAGCGGTGGCCTCTTCGCTGGCATGCTCAGGAGTCTGCTCCTCGGTCAAGACCATGTAGGAGAACAGCGCTGCCTCCAGCGCCTGCACCTTGAGCAACGAATATGAGATCCAGGTCTGTACATCCCTGGAAGCGGCAGTCCTGAGCAACTCCTCCCGTTGACGCGTCCCGAAGCGGGCAGCGTGCCGTCCGCGAGCCGCGTTCGTGAAGTCGTACTCGGCTCTCATTTCGACATCAGTGTCCTGTTTCATACATCTTTCTCTCGCTCCGGGTGGCTTCACGAGCACTGATGATTCGCACCGCGTCCGCCCTCTCGGTGTAGATGACTACCAGCAGCCTGTGTCTGTAGGAGTAGCCCATCAGGACGAACCGTTCCTCGTGCAGCGAGTGGTCCACGTCCGGCGCCTCCAACGACAGCGGATCCAAAAACGCCGTGCTCGCCTCGTCGAAGGTGACGCCATGCTTCGCCAAGTTGCGGAATGCCTTGTCTGGATCCCATTCGAACGAGAAATCCATACCTCTCGCTGGTGTAGAAAAGTCGAAAAGATAACGATGCCCCGTACCGAGCCAGGAGGTCCAATGGTGGCCGAGCGCGAAGCTGCGTTCGGGGAGCCGCCGATAATATCGACCACGCAGCCGCCCCAGACGCAAACCATCAAACAACGGATTGGGCGACCAGCTTCGCGCGCGGCATCTCATCAGTATACGCTAACGAGCCAATCCGAACCATTCAATGATGAACGACGTGCGCCATGGTAAGCACCCCGACAACTCGCCTGACGACGCGGCCACCAAGCTCCTCGCCATGAGACCGCGCTGAGTGGCGCAACTGCATTCTGGGAGCGATGGAGCGGTAATACAATGGAGCCGCGGGGACCGAGGTCCCCGCGGCTCCGTTCGTCTCGGCGGCTGGGCGGACCTCAGCCCTCGAAGCGCTTGAGCACCAGCGTGGTGTTGGCGCCGCCGAAGCCGAAGGAGTTGGAGATCACCACGTCCAGCTCACGCTTGCGCGCGCCCTCGCTCACGTAGTCGAGGTCGCACTCGGGGTCGGGGTCGGTGAGGTTGATGGTGGGCGGCATTACCCCGTCGCGCAGGGCGAACACGCCGATGCCGGCCTCGATCGCCGCGCTGCCGCCCAACGCATGGCCTAGCATGCTCTTGGTGGACGAGACGGCGAGCCTGTCCGCGTGGTCGCCGAAGACCGTGCGGATGGCGCGTGTCTCGGCCAGGTCGCCCACGGGGGTGGCCGTGCCGTGCGCGTTGACGTAGTCCACCTGCTCGGGCGCCAGGCCGGCGCTCTTGAGCGCGCGCTTCATGGCCCGCACCGCGCCCTCGCCGTTCTCGGGCGGCGCGGTGATGTGGTAGGCGTCGGCGCTCATTCCGAAGCCGGCCACCTCGGCCAGGATCGGCGCCCCGCGCTTCTTGGCCGACTCCAATTCCTCCAGGATCAGGATCGCCGCGCCCTCGGCGTGCACGAAGCCGCTGCGGTTCTTGTCGAACGGCTTGCTGGCGGTCTCGGGCGTGTCCCAAACGTTCGCCAGCGCGCGCGCCGCCGCGAAGCCGGCGAACGAGATGGCGGTGACGCACGCCTCGGTGCCGCCGGCGATCATCATGTCGGCGTCGCCGCGCTGGATGGCGTGGAACGCCTCGCCGATCGCGTGGTTGCTGCTGGCGCAGGCGCTGACGGGCGAGTAGCTGGGCCCCGTGGCGCCCGTGCGCATGGCCACCTGCCCCGGCGCCAGGTTGATGATGCTGGCGGGGATGAAGAACGGCGACACGCGCCCCGGCCCCTTGGCGTCCATCAGGGTGCGCGTCTGCATGATGTTGTCGATCCCGCCCATCCCGCTGCCGATGATGGTGCCGGTGTTCTCGGGGTCGGGCACGGGCCCGATACCGCCCAGCCCCGCCATCCGCATCGCCTCGTCGGTGGCCACGATGGCGTACTGGATGAAGGTGTCCATGCGCTTGGCCTCGCGCCGGTCGATCACCGTCTCGGGGTCGAACCCCTTCACCTCGGCCGCGATGCAGACGGCGGGGTCGAGCCCTTCCAGCGCGAACCTGGTCAGCGGCCCCGTGCCCGATACTCCCGCGAGGATATTGCGCCAGGTGTCGTCGGCGTTGTTCCCCAGCGGCGTGACCATCCCCACCCCCGTGACCACCACTCTGCGTGCCATGCGTCTCCATCTCCAGGGTTCAAGGGGACAGGTTACAGGGAACAGGGGACAGCCAGCAAACTCCGCGCGTTGGCTGTCCCCTGTCCCTTATCCCCTGTTCCCTGCCGTTTCAGTTGGCCTTCAGCAGCCCCGTCTGCAGGGCGAAGCGCACCAGCTCGCTGCGGTGGTGCAGGTTCAGCTTTTCCATGATGCGGGCGCGGTACGTGTCCACCGTCTTGGGGCTGATGAACAGCTTCTTCCCGATCTCGCTGCTGCTGAACCCCTCCACCGTGAAGCCCAGCACCTCGCGCTCGCGCTCGGTGAGCTTCTCCAGCGGGTCTTCCTCGCCCGGCTCGGCCTTCTGCTTCAATCCCCGCAGCAGCAGCTTGGCGCCGCTCGGGTACAGGAACACGTCGCCGCTGGCCACCGTGCGGATCGCCTCGATCAGCTCCTCGTCGGCGCTGCGCTTGTTGACGTAGCCGCTGCCGCCGGCCTCCAGCACGGGGAGGAGGTGCTCCTCCTCGCCGTGCATGGTGAGCACCAGCGTGCGGATCTCGCGGCCCAGCGCGCTTATCTCGCGCACCGCCTCCAGCCCGCCGGCGCCCGGCATCGACAGGTCCATCACCACCACGTCGGGAAGGAGCTGCTTCGCCTTCATCACCCCCTCCTCGCCCGTACCCGCCTCGCCCACCACCAGGAAGCCGTCCTCGGCCTCCAGCAACGCGCGCAGGCCGGCGCGCAGCATGGCGTGGTCGTCCACCAGCAGGATGCGGATCGGTTTGGGCATCGGCGGGATGCGGGAAGATGAACGGGCGCACGGGCCCAGGCGTGGGGCCCGAATCTGGCCCGCACCACCCGGCCGCGCAAGCAGATCCAAGCGCCGGAAGGTGTTACACCGCAGGGGGCGGAGGGGTCGGTAGCGGGCGGCAGCGGCCGAGGCTGATGGTGGGCGCTCACCAGTGGACTCTCGCCATGAAGCTGGGTTCTCCCACGCCGGGCCGGCCCTCACCCTGCCGCTGCGCGGCTGTCCCTCTCCCGAACTGCAGGAGAGGGACCGGGGGCGCTTCGCGCCGGCTACTGCTTGCTCCGTGGCGGCCGAAGTTTCAGTTGCCGTTGCAGTTCTCCCCTTTCTCCCGCGCCCAGCGGGGGAGAGGGGGCTGCCTCAGCATGCGCAGCTGTCCGCTACCCGCACCATCCCCTCAGCCCCTCACGTATTGCTCACGTCGAACGCGATGGCCAGCCCGAGCAGCGTCACCGCCGTGCTCCCCAGCAGCACCAGCGCCGTGGTGGCCACGTGCTTCGGCGTGCGCACCTCCAGCCCGCGGACGTCCGCAACCGCGATGGCGAAGGGCGCTCCGCCGCGCTCGCCGCGCCCGCCGTAAAGGCTGTCGCCGCGCACGTACGCGTTCACGAGGTAGACGGTGGCGCCATCGCCCCGCGTGATGCGCGCGCGCTGGGCCACGAAGGTGCCGGCGCTGGGCTGCGGCGCGGGCTGCGCATGCCACGCGGTGCAGCCCGCGAGCGCGAGGGAGGCGAGCACGAAGACGGCGGCGCGGCGGATGGATGAGCGCATCGGGAGTATGGTGGAAGACGTGGGTCGATGGATCGATCGCGTCGATGTGGGAGTGAGCCCGGCGGCGGCTCTCAACCGGGCCCGGAGAACACGATGTACAGGGCGATCCTGGCCGCGGCCGCGGCGCCCAGCAGCACGGCCCACGTGGTGCTGGCCACGTCCACGCGCCGGACCTCCACCCTGCGTACGTCGCTCAGCGCCAGCGACACGCCGGCGTCGGGGTTGTGGTTCGGCGCGCCCATGATGCTGTCGTCGCGCACCATCGCGTCGGCGAGCACGACCGCCGATCCGTCCGTACGCGTCAGCCGGACGGGGCCGGGGATGACGCGGCTCGCGGTGGGAGCGGGCGCGGGACGCTCCATCCAGGCCGCGCAGCCGCCCATCAGCAGCGGGCAGGCGGCGGCGAGGAGGGCGCGGCGGGCGTGGAATATGGCGCGGACGAGGTTCGGCGTGGGCACGGCTGGAGCAGGGGAGGAGGTGACGGTCTCGGCGCGATCGCTGCGGCTCGATGCAAAAAAATCGGCGCCGCAGCTGGAGACTGGCTGCGGCGCCGCACCCGCGCGTCACCCGGGGCGCACCCGCGTGGTGCGGATGCGAGACTCTGGCGCATCGATCCAAACCGGCAACGTGCTCAGCAGGCCACCGCGGCCCGGCTGGAGACGAGCACCAGCACCGCCACCGCGGCGGCCGCGAAGGTCGCCAGGATCGCGGTGCCCAGCTCGTTGGGCCTGCGCACCTCCACCCGGCGAACGTCGCGCAGGGCCACGGCCACACGAGCACCGCGCGCCGCCGTGCCCCACAGGCTGTCGCCGCGCACCTGCGCATCGGCCAGCACCAGCGCGGTGCCGTCCGCGCGCGTGACGCGGGCCTGCTTCGCCACGAAGGCGGCGGCGCCGGGCTCGCTGACGGGCCGCGAGCGCCAGGTGGTGCAGGCGCCCAGAAGCGAGCACGCGAGCAGCGGAACGGCCGCGAGGCGGGAGAGTCGAGGCATCGGAGACGGGCGGGGGAGAGGTCGGCCGGGAAAGACGCGGATGTCGATCGTCCGCGCGTCATGCGCCGGCGAGACGGGCTACAGCCGGCCGCTGAGCCACTCCGGCGTCCAGCGCGCCATGATCGCGGAGAGCTGCGTGAACCAGCCGATCAGCATCAGGAAGCCCACCACGATCAGCAGCCCGCCGCTGACGCGGTTGACCCACGGCAGCATGCGGCGGAAGCGCTTGAAGCCGGTGAGGAACCACTCGATCAGCACCGTGCTGAGCAGGAAGGGGATCGCCAGCCCGGCCGAGTAGGCGGCCAGCAGCCCCACGCCCTGCGCCATGCTGTCGCGCGTGCCCGCCAGCGTGAGGATGCCGCCCAGCACCGGCCCAATGCACGGCGTCCACCCCGCGCCGAAGGTGACGCCCACCAGGAAGGTGCCCAGGTAGCCCACCGGCTTCTCGGCCAGGTGCATCCGCCACTCGCGCCCGGCGCCGGGGAGACGAAGGAGGCCCACGAGGTAGAGGCCGAACAGGATCAGCAGCGCCCCGCCCACGGCCTGCACCCCGCGGCTGGCGTACTTCAGCAGCGCGCCGATGAAGGTGGCCGACGCGCCGAGCGCCAGGAACACGCAGGTGAAGCCCAGCACGAACAGAAGCCCGTGCAGCAGCGCCGTGCGGCGCACGCCCGCGCGGCCGGGCCGCTCCAGCTCTTCCAGGCTCATCCCGGTGATGAACGTGGCGTAGCTGGGCACCAGCGGCAGCACGCACGGCGACAGGAAGCTGAGCAGCCCCGCGGAAAACGCCACGAACAGCCCCACCGACTGAGCTTGCATCGGGTCTGGACGAATCTGGGATCGAGGGATGGGTTCACCACCGCGGACCAGGCGGCCCGCGGGAGCGCACGATGTTACACCGGCGGTGCGGGGTTGAGCCAGTGGGCGGTTGCCTGACCGGCGGCGGGGAGATGCCTGAAGCGGGGCGGGGGGAGATCGCGTCGCGTCGGCGGGCGGGGGCCCCACCCGGATTTTCGTGGACGGTACGGCTGTCCACGAAAATCCGACCTCCCCCAAAACCGACTGGGGGAGGTGGACGGCTAACGTCTGCCAGGCAAGTTTCGAGGTGTCACACCTGCGTTACGGCGATACAGCCCGCGCAGCTTGCGAGGCTTCTCGTGGTTGGTGCTGCGGCGTCCAGCCGCCCGTGAAGACTTATCGCCGACCCGCCGAAACCACGAAGGGCCCCACTCGTCCGCGGGGCCCTTCGTCCATCCGTCACACCGCTCTCAGGTCAGTGCGAGACCGCCTGCGCCGGGGTGGCGATACCGGGGGCCAGCTTCGCGTGGCGGCACGGGTTGTCGAGGCCGGTGAGGATCCAGTCGATCACCTCGCCCGCGGTGTAGCCCGCGCGGTCGCTGCCGATGAAGCGGCGGATGTTCTTCAGCTCGTCGCCGCTGGTGATCAGCGGGGCCTCTTCCACGCCGTGCTCGCGCACCTGCGCGTGGCCGATGGTGGCGAACAGCGCGTTGCACAGGCACTTGCGGCCCTCGGTGTCCTCGCGCAGGCCGCCCTTCTTCACGTAGGTCTCCACCGGCTCGGCGGCGCAGCGGTAGTCGATGCGGCCGTCGGGGCGCTTGTAGGCCTGGCGCAGGTAGCCCAGGTCGCACACCCGCTCGCGCAGCTGGTAGACCGGCAGCTGCGACACCGTGCCCTCGAGCTGCACCACCTTGAAGGGGAAGCCCGTGGGCGAGGCGCGGCCGTCGGTCAGCACGTCGATGCTGTCGTCCTGCGCCTGGCGCAGCACCGTGGCCCGCAGCTCGGGGCTGATGCCGCTCTCGTCGGCATAGGCGAAGAGGGTGCCCACCTGCACGCCCGCCGCGCCCGCGTCCAGCGCCTCGGCCAGCTTCTCGGGGGTGCCCGCGCTCCCGGCCAGCCAGAAGGGGAGGCCGTGGTCCTTCATCTTCTCCAGGTCCACCACGTCGCGCTCGCCGTACTGCGGCTCGCCGCGCTCGTTCACCACGCCGCTCACCCGCGGGGGCGCGTTGTGGCCGCCGGCGGTGGGCGCCTCGATGATGAAGCCGTCCACCCGCCCCGTGGCCTTGCGCACCAGCATGGTCGCCAGCGAGTTCGACGCGATGATGGGGAGGAAGAACGGACGCTTGACCCCCTCGGGCTGCTCCTCGAAGTGCACCCGCGGGTCGAAGGTCAGCACGTCCTGGTCGTCGCGGCCGGCGCCCTCCACCTCGAACTTGATCGAGGCGGGCTCGTGCGCGGCGAAACGGTCGAGCGCGCCCGGGATCTCCTTGGGGATGCCGGCGCCCATGAGCACGTAGTCGACCCTGGCCAGCATCGCCCCGTAGAGCGTGGCCAGGTTGGGCATCTGCACCTTGGTGAGCAGGTTCACCCCCACCGCGCCGTCGTGCCCCTCCTTGGCCAGCCACACCTCCACGAACGACGCCAGCATGGTGAGCTGCTCGCGCACCTTGCTCACCACCTGCCGGTACATGGGGATGGCCGTGTACGGCTCGCCTTCCGCCAGGCCGTCGGGGCGGAAGTACTTGCGCAGCACGTCGTCCACCACCTCGGGCATCGGGAAGTGCGCCATGGCGCGGCGGATGTGGCCGCCCAGGTCGCCGTCCTGGAGCCGCCGCACCAGCACCGTGTCCACGCACGTCCCGGACACGACGCCCATCTGCCCCTTCAGGGAGACCGCCTTGGCGAGCACCCAGTTGGACACGCCGACACCCATGCCGCCCTGGATGATCAGCGGATGCTCGAGGCCGAATGCAGTCATGCTGTTACGGGGTAACGGGTTACCGACAGTGTGGGATGCAGGTTCTTCCAATCTACTCCCAAAGTCCCTTCCTGGCAAGCACTTAGACAATTGACGCCCCAGCGCTGAGCGCCGCTCACTGGACACGGAGGATACAGCAGAAGGGGTGCCAGGGTTCCTGATCCTACGTTACGTGGGCGTTAGCACCCGCGGGGAGAGCGTCGAAAGAATGGATGACAGGAGTCGCACGACACCGCTGTGACGGTATGTCTGGGGCGTGGCGCATGCCACGCGGAATGGCCTCGGGGCCGCGGCCAACCCGTCGCCCGGATCTCGTCCGCCTGTTACGTTTCGAGACGGACGAGGAGGAGGGACGGCGTGAACTGGGACGAAATCGGGAACGAGGCACTCGGCCTCCCTTCCGGCGTGCGCCGCCTCCTGGCCCACCGGCTGCTGGACAGCATCGCGCGGCCGGCGAAATGGTTGGAACCATGGTCGTATGCGGACGACCCGATCTGGAATCTCGGGAGGAACCCGGTTTCGTGCGACGTCTCGGATGGCTCGACCAAGCACGAGCGGTACATCTACGGTGATCCGCACGGCCTTCTCCGGGAGGCGTCAGGCGGAGCCGCGACACCTCAGAAACACGACGCAGGATCGACTTCAATGGCTTCGCAGATCCCGCCGGCCACCCTGGAGGGGTGGTACGCGCTGCACCAGATGTTCGCCCTCGACTGGGCCCGGCTCCGCGCCGACGGCGCCGCGGGGCTGTTCGCCGCCGCCGCCGAATCGCTGTTCGCCGAGCTCGCCGCGTCGGTCGGCGAGGGCGAGGGGTGGAGCGAGCCCGTGCGGCTCGTGGGCGCGGGCGGCGCCGACTTCATGTTCGTCCACTTCCGCCCCACGCTCGACGCCCTGGCCGAGGTGCAGCGCAGGGTCTCGTCGTCGCCGCTGTCGCCGTACGTGGCGCTGGTGTACGAGTACCTGTCGGTGACCGAGGCGGGGCTGTACCACGCCACCGCCGACGCCGCCAAGGCGGCCGAGCCGGGGAGCGAGGCGTTCAAGCAGCACATCGCCGAGGCGCAGGCCGCCGAGGCCGCGTCGGCCCACGTGCGCAGCCGGCTCTACCCCGAGGTGCCCGAGGGGATGCGCTACGTGTCGTTCTACCCCATGACCAAGCGCCGCGCCGAGGGGCAGAACTGGTACGCGCTGGACGTGCGCGAGCGCAGCCGCCTGATGCGCGAGCACGGGATGACGGGGCGGCGCTACGCGGGGCGCGTCTTCCAGGTGATCACCGGCAGCGTGGGGCTGGACGACTGGGAATGGGGGGTTACGCTGTTCGCGCGCGACCCGCTCGAGTTCAAGCGCATCGTCACCGAGATGCGCTACGACGAGGCCAGCGCCGTCTACGGCGAGTTCGGCCGTTTCTTCACCGGCATCCGATTTGCTCCCCGACAGTGGGGCCTGCAGCTGGGGGTGGCGGCGTAACCTCTGCCACCCGGCGAGCTTGCAGGCGAGCGCGCCCGGACCCCGGCGGGTCCGGGCGTTGTCGTGGCCGCCGCCGTCCCCGCCAGAGTGGCCCGTGTTCTGGCGTGTCCCCGCGTATTCCCCGTATCTTGCCCGAATGGATCTGAACCGGAGCGTCACCTCGCTGGGCGCCGCCACGCTGCGCATGTTCGGCGGCCTGGGCGGCTTCAGCCGCTTCACCGCCGACTCGTTCAAGGCGATGGGCAACGTGCGCACCTGGCTGCCGCTGCTGGCGGGCCAGATGCGTCGCCTGGGCGTGGACTCGCTCCCCATCGCGCTGTTCCTGGCCGCGTTCACCGGCATCGTGCTGGCGCTGCAGGCCAGCTACACCTTCACCGGCGCCATCCCGCTGTACTTCGTGGGCACGCTGGTGGAGAAGACGATGGTGCTGGAGCTGGGCCCGGTGCTCACCGGCCTCGCGCTCTCGGGCCGCATCGGCGCCAACATCGCCGCCGAGCTGGGCACCATGCGCGTGTCGGAGCAGATCGACGCGCTGGAGACCATGGCCTACGATCCCGTCGCCTACCTGGTGGTGCCGCGGGTGATGGCGGGGTTCCTGATGTTCCCCGTGATCGTGGTCTTCGCCAACGTGGTGGCCATCTTCTTCGGGCTGGTCACCTCGGTGCTCCTGCTGCACATGAGCCCGCAGACCTTCCTGCGGGGCGCGCGGCTGTTCTACCGCCACTTCGACCTGATCTACTCGATCATCAAGGGCTTCTCGTTCGGCTTCGTGATCACCGTGATCGGCTGCTACCAGGGGTTCAACACGCGCGGCGGCGCCGAGGGCGTGGGGATCGCCACCACGCGCGCCGTGGTGATCGCGGGGATGCTGATCCTGGTGCTCGACGCCTTCTGGGCCGCCACGATCCTGAAACAGTGAGCATCGAGCTGCGCGACATCCACAAGGCGTTCGGGCCCAAGCGCATCCTGCGCGGGCTGACGCTGGACGTGGAGGAGGGGGAGACGGTGTCGCTGGTGGGCTTCTCGGGCGCCGGCAAGTCGGTCACCCTCAAGCACATCAACGGGCTGCTGCGCCCCGACCAGGGCACCGTGTTCGTGGACGGCCTGGAGGTGCCGCGGCTCGACCGCGAGCGGCTCTACGCGCTGCGGCTCAACATCGGCTACGTATTCCAGTTCGCGGCGCTGTTCGACAGCATGACCGTGGCCGAGAACATCGAGATGGGGCTGCTGAAGAAGGGCGGGCTGTCGCCGGCGCAGATGAAGGACCGCATCGCCGAGAGCCTGGCGCTGGTGGACCTGACCGGCTTCGAGCACCGCCTGCCGGCGGAGCTCAGCGGCGGCCAGCGCAAGCGCGCCGGCCTGGCGCGGGCCATCGCCTACCGGCCCAAGTACCTGCTCTACGACGAGCCCACCAGCGGCCTCGATCCCGTGACCACCACGGTGATCGACCGGCTGATCATGCGGATGAAGCAGGAGCTGGGGGTGACCAGCCTGGTGATCACGCACGACATGAAGAGCGCCTACTCGATCAGCGACCGCATCGCCATGCTCTACGAGGGGCGGGTGGTGGAGGTGGGCACGCCCGACGAGATCCGCAACAGCAGCAACGACGTGGTCCGCAGCTTCGTGGAGGGGCGGCCCGACCTGGCGCACGACGCCGAGACCCCGCTGCCCTGAACACCCTGGCTGCCCGAGGGCGCGCCGCACGGAGGAACCATTATGAAGATGAAGAACGAGGCGCTGGTGGGGATGGTGGTGCTGGCCGGCATCCTGACCGCGCTGGTGGGCTCGATCTGGCTGTCGGGCGCCACCTTCGGCTCGCCGCAGCGCGAGCTGACGGCGGTGTTCAGCGAGGTGGGCGTGCTGGCCGAGGGGAGCCCGGTCAAGTACCGCGGCGTGAAGGTGGGCAAGGTCACCAAGATCGAGCTGGCCCCGCGCGGCGACGGCGTGCTGGTGACGCTGAACGTGGCCGACGAGGTGATCCTTCCGCGCGACCCGGGGGTGGTGGTGATGCCCGAGTCGTTCTTCGGCGACTGGCAGGCGGCCATCGTGTCGCGCGCCACCTGGAAGACGCTCGACTTCGTGCAGATGCCCGGCGTGCGCGCGCTTCCCGGCGCCACCATGCCCGACATCACGCAGCTGACCGCCGTGGCCGCCGACATCGCCGGCAACCTGCAGGTGCTCTCCGACCGCATCGGCCTGGCGTTCACCGAGCAGACGGCGCTCGACATCCGCCGCTCGGTGGAGAACGTGGAGGACATCAGCGGCCAGCTGAAGGGCTTCATCGACCAGCAGACGCGGCTCTACGGGCAGGTGGGCACCAACGTGCTCGAGTCCACCGCCAACATCCGCAGCGCCACGGCCGAGGCCACGCTGACGGCGCGCGGGCTGCGCAGCCAGTTCACCACCGGCGACGTGCAGGCGGTGCTCACCAACGCGCGGCAGGCCAGCGCCAACCTGGCCGCCTTCAGCGCGCAGCTGAACAGCGCCGCGTCGGGGGTGCCCGGGCTGGTGGCGCGCACCGACACGACCATCGCGGCGTTCGGGCGCACGGCCAACACGCTCAACAGCACGGTGGCGGGGCTGCAGCCGGGGCTGGCGCAGATCCCGCCCACGCTGCAGCAGGCGCAGCAGGCCATGACCACGCTGAACCAGGCGATCACCAAGATCAACGAGGGCAACGGCACCATGGGCCGCCTGATCGCCGACCCGGCGCTCTACGAGGAGACGCAGCGCGCCATCGTCACCCTGCGGCGGCTGCTGGCCGACATCCAGCAGAACCCCGGGAAGTACATCGGGCAGCTGCAGGTCTTCTAACCGCAGGGGACAGGGGACAGGGGATAGGGGACAGCCTGCGCGGGCGGGGTCCACCGGTTTCTTCTCCTCTCCTCGTGCGGCGGAAGGATGAGGATGGCATGTTGAAGCGGCGGGTCCCGAGGCCCGCCGCTTCTGCGGGTGGAAGCGACGTTCTGACGGTGATGGATGCGGGTCTGCCGATCCGCCGACACGGAGGGTACCGCGGCGCGCGCCGGAGCCGCCCGCTGTCCCCTGTCCCCTATCCCCTGTCCCCCAGATGCTGGTAGTCCAGAAATACGGCGGCACCTCGGTGGGCAGCGCCGAGCGCATCCAGCGGGTGGCGCGGCGCGTGGCCGCCGCGCGGCGCCGGGGCGACGACCTGGTGGTGGTCGTCTCCGCCATGGGCGACACCACCGACGACCTGACCACGCTGGCGCAGCTGGTGACCGGCCGCGAGCGGCCGCAGGGCGAGCACCCGCGCGAGATGGACATGCTGCTCACCGCCGGCGAGCGCATCGCCGCCGCGCTGCTGACCATGGCGATCCGCGAGCAGGGGTTCGAGGCGCGCTCGTTCACCGGCAGCCAGGCCGCCATCATCACCGACACGCAGCACACCGCAGCGCGCATCCTCGACATCCGCGGCGAGCGGCTGCGGGAAGCGCTGGCCGAGGGGTGCATCGCCATCGTGGCCGGGTTCCAGGGCGTGTCGACGGAGAAGGAGATCACCACGCTGGGGCGCGGCGGGAGCGACACCACGGCGGTGGCGCTGGCGGCGAAGCTGGGGGCCGACCGCTGCGAGATCTACACCGACGTGGACGGCATCTTCACCGCCGACCCGCGCCGCGTGCCCGACGCCCGCATCATCCCCGAGATCAGCCACGAGGAGATGCTGGAGATGGCCAGCAGCGGGGCGCAGGTCATGCATGGCCGGGCGGTGGACATCGGGGGGCGCTTCGGCGTGGACATCCGCGTGCTCTCCTCCTTCGTGGACGACGACGACGGCCGCGCGCGCGGCACGCTGATCACCGGGAAACCCAGGCGGATGGAAGACCTCGTGCTGCGGGACGTGACCGGCCTGGCCTCGCGGAGCGGGCAGGCCAAGCTGGTGCTGCGCGGGCTGGAGCCCGGCATGCCCGCCCAGACCGCGCTGCTCGAGGCGCTGGCCGCGGCCGGCGTGAGCGTGGACATGGTGGTGGAGGCGTTCGAGGGCGACGGCCGCATGCAGGTGCAGCTCACCGTGGCCGAGGACGACGTGGACGCGGCCGAAGCCGTCGCCCGCGACGTGGCCGGCATCAGCGGCGGGCGGGTGGACACGCACCGGGGCCTGAGCCGCATCGCCATGGTGGGCCACGGGATGACGGGCCGCCCCGGCGTGTACGCCCGCGCCTTCCGCGCGCTGATGGACGAGGGCGTGGAGGTGCACGGCGTCTCCACCTCGTCCACCTCCATCACCGTGCTGGTGCACCGCGACCGCGAGGAGGAGGCGGTGCGCGCGCTGCACGCCGCGTTCGGCCTGGGCGCGGAGCAGGGCGCGGCGTAAGGAGGGCTTCGGCGGCGCCGGGCATCGGCCAGGATGCTCGGCTGGCACGCGGAGGTGCGGCTGCACCGGAGGCAGTCCGCGAAGGCGGACTTCGTACGGTCGTTGCAGCGAATTCATTCGCCCGCGACCCACGGGGGCGGCGCTTCGCGCGGATGGCCAGGGCAGCGCTTCGACCAATCGAGCTGAACGGGTCTGGACGGGAGATAGACGATGCACGTTGCGATATTGGGGGCCACGGGCGCCGTGGGGCGCACCATGCTGGACGTGCTGGGCGAGCGCCGCGTGCAGGTGGACCGGCTCACGCTGCTGGCGTCGGAGCGCTCGGCGGGGAAGACGGTGCGCTGGGGGTCGCAGGAGGTTGCCGTGGAGGCGCCGCGCCCCGGCGTGTTCCGCGGGGTGGACGTGGCGCTCTTCAGCGCCGGGGCCGACCGCTCGAAGGAGTGGGCGCCGCGCGCGGCCGACGAGGGCGCCGTGGTGATCGACAACTCCTCGGCCTTCCGCATGGACCCGCAGGTGCCGCTGGTGGTGCCCGAGGTGAACGCGCGCGACATCGCCGAGCGGCCGCTGGGCATCATCGCCAACCCCAACTGCTCCACCATCCAGATGGTGGTGGCGCTGCAGGCGGTGCGGCGCGCGGCGGGGCTGGTGCGCGTGATCGCCACCACCTTCCAGTCGGCCAGCGGCGCGGGCGAGACCGGCCGCGACGCCCTGCGCCGCGAGCTGGCCGGCGAGGGGCTGATGGCCGCCAAGCTGGGCGCGCCGGTGGAGGGCTCGCCCTTCACCCGGCGCATCGCGGGGAACGTGGTGCCGCAGATCGGCGACTTCGACGACGAGGGGTGGACCGGCGAAGAGCGCAAGATGATGGCGGAGACGCGCAAGATCCTGGGGCTGCCCGACCTGGCGGTGACCGCCACCTGCGTGCGCGTGCCGGTGGAGGTGGGGCACAGCGTGCAGGTGACGGTGGAGACCGAGAAGGAGCTGACGCTCGACTCGCTGCGCCGCGCGCTGGTCGTCTTCCCCGGGATCCTGATGGCGGGCGGCCCGCAGCACTTTCCCACGCCCTACGAGATCGCCGGGCGCAACGAGGTGTTCGTGGGCCGCGTGCGCAGCGACCCCGAGTTCCCGCGCACCTTCCACCTGTGGATCGTGGCCGACAACCTTCGCAAGGGCGCCGCGACCAACGCGGTGCAGATCCTGGAGCGGCTGGGCGGTGGTTGACAAGCGGCGGCGCGGGCGTGGCGGCGGCAACGGCCGCCCGGTGGTGGAGACCAGCGCCGGCGGCGTGATCTACCGCTGGCGGCAGGGCACCGCGCACGTGCTGCTGATCCGCGACCGCTACCAGCACTGGGGCTTCCCCAAGGGTCACCTGGAGGGCGCCGAGACCGCCGCCGACGCCGCGCTGCGCGAGGTGGCCGAGGAGACGGGCCTCAGCGAGCTGCGCCTGGGCCCGCAGCTGCGCACCATCGACTGGTACTTCCGCTTCCGCGGGCGGCTGATCCACAAGTACTGCCACTTCTACCTGATCGAGAGCCCCGAGGGCGACACCTGCCCGCAGGTGGAAGAGGGGATCACCGAGTGCATGTGGCTCCCGCTGAGCCAGGCGATCGAGTCGATCAGCTACGACAACGCCCGCGAGGTCCTGCGCCTCGCCGCCGATGTGCTGCTGGCCAGTACCGATACGGAGCAGGGCACAACTTCGACCGTATAGTTGGAGTTATAGCCAGTTTCAGGTGCCACACCATTAGAGAAGAACCGCCACGTTAGGGCCTATGCGAGAAGAGGAACCCAATTCGCTTACTACCAGTCGATTCTCACGGGTCTTGCCCTTTCTTAAATGGCCGGGGGGCAAACGCTGGGCTGCGCCTACCGTCAGCGCCATTGTCGCGGACGCACTACGGGGGACGTACTACGAACCGTTCTTAGGAGGAGGCGCTATTTTTTTCTCTATCCAGCCAAACACTGCAGTTCTGAGCGATCTCAATGCTGACCTGATTAACACCTACCGGGTTGTGCGTGATCGCTCGGATGAGTTGCTTGAAGCCGTAAGGCAGATTCCCGTCAGCAAAGCGGAGTACGATCGCCAACGTTCGTCAACTGACACTGACCCGCTTGCGCGGGCTGCTCGCTTCCTATTTTTGAATCGAACCGCATTTGGGGGCATGTACCGCATCAACTCAAAAGGCGAGTTCAATGTACCATTCGGAGGTGGTAGTCGGAATCCCGAGCTATTATGGAAGCGGGGTCTACTAAAGCAGGCGGCAAGTGCCCTGAGCCGAGCCGAACTTGAGCAGAGTGATTTCCAAGGTATCTTGGAACGCGCAACCAAGGGCGATGTATGCTACTGTGATCCCACGTACACCGTGGCTCACGACAACAACGGATTTGTACGTTACAACGAGCGTAATTTTTCGTGGAGCGATCAGAAACGACTTGCATTGACTGCCGAAGCGACTGCCGCCCGAGGAGCAACCGTGATCGTTTCAAATGCTTGCCATCCGGCCATCCGGGCGCTCTATCCTCGTCGAACTGTACATGTGTTAAGTAGAACAAGCTGTTTGAGCCGCAACTCGCAACACCGGCGTTCCGTTGACGAATATTTGATCATCCTTCGGCCAAGGCGGAGGCGATGAAACGATTTAGTAAGCTCCGCGTCAAGATCGGAATTGATGGGGCGCAAGCCACAGGAAAAACGACGCTTCACCAGTCATTACGTGCTCGCCTGGAATCAGTCTTTTCGTTTATTCCGGAAGCTTCGCGAGTGATTGCACCCTCGTTCGGGGTACACTCTGCTGCTGATTGGGTGCAGTTATTGAATAACCGAGAGATGTTGGGTGCGTTCTTCTCAGCAGAGGAAGCGTGGCTCCTTCGCGAAGAAGACACCGCTGAAAGTTACATCGTAGATTCCTCCTTGTGGCTTACAGCGGCGTACAGGAGGTATTTCGGCTATGAAATCAAAATCGACATCCTTCGCATGCGCTGTTACGATCTGCTGCTATATTGTCCCCTTGATGCAGCTCTGGCGGTAGATGACGGCTTTCGCTTTCTTGAGGGGCAACGGGAGATTGACATGATATATAGGGACCTCGCAGATACACATTTTTCCGGCACCTTCGTCGAGTTGCCGGGAATCGCATTTCGGACTGAAGCGGCCATTGCCGCGATTTCCGCTGTCTGCGGGGAGTGAGGTGGCCGCTTGGCAAGTGAGTTCTTGACTGTTGCTGAACAACTGATGGAGCGCGAGCGGCGACCACTGCGCCCTCGTGAATTGGTTGACTTGGCATTAAAGGAAGGCCTATTTACTCATAAAATAGCTGGCAGAACTCCTCACCAGACTATGAAAGCTAAACTGAGTGTACACGTCCGACGCCTCGGAGCTAAGTCTGATTTCGTACGAACGGCACCGGGCCGCTTCTATCTTCGTCGACTGCTGAATGAAGGGTCGGTGTTGTACGAGGCTCCGCCGTTGCGTCCCCCTCCACCAAACGAAGAGGTCTTGCTGTATCCGACCGCATGGTTAGATCAGCAAGGAATGCGGTTCCAAGGCATCATGACAGCGGGGGCCGACCGATTGCTTCAACGTTTGTTTGATTCGGGTGTGATGAAGTATCGGGACCGTCGGATTGCGGAGGAGACTGAGGACCACAAGCAGATAATCACGTATGTAATGGTGACTCGCGGACGCAAAGTTCTCGCGTATAAGCGCGGCCAGTATAGTCGGGCGGAAGATACCTTAAAGGGGGCACACTGCATCGGCTTTGGTGGCCATGTGTCGATGCAAGACCTCTCACTGTTCGGGCAGAGCACATATGGCATATTTGAAGCTGCCGCACGCGAACTAAAGGAGGAATTGGATCTTCCGCTTGCGGATATCCTGCGGCTTGACCGCTATGAAGGACTGGAGATAGTAGGCGTTCTGAACGACGACGCTTCACCGAATGGTCAGCGCCACTTTGCCGTCCTATTGCGGTACGACGTAAGCCAAGATCTGTGGTGGCAGCAACCGATTCGGAACGAAAAATCCATCACTCAGCTTCGCTGGTTGGATCCCGAGTCTTCCCCACAACGCTTGTTCGAGTTTGAATACTGGTCACAACTCTGTCTCCTCGAGTACTATCAGAGAGCAGAAATAACAAAGCCGACATACCGAATCCGACATCGCTCGGCGTTGCGGCCTCCGCATCTGTTAGTCATTTTGGGCGAGGTTGGCAGCGGAAAGTCCGCGACGACAACCATCCTCCGGTCAGGATATAGCTATTCCGAAATTAATAGCGGCCAAGTGCTGGCAAACCTCCTGGGAATTCCAAGTGTGACAGAAGACACCAGAGCTGAGTTCCAGCAGCGGGCATGGGTTTTCATAAAATCCGACCGCGGTCCCGAAATACTTGCTCAAGCGATTCTTGCCGAAGCGACGAGAATTGGTGGAAGCCGGTTACTCGTGGACGGCATTCGACAACGCGAGACGCTACAGCAGCTCCGTCGACTCGCAGGCACAATGAGGGTCGGCGTGTTATTTGTTCATACACCTTTCAATGTTGCGTTCGAGTTCTACCAGCAGAGGGCTGGCGGCACAAAATCGATTTACGAGTTCATCCAAGCACGCGGAGCTCCTGTCGAGCAGGAGGTTGGCGGACTGGTTACGTTCGCAGACGCTGTCATCTACAACTGGAGTGGAAAGGCGGAATATCAGAAGACCATGAAGAAGATGATGCGAGAACTAGGGGTGTATCCGTGAGCAACGATATAAATGGCGGGTACGATGCGGGGTATTGTGCCTGCCCTTGTTTTTGGGGTCGGGCGCCCGGGAGTTTGGTATTCCGCTTGGTCGAATTGGTAGGTACCGACTCGATTGCGCACTGGATCATTCTTGATGCGGGATGTGGTGAAGGTAAAAATGCTGCGTACTTCGACTCCTTGGGTGCCAGCGTAACAGCATCTGATATTTCAGATGCCGCGTTACGTAATGCTAAGGCCATGTGGACAAATTCGCAGGTGCAGTGGGTGAAGGCCGACATTCGGCGCCTCAACCTCAAATCCGACATGTATGATCTGGTAGTCGCATACGGGCTGCTTCATTGTCTAACATCAGAAGAAGAAGTTGCCACCGTCGTGGAAAACCTACAATTAACAACTAAACCTGGCGGCTACAACATCATCTGTGCTTTCAACGATCGCAGTCAAGACTTAAGCGCTCACCCGGACTTCCACCCGCTCTTGCTTTCGCACGAGCGTTATCTGAGTTTCTACGAGAGGTGGAGCTTGTTGGAGGTGACGGACGCGGATCTTGAGGAGACGCATCCGCACAACCTGATTCCGCATTCGCATTCGATGACTAGATTTATCGCGCGGAAACCGTATGGTTGACGCACACAGGAGGAGAGGCTAACCGCGTGTCTACACATACCGAGCTTAAACGACTCTATAGACAAGGTCGTCTTGTTCCGTTTATCGGCGCTGGCGTGTCTCGATCCGTCGCGTGGACACAAGATGGGCAAGAGAGAAAAGGCGTTCTCTGGCGAGAGTTGGTGAACCAAGCTGCCCGTCTATTGGGGTTTGCAGATCCAGAGTTACTCCGCGTGCGCGGGACGGACCTGCAGATACTCGAATATTTTAAGCTCAAGCGCGAGAGTCTGGCGCCACTTAGTAACTGGCTGTATTCACAGATGCAGCCTCCCGCCGCTGCCTTGGAGGCGTCACCGATTCATCGTGAGCTGGCAGCCTTAGATAAGTGTGACGTTTTCTATACTACAAATTACGATGACTTTATCGAGCGAGCTTTCGAGTTGGCTGGGCGTCCTTGCAGCGTCGTGGTCAGTGAGTCACACATGGGCGGAAGGACCACTGGTGGAAACTGCGAAGTGGTGAAATTTCACGGTGACTTCTCGTTTCCTGATCGCATGGTGGTCACTGAATCCGACTACCAACGCAGGCTTTCCTTTGAAACGCCAATGGATTACCGGTTCCGATCGGATCTGTTAGGGCGTGCGATCCTGTTCCTTGGGTACAGTTTCGGGGATCCTAATGTTGCGTACCTTTTCCATCTCGTTAACCAGCAACTCTCAAAACTACCTGGTAGCGCCACCGGACGCCGTGCCTACATTGTTGTGCCCGACCCGTCAGACTTCGAGGATGGTCTTTTTGCAGCCCGGAACATCGAGGTGGTCCGGGTGCACGAACGGACCATGACCGAGGATATCGCCGGCCTACTCCGAGACCTCAGGAGTTGATCCCGTGACCACAGTTCAGCGAGTTAACTATGTAACCTCGAGCCCGTTCAAGGCTCAGGAGAACGATGTTTTGGTTCGGCTGGCACGGTTATCTGACGGAACGCCCGTCTCGGACCTTTTTTCGTTTGACATACGAAAGCTACCGATTTCAGAGCCCCTTGAGATCGACATTCAGATTATGGTTCAGGCGGAGGTAACCAAGGCATATGGCTTAATTCGAGTCCCTTGCGTGGTAGAACATGCAGGCCTCATTTTTGACGACTACAAGGATAAGTTATATCCGGGTGGCCTCACAAAACCTATGTGGGACAATCTGGGTGCGCAGTTCGTTGAGGAGACACGCTCCGCGGGAAGGCGAGCGACAGCTCGCGCAGTGGTCGCTTACTGCGACGGCATGAGCGTACAAACGTTTGTGGGCGATACCACCGGATCAATCGCCCCTCTGCCGCGAGGATCTCGCCAGTTCTACTGGGATAGCGTGTTTATACCAGACGACCCAAGCGGTGCAGCCTCAGGAAAAACATACGCTGAGATAGTTGATGATCCGGCTCTTGGACTTGAGTACAAAGTTCTTCAGCTTTCGCAGTCCACGCGCGCAATGCTCAAATTCTTGGAATACCTAAGAAAGAGCGAGGCACCCGCTCTCTGGCGGTAATCCCCCTCTAGGTTGAACGAATGACGGCGCCGTCTTAAAGCGTCGGGCGCCGTCGTCTGTTCACTCGCTCGCAGATATTATATGAAGCGCCGGCGGACGTAGCCCGCCACGGGGATCAGCGTGGCCGCGGTGGTGAGCGCCTGGCCGGTGATCCGCAGGGCGCGGTTCTCGCGGCCGCTCAGCTTGCGGCCCGCCCAGCGGGTGCCCGCCGCGAGCGCTGCCGCCTGCAGCCCCTCCATCGCCAGGAAGGTCAGCCCCGCCCGCTTGGCCATCCGCATCGCCTTCTTGCGCATCTCGTTGCCTCCGCTGGAGTTGGAACGCGATCTGGCCCAGCCCTCATAGCAGGAAGCGTGCTCGCGTGAACGTTTGTGTGCTCCCGTAAAGCGTTGCAGATCACCCACTTGTGATCAAAACCATTGCGGCGCCTGGAAACCGGGCCTAAGTTGCCGCCGTTCCACGCCCATTTCGTCGCCGAATGTCACCCACGTGGCGGCGCTGGGGCGTGGAGCGCTCAGCCGGTTCTGCAATGGGGAGGCACGCCGCGCGCCCGAGCGTTCCGGGCGGACGGTGGTGGGGATCCGAAACCTTGTTCCCGGAGGGGAATGATGATGCAACGTGTGGTGTACGAGCAGGACCCGCCGCGAAGACGGACGACGCCGGCGAAGGTGGTGACCCCCGCGCTGGCCCTGGTGCTGGGCGCGGTTGCCCTGGGCGAATGGGCCTGCGCGCCGCGCGCCCGCACCGCCATCGACCCGCGCACCGCCACGGCCTCGTTGGTGGCGCCCGCCGTCGCCGCGCCGCTGCCGCAGCAGGTGGAGCCGGCGGTGCAGCAGGGCGCCGCCCCGGCACCGCAGCCCGCCACGCTCGCCCAGCTCGACGCGCAGCTCAGCGCCACCATGGCCAACGCCGTCTCGGCCGAAGAGGTGGAGCGCCGCGCCCACGAGCGCGAGACCCGCGCCGCCGCCGCGGCCTTCCCGGTGTCGCAGCGCATCGAGATGAGCAGCACGATGTACTGCCTCAAGGGCCACATGCGCACCGGCGTGCGCACCCGCGACGGGATGGCCGCGGGCGACCCCGGCGTCCTCCCGCTGGGCTCGGTCGTGCGCGTGAGCCGCACCGACGGGACCCCGGTGGGCATCTTCGTGATCATGGACACCGGCGGCGCCATCCGCGGCAACAAGATCGACCTGTACGTGGACAGCTGCCGCGAGGCCGAGCGCTGGGGCCGGCACCCGGTGGTCACCGAGGTCCTCGACATCGGGATGCAGCGCTAGCCGCCGCCATCCGTCGACGCGACCGAAAGCACCGCGGGCCCGGCATCCACTGCCGGGCCCGCGGTTCGTTTTCGATGCGGCCGCGTCAGGCGCGGGGTCCGTAATAGCCCTCGTCCGAGATCTTCTCCAGCACGCAGCTGCCGCTGCGCAGCGTGTGCTCCTGCCCCAGCACGCCGCCGTAGCTCTCCAGCACGCCCTCGATGCGCGTGGGGTGCATCTCGCCCAGGCAGTGCCAGCCGCCGGCCTCGGAGATGTCGATGTGGCCGTTCTCCACCGGCCCGCGCACCACGCCGGGGCCCCTCTGCATGATGTCGACGGCGCCCGTCGCGGTGTTGCGGCAGGTCGCGGTGCCCTCGTTGCTCACGCCCTCGATCTCCGTTCCCTCCTGGCGCATCATCCAGGTGGCATCGGTGTCGCACTCCCACTCGGGGTTCCCGGGCCACTGCTTGAAGCCGGTGATGGTGACCTTCCAGGTGCCGGTCATGGGGCCGTAGTCGTCGGCGAGCGCGTTCTGGCACGCGGTGTTGCCCAGCAGCAGCGCGGCCGCGGCGGCGGCGTGGAGGAGCTTGCGCATTGGTCCGTATCCGTACGTGGGGTGGATGAGTTGCGGTACCGGGGCCCGGGGCGTGTCGTGCGCCCTCGATCGGTACAATTCCCCACCGCGAGCTTTTATGACGCGGGCCGGGCGGCGGATGGGACCCTCGCCGCCCACGTCACAAGATCGCGCGGCGGGGCATTGCGGGGGAAGTCCCATCGCATCCACCCGCGTCCCATCCCCGACCCCGATGCCACGCTTCCGCCGCGCCGCCTGCTTCGCCGCCGTCTTCCTCGCCGTGTTCGAATCTCCCGCCCGCGCGCAGTGCGACGGGTGTGCCGAGGCTCGCGGTGGCGAGGGGCTGGTGCTGGCCGGCAACGCGCTGATCGGCGGCGCCACCGCGGCCGTGCGCGCGCGGATGCGCGGGCGGCCTGTGCTGCGGGCGTTCGCGGCCGGCGCGGCGGGCGGGGCGCTGACCTTCGCGGGGAAGCGGATCGTGGTGGAGCGCTTCGCCGGCGCGGGCTTCGTGGGGCGCGAGGTGGCGGCGATCGGAACGTCCGTCTCTGCCAACGCGATGGAGGGGCGCCAGGTGATGGAGCGGCTGGTCCTTCCCGTGGGCCCCGTGCGGGTGTACCTGGCGGCGCGCGGCCCCGGCCCGTCGCTCAGTGCCCGCATCGACGCGGCGGCGGTGGCGGCGGCGGCCTGGGCGGCCGCCACGCCCGGCGCGCGCCTCGACGCGCACGAGAGCCTTTCGGCCGGCGCGCTGGTGTTTCGGGTGGAGAAGGGGCTGGACGGCGGGAGCTACGACGGCCGGCACGCGGCGGGCGTGGTGCTGGTGCGCGATGCGGAGGACCCCGCGCGCGTGACCCGCTCGGCCGCGCACGAGCGCGTGCACGTGCTGCAGTACGACCAGTCGTTCCTCCTCTGGTCTGCACCGGCCGAGGCGAAGCTGATGGAGAGAGCGGGATGGAGCCGCTCGCTGCACCGCTGGGTGGACCTGGGGCTGAACGCGCCGGCGCTGGCCGGCCTGGGTGCCGTCGTCCCCTACCGCGTCCAGCCGTGGGAGGGCGAGGCGCGCTACCTGGCCCGCGTGCCCGCGGGCAGCGAATACTGATACCCGATCCGCATGAAACATCGCGGCGGCAGAACCTCTTGAAGTGTCACACGGAGGCACAGAGACACAGAGAAAAACCCGCTGTTCTCCGTGTCTCTGTGCCTCTGTGTGACCTGCCGTCGTTTGCCTGGACGACTCGAGGAGGCTTGGGTTTCACGCTCGATGGGCAGCGGGGATTTGGAAGTGGAGGACGAAACGAAGCGGGCCCGGCACCAGGGTGCCGGGCCCGCGATGTGTCGCGATGCCGGTCAGGCCGCGGGGCCGTCGTAGCCCGCGTCGGAGATCTTCTCCAGCACGCAGCTTCCGCTGCGTACCGTCCGCATCGGCTGGCCCACCCAGCCGCCGTAGCTTTCCAGGTGGCCCTCGAGGCGCGCGGGGCTCCCGGACGACAGCTCGCCCAGGCAGTGCCAGTTGCCCGAGTCGGAAACGTCGAACGCGCCGTGCTTCACGGGGCCGCGCACCACGCCGGCCTCCTTGAAGTCGCTGGGGAACACCCGGCCGGTGCCCGTGTTGCGGCAGTGGAAGGTGGCCGCGTCGCTGCGGCCCTCGATCTCGCTGCCTTCCTGCCGCATCACGTAGGTCGTCTGCAGGTCGCAGGCGTAGGTCGAGTCGGTGGGGTTGGGCTGGTAGCCCATGGCGGTGAACCGCCAGGTGCCGGTGAGCGGCCCATCGGCGTCGCTGAACGCATTCTGGCACCCGGCCGCAACCAGCAGCACCGAGGCTGCCGCCGCGGCATGCACGAATTTCCGCATCGTGTCCTTGTCCATAGAACGGTGGATGGAGACTGGCTCGCGGTACCGGGGCCCGGGGGGCGTGTCTCGCGCCCTCCGTGGGTTAAATTCACCAGCCGGCGGGATTGTGACGGTGCCCGGCAGACCCGGCTGACGTGCGCCGGGCCCGCGTCACAAGATCGCTCCGCCGCGCATTCCAATCCGAAGGCACGGGGCCGATCTCACGCAGATGGCGCGGGACCGCAGGGAATCTTCCACGTCACAGGATCCACCTCTGCCGCATTCATCCAAACGCCGAACCCCTGAGCGAACGCTCGCGATGGTTCCCTTCGTCCCCCGGCACCTGCTGACCGTGGCCCTGGCCTCGCTGCTCGCCCTCGCGCCGTCGCTCCGTGCCCAGGCACCCGTGCAGGCGCACCCGGTTGCCGGCGAGGTGTTCGGCACCATCGTGGACGCGCAGAACGAGCTTCCGCTGGCGGGCGCGCAGGTCACGCTGGAGCCCGCCGGCGGAAGCCCGCCCCGCGGCGCGCGCACCGACGCCGAGGGCCGCTACCGCTTCTCGGGGCTGGCGGCGGGAACGTACCGGCTGCGCGTGCAGCGGCTGGGCTACCTGGCGGGCGCGGTGGACGTGCTGCTGCAGGGGCCGGCCAGCGCCGCCGTGTCGGTGGCGCTGCGGGTGGAGCCGGTGCGCCTGCAGCCGGTGGAGGCGCGCGGCAGCGTTCCCGCCGCCCCCGCCAACCCCTTCTCCGCGCGGACCGCCGACGCCGGCGCCGCGGACGAGGCGCGGCTCGAGGCCGAGCGGATGCGCCAGCGCGCCAACCTCGCCCCCGACGTGCGGCTGGTGACGCGCGCCGACGTGGACGGGGCGGTGCCGCTGGCCGAGAGCGACCTGTTCCGCGGGCTGCAGCGCCTTCCCGGGGTGACCGCGCGCGACGAGTACAGCGCCGAGCTGTGGACGCGCGGCGGCGCGTGGGACCACACCCGCGTCTTCTTCGACGGCGTGCCGCTGTTCAACCCCGTGCACGCGTCGGCGCTGTTCTCGGGGCCCAACACCGACGCGGTGGGCTCGGTCCTCCTCTTCCCCGGCGCGCAGCCGCTGGCCACCGGCGGCGGCGCGGCCGCCGCGCTGGAGCTGCGCTCGCGCCGCGGCGGCGACGGCGGGCCGCTGGCGGGCTCGGGCGAGCTGTCGCTGGCCAGCGGGCGGGTGACGCTGGACGGCGCGCACGGGCCGCATCGCTGGATGGTCGCGGCGCGCCGCAGCCACCCGGGGTGGCTCACCGAGCAGGTGGAGTCGCGCAGCCGCGGCGAGGACGTGTGGGTCACGCGCCGCTTCGAGGACGCGGCCGGGCGCTACGACCTGCGCCTGGGCCGGGGCGCGTCGCTGGAGGCCAGCGCGCTCTGGCAGCGCGACGTGCTGAGCGACGGGCCCGAGACCGACTGGATGCGCGCCGCCCTGCCGCGCTGGGGAAGCCTGGCCGGGCGCGCCACCCTCCATGCGCCGGCGCGCGGTGTCGACGGGCGGCTGACGGTGGGCGGAAGCGGCTTCCGGGCGTCGGTGAGCGACACGGGGGTGGCGCGGCCGCGGCCCAACGCGCTGATCTCGTGGCCCACCGTGCTGGCCACCCGCAGCAGCGTGCGCCACCTGTTCGCCGAGGCGCGCGTGGAGCCGGCGGCGGGCCCCGGCACGCCCCCGCGCTGGGCCGCCGGCGCGGGGGCGGTGCGCCAGGACGTGCGCTACGACGGCCCGCCGGTGTTCCCGCTCGACCTTTCGCTCCCTCCCACGGCCGTGCATGCCGACGGCTCGCTGGCCTACGGCTACGCGTGGGGCGAGCGGCGCTGGCGGCCGGCGCCTGCGTTCTCGCTGGAGGCGGGGATGCGCGTGGAGGCCGGCCAGCGGGCGGGCGGCGCAGGCGCGGTGCGCTGGGCCCCACGCGGCGCGGCACGCTGGCAGCCGGCGCCGGGGCTGGCCGTCTCGGCCGCGGCGGGGCGGAGCTGGCAGACGGTGCAGGCCGGCCCCGAGCTGCCGCAGCAGTCCATCACCCAGCACCTGTGGCTGGTGGCGGGGGGCGACGCGAGCGCGCTGCGCTCCGACGTGGCCACGCTGGGCGCCGAGCGGTGGCTCGGCGAGCGCTGGCTGGTGGCCGTGACCGGGTACGCCCGCCGCTCGGAGGGGCTGGCGCTGCGCGACCCCACCCCCGGCGAGGTGCTGGGGCGCGAAGGGTTCGTGGCCGGCCGGCTGAGCGCGCACGGCGCCGAGGCGTCGGTGCGCCGGGTGGCGGGGGCGTGGACGGCGTCGGCGTCGTACTCGTGGGGGCGCGCCACGCTGCACGCCGGCGGCTTCGCTTTCCCCGCCGAGAGCGACCAGCGGCATTCGGTAGACCTGGAGACCGGGGTGCGCCTTCCCGGGGGGCTGCGGCTGGACGCGGCGTTCACCGCCAGCGGCGGGGGCGCCTTCACCCGCTTCTTCGGCGGGCTGGCCAGCTGCCGCGAGGGCGTGTGCGCGTGGAACGAGCTGCCCCGGGCGGGCGAGCCCGGCGGCCTGCGCGCCCCCGGCCACGCCAGCCTCGACCTGGCGGCCGAGTGGACGCACAGCGTGGGGCGGGTGCGCTTCGGCGCCTACGCGCAGCTCCACAACGCGCTCAACCGCGCCAACGCGGCGCGCTACCAGCACAGCATCCACTACGAGCGCTGCGGCTTCGGCGACCACGACCCGGCGGGCGGGTGCACCGACGACGTGTACGGGCGGGGGCTGCCGCGGCTGCCGCTGGCCGGCCTGCGCGTGTCGTTCTGAAGCGGAGGCAAGGTGGACGCGGCCATCCTCTTCGCCCAGCACCATCCCTCGCTCTTCCGCTACCTGTCGCGGCTCACGGGCGACCCCGACGTGGCCGAGGACGCGGCGCAGGAGGCGTTCGTGCGGCTGATGGAGCGGCCGCCGGCGCCGGGCGAGACGCGCGCGTGGCTCTTTCGCGTGGGGACCAACGCGGCGTGGATGGCGCTGCGCACCCGCGGCCGCCGCCGCCGCCTGCTGGAGGCCGCGCCGCTGCGCGCGCCCCTGGGCGACGCGCCCCCCGCGCCCGACGCGCACGCCGAGACGGCCGAGGTGCGCGAGCGGGTGAGGGCCGCGCTGGACGGGCTTCCCGAGCGCGACCGGACGATCCTGATGATGCAGCAGGAGGGGTTCCGCTACCGCGAGATCGCGGAGGCGGTGGGCACCACCACGCAGTCGGTAGGCACCATGATCGCGCGGGCGCTGAACAAGCTGGCGGCCGAGCTGCGCCTGGACGACGAGGAGGAGGACGGATGGAACCCGTATCGCTGACCCGCCCCCACCTCGAAGACGGGGAGCTGCTCTGCCTGCTGGACGGCGAGGCCGAGGCCGTCGCCCGGGGCGACGCCGAGGCGCACCTGGAGGCGTGCGCCGCCTGCCGCGGGCGGATGGAGCGCTTCCGCACGCGCCGCGAGCGCCTGGCGAGTCTGCTCGCCAGCGCCGACTTCTCCCCGCCCGTGCCCATGACCCCGCCCTCCACCGTCCTCCTCTCGGAGGCGGGCCCCACGGCGGGGGAGGCCGCGACGGCCCGGGCCGGCGCGAAGGTGATCCCGCTGCGCGGGCGGCCGGCGCCGGCGGGGCGGCGGGTGGACCGCCCATGGCTCCGCGCGGCGGCCGCCGTGCTGCTGCTGGCCGCCGCCGTGGCCGTGGCGACGCCGGCGCGCGCATGGATCGCGCAGTGGGTGGGCCGGCAGTGGAGCCAGCTCGCGCACGGCGGCCGGTCCGCGCCGGCGCCGCCGCCCGCCGCGCCGGCGCCGGCCCCGCCCGCCGCGCCGCAGGCGAGCGCGCAGGTGCGCTTCGTTCCCGCCGGCAGCGAGCTGCGGGTGGAGGTGGCGCACGCGCAGCGCGCCGGCACGCTCACCCTGGTGCCCGTCGCCGGCACCGCCGCGCTGGCCGAGGTGCTGGGGGCGCAGGGGGTGGAGCTGCTGGTGGTGCCGTCGGGCCTGCGCATCCGCAACGCCGCGAACGACGCGGCCGGCTACCGTATCCAGGTGCCCGAGGGCGTGCGGCGCGTGCGCGTGCGGGTGGGGGCGGGAAGGGAGTCGGTGATCGAACGGACCTCGATCGGCCCTGCGGGGGTGGGGCTGGCCCTCGGCTCGTAGATGGGACCGGTGGCGGATCCGGTAACCGGCCGTGCATTCGGAACGACCGCTACGGCAGGATGTCGCACGGGGGGTTGATGGAAACATCGCGAGGACCAACTGCGAAGCTCACGCAGAGTCAGCAGAGTCAGCAGAGGAAAACCGCTGTTCTCTGCTGACTCTGCGTGAGTCATCGCCGTTGCTGTGCGCCCGTTCGCTCGCGATCGATCCGGGAATTCCACGATGAGCGGAGCGAAGGCCGAGAGCATTCCGGCGCGTTCCGGGCGGCGGTTGCGCGGGCACGGCGGGCGGGCGAAAATGGAGGGGTGACGCTCGATGCCTTCATCGCCAGCCCCATCGCGGGCCTCTTCGCCGTTTTCGGCGGCGCCGCGCTGGTGTACCGGCTGGGGCGCACCATGCTGCGCGTGGGCATCGCCGCGGCCGAGAAGACGGCGGTGGACGGGATGGTGGAGGTGAGCATCCGCAACGGCGACCTCACCACCATGGCCGAGCGCAAGGCGCACGTGGCCGCCGTCCGCCGCACCCGCGCCCGTTCGGCGCTGCTGGCGCTGCTCTGGGGCGGCCTCCTGTTCGTGCCCGCCCTGCTCGACGCCACGCGGCCCGTCTACGCACTGTCGGCGCTGGTCTGGTTCCTCCCGAGCCGCCCCCTCCGCTTCACCTCCGCCCCCATCCCCCGAAGCCCGCTGCCCCGGAAGTAGCGGGGGGTCGGGGCCGCTACGACGTCGGCTCGCCCTGGGCGCGGTCGGCCACGCCCTTCAGGCCGGCCTGGCGGGCGCAGTTGGCGCAGCAGTAGATCTCGTGGTTCCCCTCCACGCCGTGGCCGATCACCTTCACGCCGCAGTGCGCGCACACCGGCGCCAGCTTGTGGATGGCGCATTCGAAGCTGTCGAACACGTGCCGCTCGCCCGCCGCCACCACCTCGAACGCCAGGTAGTAGTCGTTCCCGCACACCTCGCACTTCGCCATCGTCCCCTCCCCCGGTTCACGTCCACCCGTCCACCCTCCACTCGTCTCGTCGACGGGATGGGCCGCCGCGCGTGAAGCGTGCCACGACCATCTGGGGATCGTCACTCGTTGAAGATTAACTCGGCAGGATTTAACAGATTCGGGGGAAAGCTCTCCATCTTGAGTAACGAAAACGACATACCCGCAGAGCATCCGCAGGCTCTGGATTAAAATCCATCGTGCAGGAATGGATCACCGGACGTCGAAGTTCGGGCCTAAAGCCAAGTCATGCTTATGGTTACAAGCCTTGCCGCAAAAACTGCGGAGTTTTTTGGCACCAGGCTCGTACAGCACCACCATGTTACCGTAGTTGAAGTGGCTGTGAACGCGACAGGGCACACTTCCGATTGCCGGGAGTGTGCCCTTGAACGTTCTACGAGGCCCCATGGAGAAGCTGCCCGATCAGCCGCCGAGCGATCAGAGTCCGGACCGCGTCCATACCGAATTCTCGCTCAACTTCCGCCGCAGCGGCCGGATGACGGAGGCCCCGCGGGAGAGCCGTATCTGGCGCGCGATCAAGTGGATGTCGGGGCCGCTGATCGGCGCCGTCCTGTCACGCTGGCTGGGCGGTCACTTTCCCTGACGCGCCGGCGCCGCATCTACCGGAGCTTAGCCGCCAGCCAGTCGGCCAGGGTGCCCAGGACCTCGGGCTCCATGCGGCGGTCGGGGAGGCGGGCGTAGCCGGCGGGCATCCCGTCGGGGTCGTGGATGAAGAGGTGGTTCAGCTGCGGGAAGACGCGCATCGTCACGTCGCGGTTTCCGGCGCCGCGGATGGCCGCCTCCAGCTCAGGCGCCTGGTCGGGCGTCACCTGTCGATCCGTCCCACCTTGCACGATCAGCACGGGCTGGCGCAGGCGGCGTGCGGTGGGGAGCGGGTCGTAGCCGATGAAGTAGGGCAGCCACGGCATCCGCGCGCCCAGCGAATCCACCTCGGCCCAGCCGGCGCGGTACGCCGAATCGCGCTGCGCGGCGGTGAGCGTGCTGTCGCGGTCGAGCGGGAAGCGGATCTGGTACTCCAGGATGCGGCGGCCGCTGCGCGACGTTCCCGCCATCAGCACCACCGCGCGGATGCGGGGGTCGCTCACCGCCACCATCGGCGCGATGATCCCGCCTTCGCTGTGGCCCACCAGCGCGATGCGGTCGGGGTCGATCTCGGGGCGCGCGCGCAGGTAGGCCACCGCCGCCGCGATGTCGCTGGCGAAGTCACGCGAGGTGGCCGCGCCGCCGTCGCCCTCCGACGCGCCGAAGCCGCGGTCGTCCATCCGCAGCACGGCGATGCCGCGCCGGGCCAGCGTGTCGGCCACCTGGCGGAAGGGGCGGAAGCCGGCCACCACCGGGATCGCCTCGTCGCGGTCCTGCGCCCCCGAGCCGGTGATGGTGACCACGGCGGGGACGCGTCCGCGCCGGTCTCGCGGCAGCGTGAGCGTGCCCGCCAGCCGGAAGCCCGCCGGGTGCGGCACGCGCACCTCCTCGGCCGTGTAGGGCGCGCCCGCGGGGGCCGCGTAGTCGGGCGGCGCCATCACGGCGAGCGCGCCGGCCGTGCGCGTGATCACCAGGTTCTGCGACGGGATCGTCGCGCCCATCAGCCGGCCCGCGCGGTCGGTCGCCGCGTGCACCACCGGGCCGATCGTCATCGTGGCGCTGTCGCCGCGGAAGACCACCGTCGACTGCACCACCTGCGCGGTGCCGATCACGAACACGGGGACCGACGTGCTGTCGGCCCCCGCCTGCCGCGCGCGCATCAGCACCTGCTCGAGCACCACGGCCGAGGGGTTCACGATGGGCACGGCGCCCGCCGCCCCCCGCACCGCCTGCGCCATCCGCTGCCCGCCGCCCTCGATCACCACCATCGCGCTGTCGCCGGCCCAGTTCACGGTGATGTGCTGCAGCGGCGGCATGGAGTCGGCCGCGCCGGGGGCCCAGGCGCGCATCTCCACCCCCGTCACCGCCTGCGCCGCGCCGACGCGGAGCGTGTAGACGACGCGCACGGCGCTCTTCACCCCCAGCTCGCCGCTCACCTCGCCCGCCGAGCGGCGGAAGCTTTCCACCGCCACCGTGTCGCTCCCCCGGCGGATCACGAACGCGCCTGCGTCGCCGGCTTCCTGCGCGCGCGCCGCGGCCGGGATCACGGCCAGCGCCAGCGCGACCCGCACCATCCCTCGTATGCGCTTCATCCCTCGTCCCATTCCGTTGAAAGGTCTCTGCCCGGGCCTCAGCGCCCCGCCGTCTCGCGGCGCCAGGCGGCGTAGCTGTACACCACCGGCACGAGCGCGCCAAGCCCCACCGCCCCCATCGCCACCCACACCCCCAGCGCCTTCGGCAGCGCCAGGGCGGCCAGCACGCTCACCGCGCCCGCGCCCACGAACGTGCGCCCGCCCAGCCGGTGCGTGGCGCGCCACACCTGGTCGCTGGTGAGCGTCCACGGCGTGCGGATCCCCATCCACCAGTTGGAGCGGATGCGCGGCAGGTAGTTGCCGATCACCACCAGCAGCACCCCGGTGGCCGCCAGCGTGCCGCGCCCCTCGTCGATCTTCCAGCCGAACGCGAAGCTGCCGAAGGTGGAGAGCTCGACCCAGGCCAGGAAGATCACCAGCACGTTCACGATCACCCGCGCCTCGCCCGCGAACCTGTCCCAGTTGGCGCGGCGCGGGTCGAGCCGCGGCAGCACCGCAATCAGCGCCACCACCAGCACCGCCGCGGCGGGGAGGATGAACACGGAGGCCGGCGAGCCCCACGCGTCGATCTCGCCGCGCGCGTTCCAGTGCGTGGGCATCCGCGCGGGCGCGCGCAGCCAGATCGCCACGGCCAGCGCCCACATTGCCGCCAGCACCAGGGCGGCGGTCCAGCGGCTTCTCATTCGTCCCTCCCCTTGCCCAGAAAGCCCATCATCTCCTGCAGGAACTCCTGGAAGACGGTGGTCTCCAGCGAGTAGATCAGATTTCGCCCGCTGCGCTCGGCCGTCACCAGCCCCGCCTCCTTCAGCACCGACAGGTGGTGCGACACCGAGGCGGCCGTCATCGGGAAGCGCGCCGAGATCTCGCCCGCGGTCAGGTCGCCCGCCCGCAGCGCCTTCAGGATCTCGCGGCGCGTGGGGTCGCCCAGCGCGCGCAGTGTGGCATCCAGCATCCGGCTCCGTGTTCTTCGCCCGCTACCGCGACGATCCATCGCTTAGACGGTCGTCTATTAGACGTACGTCTAATGGTTAGGGCTCGTTTCACCCCGCGTCAAGAGCAACGTCGCGCGGTGGGGCTGGTGAACGGCGGGCCCGGGCGTGTCCCTCCGCTGCGCTCCGGGCCGGGCTGCGCGCGCGGTAGGGCACGATACGACCGTGCCCAACCGCGCCGGGCCCGCGGCGGCCCGCCCGTACATCCCGTCGACGGAGAGGACGGCGTGGGCGGTCCGCCGCGTTCCCGGCCCTCCGGGCGCGCATCCCTCACGCGCGCGTCCCCGGCGGCGCTCCCGGGACGTGGATCAGGCGAGCGCCACGCCGAACATCGCCGCGATCGCCGCCGCGGCCGAGGCGGCGACGGCCGCCAGCGCGGCCCACCCCAGGGCGCGGATGGCCAGCGGCGGCTCCCAGTGCGGCGTGACGCCGCCGCGCGGCACCAGCAGCAGGCCCAGGAGGGCGCCGGCCAGCAGCCCGCCGGCGTGCGCGCCGTTGTCGATGTAGCGGTACCCGGCCAGCCCCATCACCGCGATCCACCCCACGTCGGCCAGGAGCGCCTTCGCCAGGCGGCGGGGAAGCAGCTCGCGCCTGCGCAGCGAAAGCACCAGCGCGAAGCCCACCAGCCCCATGATCCCCCCGCTGGCCCCCACCGACGTGGTGTGCGGGAACACCACGAAGCTCCCCGCGCCGCCGGCCAGCGCGGCCAGCACGAACACCAGCGGCACGTAGGCCCGGTGCGCCAGGCGCTCCACCACGCCGCCCAGCGCCAGCAGCGCCATCCCGTTGAACAGCAGGTGGAGCACGCCGCCGTGCAGCAGCGGCGCCGTGAACAGGCGCCACCACTGCCCCTGCCGCACCGCGTCCTTCACCAGCCCCGCCGCGCTGGCCGACGAGCCGGGCGACACGAGCTGCGCCAGCGCCACCGCGCCGATCATCGCCGCCAGCGCCTGGGTGAGGCGCGGCGTGGTCTCGCGCGCCTTGGGCAGCGAGCGGAGCTCCGCCACCTCGGCCGCGTAGGCCTGGGGCGTGAGCCGGCTCAGGCGGCGGTGCTCCACCCACGCCTGCCCGAACGACACGGCGCAGAGCACCAGCAGCAGCGGCGGGCCCGAGCTCAGCCCGCCGGGGTTCGTGGCGAGGGTCAGCACGCCCAGGAACGCCCAGATCCCCAGCATCGCGCCGGCCGACTTCACCTGCTGGTGCGCCGCCTCGCGTGCCGGGCCCATCATCCGCTCGAAGATCCACGGCACCTCGTGCGGCGGCACCACGCCGGCGGTGTCGGGCGTCCACACCCCGTCGGGCGGCGGCAGGTTGCCGCCGGCGCAGCGCGCCAGCAGCTGCGAGCGCAGGGCAGGCGTCGCCACGCCGCCCGCGACGTAGCCGTACTCCACGCCCGGCGGCTTGCCGCTCGCCGGCGTCCAGGGGGGCGCGGCCGGCCGGGGTGCCTCCGCGGGGCCGGGAGCGGAGCCGGCGAATTCGGTGATTCCGTCTCCGTCGCGGAGCGGCGGGGGCGAAGATGCGTCAGGATGCAAGAAAGCGTCGGCGCACAGGGTCGAAGTCGGCGTATCCGGGCTCACGTTCACCCGCGCGGCAGGCGGAGTCAAGCCGCGTCGCAACGCCGCGATGCCTCGCTTGCACTACGGACTGCTTGTCGCGGAGGATTCGGCGGCGCACATTCGTTTCGTCCTCGCCCCGACACGCCTCCCCCATCCCCCACCCGCCGTGCCGCCCACCGCGCCCCCGGCCCATCCCGCCGATCCTCTCGATCCTTCCGCGCACCGCAAGCCGGCCGGGCGTCCGCCGCTGGTGCGGGGGCTCACGCTGCTGGGCACGGTGGCGCTGGTGGTGGGGAACATGGTGGGCACCTCGGTCTACACGCTCCCCGCGTCGCTGGCGCAGGCGGTGGGGCCGCTAGGGGTGGTGGCGTGGGGGCTCACGGCGGCGGGGTACCTGTTCGTGGCGCTGGTCTATTCCAGCCTGGGCACGCGCTACCCGCTCACCGGCGGGCCCTACGTGTTCACCCGCGAGGCCTTCGGCGACTTCGCGGCCTTCCAGTGCGTGTGGAGCTACTGGATCAGCGCGGTGGTGGGGAACGCGGCCATCGTGACGGCGGTGGTGGGCTACGCGGTGGGCTTCTCCGGGCCGCTGGCGGCCAGCACGGCGCTGCAGTTCGGGCTGGCGCAGGCGCTGCTCTGGGGGCTGTGCCTGCTCAACGTGCTGGGCATCCGCCAGAGCGCGCGGCTGCAGGTGGCGGTGATGTGCACCTGCGCCCTGCCCATGCTGTTCGTCTCCCTGGCCATGCTGCCGCACGCGCGCGCGGCGCACTTCACCCCGTTCGCGCCGCACGGCTGGGGCTCGCTGGCGGCGGGGGCGGCGCTGGTGGTGTGGGCCTACTCGGGGGTGGAGAGCGCCACGGTGCCCGCGGAGGAGGTCCAGCACCCGGGCCGTACCATCCGCCTGGGCACGATGGTGGGGTACGCGCTGGCCACGGTGATCTTCCTGGTGGCCTCGGCCGCCGTCACGGGTGCGCTCCCCAATGGCGAGATCGCGGCCTCGTCGCGGCCGATCGCGCTGGCGGCCACGCGCACGCTGGGGCCGGCCGCCGGCACCTTCATCGGCATCGCGGCGATCGCGGCGGGGATCGGCACGCTCAACGGGTGGATCCTGATGGCGGGGCGCATCCCGCTCACGGCGGCGCGCGACGGGATCTTCTTCCGCGGGCTGGGCCGCGTGCACCCGCGCTTCGCCACCCCGCACGTGGCGCTGGTGGTGGGGACGGGGGTGGCCAGCGCGTTGCTGCTGCTGTACTTCCGCCACACGCTGCTGGGCGTGTTCAACTTCATCGTGCTGCTGTCGGTGCTGCTCACCCTGGTGCCGCACCTCTACGCCGCCGCGGCCGAGCTGATGCTGGCCCGCCGCGACGCCGCGCGCTACACCCCGCGCGAGCGCCGCCGCGCGCAGGTCGTCGCGCCCATTGCCTTCGCCTTCCTGCTGTACGCTGTCTACGGCGTGGGCGGCAGCGTGGTGCTGTGGGGCTTCCTCGCCCTCCTCGCGGGCATCCCCCTCTACATCTGGTTCGCCACGAGGGACGCCGCCCCCTCCTGACCCACTTCGCCGTCACCGTCATGGAATGCCAACGACCCGCCTCCAGACACCGGAGACGGGCCGCTTTCGTGATCTCCACTTCCGACACGAGGAATCACGAAGCAAGGTCCTCGCGGTCGAAGTCCGCGAAGGCGGACTGCGTGCCGTTGTAGCCGCGACCGCGACTTCAGTCGCAACCTCCCCCCGTCCCCGGCCCGACTCTCGTACTATCGCTCCCGTACTCCCGTACTCCCGTACTCTCGTACTTCCTAGAACTCCCCCCGCAGCAGCTTCTCGATCAGCTCGTGCACCCGCAGGTCCTCGTACGGGTCGGAGGCGGGTGGGGGCGGGGGCGGGCTGATGTCGCGGCGGTTGTACTGCCACATCCGGTTCACCGCGAACTCCATCAGCACCTTGCGGAAGCGGCTGCCGAAAGCGGGGTCGTCCGCGATCTTGGCGTCCACGTCGTTGCGGCGGATGGCGAGCACCACGCTGGGGGTCACCGCCCACACCGACGCGCCAGCGCTGGTGTGGTTGATGTACGAGACCTCGCCCAGCAGCTCGCCGGCCTTCACCCGCAGCATGTCGGGGTCGTTCAGGGCCTCCGACGACACCTGGAACTCACCCTCCAGCACCACGAAGATGTGCTCGGGGGTGGCTCCCTCGGCGATCACCCGGTCACCGGCGTGCACACGCCGCTGCACGCCGTGCTCATGGAGCCAGCGTGCATCCTCGTCGCCGATCTCTCCCAGGTACGGAGGCACAGTCGGCAGGGGAACCTCGGGTGGAGGAAAGCGGTGGCGCGAGGCGGTCATGCGGAGGCGCTTAAATTGGACGATTTGAAGCCAGAGGTGACGTTAACGTCCGCCACCCGGCACCGTCAATCCAGGGCCCAGTCCCGCCGCACCCATTTCGCCGATTCTTCGTGAAGACGACGTTCGGCCCCCCGCGAACGTCACTCGCGATCGCCGCCCCTCCCTCCGGAGGGCCGCCCGGCGAACGCGGCGGCGCAGGGTGCACGCACGTCTTCGAACCATCTTCCGCCACTGCACGATGGACGCCGGAGGCGCGGACCGGCCGCAACGGCGCGGGCCCGCCGGAACGTTCCCGGCGGGCCGCCTCCACCCTCGTCCGCCGCGGCGGGTCAGCCCGCGAACTGCGCCTGCTCGGTGCTGCCGGTGAGCGCGCCCGTGGAGGCCTCGCCGCCGGTCACCGTCATCAGCACCCGGTCGAAGTAGCCGGCGCCCACCTCGCGCTGGTGGCGGGTGGCGGTGTAGCCGTCGGCCTCGCGCGCGAACTCCTGGTCCTGCAGCGCCACGTAGGCCGTCATCCCGTCCTGGGCATAGGCCTTCGCCAGCTCGAAGGTGTGCAGGTTGATCAGGTGCCAGCCGGCCAGGGTGACGAACTGGAACTTGTACCCCATCGCGTTCAGCTCCGTCTGGAACCTGGCGATGGTGTGCGCGTCGAGGTTCTTGCGCCAGTTGAAGCTGGGCGAGCAGTTGTACGCCAGCATCTTTCCGGGGAACTGCGCGCGGATGGCGTCGGCGAAGCGGCGCGCCTCGTCCAGGTCGGGGGTGCTGGTCTCGCACCACACCAGGTCGGCGTGCGGCGCGTAGGCCAGCCCGCGCGCGATCGCCGCGTCCAGCCCGCTGCGCACCCGGAAGTACCCCTCGGCCGTGCGCTCGCCGGTGCAGAAGGGGCGGTCGCGCTCGTCCACGTCGCTGGTGAGCAGCGCGGCGCTGTCGGCGTCGGTGCGGGCCACCAGCACGGTGGGCACGTCCATCACGTCGGCCGCCAGCCGCGCGGCGACCAGGGTGCGGACGAACTGGGCGGTGGGCACCAGCACCTTGCCGCCCAGGTGGCCGCACTTCTTCTCGCTGGCCAGCTGGTCCTCGAAGTGCACCCCCGCGGCGCCCGCCTCGATCATGCTCCTGGTCAGCTCGAAGGCGTGCAGCGGCCCGCCGAAGCCGGCCTCGGCGTCGGCCACGATCGGCACCAGCCAGTCGCGCCCGCTCTCGCCCTCGCCCTCGCTCCACTCCACCTGGTCGGCGCGCAGCAGGGCGTTGTTCAGCCGGCGGACCACGGCGGGCACGGAGTTGGACGGGTAGAGGCTCTGGTCGGGGTAGGTCTGCCCCGACAGGTTGTTGTCGCCCGCCACCTGCCAACCGGAAAGGTAGATCGCCTCCAGCCCGCCCTTGACCATCTGCACCGCCTGCGCGCCGGTGAGCGCGCCGAAGGTGCGCACCGGCGCCTCCTGGTGCAGGCGCCGCCACAGCGTCTCGGCGCCGCGGCGCGCCAGCGTCTGCTCGGCCCGCACCGACCCGCGCAGCCGCACCACGTCGGCCGCGCTGTAGCCACGCTGGATCCCCTCCCAGCGGCCGTCGGTCAGCCACTGGACCTCCAGCTCGCGCACCTGCTGTTCGAAGCTGTCCCGGCTCATCGGCTCCTCCGTCTTCCCGTGTGTCAGTCGATGAATGCCCCGTGTCCTCTTCAGCCCAGGAGCTGGTAGGCCGGGATGGTCAGGAACTCGGCGAAATGGTCGCCCATCACCAGGTCGTCGAGGAGCTGCACGGCGCGGTCCAGGTCGGCGGTGTCGCCGCCGCGCGCCGCCCGCAGCGTGGCCACCTCCTCGTCGCGCAGCCGGCAGTACAGGTCCGGCGTCATCACGCCGCCGCCCGCGACCGGCGTGCGATGGCGGATCCACTGCCACAGCTGCGCTCGGCTGATCTCGGCGGTCGCGGCGTCTTCCATCAGGTTGTTGATCCCCACGGCGCCGTTGCCCTTGAGCCACGCCTCCACGTACTGCAGCGCCACGCTGATGTCGAGGCGGATCCCCGCCTCGGTCACCTCGCCCCCCGCGATCCCGCAGGTGATCAGATCGCGCGCCTCCACGCTCACGTCGTCGCGCAGCACGTCCTTCTGGTTGGGCCTGCTGCCCAGGTGCCGGTCGAACACCGCCTTCGCCACGGGCACCAGGTCGGGGTGCGCCACCCAGGTGCCGTCGAAGCCCTGCCGGGTCTCGCGCTCCTTGTCCTCGGTCACCTTCGCCAGCGCCACGCGGTTGACCTCGGCGTCGCGGCGGCTGGGGATGAACGCGGCCATCCCGCCCATGGCGTGGGCGCCGCGGGCGTGGCAGGTCCGCACCAGCAGCTCGGCGTAGGCCTTCATGAACGGAACCGTCATGGTCACCTGCACCCGGTCGGGCATCACGGCGTCGTCGCGGTTCCGGAACTTCTTGATCAGGCTGAAGATGTAGTCCCACCGCCCGGCGTTGAGGCCGGCGGCGTGGTCCTTCAGCACGTACAGGATCTCGTCCATCTCGAACGCGGCCAGGATGGTCTCGATCAGCACCGTGGCGCGGATCGTCCCCACGGGGATCCCCAGCGCCTCCTGCGCGGCCACGAACACCTGGTTCCACAGCTCGGCCTCGAGGTGGCTCTCCAGCTTGGGGAGGTAGAAGTACGGGCCGCTCCCGCGCTCCAGCAGCTCCCTGGCGTTGTGGAAGAAGTACAGGCCGAAGTCGAAGAGCGACGCCGACACCGGCTGGCCGTCCACGCTCACGTGGCGCTCCACCAGGTGCCAGCCGCGCGGGCGCACGATCAGCACGGCCGGCTTTTCGCCCAGCGCGTACGACTTTCCTTCGGGCGAGCTGAAGGCCAGCGTGCGGCGGACGGCCTTCTGCAGGTTGTCCTGCCCCTCCACCACGTTGCGCCAGGTGGGCGACAGCGCGTCCTCGAAGTCGGCCATGAAGCAGCTGGCGCCCGAGTTGAGCGCGTTGATCACCATCTTGGCGTCGGTCGGCCCGGTGATCTCCACCCGCCGGTCGTCCAGGTCGGGCGGGCAGGGCGCCACCTTCCAGTCGCCGCGGCGGATCTCGTCGGTGGCGTGCCAGAAGTCGGGGAGCGCGCCCGAGTCGAGCAGCGCCTGCCGCTCGGCGCGGCGCTCCAGCAGCTCCACGCGGCGCGGGTTGAAGCGCCGGTGCAGCTCCGCCACGAACTCCACCGCCTCGGGGGTGAGCACCCGCTCGCACGCCTCGATGTCTTCGCAAAGGAAGGTCACGCCTTCCACGTCGCCTGCCGTAGCGGTCGCGGACATCATCGCATCCTGTGAGTGGGTGTCGCGGGCCGGCCAGCCGGCCCATTCGGTGCGCGGGGGCGCGGGGCGCAAACACGTGCTCGCGCCACGCTTCGAGTGTACGCAGTGCAACGATGCTGCCATGAATCCCACTCATCAACAGCCGTACGGAGCAGGTGCCGTTTCTTGTCGGGCAGGTGCGCCCACCCGAACGGGTAGGGGCGTGTGGGGAGATGTGAGAACATCGGTGCTGCGCGCTGCTCGCCGGGCTCGGCCTCACCTGAAGGCGCAGCGCCGAGCCCCCGTCCCCTCAGTCGACTCTGCGCTCGCAGTCATACCGGATTGGGCCGATCGACCGTGCATTCGGAAGGAGCACTACGGCAGAAATGTCGATTCGCCTGCAGGATGCTGTAGGAATGCACATCATTCAGCTCAATCGGTACACCTGAGGGGAGGTCGGACTTCGGGTGGGTGCCCTGGCCAGCCGCCTCGGACGTACCCGATCGACGCCGCATCGTCCCCGCCGAGTCCATCCGATCCACCACCTGGGCCTCCGTCGATCGCCGCGCCGGCGCACACCGCACTACCGCGACGATGCGGTCTCCTGTATTTTCCTCAATCCCCCACATCGTTGCGGTTGGACACCCGTGCTCCCGGGCTCGCAAGCCCCGGGTCGCCCATGCCTCGTCGCCGATTCGACATCGTCTCCATCGTTGCGCCGCTGGGTGGCGCGCTGGTCGTCGCGGTCCTCGCCCTGGGGATCGCGTCGGGATGGGCGCGCGCCGACACCGCCAGCGACCAGCCGCAGCCGGCGGTGCTCCCGGCCATGCGGGCGGCGCCGGCCATCGTGGTGGACACGCAGTTCATCGGGGGATACGCCAAGGGGAGCTTCGGCGGGGTGCTGCAGGCGGTGGCGGGCGACCTGTCGGGTGGCGAGCGCGAGATGATCGGGCGGCACCTGGACAAGATCTTCCTGCCGCTGCTCAACCAGCAGGGGATGCCAAACGGCGGCCGCCTGCGCCTGGCCTACGAGCGCACCCGCCGCCGCGACGGAACCACGCGCGCCATCCAGGTGCTGGCGGCCGAGGCGGCGGTGGGGGGCAGCCTGTACACCGTGTTCCTCTATGACCACGGCGACCGCGCGGGCTACTACGACGACTGGGGCCGCTCGCTCGACCCCGTCCCCTGGTCGGGGCCGCTGTCGGCCATGCGCATCACCTCGCCGTTCAACAGCAACCGCTTCCACCCCATCCTGCACCGCGTGCTGCCGCACCTGGGCGTGGACCTGGCGGCCGCCTACGGCACCCCCGTGCGCGCCGCGGGCGACGGCAGCGTGAGCTGGGCGGCGGTGAAGGGCGGCTACGGCAACCTGGTGGAGATCAGCCACCCCAACGGCTACGCCACGCGCTACGGCCATCTCTCGTCGATCGCCGTGGCCGCCGGGATGCCCGTGCGCCAGGGCGAGGTGATCGGCTACGTGGGCGCCACCGGGCTGGCCACGGGGCCGCACCTGCACTACGAGGTGCGCCGCAAGGGCGTGCCGGTGGACCCGATGGTGGTGCAGCCCACCGCCAGCAGCACCGGCGACGTGGGCTACGACCTGGGCTGGCGCGAAGACCGCGCGGCCCTGGCCCAGCTCCTTGCCCGCGCCCCCCAGGTGGTGTCGACCAGCGGCTACTGAGGAACCGCGGGGGAGCAGGAGGGAACGCGAGAACGGAGGCCGGCGCATCTGCAGGTCTCCGTTCTCTTTGCGTTATCCGGAACGATTGATGGCTTGCGAAGACTTAAACTGGACGCAATCATGCACTTCGTTCACTTGCGTTCGATTATTTTGTCTAGCCAGGCTCACCGACGGTTCCGATGCATTCAGCGTGGATCCAGGCGCTCAACTCGTCTCCGCCTTGCGACACGTTCAGCCTCTCCCGGCGCCGCTCCAGGGAGATTTGCGAGCAGTTTGGCGATGATCCCGAGTACAGGCGCTTCGTGGCCGCTGCAAGCCGGTGGCAGACCGACTGGGTGTTCTGCGAAAGCCTTCACGTGGCGGCCGATGCGGTCATCCGCGGTGAGCCGGGGCACGAGCAGGCACGGGTGCTGCTGGCGGCGATCGCCGACGCGGGCCCCACGGCCCCGCCGCTGTTCAGGGGCTTCGCGCTGCCTTTGCGCGAGTGGGAGGTCCTTTCCGAGTATCGCGTGGGCGCGCAAATCGACCTTGCGCTGGTTTCGTTCACCACCGAGTTCATGCAGGCGTGCGAATTCGCCTGGGTGCAGGGCCAGGATGGTGGCACGGAAGTCGTACTGTTTCTGGAGGGGGGTGCGAGCGCCGTGAGAATTGACCTTCTCGCCCCAGATGAGATACATTGGAGAGAGCGGGAGTGGCTGTCGGGAGGAAGGTTCGTGGTCACCGCGAGCGAATACGTGTCCGATGCCAACCGCGTCGAGCTGAGGATCTCACAGGAGGGATGCTTCGATGGCCGCTGAACGGATTGGCCCTGCCGGTTACGCGCCGCCCCGTCCCGAGCTCCGCCACCTGTGGGGGAGCTTCGCCGAGCTCCGGGCGGTGAGCCGCGCCCGCGGTGTCCCCAGCCGCATCGCGCGGCCGGCTTGCGACGAGGTGGACCTGGAGTCGCTGCGCCGCGCGACACGCGCCGTGGTCGTGCCGCGCGACCTGGAAGCCTGAAGAACCCATCGAACGTTCAGAACGCCCGGACGGCTCTACGCCGTCCGGGCGTTCGTGTGTGTCACCGGCTGGTGCCGCGGTTCCAGGCGCGGGCAGCGGCGCGCTCTTCCGACGTGAGCGGCCCCGGGGGCGGCACCAGCAGCTCGGTGCCGGGGCGCAGGGAGGCCGGCGTGGGGAGCACGTCGCGGTTGGCCAGCCACAGCCGCGGCCACAGGCTCCCGTCGCGGTACACCAGCCAGGCGATCGCCGTCAGGCTCTCGTCGTCCTCGCGCACCACGTAGCTGTCGTTGGGCCAGTCGGAAAGGCCCGACGCCCCCCGCTCGCGCCACGGCCGCGCCTCCGCCCGCATCTCCGGGCGCTCGCGATCGGCCGCCACCACGGCGACGGCCGGCGCGACCGGCGCCGGCGGCCGAAGCGGGGCGGGCGCGGGCGCGGGGCGGCCGGCCAGCGCGCGCTCCACGGGATGCGCGGGCGTCACCAGCAGGCCGGGGAGCACGGGAGTGGGGCGGGGCGCCGCCGGCGCGGACGGAACGGCCGAGGGCAGCGCCGTGGCCGCGACGGCCGCCTCGCCGCCCAGCACCAGGTCGCCGCCGGCCACGATGCGCAGCGCCCGCTGCCGGGGCACGGCGCGCAGGGTGACCTCCGCCTCGCCGCCGGGGGCGAGGGTCACCGTCATCGTCTCGCGCTCCAGGGCATGGTGGGCGGGGAGGTCCTCGCCCGGCACGGACACGGTCCACTCCCCCGGCTGCAGGTCACCCAGCAGGAAGGCGCCGTGTGCGTCGGTCATCCGGCGGCGCACCTCGGTGCCGCTGCGCAGCTCCACCACCACGCCGCCGATGCCGTCCTCCGCATCCTCCGGGTCGGACACGACCAGCCGGCCCCGCAGCCGGGCCCCGCGCGACACGCCGACCTCCACCGCGCGCGTCTCGCCGCCGGCCACCTGCACCGCCAGCGCGTCGGGGCGCACCACCACGCGGCCCACGCCGGCGCTCACCGGGTCGATCTCCACGGTGTAGCCGCCGGGGGGCAGGCCGGCCACCGCCCAGCGCCCGCGTGCGTCGGTCACCACCGCGCGGTCGCCCACCCGCACCAGCACGTCGCCCACCGGGCGGCCGGTCTCCTGGTCCACAACGCGCCCCGACACCCCGCCCTGCGCGCGGTCTCGCCCGGTGGGCACGCGCAGCGGGAGCGAGTAGTCGAGGTACACGAGCGGGCGGCGCCGCCCCGCCTCGGCCCAGGGGAAGGCGCGCACCCGCAGCTTCAGTGCGTGGCCGCCGGGAAGGCGCTGCTCGATCGTGCCGTCCACCAGCCCGTCGCGCTCCTCCGCCCAGTCGGTGGAGCCCACCTGCGCCAGGAGCGAAACGCGGGTGGACGCGCTGGGCTCGAACGTGGCGCCCACGTTGGCGGCCACGCGATCCTGCGCGGCGCCGCTCTCCACGCTCGTCCCCGTCGTCCGCTCGAGCCCCGCCGACAGCGATCCGCCGGCGATCGTGCCGCCTGCCCGTACCCAGGCGCGGCGGTAGGGTGACTCGGCACCGGTGCGCTGGTCTTCCACCCGCCCGATCTCGCCGCCCCCGCCGAAGACCACGCGCCGCGCGCGCAGCGTGGCCGACGCGTACCACGTCTCCGCGCGCCGCGCCCAGCTGGCACGGGGCGACTCTCCCGCGCGCGAGCGCTCGCGCCGCTCCAGCGTCAGCGCGCCGCCCAGCGTCACGCCGGCCGAGGCGGTGCTGGAGCGCAGCTCGGTGCCGGGGAGCGCCAGGGCCAGCGTGTCCTGGCGCCGCTCGCGCTCGTAGCTGGCGCGCGCCGTCACCCAAGCCGCGGGCCGCACGGCGGCCGACGCCTGCGCCAGCGAGCGGCCGTGCTGCTCGCCGGGAAAGCCGGCGTCGGCGTCGATCAGCCGCGCGTCCACCCACGCCCCGGGGCGGCTGGCGCGGAGGTGCGCGTACGCCGCCCGCGCGCCGGCAGACGCGCCGTACTCCGCGTCGGCAGCCACGCCGCGGGCGGGCTGCACGCGGCCGCGCAGCGACAGCGCCCGCCCCTCGCCCGCCGACACGTAGTTGGCCGCGAGCGACGCAGACGGTCCGCCCACCCCGATGGCGCCGGCCGTGGTGCGCTGGGCGCCGAAGGTGAAGCGGTTGCGTGCCGAGAAGCCTTCCGCCCACACCGGCCCCGCGTTCACCCGGCCGCCCGCGCCGTAGCCCGCGCGCCCCGGCGTGGTGAGCGGCGACAGGCTCCAGAACTGGTCGCCCAGCCGCAGCTCGCCGCGCCGGCCGCGCACGGCCAGGGAAAGCTGCTCCTGCTCGCCCAGCTCGGGCGCGGCGGCGCCGCGGCCGCGGTAGAACACGTCCACCTGCGGCCCGCCAGGCACGATCGGGCCCGACGCGTAGATCTCGGCCGGCACGCCGCCGCGCCCGTCCGCGCCGCCCGAAGCGGCGCGGAAGGCCACGCGCACGGGGAGCGCATGCGCGGGCTGCGCCGCACGCGCGTTGCGCGAGACCAGCTCCACCCGCGTGGCGGCCGACGCGGCCACGCCGTCGGCGCTGGCGGTGAGCGTCACGCGGTGGCTGGGCGCCGCCGCCTGGGCGGTGGTGGCCACCTCCACGCGCACCAGCCGGCTCTCGCCCGCGGCCAGCTCCAGCGTTCGCGCGTCGGCCCGCGCGGCGAAGCCCAGGGCGCTGCGGGTGGCGATGCGGAGGGTGGCGCGCTCGTTCCCGCGGTTGGCCACGCGGAAGGCCACCTGGTAGGCAACGCCCGCCACGGCGAAACGCGGCGCCTCTTCCACCGCCACCTCCACCGCGCGGCGCGGCGCGACGGTCACGATCACGCTGTCGGCCGCGGAAGCGCCGGCGGCGCGCAGGCGGTAGCGCAGCACGTACGTCCCGGCCGCGGCGGCGCGCGGGATCACCGTGGCCACCAGCCGCACGGCCGGGGCGCCGCGTTCAACGGGGGCGTTCGCGTCGGGCGAGAGCGACGGCCAGCCGCGCGGGAGCGCCACGTCGGCCACGGCGGGCGCGGGCGACGGGTTGGCCACGCGGAAGGCTGCGGTGAGCGGCGCGCCGGGGCCGGCCTGCACGCGCGCGGGCCCCACCCTCGCCACCGTGGGCGCCTGGGCGGCCAGCAGGGTGGGGAGGAGTGGGGCGAGCAGCAGCGCGCACGGCCGTAAGAACATGGGAACCGGTGATGAGAGAATATGTGAGCCAGCAAACGCCGCCCAGGTGCGGTGGGCCAGCGCGGCGTCTGCATCGATCGGGATGGAGGCCGCGGAATCCCCTCCGCGGCACGGGCTGAAACCACTTCGGTCGATCGGGCGTGTATCCGACCTCTTCTCAACGGACCGCATCACCAGAGGATGCGATCGAATCGGCAGATCTCCCCCTGTTCCTCCGGCCGTCTCCGTTCACCTCCGGGCGATGCGGGGGTGGACCGGTCGGCGGACGACGGAGATTCCGAGGCGAGGGCCTACAGCTTGAGCCGGTACTGCGCGCCGTACACCTGGTCGCCGCCGGCGTCGGCCACCACGAGGGCCTGGTAGGTTCCGGCCGGCACGGCGCCCAGGTCGAAGGTCTGCCGCAGCGAGGTGCCGGGGTACAGCAGGCCGCGCCGGCTGGAGAAGACGCCCGCCTTGTGGCCGGCCTCGTCGAACAGCTCCACGCGGATCTCGGGGCGGTACGCCACCTCGCCCGCGTTGGCCAGGTCCAGCTCCAGCACCTTGCCGCCGCCGGCCGCGTAGGCCCGCGCGCTGGCGAAGCGCACCTGCGGCGTGGCGGCGCCCAGCGTGGTGGCGATCTGCACGGCGTAGCGGATGGACGGCTGCACGCCCACGCGCACCCGCGCCGCGCGGCCGCCCGACGTCGATTCGGGGCTGCCGTGGGCGATCCCCTCGACCATCACCAGGCTCCAGAAGGTGCCGCTGGCCGTCATCCCGGCGGGAACGGTCACGGTGTAGCCCACCGTGGCCTCGCCGCCCGGGGCGATGCGCACCTGCGACGGAGAGAAGGCGATCCACCGCGCGCTCGAGCGTGGCAGCGACCCCGCCGGCGCGTACACCGTGCGGCCGTCGGCGCCGAACGAGTAGTCGCTCAGGTACACGCGCGCCTCCTCGGGCTGGCGGCCTTCGTTGCGCAGGCGCAGCGTGCCCGAATACGTCTCGCCCGGGCGGGCCGCGTGCTCTTCCACGCCGCTGCCCAGCACGGTGATCTGCGCGCGGGCCGTGGTGGCGACGGCGGTGAGGGCCAGGGCGATGGGGAGGATTCGCTCGATCATGGGTGCCGCGATGAGGTGAGATGCGAGGACCTGGAAGAGACCGCGGGCGCGGCGGATCGTCTCCGCCGCGCCCGCGAGTTCGCCGGGCTCAGGAGCCGGCGATGATGGTGTAGGTCACGGTGCGCGAGTCGGCCGCGACCACGCCCGCCGCGGCGGTGGCGGTGAGCGAGTAGGTCACGCCCAGCCCCGAGGCGTTCGCGGTGCTGATGCCGGTGACCACGTCCTGCGCGGTGGTGCCCAGCTGCACGGCGCCGGCGCTGCTGGCGCCCGACGGCGCGGCCAGGCTCACCGACAGCGCCACCCCGGTGGGCAGGTCGCTGTCGATCTCCGCGGTGATCTTGCGGTCGCTCTCGTTGGTGGTGATGGCGTAGGTGGCGTTGGCCGTGGCGCTGGTGGGCGCGCTCCCCGCGTTGGCCGTGCTGATCACCAGCGAGGGGCTGCCGGTGAACGCGATCTTGTTGATGGCCTGTACCTCGAACGCCACGTCCTGCGTGGTCTGCTGCGCGGCGGCGGTGCCAGCCGAGAGGGCGACGATCGCGAGGGCCGGGAGGGCGGAGACGATGAGCTTCATGGTTCTGCTGCTTCTGCTTGACGTGGGGAGGGTTCCGCCCGGTGGGCGTGGATGAGCGACGCTGGCCAGCGTGCCATGGTCATAGGCACGGGCCGGACCACCGCGGCTCATCCTCCTTAAGTCTTTGCCGGGTATGAAGATGGGTCGGTTGATGCGTTGTGCGCACGGGTGGGAAAAGCGTTCGAAAGGTGGGCGCCGAACGCGGTGCAAAGATTGGAAACGCGTGCACCGGCGCGATGATTGTGCCGGGTGTACGATATCGCGACACCGCCAGCCGCCGGGCATGGGGCGATACGCGCGCCGAAAGCGGCCTTCGCGTACCGCGGCCGCGAATTTCACCGGCGGATCCGCGCCGCATCGAAGGGGGCGCGGGCCCGCAATAGTGGAGCGGCGCATGCCGTCGGCGCGTCGTTTGCGGCGACTCTTTGCGGTGCTAACCGCCCGCAGGCAAATCGTCTGGAGCCGCTGTGGCGGAATTTCCCGCGCCGTCCGGGGCCGGGGAGGAGGAGCCCTGCGGCTCGGGCACCATCAGCGTGAGCCGGCCGGGGGCGAAGGCATAGTCGAAGCGGCTCGCCGACACCGGCTCGCCGTCGGCGTTCACCGACAGCTCGTCGGCGGCGTCGATGGTGAGCGACGCGACCTTGCGGTAGGTCACGCGCGGGTGGTCCACGTGGCGGCCGGCGCGCAGCTGCGGGGCGATGCGCGCGAACTCCACGTGGCCCATGTGCTCCACGATGCACACGTCCAGCAGCCGGTCGTCCATCTCGGCGTCCACGGTCAGGTGCATGCCGCCGCCGGTGCGCCGCGCGTTGCCCACGGCGAACACCAGGAACTCGCCGTCGTGCAGCGTTTCGCCGCCGGCCACGAAGCGCGCGGTGGAGGGCTCCAGCCGCACGAACTTGCGCACGCCGGTGAGCAGGTAGGCCACGGGTCCCAGCACGCTCTTCAGCGCCTGCGGCGCGTCGTCGGTGGCCTCGGCGCCGAAGCCGCCGGTGGACACGTTCAGGAAGCAGCGCCCGTTCACCGTGGGCACGTCCACCGGGAACGGCACCCCCGCGACCGCCACGGCCAGCGCCGCCTCGGGGTCGGCCGTGGGGATGCCGAGCCCCGTGGCCAGGTCGTTGGCGGTGCCCAGCGGCAGGATGGCCAGCCGCGGCGACGACGCGGCGCCGGGGCGGCCGCCCAGCACCAGGCCGTTCACCACCTCGTTGACGGTGCCGTCGCCGCCCGCCGCCACCACCACGTCGATCCCCGCGTCGGCCGCCTCGCGCGCGAACCGCTCGGCATCGCCCTGCTCGAAGGTGACGCGCGCGGCCACCTCGTGCCCGGCCGCGCGCAGCTTCTCCACTCCTCCGCGAACCTCCTCCACCGACCCCGGCTTCACGATCAGCACCATCCGCAGCATTCGGCTTCCTTCCATCCCCCGTCCATCCACCGCGCGCTCGATGCGAGGCGGCGGATCGCCGGGCCCGCAGGTTGGGTGCGGGTAGGGTATGCGACCACGTCGGCGCGACGACGGGGCAACATCCCCGCCACGGGATCGGAGTGCGGGGCGGAGAGGCGAGTCCGGCCGTTCCGTAGCCTGCTCGTCCGCCGGGCGGAGGACGCCGGCGCGGCTCGCCGGAGGCCGTGGCACACGATCCGCATTTCTACTGCACAGTTTCGGCGGAAGTCACCGGGTTCCGTAAGGCGCCGATCCCAGCACGAGCGGAGGAGCCGTGGGGAAATGGGTGCGCGGTCACAGTCTCAGCATCGTAGCGCTGGTCCTCTTCTTCTTCTCCTTCACCGGCCAGGTGCTGGCCGGACGGGCCGACTACAACGACGACCAGGTGGCCCACGGCCAGCAGCCCGTGTCGCTGGTGGGGTACTTCGGCACCGGCCACTTCGGCGAGGCCACGTCGGAGAACTGGGAGTCGGAGTTCCTGCAGATGGCGGTGTTCATCTTCCTCACCGCCTTCCTGGTGCAGCGCGGCGCCGCCGACAGCCGCAAGCCCGAGGACGACCCCGAGGCTGGGAAGGAGCCCATCGACGAAGACCCGCGTCTTCACCGCAACGACCCGAAGGCCCCCTGGCCGGTGCACCGCGGCGGCCTGGCGCTTACGCTGTACAAGAACTCGCTCACGATCGTGCTGTTCCTGCTCTTCCTGGCCTCGTTCTGGGGCCATGCGGTGACCGGCGCGGTGGAGTTCAGCCAGGAGCAGGTGGCGCACGGGCAGCACGGGATGGGCGCGCTGGGCTACATGGGCACGGCGCACTTCTGGTTCGAGAGCTTCCAGAACTGGCAGAGCGAGTTCCTGTCGGTGTTCACGCTCACCGTGCTCTCCATCTGGCTGCGGCAGCAGGGCTCGCCCGAGAGCAAGCCCGTCCACGCGCCGCACGACCAAACGGGCGAGGAGTAGGGCGCCCGCACGGCGGTCCGAGCCAAACCCGCTAGCGTCGTCCGGCAGGCGCCCGTGCCGTGGCAGCCGCGGCTTCGGGCGCCTTGCCCCCGCGCGAATGCCCCCGTCGTGGTCGCATCGTCCCGGGCGCCGCGCGGCGCGCATCGTGGTTTCCGCATGGTGCCTGGCGCCAGGGAGACCGCGCGCGGCTTGCGCGCACGCGCCGCCGCTGGCCCGATGCGTGCAGCCCCCGAGCGTATTCCGAACCACAGGATTCGACCCGAAGAACCGGCAGATTCGAGCATGGCGCAGACCAAGGAGCGCGTTCCCGTCGTCATCGTCGAGTACGACCAGATCGCCCGCACCGTAGCCGAGCGCATCGCGCAGATCATCCGCGAGCGCAACGCGCAGGGCCGGCCGGCGGTGCTGGGGCTGGCCACGGGGAGCACCCCCATCGGCATCTACCGCGAGCTGATCCGGCTGCACCGCGACGAGGGCCTCGACTTCGGCAACGTGGTCACCTTCAACCTGGACGAGTACTACCCGATGGCGCCGGACAGCATCCACAGCTACGTCCGGTACATGTGGGAGAACCTGTTCGACCACATCAACGTGCCCCGCGAGAACGTGCACATCCCCGCCGGCGACGTGCCGCGCGAAGAGGTGGACGAGTTCTGCCGGCGCTACGAGCAGGCGATCGTGGACGCGGGCGGCATCGACTTCCAGATCCTGGGCGTGGGGAAGACGGGGCACATCGGCTTCAACGAGCCCGGCTCGGGGGTGCAGAGCCGCACCCGGCTGATCGCGCTGGACACCGTGACCCGCCGCGACGCCGCGGCCGACTTCTTCGGCGAGGACAACGTGCCGATGGAGGCGATCACCATGGGCGTGGCCAGCATCCTGGACGCCCGCGAGATCGCCCTGGTGGCCACCGGCGAGCACAAGGCCGGCATCGTGCGCCGCGCCGTGGAGGGCGAGCCCGACCCCGACGTGGCGGCCACCTACCTGCAGAACCACCCCAACGCCACCTTCTACCTGGACCCGGCCGCCGCCGCCGAGCTCACGCGCATCAAGACGCCGTGGGTGGTGGGCGAGGTGCAGTGGAGCCGGAAGCTGGAGACCGAGGCGGTGATCTGGCTGAGCCAGCAGACGGGGAAGAGCATCCTCAAGCTCGACCAGGACGACTACCGCGAGCACCACCTGAGCTCGCTGCTGGCGCGCCACGGCAGCGCGGGGCCGCTGAACGGCGAGATCTTCAACGCGCTGCTCTCCAAGGTGCGCGGCCGCAGCCGGCTGCCGCACGGGAAGCGGATCATCGTCTTCAGCCCGCACCCCGACGACGACGTGATCTCGATGGGCGGCATCCTCAACAAGCTGCACCAGAACGGGAACCAGATCGTGGTGGCCTACCAGACGTCGGGGAACATCGCGGTGTTCGACCACGAGGTGCGGCGCTACATCGACTGGCTGCGCCGCTTCAGCCGCGACTTCGCGGTGGGCGACGGCAAGGTGGACGAGCTGTCGGGGCGCATCGAGCGGTTCCTGGACAGCAAGGCGCCGGGGCAGGTGGACATCGACGAGGTGCTCACCATCAAGCGCCGCATCCGCGAGGCCGAGGCGGTGAGCGGGATCGAGACCTTCGGGATGCGCCGCGAGCAGGCGTGCTTCCTGGACCTCCCCTTCTACCAGACGGGGAAGGTGCGCAAGGACCCGATCGGCCCCGAGGACGTGCGCATCACCCTGGAGCTGCTGGAGGAGCGGCGCCCCGAGATCGTGTTCGTGGCCGGCGACCTGAGCGACCCGCACGGCACCCACCGCATGTGCCTCCAGGCGGTGGAGGCGGCGCTGGAGCAGTACAGCGGCGAGCCGCCCGAGACCTGGTACTACCGCGGCGCCTGGCAGGAGTGGCCGGTGAGCGCGGCCGACGTGCTGGTGCCGCTGTCCGAAGAGGAGCTGCGGCTGAAGATCCTGGCCATCTACAAGCACCAGAGCCAGAAGGACAAGGCGCCCTTCCCCGGGCAGGACGACCGCGAGTTCTGGCAGCGCGTGGAAGAGCGCAACAGCGGCACCGCCCACATCGTGGACCGGCTGGGGCTTCCCGAATACTTCGCCATGGAGGCCTACGTGGTGCGCCGCGGCGGCCTGCCGGTGGAGCAGCCGCTCCTCTCCACCGCCGAGCTGGCGGCGCCCCCGCAGCGCCGCCGCGCGACCGACTTTCCCGGGTGGGGCACCGCCACGCAGCCGCGGCTGGAGGGGAGCGGCACCGAGGTGGGCGAGCGCGGCGGGCAAACCGTGGGAGCACGCGGATGACGGTGTTCGCCGGCATCGACGGCGGCGGCACGCGCACCACGCTGGCCCTGGCCGACGAGGGAGGCCGCGAGCTGGCGCGGCGCGTGGGCCCCGCCGGGCTGGTGGACCCGCGCGCCCCCGCCGCCACCGCCGACATGCTCGCGGCGCTGGTGCGCGACGCGTGCGCCGAGGCTGGGGTGGGCGAGACGCCCGTGGCGCTGTGCGCGGGGCTGGCCGGCGTGGGCAACGAGGACGAGCGCCGCGAGGTGGAGGCGGCGCTGGCCGCCAGCGGAGTGGCCGAGCGGGTGAGCGTGACCACCGACGGCGCCATCGCGCTGGAGGGCGCGCTGGGCGGCCACGCCGGGATCCTGCTGATCGCCGGCACCGGCTCGGTGGGCTATGGCCGCGGCGTGGACGGGCGGGTGGAGCGCTGCGGGGGATGGGGGATGATCGTGGGCGACGAGGGGAGCGCGTGGAGCCTGGGCCGCGGCGGCCTGGCCGCCGCCCTGCGCGCGGCCGACGGCCGCGGGCCCCACACGCCGCTGCTCCCGAAGTTCCTGGAGCTGCTGGAGCTGGACGGCCCCTCGGGCATCCCGCCCTGGGCCGGCCGCGCCGAGAAGGCCAGCGTGGCCGCGCTGGCGGTGCACGTGCTGGACGCGGCCGCCGCGGGCGACCCCGTGGCGGGCAAGATCGTGGGGCGCGAGGCGCGCGAGCTGGCCAGCCACGCCATCGCCCTGGCGCACCGTCTGGAGCCGTGGAGCGGGCCGGTCCCCGTCGTCTTCCACGGCGGCACGCTGCAGGCCGAGATCTACGCCACCGCCGTCACCCGCGCGCTGGACGACGCCGAGACGCCGTTCGAGGTGCGCCCCGGCGTGGCCGACGCGGTGGCCGGTGCGCTGTCGTACGCGCGGCGGATGCTGGAGGGCGCCGGGCGGGCATAGGCTCCAGGCCGTGACGACGCGGGTGACGAGAGATACGGAAGGGGAGGCTGCGTTCATACGCGGCCTCCTCTGACCTTTTCCGGGCAGTGGATTTCCGACCGACCGTCCACTAATCACAGGCTCTCGAGGCCATCACCAACCGTCACGTCGAAAGTCCGGTCGATTGTGGCCCATCTCGGCTTGATGAGCAGAATCGTTATCCCATATCCGCAGGAACCGTTGCGCCAGCAGGACCTGCTGAAGTGTCACACGGAGGCACAGAGGCACGGAGAAAAACCGCAGTTCTCTGCGTCTCTGTGCCTCTGTGTGAGTAAGCAGTTCAGCCGGCTCTGGTATGAGCCGCTTCACGGTATGGATTGACGCGACCGCTCCTGGCTAGAGGGCGGAGGCGGTTTGCGGACGCGGCAACGTGCGAGCAGGGCTCCCACCAGCACTCCACCGAGCGCGGCAGCTGCTACCTTCAGCAGATCCGTTCGATCCGTCGTTGCTGGCGCCCCGGCTTGGTTTCTTTTCAGGTCCTGCCGCGCGCGAAGCGCCTTCATCTCGCGGACGAGCTTCATGAACTCTCGCCTCTCGGGCGTATCCTCAGGCGGCCGCGACATCTCGTCTCGCACCTCGCGAGATCCCCGTGACGAAAGCGGCGCGTGCGGTTCACGGGCATGTTCGGCTCTGCTGACCTGATGCAATGCTGCGGGAGCGATTTCTCTGCCTCTTCGATGATTCGAACGCGCTCCATGAGCTTGCGGCGCGCCGGTGTGTCATTGGGCGGCAGCGACATTTCTTCGAGCACTTTGCGCGATCCCTCGAGCGGTGATAGTGGAGGCGTGCGTCTGAAGCTCATCTCGGTGATTCGCGCACATCGGTGCTGTGAGGAGGGCGGTCGCGCGAGGTGCGTGGCCGCCCCGTTCTGCGCGGGTGCCGGCCTAGACCGAGCTCGCCCTGGCCAGGCGCCGGCCGCGGCGGGCGAGGAGGGTCGCCGCGACGCCGATGCCCAGGCCGACCACGCCGGCCACCACCGCACGGACCCGGCTGATGGCATCCAGCACCTCGGCCTGCTGGGCGAGAAGCGCGTCCATCTCGCGGAACCGCTCCAGCGCCTCGGCCGCGTCGCCGTCGTCGGGCTCGCCCGGCTCGTCCCGCTCGTCCCGGGGCGCCTCGCCGCCGGCCGGGGCGAAGGCGCGCGCGAGGTCGGCCAGCGCCGGGTCGGTGGACGCGTGCCGGGAGATCAGGCTCCGCAGCATCTCGGCGCGTTCCGCGACGTCGTCGGGGAGGCGGACCATCTCGATGCGGATCTCGCCGACGGAGCGGCGCGTGGTGGAGCGGGTCTGTCGTGTGCTCATCATCGTCATCCGTGAGGTGAAAGGTGGGTGGGGCAGGATTGGAGGACCCAACTCTCACCTAAACAAACGTCTCGTCAAGGGCCGTCGTCGCGGTCTAAATCGTTGCCAGAGCGGTATTTGGCGCTCCAAATCAGCCAGCGTGGAAACAGCGTGTGTCCCTCGCGCGGCGATCTTCCGCGCGGCGGCTGGATGATCCGCATCCCTGCGCATCGGCTCGCGTGACGATTGGCCCCGGTGCCGGGCCGGCGCACTTGCGTCCGCCGCCACCGCGGGCGAATCTCCCCGGCACGCGTCCCGGCGATGCGCTCCCACGGCACGCCGCTGCCGGCCGCCCGCGGCGACGCCGGCGTGCGGCTCCGCGGTGGACCTCGTGCCGCCGGTGCCGCGGATCCGTCCGCCTTCCCGGCCGACCCGGCCCCCTCGTTTCCCCAGCCACACCCGAGATGCCGTCCATCTCCCGCTGCCCCACCTCCGCCTTCGTCCTCGCCGCGCTCGCCGCGTGCTCACCCGCGGCGTGCGCACCCGGGGCCACGACGCCCGGGGCGGCGCCCGCGGCGGGCCCGGCCGCCACGCCGGGTCCCGCGTCCGCCGCTGCGGCGAGCCAGCCGGCCACGGCGCCGGCGGGCGGCGTGTACGACCTGCTGATCCGCGGGGGGCGCATCATCGACGGAACGGGGAGCCCGTGGGTGCGCGGCGACGTGGCGATCCGCGGCGACCGGATCGCGGCGGTGGGGGTGCTGCCAGGGGCGCAGGCGCGCGACACCATCGACGCCACCGGGCTCGTCGTGTCCCCCGGATGGATCGACATGCTGGGGCACTCCGAATATCCCCTGCTCACCAACCCGCAGGCGGCCAGCAAGATCACGCAGGGGATCACCACCGAGATCACCGGCGAGGTGACCTCGGTGGTGCCCGTGAACGAGAACACGCTGCGCGAGCTGGGCGACAGCACGCGCGCGCAGGTGACCTGGCGCGACCTGGACGGCTACTTCGCCCGGCTCGACGCCGCGCGCCCGGCCATCAACCTGGCCACCTTCGTCACCCTCGGCTCGGTGCGGCGCTACGTGATGGGCGACGCCGACCGCCGCGCCACCCCCGACGAGCTGCAGCAGATGCGGGGGCTGGTGGCCGACGCGATGCGGCAGGGGGCGATGGGGCTCTCCACCGGGATGGCGTACAGCCCCGCCTCGTTCACCCCCACCGACGAGATCGTGGAGCTGGCGAAGGTGGCGGGGCAGTACGGCGGCGGCTACGCCAGCCACATCCGCAGCGAGGGGAACCGGCTGGTGGAGGCGGTGAACGAGGCCATCCACATCGGCGAGGCGGCGGGCACCTGGGTGGAGGTGCACCACATCAAGGTCAGCGGCAAGGCCAACTGGGGGAAGATGCCGCAGGCCATCGCCGCCATCGAGGCGGCCCGCGCCCGCGGCGTGGACGTGGCGGCCGACCAGTACCCGTACCCCGCGTCGGGAACCGACCTCGACGCCATCCTTCCCGGGTGGGCGCACGCCGGCGGCACCGAGGCCATGCTGGCGCGGCTGCGCGACCCCGCCACGCGAGCGCGCATGGCCGCCGAGCTGACCGCCGGAGGCGACGAGAACATCGGCGCCAGCGCGGGCGGGCCAAGCGGGGTGATGATCGCGGGGGTGGAGGAGGACAGCCTGCGCAAGTACCAGGGGATGCGGCTGAGCGAGGTGGCCGCGGCGCGCCGGCAGCCGGTGGTGGAGGCGCTGTTCGACCTGATCCTGGCCGACCGCTCGCGCAGCAGCGCCATCTACTTTTCCATGAGCGAGCAGGACATCGAGTACGCCATGCGCCAGCCGTGGGTGAGCGTGGGGATCGACGCCGGCGCGCGGCGGGCCGACAGCACGGTGGTGGAGCACCCGCACCCGCGCGCCTACGGCTCGTTTCCGCGCATCCTCTGCCACTACGTGCGCGAGCGCCGCGTGATCACGCTGGAGGACGCCATCCGCAAGTTCACCGCGCTCCCCGCCGCGCGCATGGGGCTGGCCGACCGCGGCGTCCTCAAGGCGGGGATGTTCGCCGACCTCACCATCTTCGACCCCAACACGGTGTGCGACCGGGCGACCTTCGTGAACCCGGTTCAGACCGCGGTGGGCATCCAGCACGTGATCGTCAACGGCGTTCCCGAGATCCGCAACGCGCGCATCACCGGCGCCCGCGGCGGGCGCGGGCTGCGGCGGGGGGGCGTGGTCGGCGGCGGGCGGTAAGCCCGATTCCGCTGGATGAACGTGCATTCGCCCATAGACGAGCTGACTCACACGGAGCAGCGGAGGAAACGGAGAACGGCGCGTCTTTCCTCCGTTCCCACCGTTCCTCCGTGTGACATTCTTCCGTGGGAGTCCCTGCGAATGCACGGTCAATTGCCGGATCCGGTACGAGACCTCTTTTCGCGGTCGATCCCCCTCGACGGAATCGTTCGGAGCTCGCTGTCACGGGATCTGAAGGCGTTAACATCGTCTCCTGCGGCAACATCAACGGAGACGGAGTGCGACCGTGTGTTCCCCGCCCGCATTCCCGAATTCCCAACTCTCACTACCCCATGCGTTCGATGCGATACGTCCTCCGCCCGCTGCTCGCCGCGGCCGCGCTCGCGTGTGCCGCCACGCCCGCCCTGGCGCAGGAGATCGTGTTCAGGCAGATCCCCTGGAACGCGCCGCGCGACACGGTGCGCGCGCGCCTCGAGGCGCAGGGATATCGCTACCTGGGCGTGCGCGAGCGCGGCGCCCTGGCCTTCGTGCGCCCCGACAGCGCGTACGTGATGGTGATGCTGCGCGGCGTGGAGCACCCGATCGGCTTCGTGACGGGCGACGCGGCGCGGGGCGAGCGGGCCGACGCACGCTTTCGCTCCATGGCCGACTCGCTGGAGCGCAGGCTGGGCAACCCGGTGGACCGCCGCCCCGAGATGGTGCGCTGGGAGATGGGGCTCACCTCGGTCACGGTGTACCTGCGCAGCTACCGCGACGGCCAGCGGGCGGCGGAATCGGTATGGCAGGGCCCGGGCTGGCTCGACGAAACCGGCGGCGACGCCGGCGGCCCGGTGTTCGCCGACCTGCCGGCGGGCTACGTGGCCGTGAGCCAGAACCGCGAGCGGCGCGTGGCGGTAGACACGTCGGCGATCACGCGGCTCGCGGCCGGCGCGCTGCGGGCCCGCTACCGGGTCGACTACCCCGATCCGATCGACGACGACCTGGACGGCCGGTACGACGCCGTCGTGTACGGGATGGACTTCGACTGCCCGGGAGGCCGCACGCGGATGTACAGCCGCACGACCCTGCTGCGCGGCCGGCGGCACGGCACCAGCTCGGCGCAGGGGCTCCCGTGGCGCAGGGCAACGGGCGCGTCGGAGGAGGCTCGCGCGCTGGACGGCGTTTGCCGCGCGCGGGGACGCAGCGCGGCGGTCGCGGCTCGGCCCGCGGCGTCGCGCACGTTCGAGGCGCTGCCGGCGGGGTGGCGGGTGGTGTACCAGGACGAGGAGTCGCGCACGTCGGTGGATAGCGCCGCGATCGCGCCGAAGGGTGCGGGCGTGTACTCGGTGGTGGTTCGGATCGAGTGGGGGCGGCTGGAACCGTCGCCGTATGGCCAGGGCGATGCCCTGCGCTCGGTCACCGAGGTGGACTGCCGCGCTCGCCGCTACCGGATCGTGCGCGACGTGCTGGAGCTGCGCAGGCGCGACGTGCACGTCACGCCGGTGCCCCCCGCACAGGCTGCCTGGAACGCGGCGGCAGACAAGCCGGCCGTCGCGGAGATGTGCCGCCTGGCGGGCGAGCCCTGGCAGTCGTGACCGTGCCCGGATGAGCCGTGGTCCCCGCGCGCGTACGGCCAGTCTCCTCGTCCACGCCTCCCGCCTCCGTGCCGGTTCCGGCGGAGTCTCGCCCACGCCGGCTCAACCGCTGCTCGCCCTGATCCACGGGCGCTTCACGCGGTACGCCGGCACCTCGGTGATCCCCGCGCGCTCCACGGCCACCAGCTCGCGCGCGGCCAGCCGGGCGACGGCGTCCTGCACCGCGCGGCGCGAGAGGCCGGTCTCCTCGGCGAGCTGGCGGAGGCTGGCCACCGCCTCGCGCGCGCCGCCGCCGGTGAGCCGCCAGAGCGCCAGGTACAGCAGGAACGCCGACGGGTGATGGTCGTGCCCCACCAGGTCGGGCATCAGCGTCTCGATCACGTAGTCGTCCAGCAGGATCGGCATCGGTGGCTCGGGTGGGATGAGTTCGGGAGGTGGATCCGGAGACGGGCCGACGATCGACGGGTGGATCTGTGGCAAAGGATGCCATAGTGGCGGCTGCACGCCTTGCAGCGCAAGGGCGCCGCCGTTTTCGTATCCGCCCGTGAGCGTCCAAACCCCAGCACACACACCGGCGGAGCCCCGACCATGATCAAGGCCGTCAAGTTCATCGGCATCCCCACCCGCGACCAGGACCGCGCGCTCGAGTTCTACACCGGCGCGCTGGGCTTTCGCGTGGTGACCGACCAGCCGTTCGGCGAGCAGCGGTGGATCGAGCTGCGCATCCCCGGCGCCGAGACGGGGGTGGTGCTGTTCACGCCGCCGGGGCAGGAAGACCGCATCGGCGGGTTCGTGAACATGGCGTGGACCACCGACGACGTGCAGAAGACCCATGACGAGCTCGCCGCGCGCGGCGTGGAGTTCGTGCAGCCGCCCAAGACCGAGCACTGGGGCACCAGCGCCATCTTCAAGGACCCCGACGGCAACACCTTCGTCCTTTCCTCGCGGTAGGCGCCCGGAACGCACGCGAACGACGTGGAACGGGAAGCGCGGAGCGCCGCAATGGCGCTCCGCGCTTTTGCCGTGTATCATCGGTCCGGGCAAACACCTGTGCTCCCGCGGCGGGGCCGATGCGGCGGAACGGCGGATTTCCGTTCGCCCGCCGCTGGAAGTCACCAAATTTGCAGGGCATGGGTGCGTGCGCCAGCTTCGCCACACATGGACGGAGATGCGCAATGTTTGTTCAAGGTAGCCGATGACCGAGCGGTGGAAAGACGGCGAACGCCGCGGTGCCGGCGGACGGTCGAGCTACGGCGCCCGCCGCGAGGCCGCGGCGTTCGCCGGGTCGCACGGCACGGGCGGCTTGGTGGCCGAGAGCGCGGGCCTCTACCAGCTCCTGGTGGAGAGCGTGCAGGACTACGCCATCTTCGCCCTGGACATCTCCGGCCACATCCTCAACTGGAACGCCGGCGCCCGGCGCATCAAGGGCTACACTCGCGACGAGGTGGTGGGCCGCCACTTCTCCATCTTCTACCCGGCCGACGACCTCGCGGCGCACCGGCCCGAGCGGGAGCTGGAGACCGCCGCGCGCAACGGCCGCGTGGAGGTGGAGGGGTGGCGGGTGCGCAAGGACGGCACGCGCTTCTGGGCCAACGTGGTGATCACCGCGCTGCGCGACGACATGGGGCTGCTGGTGGGCTTCGCCAAGGTCACCCGCGACCTCACCGACCGCCGCCGCGCCGAGGAGATCCTGCGCGACAGCGAGGAGCGCTTCCGGCTGCTGGTGCAGAGCGTGAGGGACTACGGGATCTTCATGCTCGACCCCGAGGGCAGGATCGCGAGCTGGAACGAGGGTGCCCAGCGCCTCAAGGGGTACACGGCCGGCGAGATCATCGGCCGCCACTTCAGCACCTTCTACCCGCCCGAGGACGTGGCCGCCGGCAAGCCCGCGTGGGAGCTGGAGGTGGCGGTGGCCGAGGGGCGGGTGGAGGACGAAGGGTGGCGGGTGCGCAAG
>Ga0070686_100000043_pt1 | contig 103657 bp, 73 predicted proteins | sample KBSS23LmetaG_FD_65654 | JGI IMG/M metagenome (GOLD analysis project Ga0070686, IMG submission 65654) | Switchgrass rhizosphere microbial communities from Kellogg Biological Station, Michigan, USA - KBS S2-3L metaG | ecosystem: Host-associated > Plants > Roots > Rhizosphere ...
GGGAGCGGCGCGCCCGTCTTCTCGTCGATGGCGGTGGACCTGACCATCACCAACCTGCTGCCGCTGTTCTGCGGCCACCCGGTGCACTTCCTCCCCGAGGAGAACGCCGTCGAGGCGCTGGCGGACGCGATCCGGCGGCAGCCGGGCTACGGGCTGATCAAGATCACCCCCACGCACCTGGCGCTGCTGAACGACCTGCTCACGCCGGAAGACCTGCGTGGGTCGACCAAGACCCTTGTCGTCGGCGCCGACTTCCTGAACGCCGAGCCCACGGTGCTCTGGCAGGACCACGCGCCGGAGGTGCGGCTGATGAACGAGTACGGCCCCACGGAGACGGTGGTCGGCTGCTCGGCGTACACGCTGCCGAACGGCGTCCACCGGGTGGGACCGGTGCCGGTGGGCGGGGCGATCCAGAACCTCACCTTCTTCGTGCTGGACGGGCGGATGGAGCCCGTGCCCGTCGGCCTCCCCGGCGAGCTGTACATCGGGGGCGTGGGCGTGGCGCGCGGCTACCTGGGCCGTCCGGCGCTCTCGGCCGAGAAGTTCGTCCCCGATCCGTTCGCGGAGCCGGGCGCGCGGATGTACCGCACGGGCGACCGGGCGCGGTGGCTGGAGGGCGGCAGCCTGGTGATCCTTGGCCGCACCGACAGCCAGGTGAAGATCCGCGGCTACCGCGTGGAGCTGGGCGAGGTAGAAGCCGCGCTCCGCGCGCACCCCGGGGTGTCCGCCGCCCTGGCGGTGATGCGCGAGGACGTGCCGGGCGACCGGCGGCTGGTGGCCTACGTGGTGGGCGGGGCGAGCGCGGAGGCGCTGCGCGAGCACCTGCGGGCCACGGTGCCCGAGCACATGGTGCCGGGCGCCTTCGTGAAGCTGGACGCGCTGCCGCGGACCAAAACGGGCAAGCTGGATCCGAAGACGCTGCCGGCGCCGGAGTACGGCTCGGCGAGGGAGCGGTACGTGGCGCCCCGCACGCCCATGGAAGAGAAACTGGCCGCCATCTGGGCCGAGGTGCTGCGGGCGGAGCGGGTGGGCGTGGAGGAAAGCTTCTTCGAGCTGGGCGGCGACAGCATCCTCTCCATCCAGGTCGCGTCCCGGGCACGCCGGGCCGGGGTGGCGATCACCCCCCGCCAGCTCTTCGAGCACCCGACCATCGCCGGGCTCGCCGCGCTGGCCCAGGGCGTGGCCGCGGCGCCCCGCGCCGAGCAGGGGCGGGTGGAGGGTGCGGTGACGCCGACCCCGATCCAGGCCTGGTTCTTCGAGCAGGGGCACGGCTCGCCGTGGCACGAGAACCAGTCCGTCCTCCTCGCCGTCCCCGCCGAGGCCGCGGCCGTGCTGGACGCGGCGCTGGCGGCGGTGCTGGAGCACCACGACGCGCTCCGCCTCCGCTTCCGGCGCGGCGCGGCGGGGTGGGAGCAGTGGCACGCCCCCGAGACCGGGATCGCGCTGGAGCGCATCGACCTTTCCGCGCTGGCCGGCGACGAGCAGGACCGCGCGCTGCAGGCGGCCGCCGCCGAGCGGCAGGCCGGCCTGCGCCTGGAGGAGGGACCGCTGGGGCGCGCGGTCCTCTTCGACCGCGGCGAGCGGGGGGCCGTCCTCTTCCTGGTCCTGCACCACCTGGTGGTGGACGGCGTCTCCTGGCGGATCCTCCGCGAAGACCTGGAGCGCGCGTGCGCGCAGCTGGGGGCGGGCGAGCCGGTGGAGCTGGGCGAGAAGAGCACCTCGTACCGGGAGTGGTCCCGGGCGCTGGGGGCGTACGCGGCCGGCGATGCGCTCCGCGCCGAGGCGGCGCACTGGCTGGCGCAGGGGCCCGAAGGCGTGGCCCCGGTCCCCGTGGACGGCGAAGGGGGACCGGGGACGGTGGACGGCTCGCGCACCCTGAGCGTCCGTCTGGGCACCGAGGAGACGCGCGCGCTCCTGCAGGAGGTTCCCTCCGCGTACCGCACGCAGGTCAACGACGTCCTCCTCTGCGCGCTGGCCCAGGCGGTGTCGGAGTGGACGGGCGGGGCGCGCGTGCGGGTGGCGCTGGAGGGGCACGGGCGCGAGGAGGAGGTGGGCGCCGGCGTCGACCTCACCCGCACCGTGGGATGGTTCACCAGCGTCTACCCGGTGGTGCTGGACCTGGCTGGCGCGGCCGGCCCCGGAGACCGGCTGAAGCGGGTCAAGGAGCAGCTCCGCGCGGTCCCCGGGCGGGGGATCGGGTACGGCGTGCTGCGCTACCTGGCCCCCGACGCGGAGCTGCGCCACGCGCTGGCCGCGGCGGCCGGGCCGGAGATCGTCTTCAACTACCTGGGCCAGTTCGACGGCGCCGGCGCGGCGGACGGGGGCTTCCGCTTCGTGGAGGGGGCGCGGGGGCCCGAGTCGGCCGGCGACAACCGCCGCTCCTTCCTCCTGGAGGTCAACGGCTCCGTCGCCGGCGGGCGCCTGGCGCTCCACTTCACCTGGGGGAAGGGGACGCACCACCGCGAGACCGTCCGGCGGCTGGCCGACGCGTACCTCGAGGCGCTGCGCGGGCTGATCGCGCACTGCCGCGAGGAGGGCGCCGGCGGGTACACCCCCTCCGACTTCCCCCTGGCGGAGCTGTCGCAGGCCGAGACCGACGCGCTCCTGAACGGCCGGCGCGGGGTGGAGGACCTCTACCCCCTCTCGCCGATGCAGGAGGGGATGCTCTTCCACGCCGTATCGGGGCACGAGCGGCAGCCGTACCAGGTGCAGGTGGTGCGGCGGCTGACGGGGAGCCTGGACGCCGCCCTCTTCCGGCGCGCGTGGGCCGAGGTGGCGCGCCGCCACGCCGTCCTCCGCACCGGCTTCGTCTGGCGGGGGGTGCGGCGCCCGCTGCAGCGGGTGGAGCACGCCGTCGAGGTGCCGTGGACCGAGGAGGACTGGACCGGCCTGGACGAGGCCGGGCGGGAGGCGGCGCTGGAGCGCTACCTGGAGGCGGACCGCGCCCGCGGCTTCGACCTGGAGGAGGCCCCGCTGATGCGGTGCGCCCTCTTCCGCGCTGGCGAGGGGACGCACTGGTTCGTCTGGAGCCTCCACCACCTCCTCACCGACGGGTGGGCCACCGCGCGGGTGGAGAGCGAGGCCTTCGGGGTGTACCGCGCGTGGAGCGCGGGGCGCGAGCCGGAGCTGCGGCGCGGGCGGCCGTACCGCGACCACGTGGCATGGCTGGCGCGGCAGGACGCCGACGCCGCGGAGCGCTACTGGCGCGGCGCGCTGGCGGGGTTCGCCGCCCCCACGCGGCTGGGGGTGGACCGCCCCGCGGGCCCCGACGCCGGCCTCCGCAACGCGCAGCGCCACCGGGCGCTCTCGCCCGAGCGCACCGCCCGGCTCGAGGAGGTCGCGCGGGAGCGGCGGGTGACGCTCAACACCGTCCTCCAGGGGGCGTGGGCGCTCCTCCTGTCTCGCTACTCCGGCGAGGACGACGTGGTGTTCGGCGCCACCGTCTCCGGCCGCCCGGCCGAGCTGGAGGGGGTGGAGGAGATGATCGGCGTCTTCATCAACACCATCCCGGTGCGGGTGAGGGTGCCGGCGGACGCGCGGACCGGCGCCTGGCTGGCCGGGCTGCAGCGGGCGCAGGCCGAGGCGCGCGAGTACGAGTACGCCCCCCTGGTGCAGGTGCAGGGGTGGAGCCAGGTGCCGCGGGGGACGCCGCTCTTCGAGTCCATCTTCATCGCCGAGAGCCTCCCGGCCAGCGACGGCGCGGATGGCGGCGGCGCGGCCGGCGGCGCGGGGCTCGCCACGGCCGGCGGGCGCACGCTGGAGTGGAACACCTACCCCCTCACCCTCTTGGCCGTGCCCGGGCGGAGGCTGTCGCTGACGCTCAGCTACGACGAGAGCCGCTTCGACGCCCCCGCCGTCGACCGGATGCTGGAGCACCTGGACCGCGTCCTGGAGGCGCTCGCCGCCGACGCCGACGCGCCGCTCGCGAGCGTGTCCCTGGTGGGCCCGGCGGAGCGGCCCCGGCTGGTGGACGAGTGGAACCGCACCGCGCGGCCGTACCCCCGCGGCGTCTGCGTCCACGAACGCTTCGAGGAGCAGGTCCGCGAGCGCCCCGGCGACGCGGCGCTGGTCTGGGGAGGCGAGTCGCTCTCCTACGCGGAGCTGGACGCGCGGGCCAACCGGATGGCGCACCACCTGGCCGCGTTGGGTGTGGGGCCCGACGGCCGCGTGGGCGTGCTCCTGGAGCGCGGCGCGGAGCTGATCGTCACCATCCTGGCGGTCCTCAAGGCCGGCGGGTGCTACGTGCCGCTCGACCCGGCGTACCCCGCCGAGCGCCTCCGCTTCATGCTGGCCGACGCCGGCGTGGGCGTGCTGGTGGCGCGGCGCGGCGCGGCCGCCGCGGTGGACACCGCCGGCGTGCCGGTGGTGTGGCTGGACGACGACGCGGAGGCGATCGCCGCCCGGCCGGCCGAGGCGCCCCGGAGCGGGGCCACGGCCGAGAACCTGGCGTACGTGGTCTACACCAGCGGGAGCACGGGGCGGCCCAAGGGGGTGATGGTGGCCCACCGCCACGTGGTGCAGCTGGTGGTGGAGACCGACTACGTGAAGCTGGGGCCGGGCGACCGCGTGGCCCAGGCGTCCAACGCCAGCTTCGACGCGCTGGCGTTCGAGGCGTGGGGGGCGCTGCTGAACGGCGCCACCCTGGTGGGCATCCCCCGCGAGGTGCTCCTCTCCCCCGCCACGGTGGGCGAGTTCCTGCGCGCCGAGCGGATCACCACCCTGTACCAGACCACCGCGCTCCTCAACCAGCTCTCGCGCGAGCGGCCCGGCGTCTTCGCCTCGGTGCGCGAGGTGCTCTTCGGCGGGCAGGCGGCGGACGCCGACAGCGTCCGGCACCTGCTGGACACGGGAAAGCCGCGGCGCCTCCTGCACATGTACGGCCCCACCGAGACCACGGCGTGGTGCTCGTGGGAACAGGTGGAGGAGGTCGCGGGCGACGCGCTCACCGTCTCGGTCGGCCGCCCCACGGGGAACCAGCGGATCTACCTCCTCGACGCCTCGCTGGCGCCGCTCCCCGCCGGCGTCCCCGGGGAGGCGTACGTGGGCGGCGACGGGATCGTCCGCGGCTACCTGAACCGTCCCGCGCTCACGGCCGAGCGCTTCCTCCCCGACCCCTTCGCCGGCCAGCCGGGGGCGCGGATGTACCGCACCGGCGACCGGCTGCGCTGGACGGCCGGCGGCGCGCTGGAGTTCGTGGGGCGGGTGGACGAGCAGGTGAAGATCCGCGGCTTCCGCATCGAGCCCGGCGAGGTGGAGGCCGCGCTCTCCTCGCATCCCGCGGTCCGCGAGGCGCGGGTGGTCGCCCGGCGCGACGCGTCGGGCGAGACGCGGCTGGTGGCCTACACCGTGGGCGAGGCGGACGCAGAGGCCCTGCGTGCGCACCTGCGGCTGAGCCTTCCCGAGTACATGGTCCCCGCCGCCTTCGTGGCGCTGGGCCAGCTTCCGCTCACTCCCAACGGGAAGCTGGACCTGGCGGCGCTCCCCGCGCCGGAGATGGGCTCGTCGGACGACCGCTACGTGGAGCCGCGCACGCCGGTGGAGGAGGTGCTGGCGGAGCTGTGGCGCGAGGTGCTGGGGGTGGCGCGCGTGGGGCGCGACGACGGCTTCTTCGAGCTGGGCGGCCATTCGCTCCTCCTGATGCGGCTCCACGGCCGCCTGCACGAGGTGCTGGGACGGGAGGTCCCCATCGTGGACCTCTTCCGCTTCCCCACGGTGGCCTCGCTGGCCGGGCACCTGGAGGGCGATCCCGGCGCCGGGGAGGACGCGGGGCCGCGGGTGGTGCGGGGGAGCGCGCGGGCGGCGAAGCGGCTGGCGCTGGCGAGCGCCCGCGACGCCGGCCTGGGCGCGGGGGGGGGCCGATGAGCGGCCACTCCCTCCCGGCCGACGGGTACGGCGCCGCCATCGCGATCGTCGGGATGGCGGGGCGCTTCCCCGGCGCCGCGAACGTGGACGAGTTCTGGAGCAACCTCCGCGGCGGGGTGGAGGGGATCACCTTCTTCACCGAGGAGGAGCTGCGGGCGGCCGGCGCCTCCCCGGCGCTCCTGGCCAACCCGTACTACGTGCGGGCGGGCGGGGCGGTGGACGGCATGGAGCTCTTCGACGCCGCCTTCTTCGGCTTCAGCCCGCGCGAGGCCGAGGTGATGGACCCGCAGCACCGCGTCTTCATGGAGGCCGCCTGGGAGGCGCTGGAGAACGCGGGGCACGGCCCCGGGACCACCACCGAGACGGTGGGGATCTACGCGGGCTCGTCGGTCAGCAACTACCTGGGGCGCCACGTGGGGTCCCATCCCGAGGTGGTGGAGGCGGTGGGCGGCTTCCAGCTGGGGCTGGCCAACAGCCGCGACTTCGTGGCCACCCGCGCCGCGCACAAGCTGAACCTGTGCGGCCCCGCGCTGAACGTGCAGACGGGGTGCTCCACCGGGCTGGTGGCCGTCCACCTGGCGTGCCAGGCGCTGGCGGCCGGCGAGTGCGACCTGGCGGTGGCGGGGGGCGTCTCCATCCACCCCGCCCAGCGCGAGGGGTACCTCTACTCGCCCAGCGGGATCGGCTCGCCCGACGGGCACTGCCGCGCCTTCGACATCCACGCGGCGGGGACGGTGGGGGGCAACGGCGTCGCGCTGGTGGTCCTCCGCCGCCTCGCCGACGCGCTGGCCGACGGCGACACCATCCACGCCGTGGTGCGCGGCTCGGCCATCAACAACGACGGCGCGCAGAAGGTGGGCTTCACCGCCCCTAGCGTGGAGGGGCAGGCGGCGGTGATCGAGGAGGCGCTGGCCGTGGCCGGCGTGCCCCCGGAGACAGTGGGGTACGTGGAGGGGCACGGGAGCGGGACCGACCTGGGCGACCCGGTGGAGGTGGCCGCGCTGGCGCAGGCGTTCGGCCCCGCGCCGCGCCGGCAGTCGTGCGTCCTGGGCTCGGTGAAGACCAGCATCGGCCACCTCGACGCGGCCGCGGGGGTGGCGGGGCTGATCAAGACGGCGCTCGCCGTGGAGCACGGCGAGCTTCCGCCCACGCTCCACTTCACCGCGCCCAACCCCCGCATCGACTTCGCCTCCACGCCGTTCTACGTGAGCGCCGAGCTGCGCCCCTGGCCCGCCCGCGACACGCCGCGGCGCGCCGGCGTGTCGTCGTTCGGGATCGGCGGGACCAACGCCCACGTGGTGCTGGAGGAGGCGCCGCCGGTCCCTGCCCGGGCGCCCTCGCGCCCGTGGCAGCTGCTGACGATCTCGGCCCGCACCCCCGCCGCGCTGGAGGCGGCCACCGACCGCCTGGCGGCGCACCTGCGCGCCCACCCCGAGCAGGCGCTGGCCGACGTGGCGTGGACGCTCCAGGCGGGGCGCCGCGCCTGGGAGCACCGCCGCGCGCTGGTGGCCCGCGACCCGGCCGACGCTGCGGCCGCGCTGGAGACGCGCGCCCCCGACCGCCTCCTGGGCGGCGAGGCGCCCGGAGGGGCGCGGCCGGTGGACTTCCTCTTCCCCGGCGTGGGGGGCCAGTACCCCGGGATGGGGCGCGGCCTGTACGACGCCGTCCCCGCGTTCCGCGAGACGGTGGACCGCTGCGCGGAGCTCCTCCGCCCGCGGCTGGGGGTGGACCTGCGCGAGGTGCTGTACCCCGCCGGCGCCCCGGCCGAGGAGGAGGGCCCCGTGGGGGTGGACCTGCGGGCGATGCTGGGCCGCGGCGCCGGCGCGCCCGACCCGGCCGCCGAGCGGCTGAACGGCACCCGCCTGGCCCAGCCGGCGCTCTTCGTGGTCGAGTACGCCCTGGCCCGGCTGTGGATGCGCTGGGGGGCGCGCCCCCGGGCCATGATCGGCCACTCGCTGGGCGAGTACGTGGCCGCCACGGTGGCGGGCGTGTGGTCGCTGGAGGACGCGCTGATGCTGGTGGCCGAGCGCGCGCGCCTGATCGACGAGCTCCCCGAGGGCGGGATGATGGGCGTGGCTCTCCCCGACCACGAGGTGCGCCCGCTCCTGCGAGGCGGGCTGTGCGTGGGCACCCTGAACGGCCCCGGCGTCACCGTGGTCTCCGGCCCGACGGCGGCGCTCGACGCGCTGGCGGCGGAGCTGGCGGAGCGCGGCGTGGTGTCGCGGCGCCTCCCCGCTCGGCACGCGTTCCATTCCGCCATGATGCGCCCGGCCGCCGAGCGGCTGGAGGCGCTGCTGCGCGGCGTGCGCCTGCGCCCGCCCGCCATCCCCTTCGTCTCCAACGTCACCGGCGAGTGGATCCGCGCCTCCGAGGCGACCGACCCGGCGTACTGGGCGCGGCACCTCTGCGAGACGGTGCGCTTCGCCGACGGCGTGCGGACGCTGGCCGCCGACCGGCGGGCCGCGCTCCTGGAGGTGGGACCCGGGCACGCGCTGCGGGCGCTGGTCGCGCAGCTCGACGGCTGGGACGGCGCCCCCCCGGCCGTGGTGGCCACGCTGCGCCACGACTACGAGCGCCACCCCGACCTCGCCCACCTCCTGGGCGCGGCGGGGCGGCTCTGGGCGGCCGGCGTGGCCGTGGACTGGGCCGCCGTGCACGACGGCGAGCGGCCGCGGCGCGTCCCGCTCCCCACCTACCCCTTCGAGCGCAGGCGCTACTGGCTGGAGCCGCGCCGCGCGGCGGCCCCGCGCGCCGGGGCGTCCTCGCCCTCCCCGGCGGCCGCGGCGGCCGACCCGGCGGAGTGGCTCCATCTCCCCACCTGGACGCGGGCCCCGCTCCCGGCGCCGGCCGCCGGGTCCGCCGGGTCCGCCGGGTCCGCCGGGTCCGCCGGGTCCGCCGGGTCCGCCGGGTCCGCCGGGTTCGCCGAGGCCGCCGACTGGCTGGTCCTGGCCGACGAGGCCGGGATCGGCACCGCGCTGGCCGGCCGGCTGGAGGCGCTGGGCCACCGGGTGACCGTCGCCCGGGCGGGCGGCGAGCTCCGCCGGGAGGGCGACCGCGGCTACACCGCGCGGCCGGGCTCGGCCCACGACATGTCCGCGCTCCGCCAGATGCTGCGCGCCGCGGGAGAGGATCCGCGCCGCGTCGTCCTCCTCTGGGGGATCGACCCCGAGGGCGAGGGCGCCACCGACGCCTTCGAGCGGGCGCAGGCGCGCGGCCACGGCACCGTGGCCGCCCTGGCCGCCGCCTTCGCGGAGGGCGGCGGCGGGCCGCTGGAGCTCCTGGTGGTCACCGAGGGCGCGCGGGACGTGGCCGGGGGCGAGCGCGTCCACCCCGAGCGGGCCACCGTCGCGGGCGCCTGCGCGGCGCTCCCGCGCCGGCACCCCGGCGCGGCGTGCCGCATGGTGGACGTCCGCCTCCGCGAGGGAGGCGGCGAGCGGCTGGTGGAGCAGCTGCTGGCCGAGGCCACGGCCGGGGCCACGGAGCCCGACGTGGCGCTCCGCGGGCCGCTGCGGTGGGCCCGCGCCTGGCGGCCGGTGCGCACCCCCGGGGGTGCCGCCGGGGCGGGTCCCGGCGGCGCGCTCCTCTTCACCGGGACGCTGGCGCGCGGGGCGGGCGAGCTCGCCGCCCACCTGGCGGGCCGGTCCACCCCGGTCGCCCTGGTGGTCCCGCCCTCCTTCCCCGCCCGCGAGGCGTGGGACGCGCACCTGGCCACCGCGGCGGCGGGCGACCCCGCCGCAGCGGCGATCCGCGCGGCGCGGGCCGGCGAGGCGGGCGGCTGCCGCACGCTCCTCCTCCGCGCCGCGATGGATGACGCCGCGGCCCTGCGGGCCGCCCTGGCCGAGGCCCGGGAGGCGTTCGGCGAGTTGCGCGGCGTGGTGCATGGCCTCGCGGCGGAGGACGACGCGCCGGACGGAGGGGATGCGGACGGGACGGCGGGGCTGGCCCCGGCGGCGCGCGGGCTGGCGGCGCTGGACGAGGCCACGGCCGGGTCGCCGCCCGGGCTGGTCCTCCTCTGGAGCTCGCTCCCGCCGGCGCCGGGCGAGGCGGGGGGCGAGGCGCCCGCGGCGGCGTGCGCGCTGGCCGACGCCTGGGCCGAGCGCCGCGCGGCGGAGGGCGGCGGCCGCTGGATGAGCGTGGCGTGGGACCGCTGGACGGTGGACGGGGAGCCGGCGGGGCGGGGGATCGACCCCGGCGAGGGCGCGCGCGCCTTCGAGCGCCTCTTCGCCCTCGCCGCCGAGCCGCGGGTGGCCGTTTCGCCCCGCGATCCCGGCGCGCCGGAGGGAGGCGACCCTGCCCCGCGCGGCACCCCGGCGCCGGCTTCCGCTCCGGCCGAGGCCGCGCTCCACCCGCGCCCCGCGCTCGACACCGACTACCACGCCCCCGCCAGCGAGGCCGAGGAGATCCTGGTGGACGCCTGGCGCGAGCTGCTCGGGATCGGCGAGATCGGGGTGCACGACGACTTCTTCCAGCTGGGCGGGCACTCGCTGCTGGGGATGCAGCTGATCTCCCGGGTGCGCGAGACGTTCGGAGTAGAGCTGCCGCTGCGCGCCATCTTCCATGCCCCCACGGTGGCGGGGATGGCGGCGCTGATCGACGAAGCGATCCTCCTGAGGCTGGAGGACATGAGCGAGGAAGAGGTCATGAACCTGATGGAAGGAACCGTCGCATGAGTGAGGTCGATACCAGGGCACCCGCCGAAACACCCGCCGTGCCGCCCGCGGGCGAGGGACCGGCTCCTTCCGCGCGGAAGGCGAGGGCCCTCACCGAAGGGCCGGGAGACGGCGCCGGTGCCGGGCTCTCCCCGGCCAAGCTGGCGCTGCGCCAGGCCATGCTGCGGGGGGCGGTTCGCGCGGCGCCCGCCGGGATCCCGCGCCGCGCCGCGGGAGGGGACGCCCCGCTCTCCTTCGCGCAGGAGCGCCTCTGGTTCCTGGACCGGCTGCAGCCGGGGCTGGCGGCGTACAACCTCCCCGCGTCGCGGCGCTTTTCCGGGCCGCTCGACCCGGGGGCGCTGGAGCGCGCCATGGGCGAGATCGTCCGGCGGCACGAGTCGCTCCGCACCACCTTCCGCGAGGTCGACGGCGTCCCCGTGCAGGTGGTCTCCCCCTTCGCCGGCTTCGCGCTCCCGGTGGACGACCTCTCGGCGCTGGGCGAGGCCGAGCGCGAGGCCGAGGTGCGGCGCCGCGAGACGGAGCAGGTGGAGCGGCCGTTCGACCTCATCGCGGGCCCGCTCCACCGCGCCGCGCTCCTGCGGCTGGGCGAGCGGGAGCACGCGCTCCTCTTCTGCCTCCACCACATCGTCACCGACGGGTGGAGCATGGACGTGTTCTTCCGCGAGCTCCTGGTGCTGTACGAGGCGTACCGCGACGGGCGCGACCCGGGGCTCCCCGAGCCGCCGATCCAGTACGCCGACTACGCCGTCTGGCAGCGCGAGCAGTGGCGGGCCGAGGAGGCGCGACACCTGGCCTACTGGCGCGAGCGCCTGGGCGGGGCGCCGGAGCTGCTGGAGCTCCCGGCCGACCATCCGCGCCCGCCGGTGGCCTCGCACCGGGGCGCGGGGGTGCCCGTGCGCCTCCCCGCCGCCGTCCTCGAGCGTCTCCGCGCGCTGGCCACGAGCCAGGGCGCCACGCTGTACATGGTGGTGCTGGCCGCCTTCCAGGTGCTGCTGTCGCGCCACGCCGGGACCCGCGACGTGGTGGTGGGGACGCCGCTCACCGGGCGGCCGCGCAAGGAGCTGGAAGGGCTGATCGGGCTGTTCGTGAACACGCTGGTGCTGCGCACCGTCTTCGCCGGCGACCCCGCCTTCCGCCAGGTGGTGGCGCAGGTGCGCGAGGCGTCGCTGCGCGACTACGAGCACCAGGACGTCCCCTTCGAGCGGCTGGTGGCCGAGCTGCGGCCGGAGCGGAGCCTGGCCCACTCGACGCTCTTCCAGGTGATGTTCCAGATGAACGACAACAGCCAGCCGGGGGTGTCGGGCGGGGGAGCGCTCCCCCGCGCCCCGGACGGCGGGCTCCGTTCGCGGGGCGTGGAGGCGGAGCGCGGCACCACCAAGTTCGACATGACGCTGGCGCTGGAGGCGCACCCGCGCGGGATCGACGGGGTGCTGGAGTACGCCACCGACCTCTTCGAGCGCGGCACCGCGCGGCGGCTGGCCGAGCACCTGGAGCGGGTGCTGGAGCAGGTGGCCACCGACCCCGACCTCCCCCTCTCGCGGCTGGAGCTGATGGGCCGCGCCGAGCGGGAGCGCGTGCTGGAGTGGAACCGCACCACCGCCCGCTACCCCGCCGGCAGCTGCATCCACCAGCTCTTCCAGGCGCAGGCCGAGAAGACGCCCGCGGCGATCGCGGTGACCTTCGAGGGCCGCTCGCTCGCCTACGCCGAGCTGGACGCGCGCGCCAACCGGCTGGCGCGCCACCTGGCCCGCCGGGGGGTGGGGCCCGAGGTGCGCGTGGGCCTCTGCCTGGAGCGCTCCCTGGAGACGATGGTCTGCATCCTGGGCGTGCTGAAGGCCGGCGGCGCCTACGTCCCGCTCGACCCCGGCTACCCCGCCGAGCGGATGGGCTTCATGCTCCGCGACTCGGGCGCGCGGGTGCTCCTCTCGCAGGAGCGGCTGCGCGAGCGGCTTCCGGCCGACGCCGGGGCCGAGGTCGTGTTCGTGGACGCCGAGTGGGAGCGCATCGAGGCGGAGAGCGCCGATCCCCCGGAGAGCGCGGTCACCTCCGAGAACCTGGCGTACGTGATCTACACCTCGGGGAGCACGGGGCGCCCCAAGGGGGTGGCCATGCACCACCGGGGGGTGGCCAACTACATCCACTGGGGGGTGCGCGCCTACGGGGCCGACGCGGGGAGCGGCGCGCCGGTCTTCTCGTCCATGGCGGTCGACCTGACCATCACCAACCTCCTCCCCCTCTTCGCCGGGCATCCCGTCCACTTCCTGGCCGAGGACTCGCCCGTGGAGGCGCTCGCCGAGGCGCTGCGCGGCCGCCCGGGGTTCGGGCTGATCAAGATCACCCCCATCCACCTGGGGCTGCTCAACACGATGCTCGACCCCGGCGAGCTGGCGGGGGCCGCGCACACGCTGGTGGTGGGCGCCGACTTCCTCACCGCCGAGCCCACCGTCCCCTGGCAGGAGCGCGCCCCCGGCGTGCGGCTGATGAACGAGTACGGCCCCACCGAGACGGTGGTCGGCTGCTCGGCGTACGTGCTCCCCCCGGGAAAGCACCGCGCCGGCCCCGTCCCGGTGGGGCACCCGATCCAGAACATCACCTTCTACGTCCTCGACGAGCACCTCCGGCTGGTCCCGGTGGGGCTCCCCGGCGAGCTCTACATCGGCGGCGTGGGGGTGGCGCGCGGGTACCTGGGGCGGCCCGGGCTCACCGCCGACAAGTTCGTCCCCGACCCGTTCGCCGCCGGGGGGGCGCGGATGTACCGCACCGGCGACCGCGCCCGCTGGCAGGCCGACGGCAACCTGATGATCCTGGGGCGCACCGACCACCAGGTGAAGGTCCGCGGCTACCGGGTGGAGCTGGGCGAGGTGGAGACCGTGCTGCGGCGCCACGACGCCGTGCGCGAGTGCCTGGTGACGGTGCGCGAGGACCGGCCGGGCGACCGGCGGCTGGTGGCGTACGTCGTCGCCGGCCGGGAGACGTTCGACGCGGCGGCGCTGCGCGACCACCTGCGCCGGAGCGTCCCCGAGTACATGGTCCCCGCCGCCTTCGTGCGGCTGGACTCCATGCCGCACACCGCCACCGGGAAGGTGGACCCCCGCACCCTCCCGGCCCCCGAGTACGGCGGCGGCCGGGACGAGGCCGACGAGCCCGCGAACTACGTGGAGGTGCAGCTGATCCAGCTCTGGGAGGCGCTGCTGGGCGTGGAGGGGATCGGGCCCACGCAGAGCTTCTTCGACCTGGGGGGGAACTCGTTCCTGGCGCTGCGCCTCTTCGCGCAGGTCAACCGCCGGCTCGAGTGCGACCTCCCGGTGGCCACCCTCTTCGCCGGGGCCACGGTGCGGCACATGGCCGACGCGATCCGCCGGCAGAAGCGCTCGGCGGCGGGGCCCGCCGCGCCGGTGGTCCCGCTGCAGCCCAACGGGCCCTTCCCGCCGCTCTTCTTCGTCCACTCGGCCGACCGGAACGTGATGGGCTACGTGAGCCTGGTCCGCCACCTGGGCGCCGACCAGCCCGCCTGGGGCCTGCGCGACGTGGGCGAGGACATGGGGCGCCCGCTGGCCGACATCGCCGCCGAGCACGTCCGGGCCATGCGCGCGGTGCAGCCGCGCGGGCCCTACTACCTGTGCGGCTGGTCGTACGGCGGGTTCGTGGCGTTCGAGATGGCGGCGCAGCTGGAGCGCCAGGGCGAAACGGTGGCGTTCGTGGGGCTCCTGGACACCATGTCGCCCGTCCTGGAGCAGGCGTGGCCGCGCGGCGGCTCGGCGGAGATGGCCGTGGGCGTGGCGGCCGAGGAGGCCGAGCGCATCCGCCGCACCTTCGACATGGCCCCCGGGGCGCTGGCCGGGATGGAGCCCGACGAGCAGTTCCGCCGCGTGGTGGACGAGATGCGCGCCCAGGGTGTCGCGCCTCCCGGCTTCGACGTCGCGACGATGAAGGCGATCTGCCAGACGCTGCTCGACCGCTACCGGAGCCGGGACGGGTACGTCCCGGGGAGCATCTCGGGGACGCTCACCCTCTTCCAGGCCACCCAGGTCCCTGCCGGGCACGACGAGTTCTACGCCCGCTACACCCCCGAGGAGGCGCGCAGCCTGGGGTGGTCGCGGCACTCCGCGCGACCGGTGGAGGTGTTCACCGTCCCCGGCAGCCACGCGGCGATGGCCTCCGAGCCGCACGTCTCCGTCCTCGCGCGGCACATGCGCGAAGCGCTCGCCGCGGCGCGCGAGCGGGCCGACGCCGCCGCGCGGATCGCCGCCGCCGCCGGGTGAGCGGCGCGCCGCGGTCCGCGCGGAGGCGGCGGGGGAAGGCACGGCGGGAGATCGGCGGAAGCGGAGGATCGTCGGGAGACCGGTGGGAGACCGACGCGATGAAGTCGGACGGGGAGCGCCCGCGGAGGTCGGGTGGAGGAACCCGCGCGGACGGGGGGGAAGGACGGGCCGGACGCGGAGTGGGAAGGGAAGTCGCGGGGGGCGCCGCCGGCGCGGGTGCGGGCGCGGCGGGTGGGACGGTGACCATTCGGATGGCCGGGCGCGCGCCGGACACGGCGGTGGCCCTCAATCTTCGATCTTGAACGGAGACGCATGTCGAACGCACGAAGTGCCAGTCTTGCCCGGTGGCGGGCGCTCCTCGGCCTCATGTGGGCCGCGGGGCGCTGGCGGCTGGTGGCGTTCGCGGTCCTAGTCGTGGGGACGGGGCTCCTCCCGACCGCGCTGATGCTGGTCACCGGCGCGCTGATCCACGCCATCCCCGGCGCGGTGGAGCACGGGCTGGGCTCCCCCGGCGGGCGTCCCGCGATCCTGGCGCTGTGCGGGCTGGTGGTGGGGCAGACGGCGCTGTCGCTGGGCGGCAACGCCATGGTGCAGCTCTCCCGCGTACTGGGCTCCGAGTTCGCGCTGGAGGTGCACCTCGCGGTGGCCGGCGTGACGCTGGGGTCGCCGGGGCTGGCCCCGCTGGAGGACCCGGCCGTCGCCGACTCGCTCCAGCCCGTGCTGGAGGCCGAGCGGCGCGGGATCCTGGTGTCCACCCCCTTCCTGCTCTCCGAGGTGGTCGCCGCCCGGCTCCGCGGGGCGGGGGCGTTCGCCGTCCTCCTGGGGTTCGCGTGGTGGGCGCCGTTCCTCCTGGCGGCGGCGTGGCAGCTCACCGACCTGCTCTACCGGAAGTCGACCCAGGCCGGCGCCAGCGTGAGCATGAACCAGAGCGCGGTGCGGCTGCGCCGCGCCGAGTACCTGCGCTCGGTGGCGCTCGACCCCCCGGCCGCCAAGGAGGTCCGCGTCTTCGGGGTGGGCGACTGGGTGGTGGGCCGCTACGGCGAGGCCTGGCGCGACGCGCTGGGGCTGGTGTGGCGGACCCGCAAGGCCAGCCGCGGCATCACCACCGCCGCCACCGTGGCGCTGGCGCTGTCGCACGGGGCGGTGCTGGGCGCGCTGGCCCTGGCGGTCGGCCGCGGCGAGATCGGGGTCGCCGCGCTCCTCGTCTTCGTGCAGGCGGTGCTCGCCACCACCGACCTCGGCGTCATGGGCGAGTCGCAGTGGTACCTTTCCCAGGCGCTGGGGGTCGCCGAGCGGGTGACCGCCCTGCGCTCGTCCGCCGCGGGGGGGCGCGGAGAGGCGCTGGGCGGCGTCCTGGACGGCGAGGCGGCGCCCCCCGCCGGGGGGAGGGTCGCCGTCCCGCTGGACGGCGTGCGCCTTCCCGACCGGCGGACGCTCTCGGTGCGGCTGGAGGACGTGCGCTTCACCTACCGCGGGAGGGAGCACCCCACCCTCGACGGGGTGACCCTCGAGATCCCCGCCGGCCAGTCGGTCGCCATCGTCGGCGAGAACGGCGCGGGGAAGAGCACGCTGATCAAGCTGCTGTGCGGCCTGTACGAGCCCGACGGCGGGCGCGTCGTCCTGGACGGAGGCCTCTCCCCGCTGGAGGCGCGGGGAAGGATCGGGGTGATCTTCCAGGACTTCGTGCGCTATCCCTTCCCGCTCCGCGAGAACGTGGGCTTCGGCCACCTTCCGCTGATGCGCGACCCGGCGGCGCTGGACGAGGCGCTGCGAAGCGCCGGCGGCGCCGAGCTCCTGGCGGCGCTCCCCGGCGGGTGGGACACGATCCTTTCCCGCGAGTACGAGGGCGGCGCCGACCTCTCGGGCGGGCAGTGGCAGCGCGTGGCGCTGGCCCGCGCCCTCGCCGCCGTGCGCGGCGGCGCCGGGCTCCTGATCCTGGACGAGCCCACGGCCGCCCTCGACGTGCGCGCCGAGACCGAGCTGTTCGAGCGCTTCCTGGAGGTCACGCGCGACGTCACCACCATCCTGGTGTCGCACCGCCTGGCGAGCGTGCGGCACGCCGACCGGATCGTGGTGATCGAGGACGGCCGGGTGGCCGAGGACGGGACGCACGGCGCGCTGATGCGCTCCGGCGGGCTCTATGCCCGCATGTTCTCGCTGCAGGCCGAGCGCTTCGCCGCCGCGCCCGCCGCCGACGGCGCGGAGGTGCCCGATGCGTGAGCAGTTGCGCGCCCTCGCCCTCCTGGTCCGCACCGCGTGGCGGACCGACCCCTGGCGCTCGGCGGGGCTCCTCCTGGAGCCGGTCGGTCAGCTGCGGGTCCCGCTCTTCGCGTGGTTCCTCAAGCTCATGGCCGACGGCGCGCTCCGGGCCGACCTCCGCCTCCTGGGGATCGGCGCGGCGGGGATCGTGGCCACGCGGGTGCTGGGGTTCGTGGGGTCGTGGACCGGGAGCTCCATCCGCACTCGCCTCACCGAGGAGGTGGGGTTCGCCTTCGACCGCGAGATCTCCACGCTGGCGTCGCGCCTCCCGGGCCTGGAGCACCACGAGCGCTCCGACTACCAGGACCGCCTGGAGCTCCTCCGGCAGTCGCAGGGGGTCCTGGGCGGCTCGCTCAACTCGCTGGTGGTCACCGCCAACGCGGTGGTGGCCGGGGTGGGAACGCTGGTGGCGCTGGCGCTGGCGAGCCCCTGGCTCCTCCTCCTGGTCCCCTTCACCCTCCCCGCCATCCCCATCTCCACCCGCCAGCAGCGGTGGGTCGCCGAGGCAGAGAAGCACTCCGCGGCGCTCTTCCGCCAGGCGCGCCACCTCCAGGCCCTCACCGTCAACCGGGAGGCCGGGATGGAGCTGCGCGTCTTCGGGCTGGAGCGGGAGATCGTGGGCCGCTACCGGCGTGCCTGGCGCGGGGCGCGCGGCCTGATGCTGGCCGCCCGGCGCCGCGCGATGCTCCTCGACTGCGCCGGCGACCTCCTCTTCCAGCTCGGCTTCGCGGGCGCCGTGGGGCTGATGCTGTGGCGGGCCGGCCAGGGCCAGGCCACCGCGGGCGAGGTGGTGCTGGCCGTGTACCTGGGGCAGCAGGTCCGGAGCTCCATCGTGGACCCGGTGCGCAGGATGGGCAACCTGGGGCAGGTCCTGCGCGCGGCGGGGCGGATGCTGTGGCTGCAGGAGTACGCGGCGCGCTCGGCGCGCGAGCAGACGGGGACGCGCCCCGCCCCGGCGCGCCTGGAGGAGGGGATCGTCTTCGACCGGGTGTCGTTCCGCTACCCCGGGACCGACCGGTGGGCGCTGCGCGACGTGTCGTTCCGCATCCCCGCGGGGTCGGTGATCGCCGTGGTGGGCGAGAACGGGGCGGGGAAGACCACCCTGGTCAAGCTGCTGAGCCGGATGTACGAGCCCACCACGGGGCGGATCCTGGTGGACGGGGTGGATCTCTCCGAGATCGAGGTGGGGGCGTGGCGCGCCCGGCTCTCCGCCGCCTTCCAGGACTTCGTGCGCTTCGAGATGCCGGCGCAGCACGCGGTGGGCGTGGGCGACCTCCCGCGGCTGGACGACGCGGGGGCCGTCTCGGCGGCACTGGAGCGGGCGGGGGCGCAGGGGGTCCACGACGCGCTCCCCGCCGGGCTGCCCACGCAGCTGGGCGCGCGGTGGGAAGGGGGGGTCGACCTCTCCACCGGGCAGTGGCAAAAGCTGGCGCTGGGGAGGGCGCTGATGCGCGAGGACCCGCTGCTGGTCTTCTTCGACGAGCCGACCGCCTCGCTCGACGCGCTGGCCGAGCACGCGCTCTTCGAGCGCTACGCCCGCGCCGCGCGCACCGGCTCGTCGCGGGGGGCGGTCACCGTCCTGGTGTCGCACCGCTTCTCCACCGTTCGTGCCGCCGACCTGATCCTGGTGATCAACGGGGGCGGCGTCACCGAGCTGGGCGACCACGACCAGCTGCTTCGGCGCGATGGGCTGTACGCCGAGCTCTACCTTCTGCAGGCACGGTCGTATGCTTGAGCCGCTTCGCTCCGCCCCCGGCGACCCCCGGGGACGCGGCTTCACCCTGGGGCGCGCCGCCCAGCTCGCGGCGGAGCTCGTCCGCATCGCCCCGCGGATCCGGCCGTGGACGCCCGGGATCGACGGGGGGCACGCTCGCGGGACCCACGGCAGCCCCGGCATCGGCTGCGGGATGGGGGTGCCCGGCTCCCTTGCCCCGGCGCGGGGGGTGGCCCCGTGAGCGGGGGGGAGAAGGGCGGGCCGGCGAGGGTGGGGGTGGTCCTGGGGTCGGGGTTCCCCCTGGCCAGCCTGGCCAGGATCAACCGGGGGATCTTCCTGGCCCTCTCGGCCGGGCACGAGCTGGTCCACCTCCCGGCCGAGTACCCGTACGCCTCGCCCGAGGAGCAGAGGGCGATGGCCGAGGCGTTCCTGCGGCGCTGCGACGTGGTGGTGGGGCTCCTGAACCTCCCGCTCCTCGCCGCCCGCGCGCGGATCGGGAGCCGCGTCCCGTACCTGTACTTCACCCATGGCGACCTGTCGGCCGGTGCATGGGACGTGCGCGGCGCCCTTCCGTACCTGACCTCCGCCGACGTGATGCTGGTGAACTGCGCCCCCGAGGTGGAGATCGCCCGCCTCCTCCTCGTGAACGCGGGGGTCCGCGTGGTCCCGTTCACCGGCGCGGAGGAGTTCTACCCCCTGGGCGACGACGAGCGGCGCGCCGTCCGGCGGCGGTTCCGCTGGGGGGACGAAGACCGGGTCGTCCTCTTTTCCGGGCGCGTGATCCCCGAGAAGAACGTGCAGACCCTTCTCGCCGTCTTCGAGGTCGTCCGCGAGCAGGTCCCCGGCGCGCACCTGGTGCTGGCGGGCCCGATGGGGACGGAGGAGAAGGGGCTGGAGCGGTTCGGGGTGAGGCCGGTGTCGCTCTCCGCCACCTACTCGCGGCTGATCGCGCGGATGGACGCGGCCGACCGCGTCCACACCCCCGGGAGCATGGACACCCGCCGCCTGCGCGAGCTGTACAACGCGGCCGACCTGGCGGTGAGCCTCACGCTGAACCCCGACGAGAACTTCGGGATGGCGCAGGTGGAGGCGATGGCGTGCGGGACGCCGGTGGTGGGCACCGCCTGGGGAGGGCTCATGGACACCATCGACGACGGCGTGACCGGCTGCCGGGTGAGCACGGTCTCCACCCCCACGGGGGTCAAGTGCTCGTGGTGGGAGGCCATCAACCAGATCGTCCGCCTCCTCCGCGACGACGGCGCGCGCCGCGAACTCCGCGAGCGCTGCCCGGGCGCCGTCGCCGCGCGCTACTCCCTGGCGGCGCTGGAGGGGGCGCTGCACGAGATCGTCGCCACGAGCGTCCGGGCGGCGGCGGCGCCCGCCGAGCCGCTGCGGGCCACCGCCTTCGCCGAGGAGCTCTGGTCGGTGTGCGAGCCCCGCCTGCCCGGCCCGGCGTACCGCCGGAGCCCGCGCGCCGAGGCGCTGTACGCCGCGCTCGTGACCCCGTTCACCGCCGGCTCCGCGTGGCACGTCCCCGCGGGCGAGCCGCTGGCGCCCGACCAGGTCGTCTCGCTGGCGACCCCCGTTCACCCCGGCGCGGAGAGCGTCCGCCCCGACGACGTCTTCTACCCGTACGACGTCCCCGTCCCCGAGGAGCACCGCGGCGCGGTGGAGGTGCTGCTGGAGGTGCTGCGCGAGTCGCCCGCGTTCGTGGCCGGGGAGATCGCCGACCCCGGGCCCGAGTCGGCGCCGGTGGCCGAGGCGCTGATGTGGATGGTCCGGGCGGGGCTGGTGCTCCGGACCCGCCCCGACGCGAGCTGGCTGGACCCCGCGGTGGTGGGCCGGCAGCTCTCCGAGCCGGCGTTCACGGTCCAGCGGGTGGACCCGGCCGCCGACCTGATGGTGTCCCGGTGAGGCGCGCCCGCCCGCTCCGCCGGCCGGCCGCGCCTCCGCGCCGGCCGCGTGGTCCGTGCCCACGAAACCATCCCGGAGGTGAGACATGAGGGTCGGAGCGATGCTGGGAGCGACGTCCGCGCTCTCCAGCCTTCAGACCATCGCGAGGAGCCTGTACCAGGCGCTCTCCGCCAGGCACGAGCTCGTCTTCCTGGACCCCGCCTACAACTACGTCCCCGACGCCGAGCAGAAGCGGATGCTCGACGAGTTCTTCCGGCGCTGCGACGTGGTCGTCGGCATCCCCGGGCCGGTGTTGGGCGCGGCACGGCGGGCGGCGGGGCGCAACGTCCCCTTCGTGCGCTTCCTCTACGGCGAGATGGGGTTCGGCGCCTGGGGGCTGGTCGACGGCAGGGGGGTTCTGGACACCAACGACGTCTTCGTGGCCAACTGCGCCTCCGACGTCGACATCGCCAACGCGTTCTTCACCAACCTCCCCACCCGCGTCGTCCCCTTCGCCTTCGACGCAGCCGACTTCCACCCGGTCTCCCCCCAGGAGAGGCGGGCGGCGCGCGAGGCGCTGGCGATCGGGGAGCACGACCCGGTGGTGCTGTACGCGGGGCGCATCAACCCCGAGAAGAACGTCCGCGAGGTGCTCAGGATCTTCCGCGTGGTCAGCCGGCGGCTCCCCGACGCGCACCTGGTGCTGGCGGGGGCGATCGACGGAGGGGGCCCGCTGGGGGCGATGTTCAACGTCGCGCCCGCGTGGTTCCCCAACACGTTCAAGGCGCTGATCTCCAGGCTGGGCCTTCCCGGCGAGCGGGTCCACCCCGTCGGCAAGGCCGGGCCGGGGCGGATGCGCGAGCTGTACGGCCTGGCCGACGTCATGGTCAACCTGACCCTCAACCCCGACGAGAACTTCGGGCTGGGGCAGGTGGAGGCGATGGCGTGCGGGACCCCCGTGGTCGGCACCCGCTGGGGAGGGCTCAAGGACACGGTGGTCGAGGGGGTGACGGGCCACGGGGTGAGCACGGTGGCCACGGGGACAGGGGTCAAGGTCGACTGGTGGGAGGCGGCGAACCGGACCATCGCCCTCCTGGAGGACCGCCCCGCCAGGGAGCGCTTCCGCGAGTCGCTCCCCCGGCACGCCGGGCGCCACTACTCGCAGGAGGCCTTCGCCGCGGCGGTGGAGGAGATCGTGCGCGCCGCCTTCGAGAACCGCGGCCGCCCCGCCGAGCCGCTCCGCTCCACCCCCTTCGCCGACGAGTTCTGGTCGGTCTGCAACTTCGGGTCGGACGTCGCGGCGCCGTTTCGCCGCGGCCCGCGCTCGGAGGAGCTCTACCGCGCGCTGGCGGCACCGTCGTGCGGGGTCACCGCCAGCCACGTGGCCGCCGGCGACCCGCTGGAGCCCGACCAGGTCCTTTCGCTGGCGACGCCGGTGGAGACGGACGGCACGGGCGGGCTTCGCCCCGACCATGCCTTCTACCCCTTCCGCGTCGAGGTGCCGGAGGCGCACCGGCCCGCCGTCCACGCCATCCTCGCGGTGATGCGCGACGAGCCCGCCCTCACGGCCGCGCGCCTGACCGGCGCGCGGCTGGAGGGCGTTCCCGGGGTCCCCGGCGCGCTGGGGTGGATGTTCGACGCCGGGCTGGTGCTGCGGACCCGCCACGTCCCGGGGTGGATCGACCCGGCGGACGTGGACGGCCGGCTGGGCGAGGTGCTCTTCTCCGTCCAGCCGATCGACCGCGCGGCCACGGACCTGATCGTCTACCGGTAGCGCCGCCGTCGCTTCGTTTCATGCGCGTGCCCCCTCCGCGGGGCCCGCGTCCCGTTCCTTGCGGGGCTGGCATGATGGTGATTTCGGCGGGTACGCGACCGGGATCAGCCCGCTTGTGATCGAACCTTTTTCAGGAGTGACTGATGTACCGCATCCTGTTCGCGGACGAGGTGACCGGCAAGCCGTACGACGGAAACACGCTGGGAAACAAGCCGCAGGGGGGCACTGAGAGCACCGTCACCCGGGTCGCGGAAGGGCTCGTGAGGCGCGGCCACCGCGTGTGCATGGCCCAGCTTGGCCGTGCCGACCGCGCGATCGTGAACGGCGTCGAGGTCACGCCGTTCACGGACATCGGAGACATCGGAGACTTCGACCCCACCCACGTCGTATGCGTGTGGTCGGCTCGGCGGCTGGACGAGATTTCGAAGCGGTGGCCCCGGGCCCGCGGGTTCCTGTACTACCAGGACGTCCCGGTCACCGGCGAGCCGTTCGTTACGGACACGGAGGCGCTGATCGGAAACAACGGCACCGCGATCCTGGTGAGCGCGTGGCAGCGGGAGCAGTGGATCAACTGCATGCGAGCGTTCGGCTACGCTGGCGACGAGAACCGCGTGGTGTACATCTACAACCCGATCCCCGACGACCTGCAGCCCGACGCCACGCCCGTAGACCCCGACAAGTTCATCTACTTCTCCATCCCTGACAAAGGGCTCCGCGAAACGCTGACCCTCTTCTCCCGGTTCCCCCAATACCCGCAGCTGCGGGACGTGCGTTTGTACGTGGCGAGCCCCGGGTACCGGGAGATAGGCTTCGAGCTTCCCACCGACCGGGTGGTGTACCTGGGCAAGCTGCCGTGGAAGGACGTGATCCAGGAGGTGCGCAGCTCGTTCATGGTCCTCGACTGCAACGTACGGCGGCCGGAGACGTTCGGCCTGGTGCACGCGGAGGCCGACGCGGTGGGTACGCCCTGGATCGGCGGGTATCTGGGGGCCAACCCGGAAGTCCGCTACCATCCCGACGAGCTGATGGATCTGTCGGACCCCGACGCGGTGATCCAGCGGATCATCGACTGGAAGGAGAACGGCCGCCCGCAGGTACGCGGCCGCGAGGAGTTCCGCCTGTCGAACGTGCTGAACGAATGGGAGAAGCTCCTTGCCGAGGAGCGGGAGGGGCCGCTCGGTCGTTAACCCCGAGCACCGCGGCGGCCTGACGTACGATTCGGGAGGGGGGGGAAGGGCAGACGGATCGGCCCGCCCTCCCCGACGCTCGACGCACAGGCTAGCGCCGCCTCAGCTCGGCCGGCGGTGTTTCGCGTCAACGGCGCCGAGGTGGCGTGTCCCGCCGGGCGCAGACCGCCGCCAGCAGCTACGGCGCCGGCGACTACGGCAGCTACTGCCTCGCGACGGACTACGACTCATACCATCGCCAGATCCGCATGAATCATTGCGGCAGCAGCTTCTGCTGAAATGTCACACAGAGGCACGGAGACACAGAGAAAAATTCCGCAGTTCTCCGTGCCTCCGTGCCTCTGTGTGATACCGGTTTCCCCGAGCGGCTGTGCATTCTCACCAGAGTTCCTCCAGTCGTCTGATCTCGTCAACAGCGTGAACGCGGAGCAACGGAGGAAAACGGAGGGAACGGAGGAAAGACGGGCAGTTCTCCGTTTCCTCCGCGCTCTCCGCTGCTCCGCGTTCACGCTGTTGGCCGGAGCTGGCCCCGGATGGACCCGAATCAGTGGCGATCTCGATGGCGTCCCGGGATCACGATGGATGCACAATCCATCGGCCGATTCGGTATGAGAACCGGTGATCGTTACGTCGCGCCCCCCACGCGCAGGCCTGGAGGTGGGGGACAAGTCCCCTCGCTCACCCTCGTTGAAACGGCCGCTCGACGCATCAGCGTCGGGCGGCCGTATCGTCGTTTGCTTCTCCCGGGGCGTCCTCCCTACCGCAGGATCGAGATCGGGTCCACGCGGGTGGCGCGGCGGACGGGGACGAGGAGCGCGACGGTGGCGCACGCCAGCAGCATCACGACGGCCATGCCGATGGCGACGGGGTCGAACGCCGGAACGTCGTGGAGGAGGTCGCGCAGGAGCCGCGTGACCAGCACCACGCCCGGCACGCCCGCGGCCAGCCCGGCCGCCATCCACACGCCTCCCTGCCGCAGCACCAGCCCCGCGATGGCGCGGGGCGACGAGCCGAGGGCGACGCGGACGCCGAACTCCTGTTCCCGCGCGGCCACCATGGCGGCGAACATCGCGTACACGCCCACCGTGGCCAGGAGGAGCGCCAGCGCGCCGAACGCCGTCATCAGCAGCACCGGGAGACGCCGGCCGGCCAGGCCCTCGTCGAGAATCGAACGCAGGGATGCGGCGTCGCGAAGGGGGAGGGTGGGATCGAGCTCCCGGAGAGCGCGCTCGGCGGGCTGCACCAGGGCGAGCGGATCACCCCCGGTCCGGATGACGAAGACCCGGCTGCCGTACGCTTCCTGGCGCCGCGATGCGAACGCCATCGGGTCCGGCCGCGCGAGCGCGGGATCGTTGCGCACGTCGCCGACGATGCCCACCACCTCGGCCCACGCCCCCTCGGCGTGGGGACCCAGGTGGATGCGGGCGCCCACGGCGTCACCCCTGGGCCAGTAGCGCTTCGCCATCGCCTCGTTGATGACGATCGCCTGCGTCGTGTTCGTCCGTTCGGACGGTCCGAAGGTTCGGCCGCGCAGCAGCGGGATGCGCATCGTACGGAAGTAGTCGTCCGAGACGCTGGAGTAGGCGATGAAGTGCTGCTCGCTCGTCGTGGGCCAGGTCACGCCCTGGATCTCCAGGCCGTTGCGGTTCATCTCCGGCATGGGGAGCTCGCTGGCGCTCGCCACGCCGGTCACCCCCGGAAGGGCGCGCAGGCGCTCCTCGTACTGCTCGAAGAAGCGGATGCGCGACTCCAGCGACTCGTAGGTGCGCGACGGGAGCTGTACCTTCGCCGTCAGCACGCTTTCGGGGTCGAAGCCGAGCGGCGCGGAGGTCATCGCCCACAGGCTGCGGACGAGAAGGCCGGCGGCGGACAGAAGGCTGACGCAGAGCGCGACCTGCCCCGCCACCAGCACGCCGCGCAGCCGCCGCGAGCGCACGCTCTCGCTGGTGCCGCGCGTCTCGTCGCGGAGGGCCGCCTGCGGTTCCTGCCGCCCGGCGGAAAGCGCCGGCGTGATGCCGAACGCGATCCCCGTCAGCAGCGCGATCAGCATGGTGGCGATCACGGCGCCCGCGTCCAGCGACAGCTCGGCGTACGCCGGAAGCGCCGGAAGCGCCAGCTTTCGCAGGAAGGCCAGCCCGAGCACCGCGAGGAGGAGCCCCGCCAGGCCGCCCGCCGCGGCCAGCAGCATGCTCTCGGTCAGGAGCTGCCGCAGCAACCGGCCGCGGCCCGCGCCGAGCGCGACGCGGACGGCGAACTCCTTCCGGCGCGAGATCGCCCGCGACAGGAGGGCGCCGGCCAGGTTGGCGCAGGTGATCAGGAGCACCAGGGCGGCGCTCGCCATCAGCACGATCAGCGGGGTGCGCGTGTCGCCGACCATCGCGTCGCGGAGCGAGACCGCCTGCATGGTGAAGCCGCCCTGCGCGCTCGGTTGCTCGCGCGCCAGGTCGGCCGCGACCCCGGCGAGCTCGCGCTGCGCCTGGTCGATCCCGATGCCGGGCTTGAGGCGTCCGACGAGCCCCAGCCAGTGCTGCCCGCGCGCCCGGACCGGGTCGGCCAGCGCGGGGCCGATGTTGAGCGGGACCACCACGTCCGCCTCGCCGACGGGGCTGACGAACCCGCGCGGCAGGATCCCGATCACCTCGGTCGCCTCGTCGCTGAGGTCGATCTTGCGGCCGACGACCCGCGGATCGCCCCCGAACTCGCGCATCCACGCCTCGTGGCTGAGCATCGCCACCGGCGAAGCGCCCTCCGCCGCGTCGGCCTCGGTGAACGCGCGGCCCGCGCGTGGAGCGACGCCGAGCGTCTGGAAGAACGTCGGGCCCACCAGCGCAACCGTCAGCACCGCCGGGGCGCCCTCCCGGGCGTACGTCACGTCGACGACGTTGGGATAGAAGTACGCGAGGCCGGCGAAGGAGTGCTGCCGCTGGCCCAGGTCGCTGATGGTGCCGGCGCTCAGGGAGGAGCGCTCCAGCGAGCCGTCTTCCAGGCGGTCGTAAACGCGCACCAGGCGGTCGGCGTCGCGGTAGGGAAGCGCGTTGAGGAGCACCGACTTCACCACGCCGAAGACCGCGGCGTTGGCGCCGATGCCCACCGCCAGCGTCAGCAGGGCGAGGAGGGTGAAGAGGCGCGCGCGCGCGGCGGAGCGCAGCGCGAAACGGATGTCCTGGCTGAAGTCGTTGAGCCAGCCGCGCCCGCCCTCGGCGCCCCCGTCGCCGGCGGGGAGCGGGTCGTGGACCGGGGCGGCGTTGCGATCGCGCATGGTCACCTCGCCCGGCCCGCGGCGGACGCGAAGCGCCGCCACCCCGGCGACCGCTCGACGATCCGGCTCCGCTCTCCCGGCGCGAGCAGCTTGAGCGTGCCTTGCGGCAGCCCGGAATCCTTGGCGAACACGCATCCCTTTCTTTGTAGAGGTGTGATCCGCCGACCACATGCCCCGTCTGCCTTCACCATTGCGGATCAATAGTGATGGTAATCTCGCTCCTCTGGATGAACAAGGGGGGACCCACCGACTCGATCGCGCCATCCTGCGCGAACCGGCGATCCGCGTTCTTTTCTCTCCTGCCAGGGCCGATCCCCCAGCACCGCTGATATCGATGACGTCGCGAAACGGCCTGGTCGCAAAGTGAGACGTTCCCATGATGTCGGGGAGGAAAGAGAGCTGCGAGGAGAGCGGGTTCCGCTGCTCGGCTGAGTGCCGCGGGAAAGAGCTGGCGCCGCCGGGCCTGGTGCCGCGTGACTGGCAGCCGTGGCACTCCCGTCGCAGTCTTTCACGGATGTCCCGCCCTCTCACTTGCGCCCACGGCGTTTGCCCGTGTTATTTTAGACAGTGGCGAATACAGAACGTTTGGCGACACAGGTGCGACCGAACGGTGTCCGGGAAGATCCCACCCATCCGCCGGTTGCTTTTCCTTTCCGACCCATCCATTCGTGCCGCTCGGCTCGCGTCACCCGTGCGGAAGGTGCGGAAACATCGTAGCATCCTTCATTCCGGTTCACGCCGGTTCTATACGGCACGGGGGGGGGTGAGCCGGCCGCGCGTCGGCATCGACGGGGCGGGAGAAGACGGGATGCAGACAGGAAGTGCCTTCCGGCATCCCTGAGGAGATCCGCACGGGCTGCTCCGCCGGGCTGCGCAAGGCGAGGGTGAACGCTGCGGCACGCAGTCCCGGTCCACGGCAGTCAGGAGACCGCGGGCAGGGCTTCGAACGGGTTCGGCAATCGAGCTGGCGGAGAAGCGATGGCTGATCTGACCGACCACGGCGTGTAGATCGCACTCGATGGTCGTGGCGCGGACGACACGTACCTCGATGGGCGCATAATGTGCGACCGACCGGCTCCACCCGCCCGAAGCAGCCGCCCGGGCCGGAGGCCTGCGCCGTGGAGCCCACGGCACGGAGCGGGCTGCGCCCGCGAGCACCGGCGGCGGCCCGAGACGCTGACGATGGTGCCTGCGTCGAGCATCACCGATTCCGCCGTGCTGGCGTGCCAGGGGTCAGCGCTGCTGAACACCAACACCGACGGCAGCGGCGGTCGCCGCGCGCCACCGGGTGGGGACGGCGCTTCGATGATGACGCCGCCGAGGGCTTCGCGGATGGAGACTCTCGCATCATGCACTCTCTGGCTGCGGCACTCGGTGCGCGATGAGGTCCGGAGGCTCTGTGCGGGCTTCCCTCTTCCGGGTGCCCCGGAACTCCCGGCCGGCGCCTGGACGCGGTCGCCGGACGGCCCCGTGACCCGCTCCTTACGATCTTGACGGGCGCTTCGCCGCCCCCACCCCGCACTTCCACATGCTACACCATCGAGGGGAACTCATGCCCGCACCGGCGCCGCACCTGAGTGAGATCGTCGAGGCGGTCTCGATCCGCTACAACAACCTCGTGTACGAGATGAAGGCGCGGGGCGAGGACGTGATCGTGCTTTCCCTGGGCGAGGCCTTCTTCGATATCCCGCTGTTCGGCTTCGACGACCTGCCGATGCCCGACGGCTACCACTACTCGCACTCGCGCGGCACCCTCGGGCTGCGGCGGCGTCTGGCCGCCTACTACGGCGCGCACTACGGCGTCCCGGTGATCCCGGAGACCGAGATCGTGGTCACGGCCGGGTCCAAGATCGCCATCCACATGTCGCTGATGGCCATCCTGACTCCCGGTGACGAGGTGCTGGTGCTGGAGCCCGCCTGGGTGAGCTACACCGAGCAGGTGAAGCTCTGCCACGGCGTGCCGGTGATGGTGCCGCACGACCGGAGCGTCTTCGAGCTCGGCGAGTTCATCACCGCGCGCACCCGGGCCATTGTCGTCAACAACCCGAACAACCCGTCGGGCAAGTGCCTGTCGGTGGGGGAGCTGGAGCACCTTCACCACCTGGCCGAGACGAACGACCTGTTCCTGCTGGCCGACGAGGCCTACAGCGAGTTCGTTCTGGACGGTGACTTCGTTTCGTGCGGGGCGCTGGACCTGGAGAAGAGGCACACCATCGTGTGCAACTCGATGTCCAAGAACCACGGGATGTCGGGGTGGCGGCTGGGTTACGTGATCGCGCGCCGCGGGGTGATCGACGAGGTGCTCAAGATCAACCAGCACCTGGTCACCTGCCCGCCCACCATCCTTCAGCACTACCTGGAGCGGCACTTCGACCAGATCCTGGAAATCACCGGCCCTCAAATCGCGGACGTGGTGCGCCGGCGGGGTGAGTTGGCCGCCTTCATGGACGCGTGCGGGATGGAGTACCTGCCGGGCGACTCCACCTTCTACTTCTTCGTCTCGATCGCGCGCTCGGGGCTCACGTCGGAGGCGTTCTGCACGCGCCTGCTCGAGGAGCACCGGGTGAGCACCGTCCCCGGCATCGGCTATGGAGCGTCGTGCGACCGCTTCATCCGGGTGTCGGTGGGCACGGAGAGCATGGAGCGGACCCGGGAGGGGATCCTCCGGGTGAACCGGCTGATCGAGGAGACCGCGGCCATCCCGGCTTCGCCGAGGGCTACGGCCTTGGTGGGGTGAGTTGCCGGTACGGGCAGAGCAGGATGCGCGTGTATCGAACGTGCTGACGGGCCACCTCGACAGCGCCACGCGGGAGAGGGTCTAGCAGGACCCCCAGAACGAGCGGGGTTCGAGCCCGCGCCGCGGAGACGCGACGGAGGATGCGCCGGCATCTGGGGGAGGGGAGGGCCGCGTGACCCAACCTGTACCAGAGTCATACCACCCCCGGCGGTGAAAAGAGAAAGGCCCTGCAACGAAACCGTTGCAGGGCCTTCACTTACATTAGTCGGGACGGCCGGATTCGAACCGGCGACCCCCTGAACCCCATACGGTGGAAGCATGGGACACGTTCGGTGAGCTGTTGTAAACCCTCAATCTTCCGGAAGGATCTGCCGGACTGCCTCTCTTGCGTTGCTGGATAAGCCGCCGCCGGCACGAGGACGTTCCCGCCCGCTTCCCCGGCGACCACCAGGGACGATCAAGCGGCTACAGGGTGGACTCGTGGACCGGGGGCGCTCGGTACCGGGCGCACCCCGGCGAAATCCGCCTACCGCCGGGGGGGGGGCGTCAGGGTGGGAGCCGACAAGGAGACGCAGCTCCATGGCGCTCGATTTGCTGGAACCGAATTGCGTCCTCTTGGTTGGGCCTCCAGCTGCGCGCTTCCTGCTTCCGCATGTGAGAGGAGCCCCTGCATGGACCTCCGACAGCTCGACAAGAAGTACTTCGGCCGCCAGGGCGACCCCAAGGACGTCATCGTCGGCGACTCCGCCGACAGCTGTCTCACCGATAGCCGCGGGCGCACGTACATCGACTTCACGAGTGGCTGGTGCGTCGGCAACCTGGGCTGGGGAAACACCGAGATCCGCGCCGCGGTGCGGGATTTCGACGGCCCAGACTACGTTCATCCCGACTACCTCTACCGCCCCTGGGCCCAGCTCGCCGAAATGCTCGCCCGCATCACGCCCGGCAAGCTCGCGGTCTCCTACCGCACGACCGGCGGCACCGAATCCGCCGAAGGCGCGCTGCAGATCGCCATGGCCTACACCGGCCGCGGCGCATTCGTCTCGGTGGAGGACAGCTACCATGGCAACTCCATCGCCACCCTGAGCATCGGCGCATCGAGCAACCGCGAAACGTTCAAGAACCTCCTGCCCAACTGCCACAAGGTCGAGCCGCCGCTGGATCACAAGGCGCTTCGCAAGGTCGAGACGCTGCTGAAGAAGCGCGACGTTGCCGCCTTCATCATGGAGCCCATCATCTGCAACCTGGGCGCCCTGGTCCCCGACGACGTGTTCGTCCGCGGCGTGCGCGAGCTCTGCACCCGCTACGGCACGCTGTTCATCGCCGACGAAGTCGCCACGGGCTTTGGCCGCACCGGGAAGCTCTTCGCCTGCGAGCACTTCGACGTGGAGCCCGACGTGCTGTGCATGGCCAAGGCGATCACCGGCGGCTACGGCGGCCTGGGCGCCGCGATCACCACGCCAAAAATAGCAAACGCCATCAAGGAAGACTTCGGCCTCTATTCCACCTATGGCTGGCACCCGCTCGCGGTCGCCGCCGCCCTGGCCAACCTCCGGTATCTGACGCGCCACAAGAACAAGCTTCTCAAGAACGCCACCCAGCTGGGGGAGTACCTCCGCACCCGGCTCTCCCAGATGAGCTTCAAGGGCAAAGCCACCATCCACGGCAAAGGCTTCGCCATCGGCGTCGAAGTCCAGGACGAAGCCTATGCCTCGCAGGTCGGCGACAGATGCCGCGAAAACGGCCTGCTCGTCTCGGCCGAAGAAGACGTCATCATGCTCTTTCCCGCGCTGACCATCACCCGCCAGACCGCCCGGCGCGGACTCGACATCTTCGAAAAGTCCCTTCAGCCCACGTGAAGCCGGTCGCGACGGGGTACGGCCCAGTCTGATGGCGCTGCCTGACGATCGGCTGCAGGGGATGTGGGGCCGTCCATGCTTTCGCCGACGGCCACCCCCGCCGCGAGCGGAAGCTGTGCGGAGATCCAGATCTTGTAGGTCCGGTCCGCTTCGTGCACACCTCCGCGATCGGCGCCCAGCGTGTCGAAGAAGCCCCACCAGATCACAGGCAGTGCCGCCGTCGTGGCCAACGCATCCGGCTGCGCGGCGGGCGACGCATGACCAGGCAATACTCTGCACGGGTCCGCGTCCCGTCGATCGCTTCTTCTTCGTCCACGTCCTTTGGCGCGTCGCGAGACCCGTCACAGACGGTCATTCGTTGGGCTGCAATAGAGCGTGGTAAGTTGTATTCTCGTAACAAAGTGGGGGTGTGTCATGGTCAAGGTAGCGTTATTCGTGAAGCTGGAAGCGAAGCCCGGCAAAGAGGCGGACGTAGAGAGCTTCCTGTTGAGCGGCCTTCCCCTTGTTCAGCAGGAGCCTGCCACGACCGCATGGTTCGCGATCCGGCTGGGCCCGTCTACGTTCGGAATCTTTGACGCGTTTCCAGATGAAGCGGGGCGACAGGCTCACCTGTCGGGCAAGGTTGCGGCGGCGCTCATGGAGAAGGCCGGCGAGCTTTTCTCCGAGCCGCCGTCGATCGAGAAAGCTGACGTCCTCGCGGCAAAGCTTCCCGGCTAAGCCAGCCGACCAGGGCACCGCAGCCGACCCGCTCGCCTCCGCTACGCTGCGGCCATGGGTCGGCTGAACTGGTTCGTCATGCGGATGCGGGAGCACTTCATCGGCAATCAATGGACGTCGATGACGCCGGTTCCGCACCCCTGACCCTGGGTGCGTCGGGCAGCGAAGTCGTGCGACTCGCTCGCGAGGCATGGTTCGCACTACGCAGGACGATGCGCGCGCCCAAGCCCCGGTCCCGGATCGTCGCCGTTGCGCGCGTGGGCATGTGCGCGCTCCCAGATGTTCCAGAGGACCTGCGCGCCCGCCGCGCCGGCGAGCACCCCCGCAACGGCCACCGCGGACAGCCCCGCACCCAGGGCGCCGAGCAGCAGCGCGGCGGCGATCGTGGGAATCTTGCGCGCGACGACGAGCCAGGCTTCCCGTCCCGCCCCCGCCTTTGCGTACGCGATGTGCACGATGGCGTGCGCGACGTAACACAGCGCGACCATCCCGCACACCAGCCACCGCAACGAATCTTCCAGAACGTGCGCATCCGCCTCGTGCGCCAGGCTCCCCACCGCGATCCCCGCTCCGGCGACCCCCGCCGCGAGTGGAAGCTGCGCGAAGATCCAGATCTTGTAGGGCCCGGTCCGATTGCTCGTGCGCACCTCCGCGATCGGCGCCTGGTCCAGGGTGTCGAAGAAGCCCCACCAGATCGAGAAACCGACGAGCAGGCAGAGTGCCGCCGTCGCGAGCGGCGCGCCGGACAACGGCTGGTCGCGCATCGCTTCCACCAGGCCCGCGAAACCCACGCCGAGGGTGATGTTGATGAACGTGCCGAACCGTTCCTCGACATGGTCCGGATCGGGCGGCGCGATCTCATGCATGCGGGGGGAGGCGAAGGGCGTGAGCAGGTCGATGCCGAATCCCGCTCCCCACATCCAGAAGCGCCACGGCCCCGGCGCCGCGGCCGACGCGATCCAGATGATGCCGGCGAGGGCAATCCCGAGCGACTCGCGGGTGCATTCGGGCCGCGCCTCGCGCACGTAGTGGGCGGCCATGGCATAGCGTGCCGCGAGGATGAGACGGAACACGCCGTAGGCGATGGCGAACGCAGGCGCGCGCCCCGACGTCGCCTCCATCGCCGCCGCGGCGATCACCAGCGCGGCACCGACCTGGACCAGCGTCATGAGCCGATCGCTGATGTCGTCGGTGCCGAACCGGTCCGTGTAGAGGACGAATCCCACCCACGCCCACCAGACGGGGCCGCACAGGGCGAGATAGACCAGCGTCCCGTGGCCGGTGACGTCGTGCTGAAGGCGCCGGGCGACCTGGTCGACCGCGACCACGAACACCAGGTCGAAGAAGAACTCGAGCCACGAGGTGGGGCGCTTCCCCTCGTCCTTGCTTCGCAGCCGTGGAGGCTCGTACAGCGGCCGCTCGACCGGGCGATGCGTGCCCGGCGCGCTCTCGGACGCCGGCTTGTTCGCGATGCGCATGGTTCGTCCCCGCCCGCAAGGAGCACGCCTCGCGCGGTGCCAGCATCCCCCGCCGAGCCGGCTCCGCCCCCGTAGCTCCGCCCCCGCCACCGGCTTGCAGGCGAACAGCGGGATGGCGTGTACCCGGGGAGCGGGTGCTTCCATGGCTCCAGGTGCATCATCACCAGAGACGCTCGGAGAGAGGCGCGGCCTGACGAGCGATTGCGGGGGGATGCGGGGCCGTCCATGCGTTCGGCGGCGACAGGCTTGCTCGCCGGCCCCGTCCCTGACCCTCGAGGCGTCAGCCGCACGAAGCGAAACCATGATGCGGCCAGTGGCATGGGAACACTCGAGCGGTGGGGTGTCGACGCCCTGGCGGCGGCTTCCGTTCCGACACTTCCCGATCGTCTGACAGGAGCTTCCCTCTTCTCCAACTGCGGCGGTGGTGGCTCCTGCCAGATTTGGCGGGAGCCGCGTGGCCTGTGCGTGCGTCTGTGCGGACGATCCGTTCGCGCGGCTGCCCCAGCCGCTCCGCCGGCACCGCGTCTGAACGACGCCTGCCTCCCCCCCCCGCGAGCGCAGGGCTCAGCGGCCGCACGCGCGGGCCCATCTCCCCGCGGCGCTGTTCCACTCCGAGCGAGCCCATGACGCCCGAGATCCCGCAGCCCGAGCAGGGTGCGCGCCCGCCGAACCGGGATCCTCCCCCCCGTGGTGGCCCTCTCCGGCTCCGCGCGGGAGCACCGGATCTGTCGTACGAGCCGGGGGGCGAACACCTGCGTGGCGAAGTCGGCGCAGCACGGCCACGACCGGGCGAGGGCCCGCGCCATCCGCGAGCTCTGGTGCGGCGCCGCCCGCTCGCCGCTCCGCCCCTGGTACCGGGAGCGGATCGGGGATTGCAGCGAATCACCAGGCCGGCCGACGGGATCCGGGTGGAGGGGGGAGGCAACATGACCGAGCCGCCGGACACCGCCGAGTTCGTGGTGCTCCTGGTCGAGGACAATCCCGCCGACGCGGAGCTCATCGCCCTGCGGCTGGAGTCCGCCGGCTCGGCGGAAGAGCCCCCGGTGCGCCTGCTGCACGCCCGCAGCGCGGCCGAAGCGTGCGCCACGCTCCGCGAGACCGCGGTCGACATCGTGATCCTGGACCTCTCCCTCCCCGATGCGCGCTGGCCGGGCGCGTTCCAGCGGGTGCAGGCCGAGGCGCCCGGGGTGCCCGTGATCGTGCTCACCGGCACCGCCGACGAGGCGGTGGCGCGGCGGGCGCTGCGCGCGGGCGCCCAGGACTACATGCTGAAGCCTCCGCCCGACGGGGCCACCCTGCGCCGCATCCTCCGCTACGCCGGGGAGCGGCAGCGCCTGCTGCGCGAGCTCGACACCGCGTTGCACGCACAGGAGACCGCCGCCCGGCGCTGGCGCCTCCTGGCCGAGGCCGCGCGCGTGCTGGCCGCGACGCACGACCCGGAGGCCGCGGTCAGAAAGGTGGCCCGGCTGATGGTGCCGGCGGAGGCGGACTGCTTCGTCCTCCTCTTCCCCGGCGCAGACGCGGTGGCGGGGGTCGCGGCGGCGGAGCACGTGGACCATCGGCGCGGCGCCGCGCTCCGCAGGCGCGTCCGCAAGCTCCTCGACCCCCCGGCCGGAACCAGCGACCCGCTGCTCGCGGCGCTGGAGGGACCGGAGCCGCGCGGCGACCTCCTCCGGCCGCTGCTCCGCTCGCTGGCGATGGCCTCGGGGAGCGCGCTCCCCGTCCACACCGGCGGCCCCGGCCGGGGGGTGGTGGTGCTCGCGTGCGAGGCCCCGCGCCCCGACGGGGCCCTGACCGCGGAGTTCGCCCGCTCGCTCGCCGACCGGCTGAGCGTGGCGCTGGAGCGGGTGCGCCTCCTCCGCCGCGCGGAGCGCGCGGTGGCGGCGCGCGACCGGGCCTTCGGCATCGTCTCGCACGACCTGCGCAACCCGCTCGGCACCATCCAGGTGTGCGCCGCCGCGCTGCTCGACCCGGAGCCGCCGCCCGCGGAGGGGATGCGCGACATGGCGCGGATCATCCAGCGCTCGGCGGACTGGATGCAGCAGATCGTACGGGACCTCCTGGACCGCGCCAGCCTCGACGCGGGCCGGCTGGCGCTGGAGCGGCGGCCCACCGCCGTCTCCGACGTGGTCGGGGCCGCGCAGGTGATGTTCGCGGTGCTGGCGGCGGAGGAGGAAGAGATCGAGCTCGCGATCGAGTGCGAGGAGGGGCTGCCCGAGATCGACGCCGACCCCGGGCGGCTCCTGCAGGTGCTCGCGAACCTGCTGAGCAACGCGCTCAAGTTCACGCCCGCCGGCGGCCGGGTGGCGCTCCGGGTGCGGGCCGCCGCCGCGGAAGAAGGGAACGGCGGCGCGGACGCGGTCTGCTTCGTGGTGAGCGACACGGGCCCCGGGATCCCGCCGGAAGACCTGGCCCACGTCTTCGACTGGTTCTGGCAGTCCGACCGCACCCGCCGCGGCGGGGCGGGGCTGGGGCTGGCGATCGCCCGCGGGCTGATCGAGGCGCACGGCTCCCGCCTGCACGCGGAGAGCGTGACGGGAGAGGGGAGCACCTTCTGGTTCACCCTGGCGGCGGTTGTCCCCGCGGCGCTGGAACCGACCACGACGGGCTGAGAGATGGCGATGGAGACCACGGCGAAGCCGCGGGCCGGCGACGGCCCGCCCGATGCCCTGGCGGCGCTCGGCGCGAGCTTCGCCGCCAGGCCGTACGCCCGGCGCGGCGTGCCGCCGAGCACGGAGACGATCCGCGTGATCCTGGCCGACGACCACGAGCTGGTTCGCGAGGGGCTGCGGCTGGTGCTGCGCGGGGCCACGGACATCGACGTGGTGGGCGAGGCCGCCACCGGCACCTCCGCGCTGGCGCTGGCCCGGCGGCTGGCTCCCGACGTGGCCGTGCTCGACCTGGACATGCCGGAGGGGGGCGGCATCGCGGCGCTGCGGGAGATCCGCTCGGTGCTGCCGGCGGTGCGCGTGCTGATCCTCACCATGCACCCGGAGCAGGAGCGCCTGCTGGAGCTGCTGGAGGCGGGCGCCGGCGGCTACCTCACCAAGGAGGCGGCGTCGCAGGAGCTGGTGGAGGCGATCCGGGTGGTGGCCGGGGGCGAGGTCTACGTCCGCCCCGCCACGGCCCGCCTGCTGGCCGCGGCCGTGGTCACCCCGCGCGCGGCGCGGACGGCCAGCGGGCGATTCCAGGAGCTCAGCGCGCGCGAGCAGACGGTGCTGCAGATGGTGGCGCAGGGATACAGCGGGGCGGAGGTCGCGCAGCGGCTGGGCATCAGCACCAAGACGGTGGCCGCGTACAAGCAGCGCATCCAGGAGAAGCTGGGGCTGGAGCACCGCACCGAGTACGTCCGCTTCGCCATCGAGGCGGGAATCCTGGGGACGTGAGGGTGCGAAAGCGCGAGAGGCGTGCTCCCGCACTTTCGCACGTTCGCACCGCTCCCGCCTACGCCACCGCGACCGCGGTGGCTTCGATGTAATACGTGGTGACCAGCTGCCACTGGGCCTCGACCTTCCCCGCCAGGGCGTCGGTGTTCCACCCCTCGAAGATCGCTGCGGTCGACGCCCGCAGCGGGCCGACCGCGCGCAGGGTGTGGCCCAGCGGAGCGTCCACCCCCGGGGGCGTCACCACGAAGATCACCTGGTTCCCCTCGGTCTTCAGAAAGAACCCCGCCGGGAGAACCTTCCCCACCACGGTGCCGGTTGCGTAGAGCACCTTGCCCACGTCCGCGGGCCCCAGCGGGGACGCGTCCTCCAGCCTGACCTCCACCACCCCTCCCGGTGCCGTGTCTGCCGTCACCTGGGCGACTGCGGGTGCCTTGTCGGCCTCGGCCTCGTGCTTGCACGCCGCGAGACCACCGGCGGCGAACAGCAGAACCAGCGGCCACACGAGCGAAGTTCCACGGCGAGTGACGAGCGCGTGCATCCTCTCCCCCTTCCAGATGGATCCCCGGGGCGGCCGAACGGCCGCTTCCCCGAGCGATCACGGTGGGGATGAAAGCTATGCCGGGAAATGCGGACGCGCCGCCGGGCGAGCGTCACCTCCGGCTTCGCGCTTGCCTGACGCCGACCGTGGGCCGACCGGCCGCAGGCGGATCGTCCTCGATCTTCTCCGTCAGCCCCTCCGCTCCGGGAGGGTGAAACGGAAGACGGCGCCGTCGCCGGGGGCCGACTCCACCCAGATCCGGCCGCCGTGGCGCTCCAGGATCTTCCTGCAGATCGCCAGCCCGATCCCCGCCCCTTCGTACTCGTCGTCGCGGTGCAGCCGCTGGAAGATCTCGAAGATGCGGCCGGCGTCCTCCCCCTTCAGCCCGATCCCGTCGTCGCGCACCGCCAGCTCCCATTCGGCGCCCGACGCGGTCGCCCGGCGCTCGGCCGACACGTGGATGCGTGGCGGCACGCCGGGGCGCCGGTACTTGAGCGCGTTGCCCAGCAGGTTCTGGAAGAGCTGCTCCAGCTGGTTGGGGTCGGCGATCAGCGTGGGGAGCGCGCCGTGCGTGAGCCGCGCCTTGCTGCCGGCGTGCCGCGGGCGCAGGTGCTCCCAGGCGTGGGCAAGGGCGGCTTCGAGCGGGGTCGGGGCGAGCGCGCCGCGGTCCGTCCGCACCTGCGCCAGCGCCAGCAGCCCCGCGACCAGGCGCTGCATGCGCTCCACGGCGGCCACGGTGTAGCCGGTCCAGCGGTCGGCGCGCTCGTCGAGCCCCTGGTACCGTTCGGCCAGCAGCTTGACGTAGCTGGCCACCGCCCGCAGCGGCTCCTGCAGGTCGTGCGAGGCGATGGCGGCGAACTGTTCGAGCTCGGCGTTGGAGCGCTCCAGCTCCGCCGCGTGCCGGGCCAGCGCCTGCTCCGCCTCCGTGCGCGCGGTCACGTCGGTCACCTGCGCCACGGTGTAGGCGGGCGCGCCCGCCGCGTCGCGCACCAGCGAAACGGCGAGCTGCCCCCAGACGACGCTTCCCCCCTTGTGCACGTACCGCTTGTCGAGGTGAAAGCTCTCGATCTCGCCGGCCGCCAGCCGGGCGCGCAGCGGGCGGTCGCGTTCCACGTCGCCGGGGTGGGTCACCTCCTGACAGGTCATCGCGAGCAGCTCCGGCTCGCCGTAGCCCAGCATCTCGCACAGGGAGGGGTTGACGGCACGGAAGCGGCCGTCGATCTCCACCAGGGCGACGCCGATCGCCGCCGCCTCGAATGCGCCGCGAAAACGCTCCTCGCGGTCGCGCAGCGCCCGTTCGGTCCGCTTGCGGCCGGTGATGTCCACGCGGCTGCCGATCACCCGGACGGGCTTTCCCGGGTCGCGGATGGCCACCCCGCGCACCAGCAGGGTGCGGTACGAGCCGTCGCGGTGCCGGAGCCGGTGCTCGAACTCGAGGTGCCCGCTTTCGCCCGCGAGGAACGCACGGAAGAACTCCTGTTGCCCTGCCCGGTCGTCGGGATGCGTCAGCTCCATCCCGGCGGCGAGGGTGGGCAGCGGCTGGCGGCCGTAGCCGAGCTGTTCCCACACGTTGCTGTAGGCGACGCGGCCGCCCGCGAAGGTCCCGTCGGGGAACTCGAGCTCGAAGACGCCGATGTCGGAGCCCCGCGTGGCCAGCTCCAGACGGGTGGTGACCCGGTGCAGCGCCTCCTCCGCCCGCGTCCGCTCGGTGACGTCCTGGGCCATGCACAGGATGCCGACCACTGCGCCCGCGGCATCGCGCAGCGGCGTGTTGTGCCACTCGCAGACAATGGTGCGCCCGTCGCGGGTGACGTTCTCGTTCACGGAGTGGGCGGCCATGTCGCCCTGCTCCAGGCGGCGGACGATCTCGGCGGTCCGCGCGCGGACCCCGGGCGTCACCAGGAGCGCGAGCGCTTCCTTTCCCCACATCTCCTCCAACCGCCAGCCGAAGGTTGCCTGGGCCGCGGGGTTCCATTCGACGATGCGCGACCGTGTATCGGTGACGAAGCACGCGATGGGCATGCGCTCGAACTGCAGACGCAGGCGCGCAAGCAGCTCGTCCCGCTCGCGCTGGAGGCGCAGCCGGGCTTCTTCGGACTTCCTGTGCTCCGTGATGTCGCGCCGGTAGAACGCCAGGCCCCCCTTGCCGACGGGGTTGGCGTTCATCCTGTACCACCTGCCGCGCGGCGGGAAGAAGAACTCGAGATCGATCGTCACGCGCTCGGCCATGGCCCGGCGCAGGGCCCGGTCCGCCTCCGTCCCCACCATCGCCGGGAACACGTCCCAGTACGACTTCCCCAGCGTGCTTCCCCTCGCCACCCCGTTTCCCTGCTCGGCCGCGGCGTTCAGGTAGGTCAGGCGCCAGTCGCGGTCGACGACCATCAACGCGTCCGTCATCGCCTCCAGGACGTCGGCGATGCCGTCCCGGAGCTCCGCCTTGCGCCGGCGCGACCTGGACCGCACTTCGGTCGCCGGCGGCGCCAGTCCCGGGAGACCCGGGCCGCGATCCGCGCCGTCGGTCCCGGGCGCCGGGGCTCCGGCTCCCCGCGCCTCGGCTTCGCGGCCGGACCGGGCTTCGGCGCGATCGAGGCGTGCCGGGGTCGCCATTTCCGTTTCGTACGGGGGAGGTTGGAGCCGGACCGCGTGGCGGTCGATGCCGCGTGGATCCGGCGCGTGCGAGCTGCGCGCCCTCGTACGCTGTGCAATTGTATAACCCGCGGTGTCCCAGCGGCGCCAGAGCGGGTGCTCTGCCACGCGGTCGACCGCCTGCTTCCGGAACCCCGCGGAACGATGGGCGACGGCCCTCCGGCCTGGTTGGCCGGGGGGCCGGCAGAGGGGCGATGCGGACGGCGCGGGCCGTCCGCACCGTGAGCACGCAGGCGAGGGCGACCGGTGAGGAAGGCGCCCGTCCTCATCCCGGAGGAGCCGGAAGTGCCATCACCGCCGGCAGGACGGGCCGCGGGGTTGGCCCGGTGGAACGCCGCGTCAGGCCGCGGCGGGAGGCCGGGGAGCCGCCTCCGTGTCCAGCGGGAGGAGCACGGTAAAGGTGGAGCCGTTCCCCAGCCGGCTCTCCACGCGGATGTCGCCGCCCATCCCCCGCGCCAGGTCGCGGCTGATGGCGAGGCCCAGGCCGGTGCCCTCGGCGGAGCGCCGCGGGGCGGCATCCGCGACCTGGACGTAGGGGTCGAACACCCGCTCGAGCTGCTCGCGGGGAATGCCACAGCCGGTGTCGCGGACCCGGATGCCCACGGTGCCGGCCTCCGCGGCGCACTCCAGCTCCACGCTGCCCCCCGGCTCGGTGAACTTGGTGGCGTTGGAGAGGAGGTTCAGCACGATCTGCTCCAGCTTCCCGCGGTCGGCGCGCACCCGGAGGCCGCCCCCGGGAAGGCGCCTTTCGTAGCGCAGGTGCCGGGCGTCCATCTGCGGACGGATCAGCTCCTCGACCGAGGCGGCCAGGTCGCCCAGCGGGACGCTGGTGAGGTCGTAGCTCACCTGTCCGCTCCCCAGCTTCATGTAGACGAGCACGTTGTTGATCAGGCCGAGCAGGAATTGCTGGCAGTGGCGAATCCGCGCCAGGTCGTGGTGCTGGTTCTCGTTGAGCGGCCCGTGCACCCCCATCTCCAGCAGCTCCACGTAGCCGGAGATGGCGCCCAGCGGCGTGCGCAGCTCGTGGCTCATGACCGCCAGGAAGTCGGACTTGCTGCGGGCGGCCCGCTCGGCCTCGCACTGCGCCGCCAGCGTGCGGGCGAGGAGCTCCTCGCGCTCGGCCTCGGCCCGGTGGCGCTGGAGCGCCGTGGCGACCAGGTTGGCCACCGACTGCAGGAAGTGCACGTCGTCACGCCCGAAGACGCGCGCCGTGCGGGAGTGGGCGGCGAGCACGCCGAAGGGCGCGTCGTGGCCGAGGATGGGCACGCTCATCCCGCTCGCCACCCCGTGCTCGCGCAGCATGGTCGAAGCGGTGAACCGCGTCTCGCGCTGGAGGTCGGCGACCACCACCGGCTGGCTGACCAGCAGGGTGTACCCGGCCTGCGAGCCCGGCCCCGCGCTCACCCGCGCGTGCCCCACCACCCCCGGCTCCCAGCCGGCGCCGGCCTTCATCAGGAGCGAATCCCCGCCGTCGGCCACCTCGAGCACGGTGCAGAAGTCCACCCCGAGGACGTCGCGCACCGCCTCCACCACCTCCTGGAGAAGACGCGCCGGGGCCAGCCCGGTGAGCGCGCGCAGCCCCAGCCGGGCCACCGCGGCCTGCTCCGCCGCCTGCGCGGCCATCAGCCGCTCGACCCGCTCGTGCCGCTCCAGGAGCACGGCGTGCTCGAGGGCGACGGCCACCTGGCTGGCCCCCACCTGCAGGAGGAGCGACTCGACCTCGTCCGGAAAGCCGGACCGCGCGACGCCCACCGCGATCCAGCCCCGCTCGCCGTCCAGCCCCACCGGAACGCAGGCCAGGCGCACCCCGGCGCCCCCTTCGCCGCGGAGCGTGGGGAGCTCCCCGCTCCCGGTCGTCCGCTCCAGCGCCGCCTCCACCTGGGCCGGGTCGGCCCCGGCGGCGGCCACCAGGCACTCCCCGCTGTCGGTGTCGCGGATGCGGACGTACGCCACGTCGGCGCGCAGCATGCTCACCAGCAGGTCGCGCAGGCTTTCGGCGATCGCCGCGGGCGAGCGGCCGACCCACCACACCGGCGTGGTGGAGAGGGCCACCAGGTCGCGCAGGCACGCACGCAGCCGCTTCGTCTCGGCGCCGGAATCGGGCAGCTCGACCCCGCGCATCACGGGTCCACGCCCGACGCCCGACGGCGCCCCTTCCGCTCCTCCAGCTCGCGGAGGAACTCGTCGGGCGGCACGAAGAAGGGGTTCTCCTGCAGCACGCCCCCCACGATGACCACGGGGTGCGTCCGCATCACGTCGAATGCCGTCGCGGCGTCGATGCGATGGAGGTCGTAGGCGCAGATCACCGGGTCGTCGTAGCGCGGCAGCAGGTGGTTCAGCCGGGTCTCGTACTCCACCCAGTCGTCGCACCCGCGCCGGTCGTGCAGCACGCACTCGGCGTGCGCCACCAGCCGGGTGAGCGGGTAGCCGCGGGTGAGCCCCGCCTCGAGCACCTCCTGGATCAGCGCCAGCATCGCGTCCTTGTCGAAGCAGCCGCCGCGCAGGTAGGTCTCCTGCGGCGCCCGCACCTCGAGCTGTCCGCTCCCCTGCGCCGCATCCACGTCGATCCCGGCCCCGCGCAGGTGGGCCAGGTGGGGCGCACGATTCTCGGGGTCGAGGACGTGGAAGGCGCGCTCGCCCCGTTCCAGCCCGTCGCGGATGAAGGGGAGCAGGGTGCGGTATTCGTCCTGCGGCGTGTTGAAGAAGGCGCAGATGTGCCGGTACCTGCCCAGGGTGGAGCCGGCGAAGCGGATCGGGGCGGCCGCGGAATGCATCGGGACGTGCCTCCGTGGAGGGATCGGGCTCCCCCGGGAGCGGACGCTGAACCACGGGGGCAACGGTCTCAACGTATACGGCGCCCACCCTGGGTGCCGTCAGGGAAGTGCGAGCCCGGGCTTCCCGCCCGGCCGACAGACGACCAGTGAACGGCGCCGGTCCGGCTGCGCCGCGACCGTCCGTCTTTCGTTCCGTCTCCGCCTCCGGGCCGCGGCGGTGTCAGCGGTCGCGCAGGTAACGGTGGATGGACTGCACGGCTCTCGCGCCCTCGCCCACCGCCGACGCGATCCGCTTGACCGATCCCCTGCGCACGTCGCCGGCTACGAAGACGCCGGGCGTGCACGTTTCCATCTCGTACGGCTCGCGCTCCACCGGCCACCCGGTGCGCACCCGTTTCCCCCGCACGCCCTCGGGGCCGCAGAGGATGAAGCCATCGTCGTCGCGCGCCACCGCCTCCGCCAGCCAGTCGGTGCGCGGCGCGGCGCCGATGAACACGAAGAGCGCGCCGGCGGGCACGCGCTCCGTCTCCCCCGTCTTCACGTGCCGCAGCGTGAGCCGCTCCAGCCGCCCGTTCCCTTCCACGGCGGCCACGGTCTGGTGCGTCCGCACCGCCACGTTGCGCGCACGGCCCAGGCGCTCCACCAGGTACGCCGACATCGTCTGCGCGAGCGAAGCCTCCAGCGCCACCAGGGTGACGCGGCGGGCGTGGCGCGCCAGGACGAGGGCGGCCTGCCCGGCCGAGTTCCCGCCGCCCAGCACGTACGCTTCCTGCCCGCGGCAGGCCGACGCCTCGGCGGTGGCCGCGCCGTAGTAGACCCCCGCGCCCACCAGCGGGCGGGCGCCCGGCGCGTCGAGCCAGCGGAAGGTGGCGCCGAGGGCGAGGATCACCGCGTGCGCGGCCAGCTCCGTCCCGTCGTCCAGCGTCACCACCCGGCACCGGCCGGCGTCCGCCCGCAGCCGCGTGGCGCGGCGCGTCACCACGATCTCCACCCCGAAGCGCTCGGCCTGCTCCACGGTGCGCCGCGCCAGGTCGCTCCCGCCCAGGCCGCGGGGGAAGCCCGGGTAGTTCTCCACCATCGCGCTGTGGCCGGCCTGGCCGCCCGGCACCTCCTGCTCCACCACCACCGTCCGCAGCCCCTCCGACGCCCCGTAGATCGATGCCGTCAGCCCCGCCGGCCCCGCGCCCACGACCACGAGGTCGTACTCGCGCGCCTCAGGCCGCGTCTCCAGCCCCAGCTTCTGCGCCACCGCCCGGACGTCCGGCGCCTCCAGCACGGAGCCGTCGCGGAAGAGCACCACGGGGAAGCGGCGGAAGGCGGGGCGGGCGCGCTCGGCCGCGCCGACGGCCGCGCCGTCGCTCTCCACCTCCAGCCAGCGGAACGGGACGCCGCTCCGCGCCAGGAACGCCTTGATCTCGTGCACGCGCGGGGACCAGCGGTGCCCGATCACGCGCACCTCCCCTTCCACCAGGCTGGGATGGGACATCGCTCCGGCCCCCTACTTCGCGTGTGGAGCCGGCCGCGGCGGCCGGCCGATGGTGACGCCGTCCAGCGACGTGTACGGCGTGCCCGGCTTCCGCCGCGCGCGAAGCCGCAGGGCGAGCGCCACCAGGAGCGCGCCGGAGACCAGGGCGTACGCGCCGATCCAGAGCACCACCGCCAGCGCGCCGGCGCCGGGGAAGAGCATCAGCAGCACGCCCAGGGCGATGGAGAGCACGCCGCTCAGCGCCAGCAGCCACTCGCCGGTGATCACCCTGCGCAGCCGGATGGCGGCGGCGACCTCGAGCGCGCCGGCCACGAGCGCCCACGCGGCGATCACGTAGAGCAGCGCCATGGCCGTGATGCCGGGCCAGAAGAGTGTCACCACCCCGGCGATGATCCCCAGGCTCCCCTTCAGCACCAGCATCCACCAGCGCGCCTCGGTCCGCCGGCGCACGGCGCTGGCGATGGCGAGCACGCCGTCGGCGAGCGCCCAGGCGCCGTAGACCAGCACCAGCGCGGCCAGCGAGATCCCCGGCGCCAGGAAGGTGAGGGTGCCGAAGACGATGCCGCACACGCCGCGCAGCGCCACGGCCCACCAGTTCCGGGACAGGGTGTCCACCTCCACCAGCGGGATCTGCATCGTCTTCCTCCTGGTTTCGGCCGCGCCCCCCCGGGGGCGTGCGCGCGGCGGTGCGATCGGCGGGCGGGGGCGCGCTACGGCACGGCCGCGCCCTGCTCCACCAGCTCCAGCACCGCGATGAACAGCGCGGCCTCGCTCCACGGCCCCTCGTAGCGTACGCCGTTGACGAAGAAGGTGGGCGTGCCCTCCACCCCGCTGCTCGCCCCGCTCACGTAGTCGCGGCGCACCCGTTGCGCGAGCGCGTGCGCCGCCAGGTCGTCCTCGAAGCGAACCAGATCGAGCCCGAGCGCGGCGGCGTAGCGGAGCAGGTCCACGTCGTCCAGCGCGTTCTGGTTGAGGAACAGCAGGCGGTGCATCTCCCAGAACTTTCCCTGCGCGCCGGCGGCCTCCGCCGCCTCGGCCGCGCGGATGGCGTGGGGGTGCACCACCGCCAGCGGGAAGTGCCGATAGACGAAGCGCAGGCCGTCGCCCAGCCGTGCCCGCGCGGCCTCGACCACCGGGTACGCGGCCGCGCAGTGGGGGCACTCGAAGTCCCCGTACTCCACCAGGGTCACGGGCGCGTCGTCGCGTCCCTCCACGTGGTCGTCGGGCCCCACGGGTGGGGTGAGCCGTGCGGTGGTCATTCGCTGCCTCCATGGAATCGGTGGTGACGAAGCGGTTGGCCTCGGGAGCTCCAGCCGGACGGGGCGGGGCGGTTCGGCTCATGCCGCGCCCCTGCCACGGTCTCCGGACCGGGCCGGTAGCGGCGCCGGCATCGCCCGCGGCCGGAGGCCGTACCGTCTCCCCCGTCCGGCCGCGGGCGGGCCGCGCGGCAGGGACACTGGGCGCGGCCGCCCCCCTGGGCGTCCGCGCCATCGACATCACTCCAGGCGCAGGAGGCCGACGCGCCTCACGCTCACGATCTCGCGCGAGCCGTTGGAGCACACCACGGCGATCGTGCTGAGAAAGCCGTCCGCCTCCTCGATGGTCCACACCTCTCTCGGCTCGGGGACACGGTGGCCGCCGGAGTCGAGCGCGATCTCCAGCGAATGCGTGCGTGCGTCGTACGTGATTCCCATCAGGCGGGCGCCGGCCACGGGGTACTGGTCGCCCAGCTCCGACTCCAGGTGCTCCACGTCCACCGCTCTCGGCACGGGGCCGCCCAGGAAACGCCGTGTGAAGTGGTCCAGGTACGTGGCCAGCCGCTCCAGCGGGACTCTCGTCGTCGCGGGCATCCGGTTCTCTCCTTGGGCGGGTTTGCGCACTGCTCGCACACACGGGTATAGGAACGAAGCTACGCGCCGTCGGCGCGCCGCACCGTCGGGAAATGGGGATGAAGCACTTCCGGTTCGTCCGGCACGTGACCGGGGGGCGGCGGAAGCGGAATCTCTTCCTTCGCCGCTACTCGACCGGGCCGCCGGCACGAGCTTTGGGCACGAGGGCCGCCGACACGCCGTCGCGTGGCCGCTCGTGGAAATCAACCGCGAGAGCGAGGGGCAGATGCGCACCGACCACGAGATCCAGGAAGACGTGCTGGCGGAGCTGAGGTGGGAGCCGAGCCTTGCCAACGATGACATCGCCGTCTCCTGGTAACGCGCCCGCTAACGCCGCCTACGGCCATGTCGGTGCCTCGAAAACCCTCAAACAAGCATGCACAAGACCATACACGCCCCCTGGGACGCACGAAGGCCCTGCATCGTAAACCGATGCAGGGCCTTCGCTTACACTAGTCGGGACGGCCGGATTTGAACCGGCGACCCCCTGAACCCCATTCAGACCTGGAATTGGTCGAGGTACGGCAACTCGTTGGAAATCCTTGATGTTCCGGAAGAGCCTGCCGGACTTCGACGGCTGAATTGTCGGACTTTATCGGAGAACCTATCCCAGAAGTTATCCCACCTCCTGCAGCCACGGCGGAGGCGTCTTCGTGTTGTCGATAGCGGCTGAAGCATCTTGCTCCAACTCGCGCGCTTGTCCCGGGGCGGTGCACCGTGCGGTCCGTCCACCAACGTCAAACGCGTTTGACGTGCCCCCGACGGCGGCTTGGCGCGGGGTGCGAATCTACTCGGCTTCCCCTTTCCCACCCCCATCCTGGTGAGCGACGCCACGGAGCGGCTGGTGGTGCTCGGCTTCGACGGTTTGCTGCGCCACGAGGCCACGACCACCACGAGCATACTCGCGGCCACGGCGGGGTGCGGCGACGACTGGCTGGTCTATTGCCCTCGGTTCGGGGGCGGAACGAACCACGCCGGCGCAGACCCACCGGGATCCGGCTGGATGAGAACGGAACACCGGGTTCCGAGGACGGGTTCCCGAATCGCCAAGCCGCCGACCGGCTGCCGCACCGGAGTTGCCCCTACGCCCTGGTGGAAGCGTCCGCCTGATCAGGGAGTGTCGCTGCCGGCAGGACGCGGTAGAACTCCAGCCACGCTCCGGAACGCCATCGTTCCATACACATACATCCCCAACGCGGAACCATTCGCCCACATCTGCACGAGCACGTCGGAGAAGGGGGCCATGAACGCACCGGCCTTCCAGGTAACCGCCCCCGGTCCCGCGTCGGCATCCCCGTGGAGGACAAGGGGACCCAGCGTACCATCGGAGCGCACGCCATACGCCTGCAAACCGAGATAAGAATCCTGCGAGAACACGCGAATGATCTCCGCCCGCCCGTCGCCATCGAAGTCGCCCACTTTCCACGTAGCTGCGTCATAGCTGCCGTTGTAGTCGCTCGACGTCAACAGTGCCAGTCCACCGCCCGGCCCGCACCCGAACATGGTCATCCCCAAGGCACCAACGCCGTATTTCTGGCTTTTCCACAACTGAATGATCTCGTCATACCCGTCACCGTTAAAGTCACCCACCGTCCACGCGAGCGCACCCGGCCCCGCGCCCATATCGCCGGACGACCAGATCTGTTGGAGCCCCTTTCCGCCATCGCTTTCATAGAGAGTCATCCCCAGCGTGGAGCCGTTCTTCCACAGCTGCACGAGCTGGTCTCGGGCAGTGTCGGTGAAGCGTCCCACCTTCCACGCGACGGCCCCGGGCCCCGCACCCATGTCGCTGCTGGACCAAAGTTGGGTCAGTCCGTTGCCGCCGTCGCTTCCGTACACGATCAACCCTAGCGCGGAGCCGTTCCCCCACGCCTGAACGAGCTCGTCGTTCCCGTCACCGTCGAAGTCCCCAACCTTCCAGGCGACCGCGCCCGGCCCCTGACCCATGTCCGGACTGGTCCAGCGCTTCGTGAGCCCTACCCCGTCGTCGCTGCCATAGACGATCATCCCCAAAGAGGAGCCGTTCCTCCACGCCTGCACGATCTCGTCCTTCGTTCTCGTGTGGAACCGACCGACTTTCCACGCCACTGCGCCAGGTCCCTCGCCCATGTCGTCGCTGGCCCACAGTTGGGTGATGGGCGGAGCCCCCCTCACCTGGCCGGCGGGAATCATTTGGCCGTACAGGATCATTCCCAGCGTGGAGTCATTGTCCCAGGCTTGGACGATCTGCTGCGAACCATTACCCAGGAAATCGCCTTTCAGCCACTTCACTGCATTTGGGCCCTGCTGGAGGTCTGAAACGGACTCGATGATCGTGATTGTGCTCGGAACCGGTGGCGGATTGGGCGAGCCTGCCTCGATCGTTCCCATCAAGTGCCCCTAGGAGGGCGGCGCAAGGGAAACCAAGCGCCACGCAGTGGTCGTGAGTGGGGGCCAGCGCGGCCCCAAGCGACACCGGGCGCGACCCGGCAGTTATGATCGCGAGCCCGGAGCCGTTTGGTTCTTGTAGTCCCTCCCGGAAATGACGGGCCCCCGAAGACATCGTAAGCCAACTGCGCCCACTGGATTGGGGTTTGTGCACTTCGCCTCGTCAATAAACGGTCGAAGTCGGCCTCCCGGCATTCCAAGCGCCCGCTCCAGCGCGGAAAGACGCTCCATGTGCAAAAGCGCCGCAGCCTTCTTCCGCAGATGCTGGATGATTGTCGACTCGGGCACGCGCAGCGCCTTGTTTCAGGGTGATCGATGCCGTCCGGTTTGAGCGGGCTCCCCCCGGGAAAGATGACCCTTGCGCGGCTTTCCGGTCGCGGGTACTCTGACGAAGTATATGTCAGATAATGATCGACTACAATCGTTGGCCGTCCGGTTCTTCCTCCTTTTACTCTCGCCCTGAGCCAGGCAGGGTCTCCTTCCTTCACGCCGTCCCGCCGAATTGAGGCCGGCATCACCGACAGCGCGCAAACACAGGTATGACTCGTTTCGTTCAAACAATCGCTCCGCTGCTCGTCCTGCTCACCAGCGCGTGCGCGGAGGTGCCAACTTCGAATCCGGACCCGCTCACAAAGCCCTCCCTCCTGCTTCTCAGCGAAACCCGCTGTACGGCGACCAGGGTGACGCTGGTGCTCTCGTGTAGCTCTCATGACCTGTCGACCCCCCTGAGCAGCGTACGCGCACAGCGGGTCACCGTGGGAGGCCAGCACCGGTTCGTGCGCCTCACGAACGGCACGCCATCGTTCTCAGGGGATACGATGAGCTTCGCCGTAAGCGTCCAGAACCTTCTCCAGCAGCCGCTGGGCACGGTCGACAGCACAACCTCGCACGCGGACGGTGTGCAGGTGTTCTTCGCGTCCCTCTCGGGAACAGGTGGCATCCAGGAGGTGAACGTCGCCAATGCCGACGGACTGGGGAACTTCACAGGCGTGGGTCAGGCGTTTTTCCGTTATGCGGGGCAGGCGCTTGGCGCTGACGGCATCCTGTTTCCCGGAGAAACGAGCGCTAGCAAGAAATGGCAGATTGACCTTGGGGACAACTCGAGCATCAGCTTCACGGTGTACGTCACTGCCGAGGTGCCGAACGAGGACGGGAGTTACCTGCGCTTCACCCAGGTAACCCTCGGGAATGGCCACGCATGCGGACTCACCACCTCGGGCGCATACTGCTGGGGGTCGGGCCTCAACGGCGAGCTCGGGAACAGCCACCTCAGCAGCACCATTCCAATACCGGTCGACCAAAGCGTGAGCGGCTCGTTCACCCAGCTGTCGGCCGGAACCGGCTACACGTGCGGGATCGCTAGCTCGGGAGCGTACTGCTGGGGAAGTGGGAGTGCCGGCAAGCTCGGCACAGGCAACGAGATCAGCGTCAATGTTCCGAAGCCGGTCATCCAGACGCTCAGCGGTACCTTCACGCAGATCTCGGCGTCAGGGCACCTCACGTGTGGCATCTCCAGCACTGGCGCCTATTGCTGGGGTAACGGCGGCCGGGGCGCATTGGGCGGCGGTTCGGGGGTACTCACGAGCAACGTCCCCGTTGCCGTGGACCAAAGCGTGAGCGGTCGCTTTACGCAGGTTTCCGCAGGCGCCGACCATGCATGCGGGATTACGGCTTCCGGCGCGTACTGCTGGGGCGAGGGCGACGTTGGGCGCTTGGGGAATGGCGGCGCCGCGGACAGCAGCATACCCGTAGCCGTGGTGCAGAGCACGAGTGGCACCTTCACCGAGGTTTCCGCGGGAGGCGCCCACACGTGCGGCGTATCGAGCACGGGAGCCTACTGCTGGGGCCAAGGGACGAATGGCAGGCTGGGCAACAACTCCACGACAAACCGTACCGTACCGGTGGCCGTGGTCCAGACTTCCACCGGAACCTTCCTTCACGTCACGGCCGGCAACGCCCACACGTGCGGAATCAGTGCGTCGGGGACGTACTGCTGGGGCCTGAACGGGAACGGACAGCTGGGTACCGGCGCCCTGGCGGCGAGCACGATTCCCGCAGCGGTCGACCAGAGTATGAGCGGCGCGTTCACGCAAATCGAAGGTGGGTTTACCCACACCTGCGGCATCACCACCACGGGCGCTTACTGCTGGGGAAACGGAGCGAACGGCCGCCTTGGAACGGGTCGACTCCAGCAGGAGCTTGCGCCGGTGCCGGTGGCGGGCTCACGCGGGCTTTGACTCCCGAAGGAGTTCCCTGTCGAGTCAGGCAGCATGCGTAACAAGATCGCCCCGGCGTGTCGAAGACTTGCCGGGGCGATCCCCACGCAGGCGGTGAGCTTGAGGGAGATCGATCGTTACGGGCTCGCTTCCAGATCACGAATGCGTCGAGCCTGGTCTTGTCGTCCCGCGAGCTCGAGTTGGTGCGCAATCTCAGGCACGCGTTCATCGGCGATTCCGCGCGCGAAAGCGAGGAGGTAGGCGTCGGCCGCAGCGGCTGCGCAGCAGGGTAGCCGCGCAAGCTCTCGTGCACCGTCGAAAGCATCGTCCGCAGTAGCGTCCGGGTGCTCCACCGCCAAGTCCGTCGCCTGCCGGCGGAGACCGTAGAACGACCGGCCGGGTTGATGCTCGACATGACCGGCGCGTGCGTGGACAATCACCGAGCGCAAGGCTGCCGAGAGCGAGCGCGAGTCGCTGCTGCTGGGCGCCCAGGACGCCCGGCGGCACGCCGAGACCGCGAACCAGTTCAAGACCCAGTTCGTTGCGCACCTGAGCCACGAGGTCCGCACCCCGAACAACGCGGTGCTGGGCTTTGCCGGGCTGCTGGAGCTCGGCGTCCACGGCGCGCTGAACGAGCCGCAGGCCGAGCAGGTGCGCCGCATCCTGAGCAGCGGCAGGCACCTGCAGGCGCTGGTGAACGACGTGCTCGACCTGGCCCGGATCGAGGCCGGCGCCACGCGGGTGGCCCGCCAGGCCATCGACGTGGGCTCGCTGTGCATGCGCGTGGTGGAAATGGCCGAGCCGCTCGCCGCCGAGCGGCAGCTCACGCTTACGGCCAACGCCAGCCTGGCCGACGGCCTGGAGGTGTGGGGCGACGAGGATCGCGTGCGCCAGATCCTGGTGAACCTGGTGACCAATGCGTGCAAGTTCACCCCGCCGCGGGGCACGGTGGCCCTGCGCTGCTCGGTGAGCTCGCGGGCGCCCGAAGGCGTGGCGTCACCCTGGACGGGCGCGTGGGTGGGGATCGAGATCGCCGACACGGGCGTGGGCATCGGCGCCGCGATGCAGGAGCGGGTGTTCGCGCCCTTCGTGCAGGCGATGGGAAACGGCCGCGAGGCGGGCGGAGCGGGGCTGGGCCTTGCCATCAGCCGCACGCTCGCCCGGCTGATGCAGGGTGAGGTGACGCTTCGCAGCACGCCGGGCGAGGGGTCGGTCTTCGCCCTCTGGCTGCAGGCCGGCGCCCCCCTGCGCGAGGCTGGCTAAGCGCGTGGCCAACCTGAACGTGCTGGGCGACAGCCCTGACGAGGCGTTCGACGTCTACCTCCGCCTGCTCTTGCCCCCGGCCGCCGGGAGATTGGGTGCTGCGGGTGCTGCGCCCGCTCGTCCTGATCGCGATCCGTGTCGGCGGACGTCTTCGTGCTGGTTGCCAACGCTTGGCGCTGCCCACTCACCGACATGGCGGCGCGGTATACCGATGACCGGCGGGACAACTTCGACCTCTACCTCCCGCTCTGGCTCGCCCGCCACAACAAGCTCGTGTTCGGCGGGCTCTTCGCCGTCGGCCTGGTCTTCACTCTCGCGCGCTGGGTGAGCGGACCAGGGTAGCCGCTCGAGGGTAGCCGCTGGGACGGCGGAAACTACGTCCCGCCGGGACAAAGCCTGCTGTCCACGGGCGAGCCGGCCTACGGCCGAGGGCGGGGGCGGCGGGGCTCGATCCGGGCGGCGTCGGCGCCGGTGGCACCGGGGCGCACCTCGGTGTGGCGAACCCGGCCGCCCAGCAGCCCGGTGTAGGCCATCATCCCGCTGACCACCGCAGCGGCGACCAGCATCCCCACGCCGAGCCCGGCGGACACCGGGCGGCGCCGCGTGTAGACCAGCGCGGCAGCCGCCGCGAGCCCCACCACTGCAGACGCCAGAAAGGACTTTTCGCCCATCTCCTCGTGCTCGTGGATCGCCGAGCGGGTGATGCCTGGGAACCCGCGCACGGCGTCCTCCGCCGGCTCGCCGCTCTGGTCGGCGACGAAGCCGGCGACGCCAACCAGCACCAGCGCCACGAACGCGGTGCGCCGCAGCACGTCCGGCGCCCAGAGGAACGAGGCGACGAGCAGCGCCAGCGCGAAGATCGCTCCCAGGATGGGGACGTGGTTGACGAGCAGGTGCAGGTGGACGCCGTCCATGCGGGCTCCTGTGCCGGTCTATGGTGGTGTGCGCAATACTCGAAGGGCCGGGTAGAAAATGCCGTGCCGCAATCCGCGGCACCACGGGCCCCTGTCCCCACTGCGAGTCGTGCGGAGGCCTCGGCGCATCCAGCGGGTGATCGTGGGACCCGGCCCGGTGCGCACGTCCTACGTCGGGATCTCACAAACAGCCCAGGGCTGCCGCAGCAGGACCCTTCCGTCCACCGCCACACCGCCATCGGGGAACGTGAGCCAGGGGTTCACGTCCGTCTCGGCGATCTCGCCGTGGTCGCCGACGGGCTGGCTGACGCGCTGGATCACCTCTCGAGCGCACGGCGCGCGGGGAGGGGTTCACCGGGTAGACCGCGCCGGCATGGCCGTGGCGGCGACGACGCGTTCCGACTCGTCCGGAATTCGTGGAGGAGGGATCGCCAGGAGTGTGAGCAACGTGCTGCTGCTCAGACTCCTAGCGACGACCGGCGAGTTGTCCGCGATCTGCCCCGCAGCGAGGATCGAGGGCTGTGCATTGAGGCGAAAGTGGTCAAGCGCCCGATGAGCTGCCGCAACCGCCCGGACCGCCCGCTCGATTTCTGGGGCAAACTCCGCCCTGAAAAGGTCCTGCGTCGTTCGGTCATCAGAGATTATTGCCTTACGGACATCGTCCGTTGAAAACCCGATCGGAACGTCAGTCACGGCTTCCTCCGTGGAGCGATATGAGGCAAGGAAATCGCTTCAAGGGCGTGGAGTTCGACGAAGCGGGTCGAGAAGACCGGTTACCTGCGGCTGCCTCGCTAGCGGTCTGGCAGGTGGATCAGGAGATCAGCCGCGCGATGCCGAACGCGGCGGCGGCGGCGAGGCCGCCGGTCGCAAGCGTCTGCAATCCACCGCGCAGCGGCGGCGTACCGGTGAAGCGCGCCTTCACCAACCCGAACACCAGCAGCGCGGACCATAGGACCTGCTGGTGCAGCGCTGGATGGCGCGGGAATCCGGCGAACCCGATCTGTCCCTCGTTGGCATGACGAACGTCTCTACACGGCGAGGTCGATCGGGGAGTTCTGGTTCCATCCTGAACCCCCCTCGGATCCGGCCGTGAGCGAAAGCGGCGTACGGTTCCGCATCCTGCGGGTGGGGGACAACGACGCGGGGTGATCCAGGAGGCGTTGCGCGACGACGGGCCACGGGTCTTTGCCCACACCCGGGTGCTGCCGACGCCGGTCCGCCGTTCCGTTCTTGGCCGCGCGCGAGGTGGACCCGGTGTTCGACCGTATTCGGCGCATGAAGAGGAGCGCCACCCGCACCTTCCGCTCTCGATCGCACGGCCACGGTCACCGCCAGGGTCGGCGTGACGGTGCCCGAAGCCGGCCCCACCTCGTATCCTCGCCGCGCCATCGCCAGCCGCTACTTCCCTCGCGTCTCGAGCCAGAAGAGGCGCCCGGCGTGATGGAGCCATCCCCGTCGCCGGTCGTCGCCGGGAGTGTGAGCAGCAGCACGTTGCTCACACCCCTGGCGATCCCTCCTCCACGAGTTCCGGAGTCGGAACGCGTCGTCGTCCGCCCGGGGACGATTCACTTTGTTATCCCAGCGTAAGGTGCGGCGTCGCAGGTTTGTCGGATGTCACTCCCGGGACTGTCGCGGGCGGCGAGGCAGGTCGAGAACTCGACGTCCCGGCCGTCTCCCCCCGCCCGCTCCGGCGCCCGGGGGAGTCGCGCGTGCCGGTGCTTGCGCGGCAAGCACGGATCGCACGCGTTTGGACGTCGTTCGTCGTTGCGACATGGAACGGATCGCGCATCCGTGGACCGCTTCGCGCCAGGCTCGTTCAATTTCCAGAGACGGTGAACCCTGGGTTCCAACACGGTGAAGACCCCGTCGCGGCCCCCGCTGCGCACGGTGGTGGGGGCCCTGCTGGCGGCGGCCGGCGTCATGATGCTGCGGCTGGTGCGCCACGACGCGCGGAGCATCCACGCCTTCGCCTGGACGGTGAACCCCGCGCGCCTGGTGGCCGGCACGACGGTGGAGGTGGCGCTGCTGGTGTGGGGGGTGGTTCTGTGGTCGCGGGTGCTGGGGCGGTTCGACGGGCCCCGCCCGCGCTTTCGCGCCCTGCTGCGGGTGTGGTTCGGCACCACGCTGGCCAAGTACGTTCCTGGCAGCGTGTGGCCGCTGGTGACGGCGGCGGGGATGGCGGCCCGCATCGGCGCGTCACCGGTGGCATTGCCGGCGTCGTTCGTGTTGCACGCGGCGTTCACCGTGCTGGGAGCAGCCGCGGTGGCCGCGGCGGCGCAAGCCTGGGGCCTTCCGGCGGGCGGCGGGCTCCCGCCGGTTGCCACCACCGCTGCGCTGCCGCTGGCGGTGCTGCTGGTGCACCCCGCGGTGCTGAACCGGCTGGTGGGCCTCGCCGCTCGCCTGGCCCGGCGCGAGGCGCCGGCGTGGCGCGGCCGCTGGGTGGACGGCGTGGGGCTGCTGGCCCTGTACGCGGCCACCTGGGTGGGCTACGGGGCTGCGTTCTCGCTCTTCGTCTCGTCCATCGCGCCGGTCTCGCGCGGAGACTGGCCGCTGCTCGCGGGGGTCAACGCGCTGGCGTTCGTGGCGGGGTTCGTGGCCGTGTTCGCGCCGGGCGGCATCGGCGTGCGCGAGGCCGCGTTGGCCTCACTCCTCCTCCCGATCTTTCCCGGCGGCGTGCGGGTGCTGATCGCGGCCGCTTCGCGGCTGTGGCTGGTGGCGGCGGAGATGATCGGCGGCGTGCTGGTGCTCGCCCTGTCGGGCGGCGCGGCGGCGGCGCTCCCCGCGCCCGTCGGCTCTATCCGCCGCGCGCGTCCGCGGACTGCGTCGCCGCCCGCGCGGCCAGCCTCCGCTCCTGCGGCGCCGGGCGTCACGCGGGGAAACCAGGTGGAGGTGCTCACCGACACCGCCGCCGCGCTGGGCCGCATCGCCGCGGCCTGCCGGCGGGCGAGGCACTCGGTGTGGATCGCGCAACTGGCCTTCGACGCCGACTGCCTGAGCGCGGTGAAATCCGACGGGCGCGGCGAGCGGCTGGTGGATGCGCTGCTGGAAGCCGCGCGCGAGCGTGACGGCGTGCCGGGGGCCCAGGTGCGCATCCTGTTGAACGGCAGCATCCTGATGAACACGGCCCCCGCGCTGCGGCGCCACCTCGCGGAGGCCGGCGCCGATCCCGGGCGCGTGATGGTGCGCGGGGTGGACGCCTTTCCCCGGATCATGCACGCCAAGCTGGTGGTGGTGGACGGCAGCGAGGCGTTCCTGGTGGGCTCGCCTTTCGTGAACGGCTACTGGGACGACGCCGCCCACCGCGCATCGGCGCGGGGACGCACCGAGGAGGACCTGGCCGGGCGGCCGATCCACGACGTGTCGGCGCGCGTGGCCGGCCCCGCGGTCGCCGACCTGGCCGCCTGGTTCGCGGAGGTGTGGAACGGAGCGGCGGGGGATGACGCCTCGCGTCTCGACCCGCCGGCGGCGGAGCCCGCCGCGGCGGTGCATGGCGGGTGCGCGGTGCGGGTGGCGCGCAGCATCCCGCCGGGCGTTCTCCCCTCGCGCGGCGAGGGGGAGCGCGAGATCCTGGACGCGTACCTGGAGGCGATCGCCGGCGCGCGCGATCTCATCTACCTCGAAAACCAGTACTTCAGCGCCCGGCCGATCCGCGAGGCACTGTCCGCGGCGCTGGAGGCCCGGCCCGAGCTGGAGGTGGTGCTGGTGGTGAACCAGAACCCCGACATCACCGCGTACCGGGGGTGGCAGAACCGCAGGATGGCGGAGGGCGGGCTGCTGGGTCACGCGCGCGTGGGAGTGTTCTCGCTCTGGGCGGCGGCGCCCTCGGCCGGCCCGGGAAGGATGGAGCTGACGCAGCTCTTCATCCACAGCAAGACGGCCGTGATCGACGATGGCTGGGCCACGCTGGGGACCGCCAACCTCGACGGCGTGTCGCTGCACTCCTACGGTGACGACTTCTCGGCCTGGCCGGGGCGGCGGCTCTTCCGGGGCGTCCGCAACTTCGACCTCAACCTGGTGCTGCTGGACGGCGCGGAGGGGGAGGCGTGCTCCGGCGCCGCCGGGGCGCTGCGCCGCCGGCTCTGGTCGCGGCACCTCGGCCTCGCGCCCGACGAGCTGGTAAGGCGGCCGGCGGGTGGATGGCTCCCGGTGTGGCGCGCCGCCGCGGCGGCCAACGCGGCCCGGCTGGCGGCGGGACGGGTTCCCGCGGGGCACGCGCTCCCATACACCACGGAGCCCCGCCCGCGCGACCAGCTCGCCGCGCTCGGGATCGACGTCGCCGCGGCGGGGTTCGACCTGCGCTTCGACCCCGGGTGGGTGGAGGTGCTGTGGAGCCCCGGCTGGCTGGCCAAGGTCGTCCCCGAGCCGGTGCGGAAACGGCTCGCGTGGAGGCGCGGATGACTGCGCGGGCGCCGGGGCGGGAAGGGAAGCCCGTGGCGGGGCCGGTGCGCCTGCGCGCGCTCGCGGCGCGTGTGCGCGAGCAGTTCGAGGCGTTCGTGAACGACCCCGCGTTCTCGTGCCTGGGCGCGCGCGCGGCGCTCCACCACGATGCCTACCGGTTCGGGGCCTACGGCGCGATGGGGGGCGGCGAGGCCACCGCGGCGCTGGCGCGCGACCTGGCGGCGTTCGCGCGTGAGGAGGGCGCGAGCGAGTTCGCCACCTTCGTGGCCGCGTTCGTGGACGTGGCGCCCGAGAGCGAGCGCGACTTCGAGACGCGGCTCTGGGCGCAGCTCCAGGCGCTGCACGGCGCCGACCCCGAGCCGGCGTGGGACGCCGCGGTGAGCGCCGACCCGGCCGACCCGAGCTTTTCCTTCAGCTTCGCGGGCCGGGCGTTCTTCATCGTGGGCCTGCACCCCGAAAGCTCACGGCTGGCGCGGTGCTTCGGCTGGCCTGTGCTGGTGTTCAACCCCCACGCGCAGTTCCAGCGGCTGCGCGCCGACGGCCGCTACGGCCGGCTGCGCGAGACGATCCGTGCCCGCGAGGTGGCGCTGCAGGGGAGCCTGAACCCCAACCTGGCCGAGTTCGGCCAGGAGTCGGAGGCGCGCCAGTATTCGGGCCGCGCCACGGGGGCCGAGTGGGCCTGCCCCTTCCACCGCCGGTCCGGCGACGCGGCGGCCGCCGGCCATCCACCGGCGGAGGATGCGTCCATCCGCCGCGCATCCTTCCCCCGCACCCCGTGCGATCGATGACCCGGCGCATCCACCTTGCCCCGCAGACGGGGACGGCCTTCGAGGTGCGCGCCGGCCAGCGCCTGCGCGTGACCGATCCGCGCGGCGAGCAGGTGTCGGACCTGGTCAGCTTCGCGCGTGGCGACGTGCGGGAATGGCTGTCGTCGGGGCGCACCATCGACTACGCCAACACCATCTACCTCACCACCGGCCACGTGCTGTACTCCAACCGCAGCCGGCCGATGTGGACCTTCGAGGCCGACACGGTTGGGCGGCACGACTTCCTGCTCACCCCCTGCTCGCCCGACACCTTCCGCATCATCTACGGCAACACCGCGCCGCACCCGAGCTGCTTCGGCAACCTGGTCACGCACCTGGCGCCGTTCGGGGTGGAGCCCGACATGATCCCCACCACGCTCAACCTGTTCATGAACGTGGAGGTGGCGCCCAGCGGCGAGCTGACCATCGGCCCGCCGCGCTCGAAGGCGGGCGACCACGTGGTGCTGCGCGCGGAGATGGACATGGTGGTGGGCGTCACCGCGTGCTCGGCCGAGCTGTCCAACAACGGCTCGTTCAAGCCGATCGACGTGGAGGTGCTGGACGGAGAGGCGTGACCCGGCGCGGCCCGCCAGCGGCATCGTCGCGGTGCCTGGGATGCACGGTCAAGGTTGTGATCCGGTTCTCATAATCACATCAGACACTCAGCACCCGCCACACGGCGAAAGCTCACGGAAGCGCGCGCAGGTGCCGGCGTACTTCCTCGATCACGCGGCGCGGGGCGACGGGCTTGAACAGGAATGCGTCACATCCCGCCGCCTCGGCCTTCTCGCGCACACCCGTGAGCGCGTGGGCGGTGATCATCACGACGGGGATCCCCGCCGTGGCCGGGTCCTCCTTCAGGCGCCGCGTGGCGGCCAGGCCGTCGACCAGCGGCATCACCAGGTCCATCAGCATCAGGTCGGGCCGTTGCTCGCTGGCCATCCGCACCGCCTCTTCGCCGTTCGCGGCCAGGAGAACATGGTAGCCGTGGTGCTCGAGGATGACGGCGTAGATGGTCCGGTCGTCGAGATTGTCGTCGGCGAGCAGGATCGTGTGTCCCATCGGTCGGATGGCGCGGGGCGGTGGCCGGGAGAGAGGGATGCGGCGGGATCACACCGGCGGGGACGGCCTGGTGCTCCGGCCCCCGGGAGGTGTGGGCAGGCGGGCTCCACGCGCGAACGCATCGATTTCGGGTGCGTTGTAACCTGTTGAGCTGAAACAGGTTCCGCGAGTGCGTCCGAGGCGGCACGGCGCGGGATGGAGGGCGGCTGGTGGCGCTGGGCCGCGGGCATCGTGTGGACGGGGTGACGGCGAGCTCGACCGGGCCGCCGGGCGATCAGCCGTCCATGGCCGCCCGCGCGGGAGGGGCGTCCAGCGAGCCGCCGTGGCGCCGGCGCAGCTCGGCCATGGGCGTGGCGGCCCGGGCGAGGACATTGCCGCGGTAGCCCACGCCGCCTTTCAGCAGCCGGCTGCCCACCGCGACCCAGCTGCACACGCCCCGCTCCAGCAGCCAGCAGGGCGCCAGCAGCGTCGCGCTCGCCGGGAACACGCGGTGCGCTCCATGCCTGCGACGCCCAGTCTCGGCCAGCGCGGCCACTCCCGCCGCCGCGGCCGCGAGCGCGCCCCAGCGGCGGCTCGCCACGAGCGCCGCGACGGCCGGGACCACGGCGAGCTGCGCCGCCAGCCGGCCGGGGCGCGCCAGCTCGTCGTACGCCTGGCGCACGCGCTGGCCCAGGAAGTGGCGCGCGGTCGAGGGGCGCCGGGTGACGAAGATGTCGTCGCGCAGCGCCTCGCGCCCGCCGGCGGCCACCACCGTCCGCACCATCTCCAGGTTCTCGAACAGGACCGAGCCGTCGTATCCGCCCGTGGCGAGCAGGGCGGAGCGGCGCAACGCCAGCGTCCCCGGCCAGTCGCCGCCGAGCACGCGGTTGAGCAGGATGCGGCCCGTGTCCCAGCGGGCGTGCCAGGGGAGGGGGGCGAAGACGTTCTGCGGCCGCACCACGTGCGCGGTGCCGAGGGCGGCGGCCACGGCGCGCAACGGCGCCTCGTCGTAGCGCACGTCGTCGTCGGCCACCACCACCCGCTCGTGGCGCGCGTGGCGGATGCCGGTGAGCACCCCGCCCACCTTGCCGTTGGGGGCCGCAAGGTCCTCGTCCACCGGCAGGTGCCGGGCGAAGCCGCCCCACGCGGCGGCGTGCGCGGCGAACACCGGCGGGGCCGAACCGTCCACCACCAGCAGCTCGGCTAAGCCGGCGATGCGGCGCAGGTATGCGGTCAGCTCGTCATCCAGCAACGGCCGGTCGGAGCGCAGGGGGAGGACGTAGCTGATCTCCACTTCCGTCACTTCCCGGCTTGGGACCGTTGCTCGCTGTTCGTTTCGTGGAGTGCGGCCGCCACGCCGCGGGCCAGGGTGGGTCCGTCGCCGGTGGCGTACCAGTGGACGAAGTACATCCGCGGCGACTCGTCGAGCATGTGGTTGTGCAGCGCGGCCAGGCGCAGGCCGTGGGCGTCCAGCGCGCGCAGCACGCCCGCAACTTCCGCCGGGGTGACGTACATCTCGCCCGTGCTGGCCACCCGCCCGCCGCCCAGGTCCTGGAACGCCGCTTCCGTCGCCGTCTCCATCACCCCCGCCGACCGTACCGACATCCCGTGCACCGCGTGCGACTCCTTCCGCGGAAAGACGTACTCGGCCACCTTCCCCTCCGCCGCCTCGTGCGGGCCCAGCACCGCGTCCACCGCGGTCCAGTCGGCGGCGGGCGGCTCGGGTGCCTCGCCGGGGTGCGCCGGCGCGGCGGTGCGAGCGAGGATGGCGCGGAAGCGGGTGGCCACCGAGTCGGCTCGCCCCTCGGCCGTCATGTGCATGAATACGATGCGCGGCTCCTCGCCCAGCAGGTGGTTGTGCACCGCCGCCACCTCCACCCCCTGGCGCTGTGCCTCGGCCAGCACCGCGTCCGACTCGTCCTGCCGCATCACCACCTCGCCCATCCCCATCACCCCGCCGCCCGGGGCGGGCGCGAAGCTGAAGTGGCTCACGAAGCCGAACTCCGGCTCCAGCGCGTCGGGGCCGATGCGCACGGCCAGGTCGGTGCGCGGGAACTCCACGCGGAAGTATCCGTCCTCGTAGGTGCCCCTCAGCCCGAACACGTGGCGCACGGTGTCCCAGCGCACGTCGGTCGAATCGGCGTGGGGCGCGGCCGCCACCACCCGCCGGGCGGCCGGGATCGAGTCCTCCGCTCGCCGGCCACAGGCCAGCGCCGGCACGAACAGGGACGCAGCCGCGAGAAGGCGGACGCTACGCGGGCGGAACGGAAGGGCCATGGGTCCACGCAGGGGAAAGGCAACGAAGGCGGTGGCTGGCGGGACGGGCGTGGCGGGACGCCCGACCAGCCCCGTGCACGCGTGGTGGACGCGTGCACGGGGGCGGGGCAAGGCATGTGCCCGGTCCCGAGCCGCGTCGGCCCGCACGGACGCCTTCGGCCGGGAACCGCGCAGCCTCCGCCGCGCGGTGGCGTCAGACGCCTACGAACGCCGCCTCCCACGCGGCGTGGTCGTCGGTCTGCTTGTGCATCTGCCCGGTGTCCACGACCACGTTCGCGCCCGCGCGGCGGATGGTGTAGCGGTCCATCGGCCGGGTGGCCCGGCCCGAGACGTAGGTGCCGTCGGGGGTATAGCGGGAGTGGTGCTTGGGGCACTGGAAGCGCTGCTCGCGGGGCTGCCACCGCAGCACCGCGCGCTTGTGGGGGCACGAGAGCGAGAAGGCGTACACGCGGCCGTGGTAGCGGGCCAGGATCACCTCGCGGTCGGCGTCGATGGTAGCGCCGTCAGCGGCTGGGATGGGATAGGTGGCTTCGTCTTCGCGCATGGAAAGCGCTTGGACCGCCTGCAGCGTCATTCCTTGCGCGCGAACGCTGTACAGATGAAGGCGATACAGGTCATGGGTCCCATCCTTGTGCGGTTGCGGACTCGGGTCCGATCTGTCCCTCGATGCCGTCCGCCGTGGCATTCGGTGGCCGCCGCGCGATGTCGCGCCGGGTCGTGCTCGGGGTGCTGGCCCTGGGGCTGGTACCGGCGGGGGCGATGGCATACACCGCCAATCTAGGCGGGCAGATCCTCCCCCGCGAAGAGATCTACGGCCCCCGGCCCCCTTGCGGCGTAGGATCGCCGCCGATGCGCTGTCGGGACGATCCAGTCACCTCCGGCGCGGTTCTCTTCTCCCGCGGCCAGCCCCGGGGACAGCCGCGGGCGTCACCATGCACGGGCCGGAACTCACGCGGGCGGCGGGGCGCGCCGGGATCCTTGCGACCGCTACCTCCGCAGCGACGCCCACGTGATCGCCATCCCGCCGCCGCCCGCCGGCGCCACGCGGGTGCCGAGAAGGATGCGGTCGAGCGGGTTGCCCGGGTGTGCGTGCGTGTAGCCGACCACCTTCCAGCCGCTGAAGGTGCCCACCGCGGCACCCACCACCACGTCGCTGGCCCAGTGCTGGTTGTTGTACATTCGCGAAAGCCCCACCAGCCCGGCGGCCGTGTACAGCGTGATGCCGGCCACGGTCCTGTGCCGCGGCCAGTGCTCTCCTACCTCGGCGGTGGCCGCCGACGCGGCGGCGAACGCGGCCGTCGTGTGCCCCGATGGCATCGACGCGAACGCGTGGTTGCTGAACCCACGGCCCAACCGGTAGTCGAACGGGTCCTCGGGGTCTTCTTCGGGGCGTGCGCGGCCTGCGGCCACCTTGGCGAGATCGGTGATCATCTCGGCCATGACGACCGACTCGAACGTGTGCAGGCCCAGGTCGGCCAGCTGCGGCTTGTGCAGCACCCGGCCGCCCAGGTACGTCACGAGCGGCAGCACGAGGGCGCCGGGGGAGCCCACCCTCCGGGCGGCCGTGGCTGCGTGCGAGAGGAGCTGGTTCGCCTGCACGGTGCTGTCCTGCAGCTGTTTGGCGAGGGTTCGGTCGACCGGGAGCATCGCCACCGCGCCGGCGGCGAACGCCCCGGCGATGTACGCATCGCGGCGGGTGAACAGCCGGGCCGACCGCTGCGCCGTGGTGTCGGGCTTCGCCAGCTCCTGCGCCGCGAGAGGTGCCGCCGCGATCCAGGCACACGCCAATGCCGCCATCCACCCGTTCTTCATCATGCGCTCCGGTCCATGAGTGGGCGCCGCCGCGCCATTCCAGGGCGTTCCGGATGCAACGCCCGCGGCTGCGCCCCGCCGCCGGGTCCGGCAGCGAGCTCCGGAGGTGATTCGCTGGCGCAGGACGCGCCGTCACGACACACTTGGGATGATCGCGACCCTGCGGTGCGCGTCCCCCGCACCTCTCACCCGTGATGCCGCCCATGCGCGCCACACACGTCGAACGCCACTACACGCAGCGGATCGGCTGGCTGCGAGCTGCCGTGCTGGGCGCCAATGACGGCATCGTCTCCACCGCCGCCCTGGTGGTCGGCGTAGCGGCGGCTGACAGCGGACGCGCCTCGGTCCTGGTCGCGGGCCTTGCCGGCATGGTGGCCGGCGCGATGTCGATGGCGGCCGGCGAGTACGTGTCCGTCAGCTCGCAGGCCGACAGCGAGAAGGCCGACCTCGCGCGCGAGCGGCGCGAGCTGGCCGAACAGCCCGAGATGGAGCTCCGCGAGCTGCAGGCGATCTACGTCGCGCGCGGCCTCGACCCCGACCTGGCGCTGCGGGTGGCCCAGCAGCTGAGCGCGCGTGACGTGCTGGCGGCCCACGCGCGCGACGAGCTGGGGCTGACCGACGCCCAGGCCGCCCGGCCCGTCCAGGCCGCGCTGGCGTCCGCGGCCACCTTCTCGGCGGGTGCGGCGCTCCCGCTGGCCATCGCGGCGCTCGTCCCCGCGCATCTCATCATTCCCTTCGTGTCGACCGGCTCGCTGCTCTGTCTCGCAGGACTGGGCGTGGTGGCCGCCAGCGCGGGAGGAGCCGGCCGCCTGCGCGGGGCGCTGCGCGTTACCTTCTGGAGCGCCCTCGCCCTGGCGGTGACGGCGCTGGTCGGGCGCCTGTTCGGCACGTCGGTCTGACGGCCTTGCTTCCACGACGGTCGTCCAGGCCTACGCTGCGCGTGCGTCGTCGCGCATGGCCTCCGCGTGCCTGGCCGGCGGGGCGTACAGATCGGCGCGGGAGCGCGGCAGCGCCACCTCGCCGGCCTCGCCCGGGCGCGCGAGGAGCGTCTGGCAGAGGTTGATCCTGGCCGTGTCGAACCAGCGCGCCGAGGCGGCGAAGTACAGCTTCCACAGGCGGTAGGTGGGCCAGCCCACCAGCGCCACCGCCTCCTCCTCGTTGCTTTCCAGCCGCGCGATCCAGTGGCGCAGCGTCTCGGCGTAGTGCTCGCGCAGGTTCTCCACGTCGCGCACCTCCCATCCCCCCGCCTCGGCCACGGCGTTCACCTCCGACACGGGCACCAGCTCGGTGTCGGGAAACACGGCACGGGTCAGGTTGGTCTTCCCCAGCAGCAGCGCGCGAAAGGGCGCTGCCAGGGGCTTCAGCAGGTCGGGCCGCGCGCCGGCACGCGAGACCCCGTGGTTCAGGAACAGGCCGCCCGGGCGCAGCGCCGCGTGCACGGCGGCGAAGTAGCCGGGGAGCTGCCTGCGGCCCACGTGCTCGAACATCCCGATGCTCGACACCTTGTCGAACGAGGCGGGCTCCAGGTCGCGGTAGTCCATCCTCCGGATCTCCACCTGGCCGGCGAGCCCGGCTTCCTCCACCCGTTGCCGCGCCAGCTCCTCCTGGCGCTGGCTGAGCGTGATCCCCACCCCCGACACGCCGTAGTGCGCCGCGGCCCAGATCAGCATCCCGCCCCACCCGCACCCCACGTCCAGGAGCCGCTCGCCCGGCTTCAGCCGCAGCTTGCGGCAGACGTGGTCGAGCTTGCGCTCCTGCGCCGTGTCCAGGTCGTCCACCCCTTCGGCGAAGTAGCCGCACGAGTACACCATCCGGCGGTCGAGGAAGAGCCCGTAGAAGTCGTTGCCCAGGTCGTAGTGGTGGGTCACCGCGGCGCGGTCGCGCTCCCGCGAGTGGCTGCGGCCGCCGAACCGTGCCGCCGCCGCGCCCGACGCGGCGCCGTCCTCCCGCCCCCGCGGGAGCGCCCGCCACAGCGCCGCCACGCGCAGGACGTCGCCCGGCGAGGCCAGCACGCGGCGCACGCCGTCCACCACCTCCAGGCAGGCGGTCAGGTCGCCCCGCGCGTCCACGGCGCCCGACACGTAGGCGTCGCTGAGCGCCGGCTCCAGCGGCGGGGTGAACATCCGCCGCAGCCCGCCGGGGTCGTTCACGACCATGGTCCACCGCGCGGCGTGGTCGGCCGGGAGCACGGTGCCGTCCCACATCCGCACGTCGAAGGCGCGCGGGCGCGGGAAGACCGCGTCCAGGAACCGGGTGCAGCGCTCCACCGCGTCGCCGCCGGCACTCGCGGCCGCAACTCCATCTGAACCGTACACGGGCCTCCGCTGGGGGCTGTCGCCGCGGCTCTTCCAGCCCGGCCTCTCACCGGACGTCGTGCGATCGGCATCGCATGCCGCCGTGGAAAACCCAACCTACGCGCCCAACCTTACGGCGCGATAACGAGCCGCGAGGGATTTCGGCCGGGCGGATTCGGCGCGGGAAGGGCAACGACGTGCGGGTGGTGCGCGCGGTCGTCGGATGGGCGCGCAAATCGCTTCGAAGCGGGGGAGGTGCCGGGGTAGCGGCGGCCGGCGTGCGTGGGGTTGTTGCCAGGCCGGCCTCGCCCCCGCGAGCTTGCATCCCTGGCTGCGGAGCTCACGCGAGCGGGAGATGGTCGACGATGCGGTTGCTGCTGGCCGAGGACGATGCCAGGCTGGGCGAGATGCTCGCGCGGGGATTGCGCGAAAGGTCCTACGCGGTGGACTGGGCGCGCGACGGCGAGCGGGCGGTGTACCTGGGCGCGCTCAACCGCTATGACGCCGCGATCCTGGACGTGCGGATGCCCAAGAAGGACGGCTTCCAGGTGTGCCGCGAGCTGCGCGCGCGCGGCCGCACCTTTCCCGTGCTGATGCTCACCGCGCGCGACACCGTGGCCGACAAGATCACCGGCCTGGACGCGGGCGGCGACGACTATCTCACCAAGCCGTTCGACTTCGGCGAGCTGCTGGCGCGGCTGCGTGCGCTGATGCGGCGCGCCCCCGAGCTTCTCCCGGCCACCATCACCGTGGCCGACCTGACGGTGGACACCCGCGCCCAGCGAGCCGAGCGCGGCGGCCGGCCGCTTCCGCTCACGCCCAAGGAGTACGCGCTGCTCGAGTACCTGGCCCGCAACGCCGGCACCGTGGTGAGCCGCGCCGACCTCACCGCGCACGTGTGGGACGACAACCACGATCCCTTCTCCAACGCCATCGAGGTCAACATCAACCGCCTGCGCAAGAAGGTGGACGCCGCCGGCCCGCCCCTGATCCACACCCGCCGTGGCGCCGGATACCAGCTCGCCGCGGTCGAGGGCCACGGATCATGATGGAGTCGGTCCGGGCGCGGCTGGCGCTGTGGCATGCGGGCACGCTGGCGGTGCTGCTGGTTGCCTTCGCTGCCGTGGGGTACGGCTATACCGCGCGGTCCACGCTGCGGCACACGGACGAGACCCTGCGCGCGAGCGCGGGGGTCTTCGCCATGGCGCTGCGAGAGGAGCGCAGCGAGGTGTGGACGAACGCCGACGCCGCCCGCGAGACGGTGAAGAACATCCGGTTCGGAACGGTGCAGGTGACCGTGCTCGACTCGGCGCTGCGCCCGCTGGCGGCCAGCCCGCCGCATCCGCTGATCGCCGGAACGGGGGCGCGGGCGATGGATCCCGCCGCGCTGGCCACCGTGCTGCGCCGCGCCCCGCGCCGGGCGCCATCGTTCTTCACCCTGGCGAATGACGATGGCGGCTCCCGCGTGTTCATCACACCCATGGTGGTGAGTGGTGAGCCACTGGTGCTGGCCATGGAGCACCCGTTGCGAGACCGGCAGAAGGCGCTGGAGGAGGCGCGCACCGTGCTGTTCGTCTCCATTCCCATCGTGCTGCTGCTGGCGTGGGCGGGGGGATACCTGCTGGCGCGGCGCTCGCTCGCGCCCGTGGTCGCGATGAGCGAGCGGGCAGCGCGGCTGGGTGCCGCGACGCTCGACGAGGCGCTGCCGGTGGGAAACCCGCGCGACGAGCTGGGGCGCCTGGCGCTGGTGTTCAACGGCCTGCTGGGGCGGTTGAGCCAGGCCATCGAGCAGCAGCGCCAGTTCATGGCCGACGCCAGCCACGAGCTGCGCACCCCGGTATCCATCCTGCGAGGCGAGGCCGACATCGCCCTCCAGGCGGAGGACCGCGCGCCGGCCGAGTACCGCGAGGCGCTGGGCGTGATCGGCGACGAGGCGCGCCGGCTGAGCCGCATCGTGGACGACCTGTTCCTCCTGGCCCGCGCCGACGCCGGCCAGCAGCCGCTGCGCCGTGGTGAGCTGTACCTGGACGAGCTGGCGGGCGAGTGCGTGCGCGCCGTCCGCTCGCTGGCGGTGCAGCGGAGAATCGACCTCTCGTGCCACGCCTCCGGCGAGTTTCCGTACCGTGGAGACGAGCCGCTGCTGCACCGGCTGATGCTGAACCTGCTCGACAACGCGCTGAAGTACTCGCGGCCCGGGGGCGAGGTGCGGCTGGAGCTGGACCACCGCGATGGCGGCTACGTGATGCGCGTGAGCGACGCAGGCCCGCCCATCGAGGGCGATGCGGCCGAGCGCATCTTCGAACGCTTCTACCGCGTGGACCCGGCGCGCGCGCGGGGGGCCGAGAGCGCGACCGGAGGCGCCGGGCTGGGCCTGCCGATCGCGCGCTGGGTGGCCGAGGCGCACGGGGGCTCGCTCCACCTGGCGCGCTCGACGGCGGAGGGAAACGTCTTTGAGGTGTTCCTGCCGGTAGACGTCGAACGGGGTCGACGGGATGCGTGAGCGCCACAGGCCGGTCGTTCTACGGTCTGCGGCGAAAGGCGACGGAGCTGGCTCTGGTATTCGAGCAGGATGCCCGGGTGCTGAATCGGCTCACGGGGCACCTGGACAGCGCCACCCGGGATCGGATGCATCAGGATCCCCGGAACGAGGTGTGCGGGCGCGGGCGGCTAAGGCCCGCCGCCAGATGCGGAGCTACCTTGGAGGGGAAAGGGCCGCGTGGAGAGTATGCCCACCCCCACCGTAACGTGAAAAGGCCCTGCAACGAAGCCGTTGCAGGGCCTTCACTTACATCAGTCGGGACGGCCGGATTTGAACCGGCGACCCCCTGAACCCCATTCAGGTGCGCTACCGGGCTGCGCCACGTCCCGAACCCCGGTTCCTCGCACCAGCAAAGCCAGTTCGAAGAGCCGGAAACATAATGCCCTGCGGCTCACCGGTCAACCCGCGCCCGCTGCTTTCATCCATCCCGCACCGGCCGGCCATTCTCCCGTCGACCGATCGTCGCCCAGTGTCATCCAACCAACGCGCGAGTGAGGCAGGTCGCCTTCGATTACGCATCGGTTGACGCCGGCGTTGACGACGGGGAGCGCCGTGGTTTGGCTACCGCGTCCTCAATCCCGGAATGCGACAGAATGTCGAACGTATCTGCTCGACGTGTAGTTGCCAGCGCCCACTCGCGCCCAATCGGGTTGAAGGCGAACCGTTCACCGCCCTGTTCGGGACGGCAGCATCTTTCACGGGCGCCAGGTGGCGCACAACCGGAGGACGTATGCGAAAGCTGAAGCTGAACCTCGAGTCGCTCGCGATCGAGTCGTTCGCCATTGAGACGACCGACGCGAGGCCCCGCGGGACCGTGGCCGGCCACCTGGTTCCGGCCGAAACCTACGACTGCGGGTACACGGAGGGTGAATGCCACGGCGGCAGCGGCGGGGCTGACCTACGGGCGGACCTGCGGCTTCACCTGCGAGTACGACCAGTGTGGGCCCGACTACACCATCTTCAGCTGCGGCGCCGGCTGCTGACCGCCGCGGCGGCACGGACGCGCGAAGGCCTTGCATCGACCATCGATGCAGGGCCTTCGTCCATCCGTGGGGCGCCAGCGCCCAGCCCGCTGCCGCATTCGGGGCCGATGCCACGCTCCGCCAGTGTTGCGGCAACGCCATCTGCCCGCGACTGGCGGCGGCGATCGGACGGATCGCCGTGCGTTGCCGCGGGCCGCGCTCCACCGGCAGAGCCGCCGATCCGCCCGTCGCGGCGCGGCGGGGCCGGCCTGCCTAGAACGTTCCGGCGACGACCACGGGGAGGAGCCGGTCGGTACTGGTTCCATCCCCCAGCTCGCCGTACTCGTTGGCGCCCCAGCAGTAGGCGCCCGCCGTGGCGGTGACGGCGCACGCGGAGTTCGTCCCGAAGCTGAAGGAGGTGAAGGCCAGGCCCGCCGGCATCAGCACCGGCGCGAGCACGGCCGACCCGCCGGTGCCGCCGTTGCCCAGCGCTCCGTACGGGTTCGCGCCCCAGCAGAACACCTTGCCGGCCGAGGTGAGCCCGCAGGCCTGCGCGTGGCCCACCTCGATCCGCGTGAACACCAGGTTCGCGGGCTGGGGCGCGGCCACCACGGTGTCGGTGGAGACGTGGCCGTCGTTGGGGTTGCCCCAGCAGTAGGCGCGGCCGGCCGCCGTGAGCCCGCAGGTGCGGTAGGTGCCCGCGTCGAGCGAGGTGAACGCCAGGCCGCCCGGCTGGTTCACCGGCGTGGGCACGGTGCGCTGCACCCGGGTGCCGTCGCCCACCTGGCCATAGGTGTTGTCGCCCCAGCACCAGGCCTGGCCCCCGGCGGTGAGCGCGCAGGCGTGCTGGCTGCCCATCACCACCGAGGCGAAGACCACGCAGGCGGGCTGCGTGGCTGCCACCGGCGTCTTGCGCTGCACCTGCGTGCCGTCGCCCAGCTGCCCGAAGGCGTTCCATCCCCAGCAGTACACCTGCCCCGCCGAAGACAGCCCACAGCTGCTGAAGTAGCCGGCGGCCACCGACGAGAGCTGCGGGGCCCCGGAGACGGCCGTGGGCACTCCCCGGTTGCTCGTGGTATTGTCACCCACGGCGCCGAACAGGTTCCATCCCCAGCAGTACGCCGTTCCGCCCGCGGTCAGCGCGCAGGTGTGCCCCGTTCCCACCGAGATGGACGCGAACGCCAGCCCGCCCGCCGGGGTCGTGGGGACGAGCCGCGAGGTGAGGGTGCCGTCGCCGATCTCGCCGTACTGGCCGTGGCCCCAGCAGTACGCCTTGCCGGCGGCGTCCAACCCGCAGGCGTGATACCCGCCCATGCCGATCGACGCCAGGCGCACGAACGGCGCGGTGGCGCTCGGCACCTGCGTCTGCAGGAACAGGCTGAAGGTGAAGGAGCTGGCGCCGTTGAGCTGGAAGCGCCACAGCTTGCTGGCGGTCTCCTCGCCGGGCGAGAGGATGCCGTTGCCGCCCAGCTCCTTGGTGGCGACTTCGTCGGCGGGATCGTCGTCGTACTCGAAGTACGGCTGCCCGGCGGCGGTGAACACGTCGGTTCCGGTGGCGTTCACCACCGTCACGCCGTTGGTGGGCGGCGTGCTGAAGAACACGCGCAGCCCTGCCGCGTCGGGCGTGGTGCCGTTGGCGGTGGCGAGGGGAATGGTCAGCAGGTTCTGGATCAGCACCTTGGACGACAGCTCGCCCGTGCCGCCGTCGAAGGTGGTGGCGCTGCTGGTAAGCCGCACGTAGTGGTTCTGGCCGCCGAAGGTGAGCAGGTTCGCGCGGGCGCCGGGGCCAGCCGGCACGCACGTGAGCGAGCCCGCGGCCACGTCCACCGTGCAGGTGAGCGCCGCGACCACGCTCCCCGCGGGGGCGGACGGGGCGGCCGGAGCCTGGATCGCGGGCGCCAGCGGCGGATCGCCGCAGGCGGCGAGCGTCGCCGCGAGCGCCATCAGGATCATGGGGGAGCGGAGGAGCGGCTGGAAGGGCATCGAGGACACTGGGGATCGTGAGGAGGGAGGTGCGAGCGGGTGCCCGTCCGGGAATCATCACGATGCGGGCTGATCACACGGGCGCCGGCCTCCTCCGCGTCGGAGGCTTCGTGCGCCTGCCCTCCAACGCGTGGAAGCTCGACCGATCCGGCCACGGCCCACTTCCCGAGGCTGCGAAGGGTTCATCGACTGGAAGGAGGCGAATGGAATTCGCGGCAACAACGGCCCGAAGTCCGCTTCGCGGACTGCACGCCGGCATCCCGGTTCCCGGCCGATGTGTCCGCTGTGGGAATTCCTTCGCGGAGGAGGTCTTGTCCGCACGCGGCTCGGCTCCGGGGAAAGCCTCTCACCGGAGCCGCGCCGCATCCACCTGCTGATTCACCTGCCCGAAAACCGATGGCGCCACGCGGAGTCGGCGGAGTGATCCGTTGAACCGCTGTTCACTGCTGACTCTGCTGACTCTGCGTGAGGCCGCCGTTCGTGTTCGTCGGGTGGATGCGGACTCAGTGCGCGTAGGCGCCGGCGTCCTGCATCGAGCTGCGCGTCTTCCACTGGCCCTGCCCGGCGTACTCGAGCGTGGGCAGGTTGCCGGTCGCGGCGATCTCGGGGTCGAGCGCCGCCGTGCCCGCGCCGATCAGCGGCGAGCCGGCCGCCAGGTGGAAGTTGCCGACGGCCACGTTGGCATACCCCGGGTTCGCGAGCGCGCTCACCAGGTTGGCGCCCCAGCCGGTGCCGTCCCACTTGCTACCGAAGTGCATGATGCTGCCGGGGCCGTGCGGGTTGGGGTCGGCCGGGAACCAGCCGGCCGACATCCAGTTGCCCGCGAAGTCGCCCTCGCCGTAGTGGTAGAACACCGCGAACGGGCGCGGCTTCACCCCCGCCGTGGCCGAACGCGCCAGGAACACGTTGTTGCGCCCCTGGACCTGCACGCCGGGCCGGCGCAGGGCGAACAGGTAGGTGGTGGGCGTGCCGTAGCCGGTGCCGTCCTGCTCCGAGACCACGGTGTTGTTGTAGAAGTAGACCTTCCCCGAGCGTCCGGCGATGCTGGTGGCGTCGCCCACCTCCACCGCGGTGATCCCCCAGGGCAGCGTGCCCCACGCCGGGTTCCGCATGCGCATCTCGTTGCCGTAGATGTACACGGCGTCGATCAGCTTGTGGCCCCAGGCGTCCACCTGCTGCACCTCCCAATCGTGGTTCGACTCGGGGTCTTCCAGGATCACCAGGTGCGTGGCGCCGTCGATCACGTTGTAGCGGATGGTGAGCCCCACCGAGCGCTCCTTGATATTGTCGCCCAGCGACCCCGGCATCACCGGCCCGAAGCGGTTGAACTGGTAGACGGTGCCCACGCCCTCGGTGTAGGCGTTGTGCTCGGCCGCGCTGCCGGGGTTGCCGTTGTCGTGGAAGTAGTTCCCCTCCACCAGCAGGTCGCGGCTCTGCGCCGCCTCGCCGTACTTGCTGTTCTGGAACAGCCCCAGCCCGTTGTCGTGCAGGTGGCAGTTGCGGATGGCCAAGTGCTCGGCCCGCTCGATGTAGATGCCGCTGGCGAACTTCTGCCATGCGACGGTCTGCCCCGCGCGGGTGGTGAACTGCGTGCGCATGCTGGCGCCGCGCACCTCCAGGTTGCTGATCTCCAGGTACCCCGGCTTGTAGCCGTAGGGCGCCGCCGTGGTGGGCAGCACCAGGATCATCCCCAGCCCCTCGAACACCGGGTTGCTGAACGACAGGTTGGCGGGCGCGGTGGCGCCGCTCCCCTCGAGGACCGGGAGCTCGCCGCCGGGGCCGGGGACGCCGGTGATGCGGATCCACCGGTTCGCCGCCCCCCGGGCGCCGATCTGCACGATCTCGCGGTAAGGCGTGGGCGAGTAGTGGATGCGCACGTTGTCGCACCCCTGCAGCGACGCCCAGGGCACGGCCGACAGCTTTACCAGCGGCTGGCCGGGGCCCACGTCGTAGGTGGCGCCCGCGCCGGCGCACGCCGACTGGCTGGGCGAGGCGGCCTGGTAGGCCCAGGGCGTCGGCTGCTCGATGGGGAACTGCGCCGTGCCCGCGGGCACGGTGGTCACGGGGACGGTGGCCGGGTCGGCCACGCCCACCAGCGCGCGGGCGGCGTCCACCAGCGCGCCGGCCTGCGTCGCCAGGTCCAGCGCCCCGGCCCAGTCGCCGGCCCCCGCCTTGGGCGCCACGCCGGCCAGCAGGGGAACCGCGCTGGTGAGCATCGCGTTCGCCTTGGTGACGTTGGCCGCGGTGGCGCCGCCGATCTGCAGCGCGGCCTTCACCCCGGCCGTCACCGTCTGCACGTTCTGCGTCTCGGCGGCCACGGCGGCGGTCCCCAGGCCGTCCAGCACGCAGGCCAGGTTCACCGCCTTCAGCTCGGCGCGCTTCCCGTCGGCCAGCGGGGTGTTCCCGGCCGTCATGGCGTCGCGGATCGCCACCTTCAGCACGTCTATCTTGCCCGTCCACACGGCGGCGGCGGCGGCGCCCTGGGTGGCCGTGATCTGCGCGAGCGACTGCGACACCAGCCCGCTCAGGGTGATCACCAGCCCGGTGCCGGCGGCGTCGGCCGACGCGGCGGAGGGGGAGCGCAGCGCCGGCTCGCTGGGCGAGTCGCCGCAGCCGGCGAGGAGCGACGCGACGCCGAGCGCGAGCAGCGCCAGCGCGCCGCGGGCCGCCGGCCTCGAAGTTCGGAACATGGGATAGCCGTTCATCGGAGTCATGGGGATTCGGGGTGAGAAGCCGCCGATGCGGGTGAAGGAGCGGGGAAGGGAGAAGGATCCGCCGCCGGGAGCCGTTGCCCCGGGAGGGGACCGGGTCTATTCTGCGTGACGCCGCGCCGCCCACCGGCCGGCTCCCCGTCACGGCGATCCCGCCTCCCCCCCGGCGCCGGCCGCGGCGCCACCCTCTTCCCGCCCAGCCCTTCACACCGTAACGCGCGGTTCGGCCGCCGAACCGGACACGTCCTCATCCATCCCTCGGCCGACACCTCCACCACCCGCTCCGGATGCACACCGCCACACCCGCCACCGACCTCCTCCTGCGCGGCCGGGCCAGCCCCGGCGTGGTGGAGGGGCTGCTGCCGCTGGTCTACGCCGAGCTGCGCGAGATGGCGGGCCGCCAGCTGCGCCGCGAGAACCCCGGCCACACGCTGAGCCCCACCGCGCTGGTGCACGAGGCCTACATCCGCCTGGTGGACCAGACGCGCGTGGAGTGGCAGGACCGCGCCCACTTCTTCGCCGTGGCCTCGCAGGCCATGCGGCGGGTGCTGGTGGACCACGCCCGCCGCCACCGCGCCGCGCGCCGCGGCGGCGGGGTGCGCCCGCTGGCGCTGGACGAGGTGGAGATCCCGCTGCACGAGCGCGCCGGGGTGCTGGTGGCGCTGGACGAGGCGCTGCACCGGCTCGAACGGCTCGACGAGCGGATGGCGCGGGTGGTGGAGCTGCGCTTCTTTGGCGGTCTGACGGAGCCCGAGGCGGCCGAGGTGCTGGGCGTGGCCGAGCGCACCGTGCGCCGCGACTGGGTCAAGGCCCGCGGCTGGCTGCTGCGCGAGCTGGAGGCGGCCGAATGAGCGGGCGAGCCGCGCCCGACGCGTCCACCACGTCCACCGCCGGCGCGGCCGACGCATCTGCCGGCGCCGGCGTGGCCGACGCCGCGCGCAGGGCGCACTGGGAGCGTGTGGACGACCTGCTCGACGACGCGCTGGACCTGGACGCCGCCGAGCGGGGCGCCTTCCTGGACCACGCCTGCGCCGGCGACGCCGTGCTGCGCGAGGAGGTCGCCCAGCTGCTGCGCGCCTGCGACGAGGCAGGCGGCTTCCTGGAGAGCCCCGCGCGCGAGCTGGGCGCCGCGCTGCTGGCCGCGCCCGAGCCCGAGCTGCGCATCGGGCCCTACCGCACCACCGGCGTGGCGGGGCGCGGGGGGATGGGGGTGGTGTACCTGGCCGAGCGCGACGACGACCAGTTCCAGATGCGCGTGGCCATCAAGGTGCTGCCCAGGGGGATGGAGGGCGGCCAGGCGGTGCGCCGCTTCCTGGACGAGCGGCAGATCCTGGCGCGGCTGCAGCACCCGGCCATCGCGCGGCTGCTGGACGGCGGGCTCACCGAGGAAGGGCTGCCCTACTTCGTGATGGAGTACGTGGAGGGCACGCCGCTCGACCGCTACTGCGACGCCCGCGGGCTGGGCGTCGCCGAGCGGCTGGCGCTGTTCGGCCGCGTGTGCGAGGCGGTGGAGTACGCGCACCACAACCTGGTGGTCCACCGCGACCTCAAGCCCGCCAACGTGCTGGTGACCGCGGAGGGGGAGGTGAAGCTGCTCGACTTCGGCATCGCGCGGCTGGCCGAGGCGGGGCCGGCGGCGCGCGAGCTCACCGCCACCGGCCGGCGCTGGATGACGCCCGAGTACGCCAGCCCCGAGCAGGTGCGCGGCGAGCCGGTGACCACCGGGAGCGACGTGTACGCGTTGGGCGTGGTCCTCTACCGCCTGCTGGCCGGCCGCTCGCCCTACGAGCCCACGGGCCGCACCCCGCACGAGGTGGAGCGCGCCATATTGGAGACCGAGCCGCCGCGCCCCTCCGACACGGTGGCGGCCGGCGCGGGGGACGGGGATTCACGGCGGCTGCGCCGGCGCCTGCGCGGCGACCTCGACGCAATCGTGCTGCGGGCCATGCGCAAGGAGCCCGCGCGGCGCTACCCCTCGGCCGAGGCGCTGCGCCAGGACGTGCTGCGCCACCTGGACGGCCGGCCGGTGGAGGCGCGGCCGGGCACCCGCCGCTACCGCGCCGGCCGCTTCGTGCGCCGCCACCGCGCGCCGGTGGCGGCCGCCGCCGTGCTGCTGCTTTCGCTGCTGGGGGGGATGGGCGGCACGCTGTGGCAGGCCCGTGCCGCGGCGCGCCAGGCCGCCCGCGCCGAGCGGGTGCAGTCGTTCCTGGTGGGCGTGTTCGACCAGAGCGACCCCGAGCGCATGAACGGCGACAGCATCACCGCGCGGCAGCTGCTGGACGAGGGCGCGCGGCGGATCGGCGTGGAGCTGCGCGGCGAGCCCGAGACGCAGGCACGCATGTACCTGCTGCTGGGCGGCATCTACCGGCGGCTGGGGGTGGACGGGCGGGCGGGGGAGATGCTGGACCGTGCGCTGGCGCTGCGCACGCGGCTGCATGGCCGCGACGACCCCCGCACCGCCGAGGTGCTGGAGCAGCAGGGGCTGCTGGCCATCGAGCAGCAGCGGCTGCCGCGGGCCGAGGGGCTGATGCGCGAGACGCTGGCCATCCGCGGGCGCCACCTGGCCGCGGGCGACACGCTGGTGGCCCAGGCGCAGGCGGGGCTCGCCGAAGCGCTGTACCACGCCGGGCGGTGGGACGACGCCGAGCGCGCCATCCGCCTGGCACTGCGTGGCGACGTGCGGGGCGGGTCACTGCGCGGGGCCGCGCACCTGGAGCGGCTCGCGGCCATCCTCAACCGGCGCGGGCAGACCGACAGCGCCATCGCCACCGCGCGCCGCGCGCTGGAGCTTCGCGCCGGGGCCGACCGCGCCGACGGCGCCGACCGGCTGACCACCCACGCGGCAATGATGAACCTGGGGCGCGTGTACGAAGCGCACGGTGACTTCGCCGCCGCCGAGCCGCTGTACCGCCAAGCGGTAGCGTTCGACCGGCGGCGCCTTGGCCCCGAGAGCCGCACCACCCTGGCCGACCTGTCCGAGCTCGCCGCCGTGCTCGAGGAGCAGGGGAGGCTGGCCGAGGCCGAGCGGCTGGAGCGCGCGGTGATCGCCGCCAGCGGCCGCGCCTACCCGGCCAGCCACCCGTTCCCGTACGCGGTGAGGAACAACCTGGCCCACGCCCTCGCCTCACAGGGGCGCATCGCCGAGGCCGAGGCCCTGTTCCGCGACGCGTACCAGGGGCTGAGCCGCGCCTACGGCCCCGATCACCCCGACGTCCTCGCGGCCGAAGGCTCGTTCGCCACCACGCTCGCCCTGCTGGGCAGGATGGACCAGGCCGAGCCCCTGCTCGCCGACGCCATGACGCGCACCCGCCGGGCCGTGGGCGACGACAACCCGCGCAGCGCCTCGGCCATGCTGGGCTACAGCGAGTTCCTGCTCAAGCGCGGCAATCCCGCGCGCGCCCTGCCTCTGATGCGCACCGTGGCGAACGTGGTGGCGCATGCGCTGGCGCCCGACCACCCCGAGCGCCTGCGCGCCGAGAGCGTGCTGGGCGCCTGCCTGTCGGGCACGGGGAGCACGCGCGAGGGCGGGGAACTGCTGGAGCGCACCTACCGCGCGCTACTGCGCACGCGCGGCCCCACCGACGTGTACACCGACCGCGCCCGCGGCCGCCTGGCCGACCACGACCGCCGCATCGGGCGGCCGGAGCTCGCCGATGCGCTGGCGGCGGCGGCGGGCGAACGGGGCCCGCGCTGACAGCAAATCCTTCAGACCAGTCGACGTATCGCACGAGCCGATTCGAGGCAGGGCCTGAAGATTTCCCTTGAACCGAATCCGGAAAAGCATGGGTCACACAGAGACACAGAGGCACGGAGACAAAGCGGGTAGTTCTCTGTGCCTCCGTGCCTCTGTGTGACACCCGGCGGTGCCTGGATCAATCACGGCCGATGCGGATCCGGTTTCACGATCCCATCACTCCTGCACCGACGGTTCGCCCGGATTCTCTATAAAACGGAGGAGGGAGGGAGGCACCCGCGCCTCCCTCCCTCCTCTCCTTCGTTCGGTGGATCCTGGGGCGCTATGGCGCCGCCGCTTCGGGGCTCGGCTCCATGCGCAGCCAGTGCGCCAGCAGCGCCTGCTGCTCTGGCGAGGGCGCGTCCACGGGGCGGATTGCCAGGCGCTGGGGCGGGCCGCTTTCCACCGGCATGGTCAGGTTGATCAGCTCGTCGCGGCGGAACATCGTGAGCGTCACGGTGGAGCCCGGCGCGCGCTCCTGCAGCCGCGTGCCCAGCGACATCGCATCCACGCGGATGCCGTCCAGCGCCACCAGCTCGTCGCCCGCGTTCACCCCCGCGCGCCACGCCGGCGTCCCCGCGAGCACGTTGCCCACCACCGTCCTCACGCCGTCCATCTTGAACTGGAAGCCGACCCGTACCTCGCGCGGCGCCTCCGCGGAGGCCCCCGCCTGACCCGCCGGGTTCGTCTGACCCCCGGCGCCCGGCTGGCCTCCCGCGCCCATCGCACCCGGCCCCTGGCGAACCTCGTGCGCGGGCACCAGCGCCAGCCCGGCGGCGGCCAAGTGCGGGGCGAAGTCGAGCTCGGCGGGGGTGCGCAGCCAGCGGTCGAACAGCGGCTTCAGCTCCACGCCGGCGACCTCGCTGGCGATCTCCTCCACCCGCCCTTCCGCGAAGCCCACGTCGGGCCGGCCCGACTCGGCCCACAGCGCGCGCATCACGTCGTCCAGCGAGCGTTCGTTCCGCGTGGCGCGGCGGATCTCCAGGTCGAGGAGCAGGGCCACCATCGCGCCCTTGTGGTAGTACGAGATGGTGGCGTTGGGCGAGTTGCTGTCGGGGCGGTAGAACTTGATCCAGGTGTCGAAGCTGGCGTCCTCCAGCGGCTGCACCATGCGGCCGGGGATTCCCATCAGCCGCGTGACCTGGTCGGCCTGCTTCTCCAGGTAGCGCTGCGGGGAGATGAGGCCAGCGCGGCGCAGCACCAGGTCGGTGTAGTAGGTGGTGATCCCCTCCACCACCCACAGCTCGCGCGTGTACGACTCGCGCACGTAGTCGAACGGCCCCAGCACGGCGGGGCGGATGCGCTTGCCGTTCCACGCGTGGAAGAGCTCGTGCGCCACCAGCGCCAGGAAGCTCTCGTACCCCGGCCCCCGGAACGCCCAGCGGTCGGCCACCAGCACGGTGCCGTCGCGGTGCTCCAGCCCCCCCGAGCCGCCGGGGAGGAGGTGCAGGATGATGGTGTAGGCGCGGTACGGCAGCTCGCCGAACAGCGCCTTCTCGGCGCGCACGATGCGCGTGGTGTCGGCGATCAGCCGGGCGGGGTCGTAGTTTCCGCGCCCCCAGATGGCGAAGCGGTGGGGAACCCCGTCCACCTCGAAATCGAACACCGGGTGCGTGCCGATCTCCAGCGGGCTGTCGGCCAGCTCGTCGTAGTCGGCCGCCACGAAGACGTTGGGCTCGTGCTCGCTGAGCGACGTGGTGACCTTCCACCCGCTGGGGGGCGTCACCTCCAGCGTCACCGGCTCGTGCTGGCGCCCGTCCACGTACATGAAGGCGCTGGTGCCGCTGATGAAGGCGTGGCTGGCGTCCAGGTGGCTGGTGCGCACCGACAGCTCGTCGGCGTGCACCAGGTAGCGCACCAGCAGCTCGCCGCCCTCGGGCGCGTCCACCACCCAGCTGTTCTTGTCGGCCTTGTGGAAGGGCAGGGGCCGCCCGGCGCCGTCCACCGCGGCGAAGGTCACCACGTTGCGCGGGAACTCGCGCATCAGGTAGCTCCCCGGCGTCCAGCTGGGCATCACCAGCCGGGTGGGGCCGGTCACGCCGTCCAGCTGCACGTCCACCACGAAGTGGTGCGTCTGCGGCTCGGGGAGGCGCAGGCCGTAGGTGATCCCCGGCATCAGCGGCGGCGGCGCGTCTTGCCCTTGCGGCCGCGCCCCTTCCACAGCAGCGCCGCTGCGGCACCGGCCAGCGCGCCCGCGCCGATCGCGGCGGGGTTCAGGAAGCGCGAGGCGCCGCTCTCCTTGAAGATGTTCCCCGCCATGAAGAACATGTTGGCCGGCCGCTCGGCCAGGCGCCGCATCAGGTACGGGTACCAGCTGTCGCCGAAGGGCACGTACACGCGCACGTTGTACCCCTCCTCGCGCAGCCGCGTCTGCAGGTCGCGCCGCACGCCGTACAGCATCTGGAACTCGAAGCCGTCCTTGCCGATCCCCTTCTCGAACACGAAGTCGCGCGCGTGGTCGATGATCGCCTCGTCGTGCGTGGCGATGGCGGGGTAGGTGCCGGCCTCCAGCAGGCGCTCCATCTCCTGCACGTACATGCGGTCGGTGTCGGCCTTGTCCTCATACGACACCGCGGCCGGCTCCTTGTACGCACCCTTCACCAGGCGGACGCGCGAGCCCAGCTCCAGCATCCGCTCCAGGTCTTCGGGGGTGCGGAAGAGGTAGCTCTGCAGCACGGTGCCGGTGTTGTGGAACCCGGCCTCCCACAGCGCCTCCACCAGCGCCACGGTGCGCTCGGTGTAGTCGCTGCTCTCCATGTCGAGCCGCACGAAGATCTCGCCCTGGCCGTCGCCCAGCTCGCGGGCGCGCTGCAGCACCAGCTCGATGTTGGCGCGGCAGAACGCCTCGTCGATGTCCAGCCCGAACTGCGTGGGCTTCACCGAAACGTTGGCGTCGATCCCGGTGCGCTTGATCGTCTCCAGGATGCGGATCACCATGTCGGTGGCGCCCTGGGCCTCCTCGCGCGTCTTCACGCTCTCGCCCAGGAAGTCGAGCGACACCGAGAGCCCCGCCGCGTTGAGGGCGCGCGCGGCCTGCACGGCCTCTTCCAGCGTGTCGCCGGCCACGAAGCGTTGGGCGAAGCTGCGCGACACGGGGGCGCGGGTGATCACCTTCTTGGCGGCCTGGCTCTCGCTGAGCTTCAGGAGGCTTTCCTTGAGCATCTCGCTGGCATTCGGGATGATTCGGGGTGCGCCGCGCGCGGGGCGTGCGGACGCGCTCAGGCGTCCGCCGCCTCGGCCGCGCGGCGGCGGATGGTCTCGTCCAGTACCCTGCGCACGTCGGCCAGCGGCAGCGCCTCGAGCGCGGCTTTCGCCTCGTCTTCCGACCCCGCGGTGGCCAGGTCGCCCGTTTCCAGGTGCCCCATCACCGCCGTGCCCGTCTGCGCCCAGCGGACGAACACGAGGTAGGCGCTGAATGGGGCCGCCGGGTCGCCCGATTCGTCGGTCTCCACGGCGGCGGTGTAGGGCTCGCCGTCGCACCCCTGGAACGCGGCGGCGCGCCCGTGCACGGCCTGGTAGCCGCCGAGCGTGTCGTCGGTCACGCCCTCGGGCGCAACGGGGTTGAGGCGGTCTTCGGCGCTTGCGTACTCCATGGTCGGGCAAGTTACGGGCGCGTGGGAGAGTACGAAAGTACGGGGTGGGGAAGGAGGAAAGTGATTTGGACGGACTCTGAACATTTGGCGGGGACGGGGATGCGTCCGACGCCATGACGCGCTGCCCCAGCCCCGCGAGGCCCCCTCTCCCCGCGCCTGAGAGCGCGTACCCTCCCCCGCTTCGCGGGAGAGGGTGCGGTGCGCGGTCCGACCTCGCCTCTGTTGCCGTCGCTGTTGCCGTTGGTGTTGGGCCGTTGCAGTTCACCCCCTCTCCCGCGCCCAGCGGGGGAGGGGGCCGCCGCGGCATGCGCAGACGTCCGTCGCCCCGCCCCGCCCGCCAACTGCCGCCCCTCCCGTGCGCGTCGCTCGTCGCCACTCCGCCCCCCCTCCGTTGCCCGTCCCGCGCCGCCTGCCTACGTTCCGCGGTCCTCGCATCCCTGAGCGTCACCCGAGCCACGACACGAGCGAACTCCATGCGCGCGGCGATCTTCCACGAACACGGCGGGCCCGAGGTGCTCCGCATCGAAGACGTGCCCCAGCCCACCCCCGGCCCCGGCGAGGTGCTGGTGCAGGTGAAGGCGTCGGCGATGAACCACCTGGACCTGTGGGTGCGCCGCGGGCTGCCGATCGAGACCACCATGCCGCACATCGGCGGCAGCGACGTGGCCGGCGTGATCGCCGGGGTGGGGGAGGGGGTGGATGGATCGCGGGTCGGCGAGCGCGTGATCATCAACCCCAACCTGTACGACGGCACCTGCGAGTGGTGCCGGCGGGGCGAGGAGTCGATGTGCGTCTCGTACCGGATCCTGGGCGAGCACACCAACGGTGGCTTCGCCGAGTACGTGACCGCCGCCGCCGACCGCGCGCACCGCCTCCCCGACGGCTACGCGTTCGAGGACGCGGCCGCGCTCCCCATCGCCTACATGACCGCGTGGCGCGCGCTGCACTCGCGCGCGCGCCTGCAGCCGGGCGAGGACGTGCTGGTGCTGGGCGCCAGCGGCGGCACCGCCCTGGCCGCCGTGCAGATCGCGGTGCTGATCGGCGCGCGCGTGTTCGCCCTCACCAGCGGCACCGAGAACGTGGAGCGCCTGCGCGCCCTGGGCGCCACCTTCGTCTACGATCGCTCGGCCGACGCGGAGTGGGCCAGGGCGCTGCACGCGGACACGGGCAAGCGCGGCGTGGACGTGGTGGTGGAGGGCCCCGGCGCCGCCACCTGGAAGGCGAGCATCCGCGCGCTGGCCACCGCCGGCCGGCTCGTCACCTTCGGCGCCACCACGGGGCCCAAGGTGGACATCGACATCCGCGCGCTGTTCTGGCGCCAGACCACGATCCTGGGAACCACCATGGCGTCCAACGCCGAGTTCGGGCAGATGCTGGACGCCGCCTTCAGCGGCCGCCTGCGCCCGGTGATCGACAGCGTGATGCCGCTGGACCAGGCCCGCGCCGCGCACGAGCGCCTGGAAGCGGGAGAGCAGTTCGGCAAGATCGTGCTTGTGCCCTGACCCAGCTGCCTCCGCACGATCACGCCGGGATTTCGTTCCCCGTGCTTCCCGCGGACGACGGGCGACGAGTCTCGTGATGACGTCCGATCTCGCCCGGAACAGCCGCGAGCGAAGCGAGCCCAGGTCCCTCCCCCAGGCCGTTTGGGGGAGGGACAGGCGCCGCCAGGCGCCAGGGAGAGGGCCCCCCGCGGCGCCCGCCGACGAGGCGAATCTCCGCCTTCGAAGCGCTGGTAGACCGATCCCGATCAGCGACAAACCTTTCTGCATCGTTCCCCCACAAACGCAGAGTCGGCGCCCTCCCGGAAATCCGGGTCGGGCGCCGACTCTGCGTTGGGTGCTCTGCCGTCGGTTGGGACGCGGCGTGGCTACGAGTCGTCGTCGTCGGCGCCGTAGCCGCCCGCGTCGCTGCCGCCCCCGCCGCCGCCTGCGTCGTCGTCCACGCGCCGCACGTCGCTGGCGCGGGGGCCCTTGGGATCGTCGGTGATGTCGAACTCCACCCGGTCACCCCGCTTCAGGCTCTTGAAGCCCTCCATCTGGATCACGGAGTGGTGAACGAACACGTCCTTGCCGCCGTCGTCGGGGCGGATGAAACCGTACCCCTTGTCGTCCTTGAAGAACTCCACGACTCCAGTCTGTCTCGCCATGCCTCCCTGCCCTCCGCGGGGGACGGAACCTCTCCCTTTCGGCCGGCGCGTCGTGCCGTCCAACGGCGCTCCGGAACTTCCACTCGGAAGCGCGAGTTCTCGCAAAAGGTGTTCCCGTTCAGGACTTACGCGCCGGCCGCGGCGCCCCGGTGAGCGTGAGCACCGCCACCTCGGGGCGGCACAGGAAGCGCACCGGGATGTGCACCGTGCCCACCCCGCGCGAGGTGTAGACCTGCGTCCACGGACGGCGCCGCAGCCCCTCCTCGTAGAGCTCGTCGTGGCGCGCCGGGTTGCGCAGCGCGCCCACCCAGGGGAGCCGCACCTGCCCGCCGTGGGTGTGGCCGCTCACGATCAGGTCCACCTGGTCGTAGTCGCGGCGGGCGCGCTCGGCCTGGTCGGGGTCGTGCGCCAGCAGCAGGGTGAAGTCGCGCTCGCTGGGCGGGGGGAGCACGTCCAGGTCGGGCCTGCCGCGGGTGAAGTCGTCCACCCCCGCCACGCACAGCCGCGTGCCCTCCTTCTCCAGCACCACCGCGCGGTTGGTCATGTCTTCCACCACCGGGTGCGCTGCTACCTGCGCGTGCCAGGTGCCGATCCCCACCGTGTAGTCGTGGTTCCCCGGCACCGCGTACACGCCGAAGGGCGCCCGCAGGCACTCCATGGCGCCCAGCACGCGCTGGAACCCCGGCGCGTCGTCGGCGGCGAAGTCGCCGGTGAGCGCCACCAGGTGCGGCCGCTCGTCCATGGCGGCCCGGCAGGCGCGCCGCACGATGGACAGCGGCGTGCCCGCGCCCGCGTGCATGTCGGTGAGCAGCGCGATGCGGAAGCCTTCCAGCGCCGGGTGCAGCCCCTTCACGTGGATGCGGGGCCGCGTGACCTCCAGCCAGCGTGGTTCCACCAGGAACGCGTACGCCCCCAGCGCCCCGGCCGCCGCCACCGCCCCGATCGCCATCTTCCCTGTCGTATTCATGCGCGCCCCAAGCGCAATCGGCAGACCAGCGAGGGCGGATCGCAGGTGGACGCATGGATGGACAGTGTGCGGCGTAGGGGCGACCCCGTCATATCACATCCGCTCGGGACGGTGGCGGTTCGACTTTCGCCAGACGATACTCACATCCAGGAGGGTAGGGGACCCCGAGACCGCCACGCGTTGCCGTCTCTGGTCCGCCGAAGCTCGGCGCCGGGTGTGCAGGGGGTGGGTCGGGCAGAAGGACGACACGGACGAGATGGGGGAGAGATGGCTGAAGAACGCAAGCGTACGGCGCTGGTGACCGGCGGCAACCGCGGCATCGGGTTGGAGGTCTGTGGTCAACTCGCGCGGCGGGGCTATCGCGTGGTGCTGGGCGCCCGCGACCTGGCGCGCGGTGCGGAAGCGGCGCGCGGCCTCGCGGCGGAGGGCGAGGTGGTGGCGCGGCGGGTGGACGTCACCGACTTCGCCAGCCTGCGCGCGCTCGCGGCCGAGCTGGAGCGCGAGTTCGGCGGCGTGGACGTGCTGGTGAACAACGCGGGGGTGCTGCTGGACGAGGGCGTGGGCGTGCTGGAGGTGGACATCGACACCGCGCGCGAGACGTTCGAGACCAACCTGCTGGGCGCGCTGGCGGCGTGCCGCGCCTTCGTGCCGGGGATGATCGCGCGGCGCTTCGGACGCGTGGTGAACGTGTCGTCCGGCGCGGGGCAGCTGGTGGGGATGGAGGGCTACGCGCCGACCTACAGCATGAGCAAGGCGGCGCTGAACGCCCTCACGCGGCAGGTGGCCTCGGCCTCGCGCGGGCGCAACGTGCTGGTCAACAGCGTGGACCCCGGCTGGGTGCGCACCGACATGGGCGGCGGCAGCGCGCCGCGCTCTGTGGAGCAGGGGGCGGACACGATCGTCTGGCTGGCCACGCACCCGGACGGCGGCCCCACCGGCGGGTTCTTCAAGGACCGTCGGCCGGTCGAGTGGTGAGCCGGCCGTTCCGCTCGATGTGGAAGACACGAAGGAGTTTCACACGGAGTCAGCGGAGTAAGCGGAGTTCACGGATGCTGCGTGGGGTGACTCCGTTGACTCCGCTGACTCCGTCTCCGTGTGAAACGCTGCGTTTCCGAATTCTGGATCAGCGGCGGAGGATGGCTTCGAGCTCGGGGTCTCGCCCGGCGAAGTAGTCGCGCGAGGTGGTGCGCACGCGGACCTGGGGGGTGATGCGGTCGGCGAAGAGCTCGGTGTCGAGGTAGGGGCTGCGGGGGCCCGTCTTCCGCGCTCCGTAGCTGTGCACGCGGTCGGCGAAGTGCAGCGTCAGGCGCGAGTTGGGCATCACCAGGTTGCCGCCTTCCGCCCAGAACTCCATCCCCTCGCCCGGGCCGTCGCCCACGATGGACGCGCGCCCCCACTGCCGCAGCTGGGCCAGGTGCGTGAGCCCGGCCGAGAAGGTGGCGCGGCCGCTGATCACGTACAGCGGCACCCCGCGCTCGCGCGCCGCGGCCGACAGGCGTTCCATGAACGGCCGCGCCACCTGCAGGTTGCCGCCGGTGTCGAAGCGCTCGTCCACCACGATCTTGCGCACGGGCTGCGACCCGAGCGCCGCCAGCACGCGCTCGGTGAACGCGGCCATCGTCTCGCCCTCCATCTGCCCCGCGCGGTTGTGCTGCACGTACAGCGTGCGCTGGTCGGCGAGGTAGCGGAACCAGTAGGCGTGCAGCGGGTCGCGCAGGTACAGCGGCAGCCGCGCCGTGTCGGCCGGGAGGGCGCTCACCCACGGCCCCTGCACGCCCGGGTGCAGGGGCGACAGGTCCCACCATGCCTCGGTGGGTTCTCGCGAGATGCGAAGCGGCAGCGGCTCCAGCGCCCGCTCGCCCCGCCGCCCGTCGCGCGCCACGAAGCGCACGGCCGGCGCCGCGCCGGGCGGGCACAGGTGCAGCCCCTCCAGCAGCTCCGGGCTGGTCATGGTGTAGCCGCCGATGTAGTCGGCCCACGCGTCGTTGCCGGCGTAGAGCCCGCGCACGGCGCGGCGCACCTCGCTCACCGGCCGCCCGCACAGGTGCGTCACCCGCGCGCCGAGCAGCGCCTCGTACCCCGCCTGCGCGCGGATCACGAACAGCCCGTCGGCGAACCACCACACGCGCACCGGCAGGCGCCGCAGCTCGCTGCGGTTGCGCACCAGGTACAGCCGGGTGTGCGCGTTCCCCGCCAGCGCCACCGCCTTCGCCAGCCCCACGATCATCTCCGCGTTCGTCCGCACCTCGGCCGAGTCGGCCAGCGCGGCCACCTCGGCGCGGAACCGCTCGCGCGCGCCGTCGCCGAAGCTGCGGTCGCGCGCCAGGAACGAGTCCACCGCGAAGCGCAGGTCCGCGCGCCACGCGGCGGGCGTCATCGGCGTGGGCGGCTGCTGCTGGGCGGCGGCGGGAAAGGAGGTGAAGAGGGCGAGCACGGCTGCGGCGAGGACGAGGATCGGACGTCGTGGCATCGGCGGGGCAGGGTACGGGTCGGGGGGGAGGACTGCGCAGTGATCGGATGCGCCCATCCGCCCAAACGTTTGAATCTCCGTATCCAATATTCCAAACGAAAATAGGGATGATGATGGAACGTGGTCGAGAATGCGCCGCCGTGCGATGGAGTCGATGTCAACACGCGCTCGTCCACGTCAGGGAGCAGCAGCAGTTCCCATGAACTCCGCTGACTCCGCCGACTCCATGTGAAACCCCGTTGTGGATTCTGGTCCGGCGCGGATGGCGGAAAGAAAAACGGGGAAGGCGCCCTGGCAGGTGCCTTCCCCGGTGTGCTCGGTCTGGAGTGCGACTCAGCAGAGCCCCGGGTCGCAGCTGCTGCCGCCGGCCGAGAGGCAGCCGGGGTAGTTCCGCGTCTCGCAGCGGAAGTCGCAGGTGTAGCCCGCGCCACCGCCGTCGGTCTCGCAGTAGTCGGTGCAGCCGGCGCTGCAGTTGCCATTCACGTTGAGCGTGGTGGGCCACGTGCTGATGTTGCCGCGCACCGTGCCCCGCCCGCCGCTCGCCGCCGACGTGTCGAACGAGTCCACCGCCAGGTCGTCCAGCTTCAGCGAAAGCTTCTTCATCTGCGTGTCTCCCGAAGGGGAAGGTGAAGGAGAAGTTGCATCACGGAACGCGCGGGGGAGGGGGTAGCCGCGGCTTCAGCCTCTCCGCGCGATGGGGGTGGCGCCTACCCGCCGATCAGCTCGTCGCCGGTGCAGTTCGCGATGCTGGGCTCGCAGCGCCGGTCGCAGGTGTCGCCGGGCTCGCCGCTGGGGGCGGGGCACGCGACGGTGCCGGCCTGGATCATGGCGTCGGTGTTGAAGTTCCCCAGCACCGTGCCGCGCCCGGCCGACGGGTGCGTCTCGAACGATTCGACGGCGAGCTGGTCCAGGTCCAACGCGAGCTTCTTCATCGGCTGTGTCTCCAGGGAGGGTGGATGATGGGGAGTGGCGTCGTGGCCGTCCATGAAATTGCGTCCGTATTCGGTATTCGGCAACAGCACGCTTCGTTTATCGCGATCACCTGAGCAGGGCCGGACCATCAACCGAAGAATCAGGAGTACATCCGTCATCTGGACGCCTTGTTCCTTGGTGACCTCGTCGGCGCTCAAGGGGTTCACGAAGCTGGTTCACTGCGCTCGAACGTCCTTCCGACAGCACTTGCCTCTATAAGTTTTCCGTCTATTTTAGGCGTTTACTATGTTCCTTTTCCCACTCTGGCCGCTTCCACGACATGCACTCGGAAGTGTCGATCCACTTTTCAGAGCAGATCCTTTCCAAGTGGCTGACGAATGGGCTTCCTGCCCATTCTGACCCTGCTACCGTCCTCGCCCAAACGTACTTCAGCAACAGTCCCGACATACTCTCATCCGTCATCTATGCAAGGCTCGAAACCACATTCGTGTACCTCTTGATTCGGGACGATAGTCGATCCGTCCGGATACACGTGGAGGGGCGAGCCTCTAAGGAGATCTCCGACTGCTGGTCCAGCACTCGGAGCAGCTTGCACAACGCTTCATCAACGCGGGAAGGAGTCACGGTTGTAGCCTGGCATCTGTCTGGATCAACCTGTTCGCCGATGATTACCTGATTACGTCAGGAACGCGTCACAAACTCGGTAAGCGCTTGCTCAAACGCTTTGCTGAAACGATCTTTGGAGACGTCATGGTAGGCCTGTTCACAGGACTCCTGACGCTCTTCGGCACAAGGCAATGGAATGCCGCTGTAATCGCAGCGCTCGCGTCGATCCTGTGTTTTCTCGCATGGCTGGTGATCGAGATCAGCGGAGGGCGTGATGAGTACGAATATGAAGGGGTTTGAGGAGCTCTTCCTTGCGCGGCTCGAGGAACTGCTCGCGCAACGCCACCCGCAGCTTGCTCTCGAGGTACCGACATCCGGATCCAGGGCAAGAGGGCCGCGGGCAGACTTCGTCATATCGAATCCGAAAACGGGTTCAGCGATCGCCGGTGAGCTGAAGGGTGGGAAACAGGGGCAGCACCTGCCGTTTTCCATGCTGCCGCAGTTGAGAGCGCTCCGGGAGCAGATCCGCACGGACCATCCTGCCCGCGGCGAGGTGGTCGTGATAACCACCGGGAAGGTCCCCAATCTCGTGCGTGACGGTTTGAACCACGACGGGATCGCGATTCTCAACGTCTCCTCTCCGGAGGAAGGCGCGGAGCGACTGAACGAGTGTCTCGACACGCTCTGAACGGCTTCCTGATCCAATGAAAGCGGCCCCGCTCCGAAGCCGGAGCGGGGCCGCTTTTCATCTGCCGAAGCCTGGAGGTCAGACCGCCGCGGGGACGGCTTCTTCTTCGGTCACTTCCTCGGGGCGCAGGGTGACCATGAAGCTGCTGACCGAGAACACCGCGTTGCCCGGGGCCGGCCACGCCGTAGCCGCGGCGGCTCGAGGCCATCGTCCGGGAGGGAGTCGGCGACCCAACTCCTCCCGCGTGTTGTTCCTTCGGCACGCGGTCGGCCCCGTGCGGGGACGCAGCTGATCGATTCGAGAAGGTTGGAATGCGGCGGCGAAGCGCCGTCGCCGGACCGGCTTCGCGCCTGGGCACCGGGGCGTATCAGGTCATTTCATGGGACAGGCGTGCCTCATCCGCTCACCGGACGATCGGTGCGGCGGCCGCCCGATCCGAGGGACATCCCACTTCGTCAGAACGGTTTACCCTCCCTGAAGCCTGGCCCGGTACGGCCGTTGCTCCCCCAGGAACCAGGCGGTTCTGCTTCATCCCGTTCTCTCTACAGCTCCACGCCCGCCCGTTCTCGTCCGTCTCCTCGCTCGGCCCCCTCTCGTCCGGAGGCTCACAATGCATCGTCTTTTCCTCGCCCTCATGGTGCCGGTCATGGCGCTTGCGGCCGGCGGCTGCCACGACAACTCGAGCACCAACCCCCCGCCCACCCCCCAGCCGGCTGCCGCGTTCACCGTCGGCGGTGCCCAGCAGGTGGGGCAGGCCACCACCTTCGACGCCGCCACCTCGACCGATCCCGGCGGCGGAGGGCTGTCGTACACCTGGAGCTTCGGCGACGGCCGCCGGGGCGGCACGGTTTCCGTGGCGCACCTCTTCGCCCAGGCCGGCACCTACTCCGTGCAGCTCACCGTGCAAGACGCCGCGGGAACGACCGCGACGGCCACGAAGACGGTGGTGGTCGCGGCGGGGCCGGCGCCCTCGGGAACGGCCACGGTGAAGGGTCTCGTCACGTTGGCGAACGGGTCGCCGCTGGCCGGAGTGGTGGTGGGCGTCGTGGGCAGCGCCACGAGCGCGCAGACGGCGGCCGACGGGAGCGTGACGCTGGCCGGCGTTCCCGCGGGCGTGCCGCTGGTGCTGCGGCTCACGCAGACAGGGCACGCGGAGCAGGTCGTACGCCTCGCAGGGATGGGAGCGGGGAGCACGGACGCATACTTCCGCGCCGCGCTTACGCCGCGCAACGCGGCGTCAAGCCTCCCCGTGGCGGAGAACGGCGGCACGGCGACGGGGCCGGGAGGCGCAAAGGTGGTGCTTCCCGCCTCGGCACTGGTGCGCGCGGACGGTTCCGCCGTAACGGGTGCGGTGGACGTCGCCATCACGCCCGTGGACGTCCTGACGCAGCCCGAGGCGTTTCCAGGTGAGTTCGACGGGGTGCAGCCCAACGGGACGCAGACGCCGCTCGCCTCGCTCGGCCTCATGGAGGTGGTGCTGTCGCAGGCTGGGCAGCCGCTGCAGATCGCGCCGGGACGAACGGCCACCGTCGAGATCCCGATCTATACCGGGGGAGCCGCGGCCGGTCAGGCGATCCCTCTCTGGTCGCTCGACGAGGCTACGGGGCTGTGGGTGCAGGAGGGGACGGGCCTGGTGGTGAGCAACGCGGGCTCGCCCACGGGCCTCGCACTGCGCGCGGCCGTATCGCACTTCTCATGGTGGAACGTAGACATTGGATACGGGCCGTTCACAGTGAACGTACGGTGCTTCACGCTCGACGCGGCCGGAAACCCTGTTCCGCTCACGGTGGGGTGCTGGGTGCGTGCACGGCAGCAGCAGGGCACCACACCCCTGACCTCCAGGGCTGAGATGCTGAGCCCGTATGAGCGGCGGCCCTTCGCGATCTACCCGAACGTCTCCACGATTATCGAGGGCGCCGCCCAGTACGGGGGCATCGGGTCGGCCACCGTCACGGGGGGCGCGGGAACATCGCAGAACGTCGACATCATCCTCTCGCAGCCTGTCGCTCCGCCCGCGGCGGCCGACGTTCGCCTGGTGGTGATGGGATCGAACTCGACGTCGCGCATCCTCGCATCGGAAGGAGTGAAATGGTATCCATCCGCATCCCCCATGACTTTCGGGTATGCTGCGGCGTGGGACGGGTCGCGATGGGTGGGGAGCGGGGGCTTCGGAGGGGTGGTAATGGTGACGTCGGCCGACGGCGTCGCGTGGACTCCCGCGTCGTTCGTTCCTCCGGCGATCACCCATGTCCGGGCACTCGCTTGGAATGGGTCGATGTGGGTGGCCGGCGGTGGGGCGAGCGGATCCTCGTTCACGGGCCTGCTGACGTCGAGCAACGGGAGCAACTGGTCCTCACAGGTGCCGCCGCCGAACGGGGGACCGATCTCGTCCGTGGCGTGGAACGGAACGGAATGGCTGGCGGCCAGCGACGGCCTCGGCCTGATCGCGTCGCCTGACGGCGTCAGCTGGCAGCACCGGCCATCGCCGATCGACGGTGCCTCTGACACACGTATCGCCTGGAATGGCACCCACTGGGGCGCGGCGGGACACACGGGTTCCGGGACCTCGGTCTTCATGATCTCGACCGACGGGCTCAACTGGACGGCGCAGCCAGTCGCGCTGCCCAACGTGCGCGCGGTGGCGTGGAATGGATCGTACTGGCTCGTGGGCGGGAAGCAGGGATTCGCGAGGTCAATGGGTGGGGCGAGCTGGGCCGTCGTTTCCGTGCCGACCGCGCTGGAGATCTGGGATATAGCCTGGACCGGGAGCGGATGGGTCGCCGTCGGGACGGGCGCAACGTCGGCGCTGGTCATGACCTCGGACGATGGCATGAATTGGACAGTTGGCTCGCTTCCTCTCTCCAACAGCGCCCGTGGGGTGGCGTACCGCCGTCCGGTGTATCCGCCTTTCCCCTGATGACCGGCTGGCCTCAGCCGTCTCCATCGAAAGAGCGGCCCCGCTCCAGATATCCAGAGCGGGGCCGCCGTTCATCTGCCGAGATCGGGAGACTACACCGCCGCGGGGACGGCCTCTTCCTCGGTCACTTCCTCGGGGCGCAGGGTGTCCATGAAGCTGCTGACCGAGAACACCGCGTTGCCGGGGCCGGCCACGCCGTAGCCCGGGGGCGGCTTCAGGCCGTGCTTCTCCAGCGTCTCGCGGTACACCTCGAGGAGCCGGATGTGGTACTCCAGCGGCGCGCCCTCGGGGTTGTCGCGGCCCAGCGGGGTGGCCGGCTCGGGGCACCAGGTGGTGAAGCGCGGGGTCACGCCGCGGCTCATGAAGTGGTTCAGCCCTTCCGCGGTGCTCGCGATCGCCTCGTTCACCGTCTGGAAGCCGAACGGCTTGGCCATCTCCACGCCGGCCACGAAGTTGGGGATCACGTAGCGCGCCCCGAACACCTCGGCCGCGTCGAAGATGCGCCGGTGCCACTCCTCGCGGCCCACGTAGCGCTCCTTGCCGGGGCAGATGATCTCGAACAGGCGCTTGTCCCACACCTCGTAGTTGGGGTGGTAGATCTTGATGCCGTAGTCCTTGTAGCGCTGCACGTCGGCGCGCGGCAGCGCCTGCGCCACCACCTTGCCGATCCAGCGGTTGGGGAAGCGCTCCTCGATGGCCTGCGCGTAGCGGCCGTAGAAGTCGGCCTCCTCCAGCCCGTCGACCCTGGACGTCACCGAGCCGCCGGTGAGCGTGTAGGCCTTGCTGGCCTTGCCCGTGTCGTACTGGTCGATGATGGCCAGCGCCTCGAGCACGTCGTCCACCGCCTTCACGCCGGTGTAGGGGCGGCCCTCCTGCTTGTGCTGGCGCCAGTTGTGGTTGATGTCGCAGTACTGGCACTCTTCCTTGGCGCCGAAGTACTGGCACAGCCGCAGCACGGTCAGGTAGATGAGGTAGCCCCACTGGATGGTGGGCGCCGTCTCCATCACCGTCTTCCCGTTGGCCAGCTGGTGCCGGTAGTACTCGGGCATGGGCGGAAGCCCCACGTCGGCCGCCACGCGGCCGTCCATCAGCAGCCGCAGCGCGCCGCTCTCGTCGCGCGCCACGCGGTACGGCGAGTCGGGGTTCACCCGCACGCTCACGATGGTGCGGCGCAGCTCGTACGGCCCGCCGGTCAGCGCGATCTCCTCGGGCGGGCGGCGGCGGGCGGCCTCGCCCAGCTGCGCCAGCGGCTTCTGGTCGAAGGAGAAGATGAAGTACGACTTCGGCTTGACCTCGCCGTCGAGGTTGTCGGTCAGCGCCGAGTCGTCGAACGCGATGCCGGTGCGCAGCAGGTCTTCCTTCAGCACCGCTTCGCGCGGGATGTGCGGAAAGCGGGCGATCAGCCCTTCGACGAGGGCGGTGCGTGTCTGATCCAAGGCGTCCTTCCGGGTCATGGGATAGCGCCGTGAATCTATCGAAACCGCAAGGGATTGGGAACGGGCGAAGTGCCCTGGAAAGGAGGATGGTCCGCTAGGCGTCGAACCCGCCACGTCGTGGCGGCTCAAACCCCCGCGCAGCCGTTGCGTGATGGTGTCAGAGTCGTCCAGCACGACGCAACCGCGGCAGAACGGCCAGGCCCCGCGGCTTCAGGTTTCGATCGACACCGTGTGGAGGCCGGCCAGCCCCCCGGGCACCGTTCCGACCACGTAGCAGTCGATCTGGCTGCCGCCGGCGATGCGGAAGACCCGGATGCTCCCGAGCGCCGCGCGCAGCGCCTCCTTGAGCGCGCGGTAGCGGGGGACCAGGTCGACGGAGGCCTGGTCGGCCGGATGCACGCGCTCGATGTGGCGGGCGAAGAACTCGTCCAGCGTGATCTCGGCCACCTGCTGGCCGGGATGCCCCACGAGCGCGGCGAACTCCGCGGGCGTCACCACCTGGCCCACGGCCGCGGGCAGGGTCAGGTAGTCGAAGGGGAAATCGGATTCGCTGGTGTAGAGCAAGCCCGCCGCGGCCCGCTCGATCTGCGGGCGGGGGCCGGCCTGCGCCGCGGCGGCCTGCCCCACGTCCACGTGAGGGTTCATCGCGCCACCCGTCGAGCTGTGGGGAAGGAGATCCGCCCCGGCCGGGTGTCATCCCGGCCGGGGCGGCGCATGTCGGTCAACTGCCCACGGAAGCCTCGACCGCGGCTTCGATCCCATCCGGCAGGTTCGCCAGGAAGTCGTAGCCGGTCGCCGCTTCGAGCGCATCGACGGTGGTCTTGTACATCTGCCAGCCATTGGCCGAGATGCCGGAAACGTTCGGCATGTTCACGGCAATCACGCGGATGTCGGACGCGGAGTGCACGTCGGCCAGCGTTTTCCCGCGGGCGAGGATGACCACGATCTTCCAGGTGGTGGACGGGATCTGCACCTTCCCGGCACCGTTGAGCGTGGCCGGCGAGGCGGAGTAGGTGCCGCCGGCGATGATGTAGAGCTCCTTCACGCTGTCGCGCGCGAGGTCGTTGTTGTAGACCTCGAACTTCTCCCACGGCCCTCCGTTCAGGTCCTGGAGCTGCGGCAGCATGTTGGTCATCAGGAACGTCTGCGCGTTGTCGGAGGGGCTGGCCGTCCGCTCGGCGCTCATCACCATGTGGCCGCGGCTGTAGCCGCTGCCGGTGTAGTCGGAGGTGACCACGTGGTAGACGCTGTCCGGGAGCGTCATGTCGGGCGCGAAGCAGTCGCAGCGCGACGCGCCGCCGAAGTGCGTGGCGTTCAGGTTCCAGCTCACCCAGTTGGGCCCGCCGCGCACCGGGCTGTACGAGGTGACGTACTGCACCTTGGTCAGGATGATCTCGTTGCTCGGCGTGCCGTCGGCCGGGGTGCCGAACTCCACGTGGTTGAGATAGCCGACCGACTGGACGATCACCGTGGCCGTGTCGGCCACGCCGTTGGACGCGGCGGCGATGACGCTGGTGGTGCCGGCACCCGTGGCGGTCACCAGGCCGCTGCCGCTCACCGTGGCCACGGCGGAGTTCAGCGAGGTCCAGGTGAAGGTCGTGGAGGCCGGCTGGCCCAGCGAGTCCTTGGCCGTGGCCGACATCTGCGTGGTGCCGCCCGGCGAGAGCTGCACGCTGCTGGGCACCAGCGTGACGGTCTTCGGCGCGCCCGGCGGGGGCAGCGTGGTGGACGTGCCGTTGGCGGCGCCCGGCGTACCCTTGTTGCTGGTCTCGTAGTTGGTGGTGGCCGCCGCCCAGTTCGCGCCGTCGGTGTTCGAGTTGTCCAGCCCCACGTTCTTGAGCTCGCGGCTGACGCCGTTGGAGGCGCTGATGCTGGAGCTGGTGTAGCCCACCGAGTCCACCGTCACGCCGGTCCTGGCGCGGATGCGGAAGTGGTCGGCGCCGCTGTTGGAGAACTGCAGCACGCTCGAGGTGCTGCCGATCTTGTGGGTGTACAGGTAGTCCACCGCGATCCCGCCGTTCTTGGCGGTGTTGGCCGAGCGCCCCAGCACGCGGTACGCGTGCGACGGAACGATGAAGTCGCCGGGAACGGTGTCGGGCACGCCCGCGGTGCTCCCCGATTGGTCGTTGAGCAGCATCCCGCGCATGTTCACGGGGAACTTGCCGGCGTTGTACACCTCGATGTACTCACCCAGGCTGTCCACCACGGACCCGCCGGGGTTGGCCAGCAGCTCGGTGATCACCAGCAGGGGCTGGAGCTGTGTCGACACGAACAGGTTGAACGTGAACGTGTTGACGGTGGGGTCCACGTGGAGCTGCCAGGCGCGCGGGCGGGAAACCTCGCCGGTCGCCAGGATGGTGTCGTACTGGAAGAAGAGCTGGTTGGTGCTGGTGAACGTGGCCGCATCGTCGGCATTCTTGACGCTGACGCCGCCGGTTCCGGACGTGACGCTCGGGCCCGCTGCGAAGAAGACGCGGATCCCCGCCGTGTCGGGCGTGACGCCGTCGGGCGTGCCCATCTTCTCGGGGAGAAGGTTCTGCACCGTCACGTCGAACTGGAAGGTCGAGTCGGCGGCCGTGTAGCTGACGTTGCTGGAGGTCAGCTTGACGTTGGTGTTCTGCCCGCCGAAAAGCGTGGCGCTGACGCCAGCGTCGGGGCTGGGCCGCGTGCACGAGACGGTGTGGTCGCTCAGGCTGGCCGAGCAGACGAGGGCCGCCACCGCCGAGCCCGGCACCGAAGCGGGGTCCGTGAGGACGCGCGGCCCGGTGACGCCGCGGTCGGAGCAGGCGCTCGCCACGAGGGCAAGCGGAAGCGCCAGCAGCGCGATCCGCTGCCTGGAAAGATGAGCAAACAAGTTCACTACCAGGTCACCGGGTAACTGGGTGGCCGTCCAGGGCGAAGAGAAGCCCCCGGGCGGGTGCAAACGCTGAGGATCAATGAGTTTAGATACGGAGTACGGATTCGCGCAACGGGCCTAGAGCGAATGTTTCGGGCCCGTTGCAATTCGGTTAAGCTTTTTTCCTGCAATTGGTTGCGTATTTGAAGCAGATGATAAAATTGGCGGTAAAGTGCACTTGTCGCCTGAGAGGCCGGAATAGGCGGTAACGTGCTGCAGATCGTCATACGGTCATCTCCTCGTGTGGCACTCGAGCGCTTGGTTTCGCACGCATGGACGCAGGAAACGGCGAGGGGGACGGCGCTCGAGCCATCCCCCTCGTCGTTCCCGCGACGTACCCTGCGATGGATCGAGCTACCGAATCCGCTGATTGCCTGTGGGTTCGCTGATTGGATTGTGCGTGAGCGTTGATGCCCGTGCAGACGAAGGCCAGCGAATCTCACATGGACACGGAGCCAGCAGAGCCAAAGGTGGAACCGCTGTTGAATGTTGACTCTGTTGGCCCTGTGTGAGGCTGCTGCCGTTCCGTTCCCGATCACAGCAGGGATTCAATCGCTCCAAGCCCGAAAGAGCACGAAGTCGCGTGTGGAGATCAGTGAGGTGTGGCGAGGCGGATCACGTGCGGCCCAGGTAGTCGCGGCGGAAGTGCCAGTCGGCCTCGGCCTGCCCGCGCGAGGCGAAGGATTGCGTGCCGCCGCCGCGGAGCCAGGTGACGTGGTCGGCCAGGCCCAGCGTCCACGTCATCTCGTGGCCGGTGATCACCACCGCGCAGCCGGCGGCGGCCACGGCGCGCAGCTCCGCCTGAATCACCTCGGCGTCGAGCGGGTCGATGCCGCGGAAGGGCTCGTCCAGCAGCAGGCACAGCGGTCGCCGCACCACCGCCACCGCCAGCTGCGCCCGCCTCCGCTCGCCGCTCGACAGCGCCCCGCACCGCACGCGCGCCAGCTCCGCGATCCGCAGCCGCTCGAGCACCGCCGCGCGGTCGCCCCGGCCGAAGCGCGCCTCCAGCGCGTCCAGGTGGTGCGCCAGGGTGAAGCCCGGCGCCAGGATCGAGCGTTCCACGGGGAGGAAGAACAGCCCGCCCGCCGCGAGCGCTGCGGGGTCGGGGCGAAGGTAGCGCCGGCCGCCGAACTCGACGGCGCCCGCGTCCGCCGGCATCCACCCCGCCGCGATCTTCAGCAGCGTGGACTTGCCCTCGCCGTTGCGCCCCACCAGCGCCGTCACCGCGCCCGCGCGCGCCTCGAAGTACGCCGACTTCAGCACCTGCCGCCCGCCGTAGCGCATGGCGATCGAGTCGGCGCGCAGCACCACGCTCACCGGCCCACCGCCAGCCAGATCGCCACCTCCGCCAGCAGCGCCGGGGCCGTGTGCATCGCCATCTGCCGGCGGCGGCCGTAGCCCAGGCACAGCAGGAACGTGTCTTCGTTGCTGATCCGCGCCCCCACCCATCCCACCGCGGCCACGATCCCGACCACGTAGATCGCCGCGAAGGGCGAGATCCGCAGCGGGCTCGCCTCGGCGCTCCCCGCGCCCGGGAGGCCGCTGGCGGCCACGGTGGCGGCCGCGCGCACGAACAGCCACGTCACCAGCGACCGTGTGACGAGCGTGCGGGTGAAGTGCGGGATGATGAACGGGCGCCCGCCGGCGCGTCCGTCTCCTGGGCTGGCGGGGCGGTGGGTCATGGCTCGCCGCACCCGTGCTGGCGCAGGCTGGCCGTGTCGAGGCGTGCGGGCGGGATCGAGCCCAGGCGGCGCCGCCATGCCGCCTCCATCTGGGCCCCGCCGGCACCGAGCGGGTGCGCGCCGGGCCGCGGATCCAGCTTCCACAGCGCCTCGACGGTCCGCGGGCCGCCCGCGCGCGCCACGAAGGCGACCGCGCTCCCGGCGGTGACGTAGGCGTGCATCTCGTCGACGTCCCAGAAGCGCCCTGCGAGCTCGCCGAGCGGCAGTAGCCGGCCGTCGCGCAGGAAGCCCGCCGCGATCGCGTCCATGCCGTGGCCCTGGCAGCGCCCCTGCGCCCACGTCGCCACGCCCTCCGACAGCCACGAGGCCGTGCGCGGCGTGCCCCACAGCTTCAGCGACAGCGCGTGCATGATCTCGTGCCGGAAGAGAGGCGTGGTGCCGGGCTCCACCACGAAGATCGCGGTCAGCTCGCTGGGGATCGCCTGACCCATGTAGCCGTGACCCGAGAGCTGCCGCGCCTGCTCGCGAGAGTCGACCAGGAACAGCTCGACGGTGTGGCGCACCGCCGGCATCCGCGCGAGCGCCAGGTCGTGGCGCAGCGCCGCCTCGGCCCTGCGTGCGAGCTGGGGCGCGCGGCCGGCGGCATCGCCGCCGGGGAGGTAGTGAAGGTGGATGCCGTTCGCTTCCACGGTCCGCCACGCGAACCCGGGGTGGCCCAGGGCCGCGCGGGCCGTTTCGGCCCCGTGTGGCGGAGCGTGCCCGGGCGCGCAGGCGGCCGGCGCGCACGCGAGGCCAAGGACGGCCAGGGCAGTGGAGATCCGGAAAGTCACTGATACCGAATTGCCGAGTATCATTCTAATTCCACCGGCGAAGGAATCTCACGCAGAGCAGCAGAGAAACAGAGAACGACGGAGCTCGAGTGTCTCTGCTTCTCTCCTCTGCTACTCTGCTGCTCTGCGTGAGAAGATTTACGAATCTCGATCCTGAACGGAACTCCGCGACGTGGTATGACAGGCGGCGGGGGGCGCGGCGTGGTTCGCATGCGGCGGGAAGCGGTGCGGGTGGATTCTACCGCTCGCGGTGGCGCGATGCTGCGGCGGGGCGATGAGTCTTCCGTTAACCCGGCGGTGGCGCGCCGCTGGCGCATCCGTTGCGCTGGGAGCTGACATCTTTCCATCAACCGATCTGCAGAGGAGCTTCCGCTTGAGCGACGCCGGCCTGTTTTCGCCCCTCACCCTGCGCTCCGTCACGCTGCGCAACCGCGTGGGCGTGAGCCCCATGTGCCAGTATTCCAGCGTGGATGGCTTTGCCAACGACTGGCACTTCACGCACCTGGGCAGCCGCGCGGTGGGCGGCGCGGGCGTGGTGATCACCGAGGCCAACGCGGTGACCGCCGACGGCCGCATCTCGCCGGCCGACCTGGGGATCTGGAGCGACGCGCACGTGGAGGGCCTTGCCCGCTGCGTGCGGCTGATCGAGCAGAACGGCGCCGTGGCGGGCACGCAGCTCGCCCACGCCGGCCGCAAGGCGTCCACCGCCGCGCCGAGGGAGGGCGGAGGATCGGTAGAGCCGGCGGATGGCGGATGGAGGCCGGTGTGGGCACCCAGCGCCGTGCCGTTCGGTTCGCGCTCGATCGTGCCCGAGGCGCTGAGCGAGGACGGGATCCGGGACGTGGTGCGCGCCTTCGCCGACGCGGCGCGGCGGTCGCTGGAGGCGGGGTTCAAGCTGGTGGAGCTGCACGCCGCGCACGGCTACCTGCTGCACCAGTTCCTGTCGCCGCTGGCCAACCAGCGCACCGACCGCTACGGCGGCTCGTTCGAGAACCGCATCCGCTTCACCTGCGAGGTGGTGGACGCGGTGCGCGCCGTGTGGCCCGACGCGCTGCCGCTGTGGGTGCGCATATCGGCGACCGACTGGATGGAGGGCGGGTGGGACCTGGACCAGTCGGTGGAGCTGGCGCGGGTGCTGAAGGGGCGTGGGGTGGACCTGATCGACTGCTCGTCGGGCGGCGCGGTGCCGGGCGCGAAGATCACCGTGGCGCCGGGGTACCAGACGCCGTTCGCCGCCCGCATCCGCGCCGAGGCGGGCATCGCCACCGCGGCCGTGGGGCTGATCACCGAGCCCGCGCAGGCCGACGACATCATCCGCGGCGGCCAGGCCGACATGGTGCTGCTCGCCCGCGCCGTGCTGCGCGACCCGTACTGGCCGCTGCACGCGGCGAAGGCGCTGGGCGCGGAGAACCGCTGGCCGGTGCAGTACCAGCGCGCGGTGGATTGATCGTGGGTCGATGCCGGCAGGAGCAGGGCAGGCGGGGGTATGCGGGAGACGACGCGGTTGTGTGTGACGATGCGAGTAAACTCGCGGCTACGACGGCACGCAGTCCGCCTTCGCGCCGCCTTCGCGGACTTCAACCGCGAGAGGGGGCGCCGGCGGGCATCACCACCGCGTGAGCCCCGTCATCCCCGGGCTCCTTCCGCTGCCCGGCCCAGCGCGTCGTCGATGAAGGCCTGCTTGCCGGCCTGATAGGCGGGGCGGTCGTGGGGGTGCCGTTCGGCGAGAGCGAGCTTGAGGCGTGCGTATTCAGCGGCGAGCGTGGCGTCGGCGCGCAGCAGGTCGCGGAAGCGCAGGTGCTCGCGCCAGAACCGCGACGCCGGCTCGGCCAGCGACAGGTGGTGCGTGCGGCGCTCGGCCGGGCCCTTCACCAGGTACAGCCGCTCGGGGAGATCGGGATCGGGCTTGTGCTGGTAGCCGAGCGCGGCGAGGGCGGGGAGCAGCGCCTCCGCATCCGCCAGATCGGGCACGCTGGCGGCGAGGTCGAGGATCGGCTTGGCCGCGAGCCCCGGCACCGACGTGCTGCCCACGTGCTCGATCGCCAGCACCCGGTCGCCCAACGCCGCCCGTAGACGCGCCGCTTCCTCCGCGAACAGCGCGGCCCACGCGGGTCGATGCGGCACCACGCGCACCGTGCCGCGATCCAGCCCCAGCGCGGACGGTTCGTTGCCGGACGGCATCATCCCCCTCGAAGTCCGCGAAGGCGGACTGTGTGCCGTCGTAGCGGCGAGTTTACTCGCATATCTGGATTTTGCCGCTCGCGCCTCACCCGAATTCCACACGTTTTCCCCGACTTCGCCCAGTCGGACACCGGCTCATCCACGGCCGTCCACCGCTCACGGGCCGAAGTCGATGTACTCCACCGGCACGGCGCCCGTGAGCCAAACGCCGTTCTCGGAGCGGAAGAACGGGCGCCCGTCGCGGTGCATGCGGCCGGCGGCGATGGTGAGCACCACGGGGCGGCCGTGGCGCTGGCCAACGCTGCGCGCCGTCTCCTCGTCGGCCGAGAGGTGGACGTGCGTGCGCCGGGCCGAGTGCAGCCCCGACGCGCGGATCGACGCGATCGAGCTCGAGGCCGTGCCGTGGTAGAGCCGTTCCGGCGGGATCCGCGGCTCCAGCCCCAGGTCCACGCTCACCGAGTGGCCCTGGCTGGCGCGGATGCGGGTGCGGTCGGCATTGAAGGCGAACCGCTGCTTCTCGTTCTCGGCCACCACGCGCTCCAGCGTTGCGCGGTCGATCCGCACGCCCGCGCGCGCGGCGCCGGCCAGCAGGTCGTCCACCTCGGCCCACCCGCTGGGGTCGAGCGCAAGGCCGATCTTCCCCAGGTCGTGCCGCAGCACCAGGCTCATGAACTTGCTGACGCGAACGAGTTCCGGTTCCATGGTTCAGACGCTTGGATCGAGGTGAAAGGTGACGGCCGCGGGCTGCCAGCGAAACGCATCGCCTCGCGACCACGGTACGGCCGGCCGCCACCATGGGACCCGCGGTCGATCCGTCGCGGCGCGCGTCACGGCGGGCCGGCCAGGCGCGGGTCGTCCGCGCGCGGGAGCACGCGCAGCGAGCGGATGGTGAGGTCGAAGAAGGGCGCGCCGTTCGTCGTCAGCCGCATCTCGCGGAACCAGCGCACGCCGCCGGCCTGGGTGGTGCCGCTCAGCCACACGTCCTGCCGCGTGGGCGCGCCGCCGCCTGCGTCCTGCACCAGCGTGCGCAGGTGCGCCAGGCGCCCGCGGGCGTCCACGTAAACCTCCACCGCCGGCCGGCCCGGCTGCTCGGCGCGGAAGCCGGCCTGGCCCAGCGAGTCGGGCGCGATGGCGGTGAGCGTCACGCCGGGCGCGCGGAGCGGCACCAGCCGCATCACGTCGTACAGGTAGAACTCGTCGCGCTCGCTGGCCAGCAGCGCGGGCGGCATGGGCTGGAACTGCGTGCCGCTCACGATCCAGCCGCGCGGCGCCGCCACCACCAGCGCCCGCGTGCTCGCCGGCCCGCGCGTCACGTCGTACGTCGCCACCACGGCGGTGTCGGGCGGCTGGACCATCCAGTCGCCGGCGATGCGCACCGTGCGCCCGCCGGCGTGCACCACAGCGTCACCGCTCCACGCCAGCGCCCGCGCGGCCGCGAGCGCGTCGGCGCCGCCGGCCTGCCGGATGGCGCGCGCGAGCAGCGCCGGGGGGTCGGCGGGGCGCGTGGCGGGGATGGTGGCGCACGACGCGGCGGTCAGCACCGCAAGCGCGGGTGTGAGCAAGGTGCGGGGGCGGAACATGGACATCGGCAGATGATGGGGGCTCGGGTGGGACCACTCTTTCGCTCCGGTGCCTGGAACGGGCCGCTTCATTGCTGCTGCGCCTGGGGGGGCATGGGCATTGCGCGCCCACTGCGCCCCCCTCGCAAACCACCCGGCACGCCGCCGCAGGCGAGTGGGAGCACGAGGCGTTCCGCGCGCGGGGCGCCGCTATGACAAGAGAGGCCCATGATCACACGGTTCGACAAGATCGCGGTAGACCTGCCGCGGCCCAAGCACCCATCGCCCAACTCGGCGGCAGCGGTGCAGGAGCTGCTGGGCGGCAAGTTCGGCGAGATGTCCACGTTGATGAACTACACCTTCCAATCGTTCAACTTCCGTGGGCGCAACCAGATGCGCCCGTTCTACGATCTCATCGCCAATATCGCCGCCGAGGAGTTCGGCCACATCGAGGCGGTGTCGTACACCATCAACCTGCTCCTGACGGGCTCCACCAAGCGCGGCAGCGACCTGGCCGCCACCCCGCTGGCCGACGCGCTCGACGCGCGCAACAGCTACCACTTCATCGCCAGCGGGCAGCAGGCGCTGCCGGTCGACTCGCAGGGGAACCCGTGGAATGGCAGCTACGTGTTCTCCAGCGGCAACCTCAAGCTCGACCTGCTGCACAACTTCTTCCTGGAGTGCGGCGCGCGGGCCAACAAGATTCGCGTGTACGAGATGGTGGACGACGACACGTCGCGCGCCATGCTGGGGTACCTGCTGGTGCGCGGCGGCGTGCACATCGTGGCCTATGCCAAGGCGCTGGAGAAGCTGACCGGCGTGGACGTGGGCAAGCTGCTGCCGATTCCCGAGATCAGCAACAAGCGCTGGAAAGCTCCCAGTTCTTGATCCAGTAGTTATGGGAGTTCCGGTGAACCTGCTGTTTGCAAGGTTTTGTCAGTGTCCAAAGCCTGTGGGTTGTACGAAGGCCGTAGCTGCGCAGCAGCG
>Ga0070686_100000044_pt1 | contig 102470 bp, 103 predicted proteins | sample KBSS23LmetaG_FD_65654 | JGI IMG/M metagenome (GOLD analysis project Ga0070686, IMG submission 65654) | Switchgrass rhizosphere microbial communities from Kellogg Biological Station, Michigan, USA - KBS S2-3L metaG | ecosystem: Host-associated > Plants > Roots > Rhizosphere ...
CGGCAGGTGCTGGCCACCGTCACCGACCGCGGCGAAGAGACGGTGCAGGTTGCCGGGCGCAGCGCGCGCCTCTTCCACCTGGTGGTGCAGCCCCGCGGCGGCGCCGCGGCCGACGTGTGGGTGGACGACCTGAACCGCGTGATCCGCGTGGAGGTGCCCGCCCGGCAGTACCGCGCCGTGCGCACCGAGCTTCCGCGTTGAACGTCCGCTCCGGGTAAGCGTCCGGGCTCACGAGGCGCCGGGGGGCACATCGCCCTCCGGCGCCCCGCCGTTTCTCCTCCTGCCTCGCAAGTAGCGGCCGATTCATCCCTTTACCCCCGCACGGACGCGTTTACACGTGTCGCGCGCGGGGTTAGATTTGGCCCTCCAACCTCCGGGACGTTTCCCCGACTCGCGCCCGAACGATCTGACCCGAAGAGCGCCCATGAGCACACCCGTGCTGGAGATCGCCGCGCCCCCCGCGCCGACCCAAGCCGCCGCGCGCCCGGCCCCCCTCGCCTCGCGCATCGCCGACACCTTCCTCGCGCCCACCCGGGTGTTCGAGCCGTTCCGCGAAGGGCCCACCCCCTGGCTGGGCCCCGTGCTGGTGAGCGTGGCGGTGATGGCGGTGCTGATGGCGCTGCGGCCGCTGTTCATCAGCAACCTGCAGATGGCCGAGTTCGCGCTGCAGAAGATGGGCGAGATGGGCTCGCCCAACCTCCCCTCGGCCGAGGAGATGGCGTCGCGGATGGGGGTGCAGAGCGTGGTGGGCGGCGTGTTCACCGCGGCCTGGCTGTTCCTGCGCGTGTTCTTGGCGGGCGCCGTGCTGGCCGCCGTGTTCGGCCTGCTGATGGGCGGCCGCACGGCGCTGCGGCCCTACGCGGCGGTGGCCAGCCACGCGTTCCTGGTCTCCACGCTGGGCTTCGTGGTGGTCACCGCGCTCCAGTACGCCAGCGGAACCCTCGACATCTCGCTCGACGCCACGCTGCTGATGGGCGACCAGCCCGGCCCCGTGCTGGAGGCGGTGGGGCACACGCTGGACCCGTTCCTCCTGTGGCTCGTCGCCCTGCTGGCGCTGGGCGGGGCCACGATCAACCGCCGCCGCGGCTGGGCCGGCGCGGCGGCCATCCTGCTGGGCCTGCAGCTGGCCCTGATGATGGCCATGAGCCTCGCCGGCGAGCTGTTGAAGGCCAGGGCCGCCGGTCAGTGAAACCTAATCCGCACGGCCCCGTACTCCCCGGCGGGAGTGATCTCTCGGGCCGCCCCCTCAAGCACAACCCGCTCAACCCGACCATGACCCGTACACTCTCGCGGCGCGCGTGCGCCGCCATCGCGCTCGCCCTGTCCGCGGCCCCCGCCGCGGCGCAGCAGACGGCCCCGGCCGCGCCGCCGCCGCCACCCGTGCAGCAGCAGCCGCAGGGGCCCCCGCTCACCATGGAGCAGGCGGTGGCCACGGCGCGCGAAGCCAACCCCGACCTGCTGGCCCAGCAGAACGACACGCGCACCGCCCGCGCCGCCGTTCGCCAGGCCCGGCTCGACTTCCTCCCCTCGGCCAGCGTGAGCGGCTCGATGGGGTACGTGGCCTCGGGCGAGCGGCGCTCCGGCACGGTGAGCCTGCAGCAGCAGCCGGCCATCTACTCGTCGGGCTACGGGCTCGACTTCAGCTACCAGATGAGCGGCTCCAAGCTGATGCAGCCGCGCCTGGCCCGGGCGCAGGAGCGCGCCACCATCCAGCGCGTGGCCGGCTACGAGGCCAACCTGGTGAGCCAGGTGCAGCAGCAGTACCTGGCCGCGCTGCAGGCGTGGGAGCAGAGCGGGCAGGCACAGCGCGAGCTGGCCCGCACCGTGGAGCACGAGCGGCTGGCGCGCGCCCGGCTGGAGGTGGGCGCCGGCACCCCGCTCGACCTGCGCCGCGCCGAGGTGGAGCGCGGCCAGGCCGAGGTCAACGTGCTGCAGCGCCGCAACACCTACCAGACCGAGCTGCTGCGCCTGGGGCTGGCGATGGGGCGCGAGATCCCCGCCGACACCCGGCTGGCCACCACCTTCGCGCTCTTCGCCCCCGCCTGGACGGTGGACCAGCTCCAGGCGCTGGCGCTGGAGGGCAACCCCAACCTGCTGTCGGCGCGCGCCACCGCGCAGGCCGCCCGCACCGGCGTGCGCGCGGCACGCACCCAGTACCTCCCCTCGCTGGCGCTGCAGGTGGGCTTCGGCGGCTCGGTGAACTCGGCGGCCGACCTCAACCCGGCCTACCAGACGGCGCTCAACAACTCGCGGTCGGCGTTCAACAACTGCCAGTACGGCAACCAGCTGGGCGCGCTGATCGGCGCGACACCCGAGAACTGCTCCAAGTACGACGTGAGCAGCCAGTTCATCGTGGACAGCCTCCGCTCGCTGGTGCGTGCCGGCAACCCGTCGTTCCCCTTCGGCTTCCGCAGCGACCCGATGGTGGCGCGGCTCTCGGTGTCGCTGCCGCTGTTCAACGGCTACGCCCGCGAGCGGCAGGTGGAGGAGGCCCGCGTGCAGCAGGAGGACGCCGAGCTGCAGGTGCGCTCGCAGGAGCTGAAGCTGCGCGCCGACCTGGGCGGGGCGCTGCTCAACCTGCAGACCGCCTACGGTACCGCGCAGCTGCAGGACCAGGTGGTGGCCAAGGCCACCGAGGAGCTGCGCCTGGCGCAGGAGCGCTTCCGCTTCGGCGTGGCCAGCTCGGTCGAAGTCACCGACGCGCAGACCTCGCTGGCCCAGGCCGAGCAGGCGCGCATCGACGCCGTCTACAACTACCACAAGTCGCTCGCGGCGCTCGAGGCCCTGGTGGGCCGCCCGCTGCGCTGACGCGAGACCACGGACAACCGGTGAGCAAGATGAAGAAGCTGTTGATCGCCCTGGGGGTGATCGTGGTGGTGGGTGGGCTGGGCATCCTGGCGGTGAGCAAGCAGGGGCAGGGCGCGGGCCGCGAGGTGCGCGCCGAGACCGTGGCGCGCCGGGACCTGGTCAGCACCGTCACCGCCAGCGGCAAGATCCAGCCCAAGCGCAAGGTCGACATCTCGGCCGACATCTCGGGGCGCGTGATCCAGCTCGCCGTGGAAGAGGGCCAGTGGGTCAACCGCGGCGACCTGCTGCTGCGCATCGACCCCAGCCAGTACGAGGCCGCCGTGCACCAGGCCGAGGCGGGGGTGGCGCAGAACCGCGCCCGCCAGGCCGAGGCCCGCGCCCAGCAGCTGAAGGCGCAGGCCGACCAGCGCCGCGCCGAGCAGCTGGCGCAGGGGCGCGACCTGATCGCCGCGCAGGAGGTGGACAACGCCCGCACCCAGGCCCAGGTGGCCGCCGCCACGGTGCAGGCCGCGCAGTACGCCATCCAGCAGGCGCAGGCCACCCTGTCGCAGGCGCGCGACAACCTGCGCAAGACCACCATCGTTGCGCCCATGAGCGGCCGCGTCACCCGCCTCAACATCCACGAGGGCGAGACGGCCATCATCGGCACCATGAACAACCCCGGCTCGCTCCTGCTCACCGTGGCCGACCCCTCGGCCATGGAGGCCAAGGTCAAGGTGGACGAGACCGACGTTCCCGGCATCACCGTGGGCGACAGCGCGGCGCTGCGCATCGACGCCTTCCCCGACCGGGTCTTCACCGGCAGGGTCACCCGCATCGGCAACAGCGCCGTGCAGGCCGCCGGCGCCGCCGCGGCCACCGGCGACCAGCAGTCGGTCGACTACGAGGTGGTGATCACCCTCGACCATCCGCCCGCCGAGCTGCGCCCCGACCTGTCCACCACCGCCGAGATCGTCACCGACACCCGGCGCCAGGCGCTGTCGGTGCCCATCATCGCGCTGACCGTGCGCGACAGCGCGGGGAAGAAGTTCAAGACCGGCGGCGACGCCCCGGCCGACGCCCCCGCGCAGCCCGAGGCGAAGCGCAACGCCAGCGCCGACGTGCAGGGCGTGTTCGTGATCCGGGGCGGCAAGGCCGAGTGGACGCCCGTGTCGGTGGGGATCACCGGCGGCGAGTACTTCGAGATCACCCGCGGGCTGCGGGGCGGCGAGACCATCGTGGCCGGCTCGTTCCAGGCGGTGCGCGAGCTGGAAGACGGCAACCCGGTGAAGACGCCGCCGCCGGTGGCCGCCGCGGGCCGCGCGCGGAGCGCACGGCGATGAGCGACGGCACCCCGCTGATCGAGACGCGCGGCCTGGAGAAGCACTACCAGATGGGCGCCGAGACGGTGCGCGCCCTCCGCGGCGTGGACCTGCTCATCCACCCCAACGAGTACGTGGCCATCATGGGCCCGTCGGGGTCGGGGAAGTCCACCTTCATGAACCTGATCGGCTGCCTCGACACGCCCACCGCGGGCGACTACATCCTGAACGGCAACCACGTGGCCGGGATGGACGACGACCAGCTGGCCCGGGTGCGCAACCGCGAGATCGGCTTCGTCTTCCAGACCTTCAACCTCCTCCCCCGCTCCACCGCGCTCGAGAACGTGGAGCTGCCGCTGGTCTACGGCGGCTTCGGCGGGAAGGAGCGCCGCGAGCGCGCCGTGGCGGCGCTCAAGTCGGTGGAGCTGGGCGACCGGCTCGACCACCGCCCCAACGAGCTCTCGGGCGGGCAGCGCCAGCGCGTGGCCATCGCCCGCGCCCTGGTCACCCGCCCCAGCATCATCCTGGCCGACGAGCCCACCGGCAACCTCGACTCGCGCACCTCCGAGGAGATCATGGCGCTCTTCGAGCGGCTGCACGCCGAGGGGCAGACGGTGATCATGGTGACCCACGAGCCCGACATCGCCGCGCACGCCCACCGCGTGGTGACGCTGCGCGACGGGGTGATCAGCAGCGACGAGGTGCAGTCCGGCATCCAGCGGCTGGGGGCCGGGGCCCAGGCGCCGGCGCTGGCGGGGGCGTAGCCGCCATGCGCATGCTCGAGGCGATGCGCATGGCGCTCGAGGCCATCAACGCGCACAAGCTCCGCGGCTTCTTCACCGTGCTGGGCACCGTGTTCGGGGTCACCTTCCTGATCGCGGTGATCACCCTGATCGAGGGGATGAACCAGTACGTGGAGAAGGAGTTCAAGGGGGCCATCTACGGCGTGAACACCGTCACGCTGCGCCGCCGCCCGTCCATCACCACCGACGGCGACGAGGCGAAGTGGCGCGAGTGGCGCCGCCGCCCCCGGCTCACCTTCGAGGACGCGGAGTGGCTGGAGCAGCGCATGGAGACGCCGGGGGTGCTGGCCCTTTCGGCGATGAACACGGGGAAGGCGCTGGGCCCGCGCGGCCGCGAGGTGGAGAACGTGTGGATCACCGGGGCCACCTCCAGCTACTTCCAGGTACGCGAGATGGCGCTGGAGCAGGGCCGGCCCTTCTCGCGCAACGAGGCCGACCGCGGCCTGCCGGTGGTGGTGATCGGGCAGGACGTGGCCGCCGCGCTCTTCGAGGGGCGCAACCCGCTGGGGCAGGAGATCCGGCTGCGCAACTTCCCCTACCGCGTGATCGGGGTGATCGAGAAGCAGGGGAAGCTGTTCGGGATGTCGCTCGACAACGTGGCCATCGCCCCGATCCGCTCCGACCTGAACGGGTTCGTGAACAACGGGCTCAAGAACACGGTGGACGAGGTCACCTTCAAGGTGAGCGCCGACACGCAGGTGCCCCAGGCCAAGGCCGAGCTGGAAAGCTGGATGCGCATCCGGCACCGCCTGGGCCCCGGCGCCGCGAACGACTTCGAGCTCGAGACCGCCGAGGAGAGCCTGGGCTTCTGGGACAAGATCCGCACCATCCTGCTGCTGGCGCTCCCGGCGCTGGTGAGCGTGTCGCTGGTGGTGGGGGCCATCGTGATCATGAACATCATGCTGGTGTCGGTGAGCGAGCGCACCCGCGAGATCGGCATCCGCAAGTCGATGGGCGCCCGGCGCGGCGACATCCTGCTGCAGTTCCTGTTCGAATCGTCCACCCTGTCGGGGATGGGCGCGCTGCTGGGGATCGGCGTGGGGATCCTGCTGGCCAAGGCGGTGCAGGCCACGACCCCGCTCCCGGCCAGCGTGGCGGGGTGGAGCATCGCCCTGGGCGTGGCCCTTGGGGTGGGCGTGGGCGTGGCGAGCGGCGTGTACCCCGCGTGGCGCGCCTCGCGGCTCGACCCCATCGTGGCCCTGCGCTCGGAGTGAGGCGATGAACTTCCAGTCCACCTTCGAGGGGGTGCAGATCGCGCTCGACTCGCTGCGCAGCGACAAGGTGCGCGCATTCCTCACCATCCTGGGGATCGGCATCGGCGTGGCCACGGTCACCGGGATGGGCGCCATCATGAACGGCGTGCAGAACGGGATCAACTCCGACCTGGAGGCGATCGGCCCCGAGAACTTCCAGGTGTCGCGCTTCGACCAGACCCAAGTGCGCATCAGCGCCGGCAACCCCTTCGAGGGCAAGCCCAAGCTGCGGATGACCGAGGCCACCGCCCTGGCCCAGCTCCCCGCGGTGGCCAGCGTCACGCCGGCCCTGGGCGGCAACGTGAACGTCAAGGTGGGCGCGCGCGACCTGTCGTCGATCTCGCTGCAGGCGGTGGGGAGCGAGTGGAGCAGCTACACCATGGGCGACTTCGTGGAGGGGCGGAACTATCTCTCCAGCGACGACGCGGCCGCCAACGCCGTGGCGGTGGTCACCGAGGAGCTGGCGCGCCGCGCCTTCGGCGAGGGGCACAGCGCCGTGGGCCAGCTGATCCGGCTAGAGGGGAGCCAGTTCCGCGTGATCGGCGTCTACCGGCCCAAGCCCAACCTGTTCCAGGGCGGCAAGCCGATCTGGGTGTCGGTTCCGGCCACCGCGGCGCTCAAGTACCTCCCCGTGCGCGACGACTTCATGGAGCTCTGGATCGTGCCGGCGCGCGGCTACTCGCAGGCGCAGGCGATGGACCAGGTGACCGTGGCGATGCGCATGATGCGCCGCCTGAAGCCCGCGCAGGAGAACAACTTCGCGCTGATCCGGCAGGAGGCGTTCGCCGACCTCATCGGCAAGATCACCGGCGCCATCCGGCTGGTGATGATGGTGCTCTCGTCGATCGGCCTGATGGTGGGGGGCGTGGGCGTGGTGGGGATCATGATGATCTCGGTGACCGAGCGCACCCGCGAGATCGGCGTGCGCAAGGCGCTGGGCGCCAAGCGCGGCGAGATCCTCTGGCAGTTCCTGGTGGAGGCGGTCACGGTCACCTTCATCGGCGGGCTCTTCGGCCTGCTCTTCGGCGCCGGCGGCGCGCTGCTGCTCTCTAAGCTCACCCCCATCCCCGCGTCGGTGCCGGTCTCCTCGGTGCTGGCGTCGCTGGCCATCGCCGTGCTCACCGGCGTGATCTTCGGCATCTACCCCGCGGCCAAGGCGGCGCGGATGGACCCGGTGGTGGCGTTGCGGTACGAGTAGGGAGTACGGAAGTACGGAAGTACGAGAGTACGGAAGTACGGAAACGGCGATCCCGGCGGGCTCCTGCGAGCGCGCCGGGATCTTTCGTCTCGGGCCATGGGGGGGACGTGCGGATCACCGGGACGGCGGTGGAATGCGCGGGGGCGGGCACCGCGCGCCGGGCGAATAAATAAATTCGCGGCAACAACAGCACGAAGTCCGCCTTCGCGGACTGCACGCGGGCACCCGCGAGGCGAGCAAATGCCTGTGCCCCGGACCGCGTCTTTCCACGCGCCTGGGCCCGGCCTGTCCGCTAGCAAGACGTTGCGCGCGCTGAGCCCCGAACTCGCGAGGAGCCCGCCCGCGCGAAGCGCCCAGGTCCCTCTCCCCGGCTGTTTTGGGGAGAGGGACAGGCGAGGAACGAGCCAGGGTGAGGGCCCCGCGCGGGCGCCCGTCGGCCGAGCCGATTGCGCGCGGGGCGGGGGCTCGGCATCTTGGCCGCCTTTTCCGGCGTGGCGCGGAGATGAAGGACGATCCCCCTCGCGCGCTGGCGCAACAAGCTTCCGTGGCGGAGCCCGTGACCGAGACGACCGAACCCCTCGCCCCGCCGGTGGACCTGCTGGCCATCGCCGCACACCGCGACGACGTGGAGCTGCTGGTGGGCGGCACCATGGCGCGCATGGCCGCGCAGGGCTACCGCACCGGCATCCTCGACCTGACCATGGGCGAGCGCGGCACCGACGGCAGCGCGGACTTGCGTGGGCAGGAGGCCGACGCCGCCGCCGGGATCCTGGGCGTGACCGCACGCCGCAACGCGGGGCTGCCCGACGCGGGGCTGGCCAACAACGACGACACGCGCGCGCTGGTGGCCGGCTACGTGCGCGCCTTCCGTCCGCGCGTGGTGATCCTCCCCTACACCACCGGCCGCCACCCCGACCACCGCATCGCCAGCCAGCTCGCCTACGACGCGTGCTTCCTGGCCGGCCTGTCCAAGTACCCCGCCCCCGGCGAGCCGCACCGCGCGCACAAGCTTCTCTACGCGCTGACCTACCGTGAGGATGCGGTGAAGCCCAGCTTCGTGGTGGACATCACCGGCTTCATCGAGACCAAGCTGGAAGCGATGCGCTGCTACGCCTCGCAGTTCGACGGCAAGACCTGGGGCGGCGAGGTGTTTCCCGGCGGCGACCGGCCGCTTTACGACCAGGTGCGCATGCACGCCGCCCGCTACGGCTCCCTGATCCGCACCGAGTACGGCGAGCCCTTCTTCGTGCACGAGACGATGGAGGTGGACGACGTGGTGGCGCTCCCCGTCCGCAGCATCTGAGAGCTCAGCCGGACTGGGGAAGATGGATCCAGAGCACGGACATGCCGCCGTGGCGGGCGGAAAGTGTCCACTCTGCTCATTGCGTACATATTCGGCCGTCGCGCTTGACGACGGACGCCGGGATCATTAGCCTTCCTGTGTTCTCTATTTACATTTGCACCGGCTCGCTGCGGGGTGCCTCCATGATGAGCGTTCGGAAAGTCGCGGAGTATTTCCTGGCCAAGGCCGACGATTCCGTCGGCGACGGCATCTCCAACCTCAAGCTCCAGAAGCTCGTCTACTACGCGCAGGGATACCACCTGGCGCTGCACGGAGCGCCGCTGTTCGGCGAGCGCATCGAGGCGTGGGAGCACGGACCGGTGGTGCCCGAGCTGTACCGCCAGTACCGTGAGTTCGGCGCGGGCAACATCCCCTCGCCCGCCGGCTTCGACCCCGACAGCTACGACGCCGAGTCGGCCCGGCTGCTCGACGAGGTCTACGACGTGTTCGGCCAGTACTCCGCGTGGAAGCTGCGCAACATGACCCACGAGGACCGCCCCTGGATCGACGCGTACGAAAAGGGCGACCGCGGCCGCGTGATCTCGCACGCCGCGCTGCGCGACTACTTCAAGGACTACGTCACGGAGTAGCGGGCGTGGCTCGGTTCGTCAGCCCGCACGCGAAGAACCGCGGGCCGCGCATCCACCCGCGCGAGAGCGGAATGGGGTCAACCGATGGGTTGACCCCGATCTTCTGCCTGCGCTACCTCGCCCCGCCGTTCTGCGTAACCAGCTGCGAGCGGCAGGAGCAGGCGGCGTTCGCGGTCACCCTGAAGCGGCTCTCCACGATGACGTGGACGCAGATCCGCAACTCGCCGAGGCACGGCCTGGGCTCGGAGAAGATCGGGCGCGACGCGATCAAGGCCCCCATTCCCGGCGGCATCACCGACGACGTGGACTTCATCGCCATCCGCTTCCATGCCTTGGCGCCGATGGTGGGGTTCCGCAGCAACCAGGTGTTCCACGTTGTCTGGCTCGACCGTGCCTTCACACTGTACGCGCACTGACCGGCCATTCGCTCCGTTTTGGTTGATCCGCCGGCTGAACGTGGAAAAGGGCGCCGGCGATCCTCGTGGAACGCCGCGCCCTTCTTGCTACGTTCCGGTCACTCCGGTCTCTGGCGTCGGCGTGTGACCGAAAGGCGAGACTTGTGTGGCCGCTGTATATTCAAAGCTCAGGCGCCGGCGCAGTGGACCTCGATCAGCAGGCGCTTCCAGCTGGGCGCCTCGGGGCCGCGCACCTTGACGGCGGTGGCGGTGGCCGAGCCGCCGCGCAGCAGCCAGGGCGCCAGCCAGCGGTTCACCTCGGGCGGCAGGTGGCCCAGCGGGTCGCCGCCGGCCAGGTGCACCCACACCGCCGGGTCTTCCTCCATCGGCGGGTCGGGGATGAGGAGGAGCCTGTCGCCCTGCTCCACCGCGCCCACGTGCGCGGCGCGCTCGCCGAACACCGTGCCGTGCACGGTGGTGCGGAACACCGGCGGCTGGGCGGCGGGAAGCGGTGGGATCATCGGCACCTCGCGCGGTGGAACGGGCGGCTCACCCCGCCAATGTACCATTGCGCACACAGTGGCTCAAGCCTTTCTCAACCGTTTGATGCTCCGAGAGATAAACCGCTTCCGAGCCCCGCTTCGCACCCACCTTGGAGGGGTTCTCGGGCGATGAGCAACATGGGCATCTACCTCGACTACGCCGCCTCGGCGCCCGTGCGCGCCGAGGCGCGCGACGCCATGCTCCCCTTCCTGGAGGGCCGCTTCGGCAACCCGTCCAGCATCCACCGCTACGGCCGTGACGCGCGCGCCGCGCTGGACGACGCGCGCGCGCGCCTGGCCGCCGTGATCGGTGCCGCGCCGGGCGAGATCGTCTTCACGCGCGCGGGCACCGAGGCCGACGGGGTGGCCATCCTGGGCCGCGCGCGGCAGGGGCGCGGCGCCCCGGTCGCCGTGTCGGCCGTCGAGCACAAGGCGGTGCTGGCCAGCGCGCACGCCGCGGAGGACGACGGCGCGCGCACCATCCTTCTCCCCGTGGACGCGAACGGGGTCGTGCGCCTGGCGGCGGTGGACGGCGCGCTGGCCGAGAAGCCGTCGGTGCTCTCGGTCATGTGGGCGAACAACGAGGTGGGCACGGTGCAGCCGGTGGGCGAGGTCGGCGCGCGGTGCCGCGCGGCGGGCGTGGTCTTCCACTCCGACGCCGTGCAGGCGCTGGGGAAGGTGCCCGTGCGCGTGGACCGGGTGGCGGTGGACCTGGTGGCCTTCAGCGCGCACAAGGTGGGCGGGCCCAAGGGGATCGGCGCGCTCTACGTGCGCCGCGGCACGCAGCTCAAGCCGCTGCTCTTCGGCGGCGGGCAGGAGCGCGGGCTGCGGCCGGGGACGGAAGACGTGGCCGGCGCCGTGGGCTTCGCCGCCGCCGCGCAGGCGGCGGAGGCGCAGCGTGGGGCGGCGATGGCGCGCATCGGCGCGCTGCGCGACCGGCTGGAGGCGGGCCTGCTCGAGCGCGTGGCCGGCCTGGTGGTGAACGCCGCCGGCGCCGAGCGGCTGCCCACCATCAGCAACCTCTCCGTCCCCGGCGCCGACCCCGAGGCGCTGCTGATGTCGCTGGACCTGGAGGGGATCGCCGCGTCCTCGGGATCGGCGTGCTCCAGCGGCGCGGTGGAGCCGTCGCACGTGCTCACCGCCATGGGGATCGGGCCGGAGCTCGCCGGCCCGTCCGTGCGCTTCTCGCTGGGCTGGGGCACCACCGACGCGGAGATCGACCGCGTGCTGGACGTCTTCCCCGCGATCGCCGAGCGCGTCCGAGCGCTGGCCAGCTGAGCGTCGCTAGCACGATCCTCGTCGTCTGGTCGTCTGGTCGTCTGGTCGTCTGGTCGTCTAGTCGTCTGATCGTCTGATCGTCTCGTCGTCTCTGAAGACGTCTCTGCCGTCGCTCCGCTGGCGCTTGGCCGTGAATCGCCGCGGAACGATCATCCCATCTCCCCCCACCTGGAGAGGCCCGCATGGCGAAGAGCGCCGCATCCACCGTCGACGAATACCTGGCCGAGCTGCCCGAGGAGCGCCGCCGAGTCGTCTCCGCCGTGCGCGACGCCGTCCTCCGCCATCTTCCCGAAGGGTATCGCGAGACGATGGTGTACGGGATGATCGGGTACTGCATCCCCCTGGAGCGCTACCCGAACACCTACAACGGCCAGCCGCTCGCCTTCGTGGCCATCGCGGCGCAGAAGAACTACTACTCGCTCTACCTCACCTGCGTCTACCAGGACCCCGAGGGCGAGCGGCTGCTGAGGGAGGCGTTCGAGGCGACGGGGAAGAAGCTGGACGTGGGGAAGAGCTGCATCCGCTTCCGCTCGGCCGGCGACCTGCCGCTGGACGCCATCGGCCGCATCATCGCTTCGACGCCGCCTGACGCCTTCATCGAGCGCCACGAGGCCGCGCGGGCCGGGCGGTGACGGAGCCGGGGCGCTGAGGCGGAGCCGCGGCCGGGGTACGCACCCGTGCGGCGGTGCGGTGTACAAGCCGGATTCGGGTGATCTGGCGGGCGCGAACGAAGTGGAAAGGGCGATGGAGAAGAAGACGGTCCTGGTGGCGATGTCGGGGGGCGTGGACAGCTCGGTCGCGGCGGCGCTGCTGGTGCAGCAGGGCCACCGCGTGATCGGGGTGACCATGAAGACCTTCTGCTACCAGGAAACCGAGGCCGAGCTCGCCGGCCCCACGCGCTCGTGCTGCGGCCTCGACGGCATCATGGACGCGCGCGCCGTGGCCGACCGGCTGGGGATCGCGCACTACGTGTTCGACGTGGAGCGCGAGTTCACGCGCGACGTGATCGACGACTTCGTGCAGGAGTACGCCGCCGGGCGCACGCCCAACCCGTGCGTGCGCTGCAACGGCAACACCAAGTTCCGCGACCTGCTGCGCCGCGGGAAGATGCTGGGGTGCGACGCCATCGCCACCGGCCACTATGCCCGGATGGGCGCCGACGGGGCCGGCCGGCCCGTGCTGCTGCGGGGGATGGACGCCAACAAGGACCAGAGCTACTTCCTGTGGGCGCTGCCGCCCGAGATGCTGCCGCAGCTGATGTTTCCGCTGGGCGAGCTGACCAAGCCCCAGGTGCGGCAGATGGCGCGCGAGCTGGGGCTGGAGACCGCCGAGAAGCCCGAGAGCATGGAGATCTGCTTCGTGCCCGACGGCAACTACCCGCGCTTCCTGTCGAAGCGGCTGGGCGCCGGCCACGCGGCGCTGGCTCCCGGCGCGCTGGTGACCACCGGCGGCGAGGTGGTGGGCACGCACGACGGCTACGCGCGCTACACCGTGGGCCAGCGGCGCGGCCTGGGCGGCGGCCGCTCGCTGCCGCTGTACGTGGTGGGCACGCGCCCCGAGCGCGGCGAGGTGGTGGTGGGCACGATGGACGAGCTTCACCGCCCGGGTGCCGTGATCGCCGAGCTGAACTGGCTGGCCGCGCCGCCCGCCGTGGGCGAAGCCGTGCACGCCCAGATCCGCCACCGCGCCCCCGCGGTCGGCGCCACGGTCGAGGCGGTCGACGACGGGACGATCCGGCTGCGCTTCGACCAGCCGCAGCGCGCCGTGTCGCCCGGCCAGAGCGCCGTGATCTTCCGCGGCGACGTGGTGCTGGGCGGCGGCCGCATCGCATCCTGACCCGCGTCGCCCTGCCGACGTGAACGGGCCCGGCGCTCTCGACGAGGCCGGGCCCGTGCTGCATCACGCGGTGGACGCGATCGTGCACCGACGCGCCCCGATCACCGCGCCGAAGCTTGGAAAGTGTGCGGGGGGCGTTAGATTCCTCGCATCTTCCCGAGACGTTGGCGCTCGGCTCTGACGGCCAGCCCTTTTCGATCCACTGCCCCCACCGGCATTCCTGATGACTTCACCCAGACGCGGGCTGCTCCACTTCCTGGTGGGCGGGGCAGCCGTGGTCGTGCTCACCGCCGGGCTACGCGCCTCGTCGGGCGTGCTCAACCCGGTGCTGATGGCCGGCTTCCTGGCCCTCCTCCTCCAGCCGCTCACCAAGCGGCTGCGGCACCACGTGGCCGGCGGCGTGGCCGTGGCGCTGGTGGTGTTCGCGGTGGTGCTGGGCGGGCTGGCGCTGGTCGGCTTCGTGGGCGTGTCGCTGCGCCAGCTAGCCGGCGAGATCCCCGGCTACCGTACGCAGCTCGAGGCGATCGCCAGCTCGCTCACGGGCATGCTCTCCTCGCGCGGCATCGACGCCGGCGCCTACGTGGAGCAGGCGCTGCGCGGGCCCGCGCTGGGGAAGACGGTGCTGAGCTTCACCGGCGCGCTGGCCGGGGCGTTCGGCAACGGCGTGCTCACCCTCTTCATCTTCGCCTTCATGCTGGGCGGGATGTGGGAGATGGAGCGCCGCGCGCGGAAGGGAGCGCGCGACCACAGCCCGCTGGCCGCGCGCTTCCTGCGCTTTTCGCAGACGCTGCGCGGCTACGTGGGCGTGCGGGCGCTGCTGGGGCTGGCGGCGGCGCTGCTCAACTACGTGCTGCTGCTGATCCTGGGCGTGGAGCACGCGCTGCTGTGGGGCATCCTGTCGTTCCTGCTCAGCTTCGTGCCCAACGTGGGGTTCGCCCTGTCGCTGATCCCGCCGATGCTGCTGGCGCTGCTGGAAGGCGGGTGGACGCGCGCGCTGATCGTGTTCGTCTTCTACCAGGTGGTGAACACGGTGATCGACAACGTGATCGGCCCGCGCTTCGTGGGGCGGCAGATGCAGATCTCGGCGCTGCTCAGCTTCCTGTCGGTGATCTTCTGGACCTGGGTGCTGGGCCCCACCGGCGCCATCTTGGCCGTGCCGCTCACCGTCCTCGTCCGCGACCTGGCCTACGGCCCTGAAGACCCGCCCGACGTAGGCCCGCCGCAACCGGTAAAGCCCTCCACCGCGTCCGCCACGTGAGGAGCCGCGCACCTCGCCGGGTCACGTTCGTTCTTGGCGGGCATGCAAACTGCCCCTATATTCGAGCAAGATTGCACAAGTTGAATCTTTCGCGGGAGCAGGGGAATGGGCTTGCCGGCTGTAGCTGCCCTTTTCGAGGATGAAGGTGCGGAGGGAGCTCGCACCGAGCTGGAGTGGGTCGAGAGCGTGAAGTCTGGGCTGCCCGCATCGGCAGTGGACACGGTGATCGAGAAGCTCGGGTTCTCACCGGCCGAGATCGAGGAGCTGGTCCTGCCGAGACGAACGCTTGCCCACCGTCGCGCGAAGAAACAGGCGCTGACGCTGGACGAATCGGTGAGGCTTGCCCGCGTGGCCCGGGTGGCGCTCGAAGCAAACGACACCTTTGGTGACGGTGCGAACGCGCACAAATGGCTGCGCCGGCCCAACCGTGCGCTGAACGGCGCCATTCCCATCGCTCTGCTGGATACCGACGACGGGGCCCGGCTGGTCGAGACGATCCTCGGCCGTCTTGCGCATGGGCTCTTCTCCTGAATGCGGGTCTGGCGGATCGCACGAAACGTCTATCCCCCGCTCGACGGTGAAGGAGCGCGGCGCAATGGTGCCCGGTGGAACTCGGCCGGGCGCCCGGTCGTCTATACCGCAGGCTCTCTGGCCCTGGCGATCGTCGAGCTCCTGGTGCACACCGACCCCGACATCATCCCGCGCGACCTGTCGGCGTACGAGATCGACATCCCGGATTCCTGCAGCACGCGCCGCATCTCCATCGCACTGCTCCCTGCCGGATGGGATGCACACGACGACCTGGGGCCCTGCCAGGCCGCGGGTGATGCTTGGCTCGTCGCGGGCACCGAGTGCGTGCTGGGGGTGCCGTCCGCGATCGTTCCAGAAGAAGAGAACTTCCTGATCAACACTCGCCATCCCGAGGCTGCGGCGATCCGCGTCGTCTCATCGCGCCCGTTTTCATTCGATCCGCGTCTTCTCCGGTAGCCGCGACGGCCTCTGGAGCAGGCCATTCCGACGCGAGCGCCGACACATCGGCTACGATCGATGACAGCGAACGAGCGGGGCGCGACATGGCTGTCGCGCCCCGCTCGTCGTTTCGCCGGCCCGCCGCCGCTTACTCCAGCGGCTGCGACGCCTTCAGCATGTCCCGCAGCTGCTGCTCGCTCATCTCGTGCACCTGCTCCTCGGCGTCGGCCTCGTCGCCGGGGCGCTCCACGTAGCGCTGCTGGAGCGAGGTGTCGCTCAGGCAGTTGAAGACGATCCGCGGCCGCACCGCCAGGCCGAAGTTGCCGCTGGAGGCATAGGCCTCCCACGTGAGCGGGTTCTCGTCGGTGAAGGTGTGGCTCATCCTCTTCCGTACTCCGTTCGGGTCCGCTGCGTCCCTCGTCACCATCGCCCCACGCGAACCGGCACGATCCGCGCCCCCGCGCCGCCATCCACCCCCCTCCACGCCCGCCGAGAGGAAGGCAGGCGCCGGATCAGTGCCGCAGGCCGGCGTTTTCGGCGAACTGCTCGAACTGCTCGCGCTGCTCGTCGGTGAGGTTCTCGGGCACGCCCACCTCCACCTTCACGTACTGGTCGCCGCGGCGGCCGCCCTTCTCCACCCCATGCCCCTTGATGCGGAACCGGGTGCCGCTCTGGGTGCCGGGGGGGATGCGCAGCACCACGTTGCCGTCCACCGTGCGCACCTTGATCTTCGACCCCAGCACCGCCTGGGCCATGTTGATGGGCACGCTAACGTGGATGTCGATCCCGTCGCGCGTGAAGAAGCGTTCGGGCTGCACGCGGAAGGAGAGCATCAGGTCGCCCGGAAGCCCGCCGCCCGCGCCCTTCTCGCCCTGCCCGGTGATGCGGATCTTGGAGCCGTTGTCCACGCCGGCGGGCACGGCCACGTTCACCGTCTTCTGCTGGCGCACCTGGCCCTGCCCATGGCAGTTGTCGCAGGGGTCCTGCGGCACCTTGCCGCGCCCGAAGCAGTTGGGGCACGGCCGCGTGACGCCGAAGCCGCCCTGGCCGAAGGTGATGCTCCCCGCGCCCTTGCACTCGGGGCAGGTGACGATGGGCGTGCCCGGCTTGCCGCCGGTGCCGCCGCACACCGGGCACTCTTCCGTCACCGGCAGGCTCACGGTGATGGTGCCGCCGCGCGCCGCCGTGCGGAACGGGATCTCCACCTGGTACTCGATGTTCTCGCCGCGCTGCGGCCCGCCCGGCCGGCCGCCGGCCTGCTGCCGGGCGCCGCCGCGCCGGCCGCCCAGGTCGAAGATCGACCCGAACATGTCGCCCAGGCCGCCCAATCCGCCGCCCAGGTCGATGTCGTCGAACGAGAACCCACCGCCGGGCGCGCCGGCACCGCCGGGCCGGCCCGTGCCGCCGCCGGGGCGAAAGCCGCCCAGGCCGCCGAACGCGCCCAGCTTGCGCATCTGGTCGTACTGCTTGCGCTTCTCGTCGTCGCTCAGGACCGAGTTCGCCTCCGAGACCTCCTTGAACTTCTCGGCCGCCGCCGCGTTGTTGGGGTTCGCGTCGGGGTGGTACTGCTTGGCGAGCTTGCGGTACGCCTTCTTGATCTCGTCGGGCTTGGCGTTCTCGGGAACGCCAAGCACGCGGTAGTAGTCTTTGGTCTGGGTCGGCATGGTGTGCCCGATATCAGGAACGCCGCGCGGGCGCCCGCGCCCGCCGCGCTACGAAAGCTTCTTGACCACGACCTGCGCGGGGCGCAGCAGGACGCCCTTGAAGCGGTATCCCTTGCGGAACACCTGCGCCACGGTGTCGTCGTCCTCTTCGCTCTCCGCCGGCATGGTGGTGAGCGCCTCGTGCTGCGTGGGGTCGAACGGCTTGCCGGCCGCGTCGATGGTCTCGAGCCCCGCGGCCTCCAGGGCGCGCAGGAACTTCTTCTCCACCATCTCGGCGCCCTCGTGCAGCGCCTGCGCGTTGGTGGTCGCCGGGTCGAAGTCGGCGATGCGCTGCAGGTCGTCGAGCGGCTCCAGCAGCCGCTGCGCCAGTTCGGCCTGGGCACGCACCCAGCTTTCGCCGCGCTCGCGCTCCACCCGCTTGCGATAGTTGTCGAACTCGGCGGCCAGCCGCAGGTGGCGGTCGCGCACGGTCTCCAGCTCCGAAGAGGCGTCGGCGCGGGCTTCGGGCTGCGCCTGCTGGGCCGTCTCGGCGGCCGGCGGGGCGTCGACCGGGGCCTCGGCGTGCCCGTTCGCCTGTCCGTTGCTCTGACCGTTGGGCCTGCCGGCGCCGTCGCCCTGGTCGCCGCCCCGGTGCCTGGAGTGATGCTTGTGATCGGCCATGTTTCCGCGTTCGTGAAGACAATACCGGCACGGCGCGCCCCGCTCAGGCTCGAGCGGACGTGCGCCACAGGATCCACGTGCTGTTGCTGCAAACAGCGGTTTAGCAAGGGCGGTGCCGGGTCGGGATGCCGGTTTGGCAGCTAGACCGCGGTACGGAAGTACGAAGTACGAAAGTACGGCAGGGCGCGGCAGTCGGGGGGCTGCATCCTCGCCTTCCAGGGAGCGTCCGGAGCCCGCACTGGGCCCTCTCCCTGGCGGCTGGCGCCGTCTGTCCCTCCCCCAAAACAGCCTGGGGGAGGGACGTGGGGCGCTTCGCGCCGGCTGGTCGGGGTGCGGATCGAGCTTCGTCTCGCGTCCCGTCACCCCTCGACGAACGTGCGAATCACCATCACCGGCGTCTGGCCGGCATGACGATCCACCACGCCGACAGCCTCAGCCGCCGATCCGCTCCTCCATCCACGCGAAGACGTCGGCCAGCGGCTTCTCGCGCCCGATCTCGTTGTGCGACTCGTGGCGGAAGCCGGGGTAGCGCCGCACCGTCACGTCGCCCCGCAGCCCGCCCGCGAAGCGCAGCGTGTCTTCCTCCTGCACGATCGTGTCCTCGCCGGGCACCAGGAAGAGCAGCGGGGCCGAGATGCGGCCGCCCTCGGCCAGCGCCTTCGCCATCGCGCCCATCATCTCGGTGAAGAGGCGCGGGGTGACCTTGTCGCTGACCAGCGGGTCTTCGCGGTACGAGCGGATGTAGGCGGGGTCGTGCGTGAGCTCCGACGGGTCGATCTCGTTCTTCATCGGCAGCGCGGGAAGCACGCGCGACAGCGGGGCGGCCAGCGCCAGCTTCCAGCGCGGGGCCTGCACCTTCACCCCCAGCAGCGGCGCGGAGAGCACGGCGCCCGCCAGCGGCACGTCGCCGTGCGTCTGCAGCCAGCGGATGGCGATCAGCCCGCCCAGCGAGTGGCCGTAGAGGAAGAGGGGGAGCCCGTCTGCCTCGCGCGCGGCGCGGCGGCGGAAGTCTTCCAGGTCGGCCACGAAGCGCTCGAAGCGCGGCGTGTAGGCGCGCGGGCCGCCCGAGCGCCCGTGGCCCCGGTGGTCCACCGCGTACACGCTGATGCCGCGGGCGGTGAAGTCCCTCGCCAGGGCGGCGTAGCGGCCCGCGTGCTCGCCCAGACCGTGGCTCAGGAAGACGGCGGCGCGCGGCTGGGCGGCCGTCCAGGAAAGGAAGTGGAGAGGCAGCCCGTCGCCGGCCAGGAACTCCGACGACTCGCCGGCGGGCGCGATCCTGGGCTGGCTCATGGCGCCGGCTACGGGGCCTGCTTGCGCAGGTTCAGCGTGCGGAAGCTCTGGAGGTACACGCCCAGCGACCACACGGTGAGGATCACGGCCAGGGCCAGCGTGAGGATGGCGAACCAGCGGTGGAAGGGCACCCACACCCCGTTCCAGAAGCGCGTGTCCCAGCCATTCTCGCGCTGCGCCGACCACAGCGCGTACCAGAAGATCACCGCGCCGCAGGCGATGTTCTGGAACACCGCCTTGAGCTTCCCCGCCGCGCCCGCCGCCAGCACCACCCCCCGCTTCGCCGCGTAGCCGCGGAACACGGTGATGAACAGCTCACGGCCGAAGAGGATCGCCAGGATCCACCAGGGGAGCGTTCCACCAAACCAGGGGAAGGCCGTGTGCGGCTCGCCGCCGTGGGCCAGCCAGTAGAAGGTGATGAAGGTGGAGGCGAGCAGCAGCTTGTCGGCCAGGGGGTCGGCCAGCTTGCCGAAGTCGGTGATCAGGTTGCGGCTGCGGGCCAGCTTCCCGTCCACCAGGTCGGAGAAGGCGGCCACCAGGAACACCACGAACGCGCCCAGGCGCACCCCGAACGAATCGGTGAGGATCATCGGCGCCAGCAACACCGCCAGCGCGATGCGGCCGATGGTGATCGCGTTGGGGAGGTTGAGCCAGGTGCTGCGCGTGGCGGCGTCCATCAGCTGAGCGACTTGATGACCAGCTTGCTCACCGCCTTCAGCGTGTCGAACACCCCGATCCCCCGCACCGCCACCGCCTCGTAGTGCGGCACCTTGTTGGGGTTGAGCTGCGCCTCGAGCTCGGCCAGCGAGCTGGTGTTGGGCAGGTCGCGCTTGTTGTACTGGATCACGAAGGGGATCTCGCGCAGGTCCAGCCCGTACTCGCTCAGGTTGTCGTACAGGTTGTGCATGCTCTCGATGTTCGCGTCCAAGCGCTCCACCTGGCTGTCGCCCACGAACACCACCCCGTCGACCCCCTTCAGGATCAGCTTGCGGCTGGCGTTGTAGTACACCTGCCCCGGCACGGTGTAGAGGTGGAAGCGCGTCTTGAAGCCGCGGATCGCCCCCAGGTCCACCGGAAGGAAGTCGAAGAAGAGCGTGCGCTCGGTCTCCGTCGCCAGCGAGATCAGCTTGCCGCGGGTGTTGGGGGCCACCTTCTCGAAGATGTACTCGAGGTTGGTGGTCTTCCCGCACAGGCCGGGGCCGTAGTAGACGATCTTGCAGTTGATCTCGCGCGAGGCGTAGTTGATCATCGACATGGGGACGCCTCCTAGAGATCGCCGAACAGGCGGTCGATCTCATCCTCCGCCTCGTCCACGAAGGCCGCTTCGAAGCGCGACCCCTGGGGGGCGGCCGCCGACCGGTCGAACATCTCGCGGAAGATCTCGGCGAGCTCGCGCACCACTGCCTTGGTCTTGATGCGGATCATCCCCAGCGTCGTGCGGTTGTCGAAGAGCACCACCAGGATCACCCGGCGCGCCACGTCGGCCAGGTACATGCTTTCCTTCTCGCCCTGGTGGAAGAGCGAGGAGAACTCGTGCTCGCCGATCATGCTGGCGAGCTGGTCGTTGGCCGAGAAGTCGGCCGCGGCCAGCGAGGCGAAGGCGGTGGTGTCGAAATCGGGCTTCTCGCCCGCGGTGGTCACCAGCTGGCCCGTGCGGTCGACCAGCAGGGTGCAGCGGGCGTTGCTGTCGTACAGGAAGCCCTGCAGCAGCCGGTCGATGCGCGTGAAGTCGCGCTCCTCGAAGCTCCAGCTGCTGGCCCCGGCGCCCGCCATCAGGCGACCTCCGAGGCGCGCGTGGCCAGGGCCTCTTCCAGGCGCTGCAGCACGGCGTGCGCGCGCTTGCGCAGCAGCGGGCGCGGCTCCCAGGCCAGGAAGTCGCGCAGCAGCAGCACGGTGTCGACGCTGGCGGCCACGCTGCCCAGGTACTCCAGGGCGGCCAGGCGGCGCAGCGGATGGGGGCTGAACAGGTCGCGCTTGCTGCGGCTGATCTGGTCTCGCACCAGCAGCACGCCGAGCGCGGCAAGGGCCCCCACGGCCAGCAGGGTGAACGCCGTAGTTCGCAGGACTCGCTTGTTTTCCATGTCCCCGGTGGGCGGCGGCGAACGTATGGAGCGTGAGGCGGCTGACAAACTAACGGGCGGGGGAGAAAAAACAAACTTCCCGGGGACGACCGGGCCCCAACCGGCGGACGCGCCGGCGCGGGCCGCGCGGAGGCGGGTGGATTTTGCCCCGTCGACCGGCGAAGTCCCCCTTCGCAGCCTCGCCTGTGGTGAGCCGCGGCCAACGCCGGGATGCGGAAAGGGCAGCGGACCGCACCCGCGGGTCCCCTGCCCTTCCGTCGCATCCCACCGTCGAACGACCCGCAGTTCCCCCGACGGACGTCACATCTCGCGGCGGTGGGTGAGCGCCTCGGCGATGGTCACGCCGTCGGCATACTCCAGGTCGCCGCCCACGGGGAGGCCGCGGGCGATCCTGGTGACGCGAACGCCCAGCGGCCCGATCAGCGTGCGCAGGTACTGCGCGGTGGCCTCGCCCTCCACGCTGGGGTTGGTGGCCAGCACCACCTCGCTCACCGCGCCGCCGCCCACGCGGCGCAGCAGCGGCTGCACGTTCAGCTCGCTCGGGCCGATGCCGTCCAGCGGGCTCAGCCGGCCGCCCAGCACGTGGTACATCCCCCGGTACTCGCCGGTGCGCTCGATGGCCATGATGTCGCTGGCCTCTTCCACCACGCACACGGTGGCCACGTCACGGCGCGGGTTGGCGCAGATGGCACACGGCGTGGCCTCGGTCAGGTTGCCGCAGGTCTCGCACGGACGCACCCGCTCGCGCACCGTCACGATGGCGCGCGCCAGCCGCTGGGCGTCGTCGTTGGGCGCCTTGAGCAGGTGGAAGGCCAACCGGAGCGCGGTCTTGCGCCCGATCCCCGGCAGCCGCGCCAGCTCGCCGGTGAGGTCGTCGATGGCCGACAACGCCGCTCAGAGCTCCGGAAGCTGGAAGGGCAGGTTGATGCCGCCCGAGATCTTGCGCATCTCGTCCTCGTACATGGTGGCCGCGCGCTCCTGCGCGGCCGACACGGCGGCCAGCACCAGCTCCTCGAGCATCTCCACGTCGCCGCCGCTCACCACCTCGGGGTCGATCTTGAGCGCGCGCAGCTTGCCGCGGCCGTCGGCGGTGGCGGTCACCATGCCGCCGCCGCTGCTGCAGCTCACGGTCTTCTGCCCCAGCTCGGTCTGCAGCTGGGAAAGACGAGCCTGCACCTGCTGGCTCATCTGGAGGATCTGCTGGAAGTTCGGGTTCATCTTGTCAGTTCTGCGGCCCGTTCGGGCCGGCCAGGGTCAATCGGGAAAATACGCCGCCACCCGCGCCGGCGCCCAGCGGCGCGACGCGGGTCTTTCGCGTCTAGTCGACGAGTTCCAGGTCCCACGCTTGTACCGCCGCCGTCAGGACCGGTTCCCCCTCCATCATCCGCTTGAGCCGGTCGTGCCGGGCGCTGGCGGCGGTGATGCGGCCCTGCTGCGGGTCGATGGCGCTGGACGCGCCGGTGGCCACCACCAGGGTGACCGGGCCGCCCAGGCGCCGGGCCAGCGCCTGCTCCACGCCGTGCTTGGCCCCGCTGTGCGCCAGGCGCTCGATGGCGGGGTTCCCCGCGGGGAAGGTGAGGCGCACGGTGCGCCCCTCGGGCGCGATCTGCGCCGCGCGCATCATGAAGCCCATCCCCGGTGGCAGCCCTTCGCCGTCCTGCAGCATCCCCGTCCACGCCCGCCGCAACCGCGCGCCGTCGATCGGGCCCGTATCCCCGCCGGCGAACGCGGCGGGCTCGGGCGCCGGCTCCGCGTCGCGCGCAGGCGCTGAGGGGGCGGACGGCGCGGACGCGCGGGCGGGGGCGGCCTCCGGCTGTGGCACGAACCGCTCCCGCGCCTGCGGCACCTCGTTGGGCAGCTCCATCGGCGGGAACGGGTTCTCGTCGTATCCCTCGTACGAGTACCCGTCCAGCACGTCGTCCACCGGCGCCGGAGCCGGCCTCGCGGGTGCAGAGGCGCGCGGTAGCTCCTGCGTCCTTGCCGGCACCTGCGCGGCGGGCGGCGACACGGCCGGCGGCGCGGGAGCGGCGGCGCGCGGCTCGCGCGCCCGGAGGGGCTCCACCGCGCGCTCCGGCTCCGCGGTCCGAACCGGCTCGGCAACATCCTCCGCGACCGGCGCGGCCGGCGAGGCAGGCGTGGCGACGGGAGATGCGGATGCAGTGGGCGCCGCCGGAGCAGCCTCGGGTGCTGCGGACGCGAACTCCACGGGCGCGGGCTCGACGGACCCGGCCCTGGCGGTGGGAGCGGCCGGAGGCGCGGCGGACTCAGCCGGAGCGGACCCGAGCCCGGCCGACGGGGACGCGGATGGAGCCGTCGGAGCCGCCGGAGCCGCCGCGCGCGGGGTCTCGGTCGACGTCGCATCGGTGGACGTCGAAACCGTGAGAGCGGACGTCACCGGGGCCGAGCCAGCCGGAGGGGTCGCAACCGGCGCCACAGGGGCCGCCGCGGCCGGTGGCGTCCACGCGGGTGACGACGACCAGCCCTGCGAGGCGGACGCCGGTCCCGTCGCAGGTGCGGCGGACTGCGGGACGCGGTCCACCGCGCGCGCGGCGGGTGAATCCGGGCCCGGGCGCGGGCCGCCGTTGCCGCCCGATCCTCCTCCGCCGCCGCTTCCTCCGCCGCCACCGATCGCCGCCAGCACGTCTTCCAGGCTGACGGTGCTCTCCAGGTAGGCGAAGCGCAGCAGCAGCAGCTCGATCAGGATCCGCTGCTCGCCGCTCTTGCGGAAGCGGCCGTCGGCGTCGAGCTCGGCCACCTGCGCCAGCATGCGCAGCAGGTCGCCCGCGGCGAAGCGGTTGGCCGTCTCGGCCACGGCGCCGCGCAGGTGCTGCGGCACGCTTTCGGGGTCGCCGCCGCCCAGCCGCACGATCAGCAGCGCGCGGATGAAGTCGGCCAGGCCGCGGTAGAACTCGGTCAGGTCGTAGCCTTCGTCCAGCATCTTGCCCACGAAGCGGAACACGTCGGCCTGCCGCCGGCCCGAGATGATGCCGAAGAGGTCGAGGTACACCTCCGTTCCGACGAGGCCCAGGATGCGGCGGACGTCGTCGGCCGTGGGGGTGCCCTCGGTGAACGAGAGCACCTGGTCGAGCAGGCTCAGCCCGTCGCGCATCCCGCCGTCGGCCTTCTGCGCGATGGGGAGGAGCACCTCGTCGCCGGCGGTGATCCCCTCGTGGCCCAGCACCGTGCGCAGCCGGCCCACCAGGTCGGGGGTGCTGATGCGGTGGAAGTCGAAGCGCTGGCAGCGCGACAGGATGGGCGGCGCGGCCTGCTGGATCTTCTGCGGCTCGGTGGTGGCGAAGACGAAGATCACGCGCGGGGGCGGCTCCTCCAGGATCTTGAGGAGCGCGTTCCACGCCTCGCGCGTGAGCATGTGCGCTTCGTCGATGATGTAGATCTTGAAGCGGTCTTCCTCGCTGGGCGCGTACATCGCCCGCTCGCGCAGGTCGCGGGCGTCGTCCACGCCGCGGTTGCTGGCCGCGTCGATCTCCACCACGTCGAGCGACGTGCGCCCGGCCCAGATGCGCTCGCAGCTGTCGCACACCCCGCACGGCTCGCCGTCTTCGCCCCGGTTGGGGCAGTTGAGCGCCATCGCCAGCACCCGGGCCAGCGTGGTCTTGCCCACGCCGCGCGGGCCGCAGAACAGGTACGCGTGGGCCACGCGGTTGCGCTGCACGGCGGAGCGGAGCGTGTTGCTCACGTGCTCCTGCGTGGCGACCTCGCTGAAGGTCTTGGGGCGGTAGGTGCGGGCTAAAGCGGTGCGAGACAAAGGCTTCCTCGGGCCGGTGGTGCTGCTGGTTCCGATGGGGAGAAATATAGCCGGTGCGGCAAGCCCCTACAACGACTTGCACGGATTCGAGCGGGAAGGCGCCGCCCGGATGGGATCTCCGTGCGAACGAATCGCGGCACGCGCCGCTGGCGGATGGCGACACGCGGCGATTCCGCTGCGCCCGCGGGTACGTCCTGGATCGTGCGGGCCGCCGGGAGCGCGGCGGAATGGCGAGGCCGGGAAGCCTGGGGTGTGGGCGCGGCCGTGGATCGATCCGCGGCCGCGGGTGCATCAGGGGCAGGCGTACGGGCCGCAGCCCGACCATTGGACCGAGCAGGCGCAGCCGGATTCGTAGCACGAATACTCGCACGAGAAACAGGTTGCGTCGCACGAGCCGTAGCAACTGCCGTAGCAGGTGCCGTTGCAGCTTCCGCAGGTGGCGTCGCAGGTGTTGCCGCAGCTTCCGTTGCAGCTGGCAACCTGGGTCTCGCACCCGAAATCCCACGTGCAGTCGATGTAGTCGGTGCACATCGACGTGGGCGGGGCGTTCCCCTGCACGGTACCGCGCGTCGCGTGGCCGCGGGCGGTCTGGAAGCTCTCCACCTGCAGCTCGTCCAGTTGCAGCTTCAGCTTCTTCATCGTTCGCACTCCGGGGTTGGTGGGATGATAACCATCAGGAGAGCTTCCCGGCTCCGTCGCGCGCCGCGCATCGATCCATCCCCAATGCGCCGCAGCGCAATCCGCTTTTCATCTCGCAACACGAGATGATAGGCACGACGGAAGGAGAACGCAAAGGTGAAGTTTCCGGCATCCGCCGTATGTTTTTCGTCTTTTCGCCCGCTGCTCGCTACGCCGGACTTTTGAGGACGCGCAATCCTTGATACACGTCTGACGACTGAATAACGTAGGATGTGACGATCCGAACCCTTCCCGCTCTCCAGGAGACCTCGATGAAGAAGCTGCGGCTGGACCCCGACGACCTGCGGGTGGATGCGTTCGTCACCCTCCCCGCCGGCGGCCAGGGCACGGTGAACGGGCGCGAGCAGATGGCCACCATCATCACCATCACGCCTGCCATCACCCCGTACTGCACGCGCCTGGAGGACTATTCGTGCTATGAAGACTGCACCACCCAGGGCGAAGACCTGAGCTGCCGGGCCACCTGCGAGAGCGTGACGCACTACGCGCCCACCTGCCCCTACTGCGACGCCCAGCAGACGGTGGCCGACGCCCGCGCCGTCTGACGGCGTCCGCCGATCAGGAGGCGCGGGGCTGGGGACCGGCTCCGCGCCTCCGCGTCTGGCCCTGCGGCGTAGGCGCGCTATCTTGGGCGGAGTGACGCGGCAGGCTGCCGCATCTCCCACCCCGGCATCCCCTCCACATCCATGCACCTCGCCACCCGCACCTCCGTGCTGGCGCTCGCCGCGCTCGCGCTGGCCCTGCCCCGCCCCGCCGCCGCGCAGCCCGACCCGCTGCGCGACCGCTTCGCCGCGCGCCTGGAAGCGGTCGACAGCGGCGACGAGGCCGCCAGCTTTCGCCAGCTCTGGGAGGTGATGGATTCGGTGGTGCTGCGCGAGCTGAACGCCGGCCGTACGGCGGACGAGGTGAACCGCGTGCTCGCCGGCTTCCCCGCGTACGCCGGCCCCAGCGAGGGCGACGGCGTCACCATCGGCCGCACCACGTTCTACGGCGAGCTCCCGCGCGAGCTGCCGAGCTACGTGCTCCTCCCGGTGCGCGCGGAGCGCGAGGAGCTGCTGCTGGCCGTGTACAACTTCAGCGTGAACGGCGCCGGCCGCGTGGGCCTCTTCGCGCGCCGCGGCGGTCGGTGGACGCGCACCGCCCGCGTGGGCGCCCGCGCCGCCGTCACCCCGTACCTCCTGCCGCTGGCCGATTCGGCGCTCGCCATCGTCACCCTCGAGCTGTTCACCGGCGGCGACCACCAGGACGGATGGGTGAACGTCTGGCGGATCGACGATGGCGCGCTCACGCCGCTCGCGCCCATCCCGGGGACGCTGAAGGAGCCGAGCGCGACGATGGACCGGGGTGTGATCCGAGTGGAGCACAACCGCATTCCCGACGGGCTGGCCGCGCCGGTCATGGGCACACGGATCGGACTGATGACCACCATCACCCCCGTGGGCACCACCATTCGGATGGACACCCGGATCACCAATCCCTGGGTGGAGGTGGTGAGCCGGTACTACGCGACGATCTGGCGCCGGCCGAGCGTTGCGCGCGGCCTCCTGGCCTCCAGCGCGCTGAGCGCCCGCCTCGGCTCCAAGATCCCGATGTCGTACGATGATGGAGGCGACCTCGCCGCCGGCACGGGGTGGATCGTGATCGCGCCCGGCGGCGGGAACACGTACTACCGCGTCACCTCGCGGCGTACGCCGGACGGCGCGTGGCGCATCATTGCCGTGGAGCCCGCCCCCGCCCCGCGCGACACGAGCGGCGGCTGATCCACGGCGTCCCTGCGAAGAAGCCCCGCCGGACGCACCGGCGGGGCTTCGTTGTGCTCAGGCGAGGTCTTCGTCAGCGGAAGTGCGGTGGGGCACCCCGCGTCAAGCGCACCCGCAGCCGAACACCGTATCGCACCCATAGGGATACGTGGGGATCCCGTTGCACGAGGTCCCGTTGCAGCTTCCGTCGCACGTTCCGTCATACGTGTAGCCGGAGCAGACGTCCTCGGTGCCGATCACGCACTTTTCCGTGCAGAAGTAGGATCGGTCGTGCGCGCCAACGGTTCCACGCCGGGCCGGAGAGTGTTCCGTCCCGAAGCTGTCCACCTTCAGGTCGTCCAGACGCAGTGCGAGCTTCTTCATGGATCAGGTTCTCCGGGGGGAAAGAACAGGGCGATCAGGGGCGATGCTGCACGATACGTTCGGAGTGAACGGAATAGAAGCGTCAAATGAGATACGCACCGGATGAGGGAATCCGCACCCAGCGCGGTTCTACATCCGCCAGGCGTCCTCCACGTGGTCGATCTGGGGCTCGGCGCCGGCGGGGATGAGCACGGACACGGCGTCGTAGCGGTAGACGTCGCCGGGGCGGCCGTGGCGCTCCACCCATACCTGGGCCACCTGCAGGATCTCGCGGCGCTTCCGGGGGGTGATGGCCTCGAGCGGGTGGCCATAGCCCAGCCCGGCGCGTGTCTTCACCTCCACGAACGCCACGGTCTCGCCGCGGCGCGCCACCAGGTCCACCTCGCGGTGGCCCACGCGGAAGTTGCGCGACAGCACCATCCACCCGCCGCGTTCCAGGTGCTCCACCGCCAGCTGCTCGCCGCGGTCACCCAACGGCTTGTTGTTGGTCCCCGCCGCGCGAAAGACGCTCATCACGAAGGTCGGTGGGAGGTGGACGGAGTGCTGAGTGCCCAGTGCCCAGTGCCCAGTGCCCAGTGCCCACGGGCGGCTACCGAATGCACCGATGCCCGCCGCCCGCATGGATCCCCGCCAGCAGTCCGCGAAGGCGGACTTCGTGCCCTTGTAGCCGCGACTTCAGTCGCATCGTTGGGGGGCGGAGGAGGGTGCCCGGGTCCTCCGCACCAGGCCGAGGGCCGGTCCTCCGCGCGAAACGGCGGCGTTTCCGCACGCGTTCATCATACGCAACGGCGGGCCACAGATCCTGCAGCCCGCCGTTGTCGATCCCCTCGCACCTCACCCGCGCCCGGCGAGTGCCGGTGCTTGCGACCCTCTCGTCAGACCACCGCGCGCACCGGCCGGCCGGTGAGCGACGGCACCAGCTCGCGGCCGATCGCCTCGGCGATCACGCTGATCTGCTCCATCAGCTCCTCGAACTGGTCGGGGTACAGCGACTGCGCGCCGTCGCTCATGGCGCGCTCGGGGTCGGGGTGCACCTCCACCATCAGCCCGTCGGCGCCGGCGGCAACGGCGGCGCGCGCCATGGGGATCACCTTGGCGCGCAGCCCCGTGCCGTGGCTGGGGTCGGCGATGATGGGCAGGTGCGAGAGCGACTGGACCACCGGGATGGCCGTCAGATCCAGCAGGTTGCGGGTGTGCGTGTCGAAGCCGCGCACCCCGCGCTCGCACAGGATCACCTGCCCGTTCCCCTCGGCCAGCACGTACTCGGCGCTCAGGAGCAGGTCCTTCACCGTGGCCGCCATCCCCCGCTTGAGCAGCACCGGCTTGCCCGTGCGCCCGGCGCGGCGCAGCAGGGAGAAGTTCTGCATGTTGCGCGCGCCGATTTGGATGATGTCGGCATACTGGGCCACCAGCGCCAGGCTCTCCTCGTCCAGCGCCTCGGTGACGATCGCCATCCCCGTTTCCTCGCGCGCCGTGGCCAGCAGCTTGAGCCCCGGCTCGCCCATCCCCTGGAAGGCGTAGGGCGAGGTGCGCGGCTTGAAGGCGCCGCCGCGCAGGATGGTGGCGCCGGCCTCGCGCAGGCGGTGGGCGATGCCCACGATCTGCGCCTCGCTCTCCACCGAGCACGGGCCCGCCATCACCGCCACCTCGCCGCCGCCGATGCGGGTGCCGTTGGCCAGCTCCACCACCGTGGGCTCGTCGCGCCACTCGCGCGAGACCTGCTTGTACGGCTGCGAAACGTGGATCACCTCCAGCACGCCGCCGAGCGATTCGAGGCGGTCGGCGTTGACCTTGCCGTCGTTGCCCACCAGCCCCACGGCGGTGCGCTGCTTTCCGGGCATGGGGCGCGCCTCGTACCCCATCTCGTTTATCACGTTGACCACGCCCTGCACCTGCTCGGGCGTGGCGTCGTGCCTCATCACGATGAGCATCGGGAACTTCTGGGAAGCGGGATCACGGGTGTCGCATCACCCCCGAATTTATCCACGGCAGGGGCCTGCGTCCACCACACGCTGCCGAGATTCGGATGCGGAGGGCCGACGGTGCGAAGAGGTTCGCTCGATCCCTCCCTCCGCTTGTGAACCGCGCGTCCGGACCGGATCTTTACGTAGACACTCAACGGGAGACGACGGATGAGCGACGCCGGGTTCACGCACCTGGACGAGCAGGGGCGGCCGCGGATGGTGGACGTGGGCGACAAGGAGGCCACCCGCCGCGTGGCCGTGGCCGAGGGCCGCATCCGCACCTCGGCCGACACGGTGCGCGCCATCGTGGCGGGCCAGGTGCCCAAGGGGAACGTGCTCCTGGTCGCCCAGCTTGCCGGGATCACCGGCGCCAAGCGCACCGCCGACCTGATCCCCCTCTGCCACCCGCTCGCCCTCACCTCGGTGGAGGTGGCCGTTTCGGTGGACGAATCGCTCCCCGGCGTGCGGGTGGTGGCGACCGCGAAGGTTGATGGAAAGACGGGCGTGGAGATGGAGGCGCTCACCGCCGTAAGCTGCGCGCTGCTCACCGTCTACGACCTGTGCAAGGCCCGCGACCGGGGGATGGAGATCGGCGAGATCCGCCTGCTGCGCAAGGAAGGCGGGCGTTCCGGAACGTGGACGGCTGACACGTAGCGGGGCGGTTCCGGGCACGGCGCTTGCCCTGCACGGGTCACGACAACCTTGACCCGGAGACCCGGAAATGCAGTCTGCGCTACTGAAGCTGCAGAACGAGATCCAGGCGCGTAAGCACCGCAGGTGGGACGTGGTTGCCACGGCCAGATCGGCCGTTTTGGGCAGCGGCCTTGCGATCGCCGCGTTCCTGCTGGGCATTCGCGCCGCCAACGCCGGCGCCGAAGGTGGGACTTTGATGCGGCAGTTCGCGGCATCCGCGCCCGTGGGCATGGTGGACCTTCAGGCCGCCCAGATCGAGCACCTGAAGCGGGTGACGGAAAACTCTTCCGCCTACGGAATCCCCGCCGACCTGGCCGAGCGCATCGAGCAGATCGCGCTGGCCGAGGGGATAGATCCCCGGCTCGCCTTCGGCCTGGTGGCCACGGAAAGCGAGTTCAACCGGCACGCGGTGAGCTCCGTGGGCGCGGTGGGGCTCACGCAGCTCATGCCCAGCACCGCGCGCTACTTCCGCCCGGGGGTGGACCGCGAGGCGCTGTTCGACCGCGACACCAACCTGCGCGTGGGCTTCCGCTTCCTGAAGTCGCTGATCGAGAAGTACCACGGCAACGTGACGCTGGCCCTGCTGGCCTACAACCGCGGCCCCGAGAAGGTGGACAGCATCCTGCGCGAGGGCGGCGACCCCGACAACGGCTACGCCCGCCTGGTCATGCGGAAGCATTTTCCCAAGCGGTAGCGCCCACGGGTTCGGCCGACACGCGATCGATCGACGTCGTGTCGGACGACAGGTGGAAGACGACGGAAGCGCCCGGCCCTCGCGACGAGGGGCGGGCGCTCTTGTTTCGGGGGGATGGGGCTGGACGGCGGACCGGGTTTTGCTGCTCCGCCCGGACTCCGCAGGCCCTCACCTGCCGCTTCGCGGCTGTCCCTCTCCCAAAACAACCTGGGAGAGGGACCTGGGGCGCTTCGCGCCGGCTGGTTCAACGTGGAGAAAGGCCGAGGCGCGGGTTACCAACTCCCTCGTCGCAACCGCTACGTCGTGTTCGAGGCCTCGCTGACGAAACGCGGGGTGCTCAGGAGTCGGAGCCGGCCAAGCCCTCGTCGTTGGACAGGTAGTTGCCCAGCACGCGGTTGGTGGCGTTGAGCACGGCCACGCTGGCGGCGCGGTACGGGTTGTCGGAGGCCAGCGCGGCGCCGATGAGCGACTTGCCGTCGAGGTCGCTGCGCAGCAGGGCCACCACCACGTCGGCATCGAAGGCGCGAAACGGCTTGATTCCCACCATCTGGAACTTGACCCGGCCGTCCATCACCTGGTCGAGCGCCGCCGCCGTGGCCATGGCGGCCAGCCGCAGCTCCATCGCGTAGCCGGTCTCGCCCTCCACCTCGGCCGTCACCGTGCGGCCGGCCCACTCCAGCTCCACCATGGCCTGCGCGCGCCCGATGCGGAGCGTTTCCAGCCGCACCGACACGAAGCGCACCCGCCGCCGCGCCTCGGCCGCGGGCACGTGGCACACCTGCACCTCGGCCTCGGCCGCGGGCAGGCCGTGGCGGGCCAGCACCGCGTGCACCACCATCTCGGTGGGGCCCTGCGCGCCCCGCTCGGCCACCACGTACACGCTGTAGGGCGGCCCCTCGATGAACGCGCGGCGGACGCCCTCGATCGCCTCGAGGTCGGTGCGGACGCTGTCGAGCGCCGCGGTGTCCAGGGTTGCTGGCATGGCGGTGCGGCTTCCGGGCGGGAGCGTTTGTTTCTGGGGAGTGGACGAACGTTGCGGCGCGGCGGGCGCGCTGTCAAGAAGTACAACGCAAACAGGGCCCGGAATGCGCCGCATTCCGGGCCCCGCAACCCCCTTGGGGCCAGTTCAGTAGCGCAGCAGCGCCCCCGCGCCCTTCATGTCGGCCACCTCGCCGGGGTCGGCGTAGGCCACGGTCACGCCCTGGCCCTCGGCCATGCGCACCATCTCCTCGATCACGTCCACGTCGGTGAGCGCGGTGGAGCCGTCGTAGGGGCAGGTCTTGAGCTCGCGGGCGAACACGAAGCCGCACTGGGCGCAGCGCACGCCGTCGCGGCGCTGGTCGCGCGCCAGCAGCAGCGTGTCCACGCGCCCCTCCTGCAGCGCCGACAGGGTGCCCTGGAAGCCGGCGGTGGCCAGGTAGTCGTGCACCACGCGGTCGCGCACCTGCGCCACCACCTCGTGGTGCGTGCGCTGGAGCTCGGCCTGCAGCAGCGGCTCGAGCTGGCGGATCACCGCCGAGGCGTTCTCGTCCACCCACATGGGCCCGGTGTGCACCACCTTCTGCAGCAGCGAGTCGGGGAGGTGCTCGGCAAAGGCCGACAGCGTCTCCTCGGTGCCCAGCAGCACCAGGTCGTCGGGGTGGTAGCGGCGCACGAACTCGCCCAGCTCGGCGGCGAAGTCGCGCAGGAAGTGCTTCGTCTCCTCCAGCTTGCGGCGCTGGTAGCGGCTCTGCGAGTAGCCGCCGGCCTGCACGTCGTGCGGGGTGGCGATGGGGTCGCCGCGGCGCTCCACCTCGTCCAGCACGGTGCCCTGGTACACGCTCAGCAGGCGCACGTGCTCGCGGTCGAGCAGCACCACGCCGTAGTGGCGGTAGCCTTCCAGCACCTGCGCCAGCGGGCCCACCACCGGGCGCGGCGCCACCATCAGGCGGTTCTGCAGCGGCGCGCGGCTCTGCAGCCCCTCGAACCACTCGCCGCCCACCTCGGCATAGATCACCACGCCCGCGTTGGCCTCGTCGTACTCGGAGCTCAGCCAGCTCTGGATGCGTTCGGACAGCGACTGCATCCCCTCCTGGTGCTCGGCCATCCACTCCGACTGGAGCTCCTGGAACTCCGCGCGTTTCTGGCCGAGGAAAACCTGGTGCGTGCGCTTGTTGTTCTGGTTCACCGACATGTCGAGGAACAGCGAAACGACGGGCCGGCCGGTTTCTTCACGGTTGATGAGCCGCTCGAGATCCTGTTTCGTGATCATTCTCCGCACTCGCTCAGGTGGCAGCATCCAGGGGCAGGGGCCCCAACCCGGGTTGCCTGCCGGCGGTGCAAATCGGACGCCAGCGGGGGTGGCGCACGGCGGCGCCCGGATCGCCCGCAGCGGTGTATCAGGCCCGGCGGATGAGTCCGTCCCGCAATGGCTTACCATGGGCGAGACGTGGGTTCCGCGCGATTCCGGACCGGGCGATCTACTGCGCATCCGGAAGGCCCCGCACGGAAGAATGTCGACTCTTCGGTGGAGGATGCACAGCCATCCGGCGAATCGATGTGAGCCCGATCGACGAGCGACGGGGGACACGACAGGCGCTCCGGCTTCGGGGGCACGGGTCCTGAAGTGGGCGGCTGGATCACCGGCGCGGGCGTGGAGCCCGCGCGGTTCTCTGGAAGGGAGACTGGATGCGATGAGCGACTTCGATTACCGGTCGTACTGGGATAGAGGGTTCAGCTGGGGCGACTACCTGGCGAACGAGGTCCGCGAGCACCGCGGGCTGTGGGAGGCCGTGTGGGAGCGCGCCAGGATGCCCGCGTGGGCGCTGGAGGAGGGGCGCGGCGTGGCCGGCGACTGGAAGCTGCTGGTGATCAGCGAGGACTGGTGCGGCGATGCGTCCAACACCGTGCCCGTGGTGGCGAAGCTGGCCGAGGCGCTGCCCAACGTGGAGCTGCGCGTGGTGAAGCGCGACGACAACCTGGAGCTGATGGACCGCCACCTGACCGGCACGTCGCGCTCGATCCCGCTGGTGGTGGTCCTGCGGCCCGACTTCACGGTGGCCGGCCAGTGGGGGCCGCGCCCGTCGGCGCTGCAGGCGTGGGTGCTGGCCGAGAAGGCGGCGGCGCAGCGCTCCGTGGGCGACATCTACCGCGACGTGCGCACCTGGTACGCCCGCGACCGCGGCGAGAGCACGCTGCGCGAGGTGCTGGCGGTGATGACGGACGGCTCTGCCCATCGCGCCGCGGCCTGAGCGGCGGTGCCCGAATCGAAAACGACGACGCCCTCCCGCGGCGGGAGGGCTTCTTCGTTTCGCCTGCACCGGTGGAGGCCCCTCTCCGCACCCTTCCTCTCATGCCAAGTTGCGGAGTCCCGTTCACGATCGAGATCCGTAAAATCTTCCTCACGCAGAGCAGCAGAGTAGCAGAGGGGAGAAGCAGAGAAACTCCCTCGGACTCGATCGTTATCTGCTTCACCGCCCGGGCGAGGGGAAAATCCGGCCCCGCGAGCCTTGGAGTCGCGCCGCGATTGCCAGGGTATCCCTTACCCTACGCCGGCCCCCGGATGTCCGCGGCAGCTCATCCTGGCACCAGAAACGTGCCGGAGACCCACTTCTGCTCTACCGGGTCGATGCGGCGCCAGCTCCCCTTCACCTCGTGGATCTGCACCACCGCTCCATTCGTCAGCTCGCCCAGCCTGTCGGTGTTCGCCGCAGGGCCGCGGCGAATGGATAGCACGCCGTCGGGCGACTTCACCACCGCGATGGGAATGGACACCGGCCCGGCGAGCGCCGCCACGGCCGCGCTGACCAGCGGAAGGAAGTGCGCCGCGCAGTCGGCCACCGTGTTCCCGCCGAAGAAGCCGGTGCCCGGGCACGTCTTGGTGTTGCCGGCGCCGTTCCTCCGCTTGCCGGTGTCCAGGTCGAACCAGTGGTGGTACACGAACGCGTTGGTGTCCACCTTCAGCTTGAACCGGCGGGAGAGCAGCGCGTTCATCCGGATGACGCAGTCGCGGTGGGCGGGCGTGATCGAGTCCTTGCCCGTGTCGAAGTTCCCCACGTGCTCGATGCAGATCGCGCCGGTGTTCGCGCCCTTGATCCCCGCCGGGTTCTGACCCATCGGCCGGCAGACGGCGATGGTCCCGTCGGGAAAGGTGGTGAGGTTCTGCGCGATGTCGCTGAACCCCCGCTCGTTCACGTGAAACTTGCGCATCCCCGCCAGCAGGGCGAAGTGGTTCTTTCCGTTGAAGTCGCGGTAGCTGGGCACGGCGGTGTGGTGGTTCTGGACCGACGTGATCTGCCGCCCGACGGGCTTGGCGACGAACTGGGCGAATTCGTCCATCGTCTCGAACAGCGTGAACTGGCCTTGCGTCTTCATGATGGTCTCGGGAGGTGCGGGGGAAACGCGAGGATGGGGAGGAACCGCGGAGCCGGCGTTCGCAAGCTAAACGACGTCCTTGGAGTGGAACAGTTTTTTGTCGCACGCCGGTTCCCGGCGGCGCCAGCGGATCACCCGGTGGCAAGGCGCATCCGCGAGGCGGCGAAAGACGCGCCGCCATGTTGCTCGGCCCCCCGCGCCCTCGTATCATCCGTCCGTATACAATCCACCCGATTCCCGGGCCGCAGGTCGCCGCTCCGGGCGCTCCATCAACCGTGTTTCGGAGGATGCTCCCCATGCGTCTCCGCCGTTCCGCCGTCGCGGTGGTCGTGGCGCTCGCCGCGCACCCGGCGCTCGCGGCCGCGCAGCAGCAGCCCGCCCAGCCGGCCATCGCCCCGAACGAGAACCTGGTGGTGGACGGCGTGCCGGCGATCCCTGCGTCGCTGGCGGCCGAGGTGCGCCGCTACACCGAGTCGCGCGGCGCGGGGCTCGACGACTGGCACCCGCTGCGCCGCGAGATGCTGATCGCCACGCGCTTCGCCAACACCTCGCAGGTGCACCAGGTGAAGATGCCGCTGGGCGCGCGCACCCAGCTCACCTTCTTCGACGAGCCGGTGGGCGAATCGGGGTACGAGCCGCGCACGGGGCGCTACTTCCTGTTCAGCAAGGACGTGGGCGGCAACGAGTTCGCCCAGATCTACCGCTACGACACCGGCACCGGCAGCACCGAGATGCTCACCGACGGCGGCCGCTCGCAGAACGGCGGCTGGGTGTGGAGCCACGCCGGCACCCGCATCGCCTACGGCAGCACCCGCCGCAACGGCGGCGACCGCGACATCTGGGTGATGGACCCCGCCAACCGCAGCAGCGACCGGATGGTGCTGCAGGTGCAGGGCGGCGGCTGGGGCGTGCTGGACTGGAGCCGCGACGACCGCCGGCTGGTGCTGGGCGAGTACCTGTCGGTGAACCAGAGCAACCTGTGGCTGCTGGACCTGGCCACCGGCCAGAAGACCGCGCTCACCAACCCCGCCGACACCGTGGCCTGGGGCGGCGCCGAGTTCACGGCCGACGGGCGGAGCCTCGTCTTGACGACCGACCGGGGCGGCGAGTTCCAGTACCTGGCGCTGATGGACGTGGCCACGAAGCGGCTGACGCCGCTGACCCGCGACATCCCGTGGGACGTGGAGAGCTTCGACCTGAGCCCCGACGGGCGCACGGTGGCGTTCACCGCCAACGAGGCGGGGGTAAGCCGGCTGTACATGCTGAGCCTGGCCACGCGGCGCGCGCGGCCGGTGACGGCCGGGGTGCCGCAGGGGGTGATCGGCGGCCTGCGCTGGCACCACAACTCGCGCGACCTGGGCTTCAACGTCTCCTCCGCCCGCAGCACCAGCGACGTGTACTCGCTGAACGCCGAGACGGGGGCCGTCACCCGGTGGACCGAGAGCGAGCTGGGCGGGCTGGTGGCCAGCGACCTGGCCGAGCCGCGGCTGGTGCGCTGGCCCAGCTTCGACGGGCGCGAGATCACCGGCTTCTACTACCGCCCGCCGGCGCGCTTCACCGGCAGGCGGCCGGTGATCATCAACATCCACGGTGGCCCCGAGAGCCAGAGCCGGCCCGGGTTCCTGGGGCGCAACAACTACTTCCTGAACGAGATGGGGGTGGCGATCCTGTACCCCAACGTGCGCGGGAGCACGGGCTACGGGAAGAGCTTCGTGAAGCTGGACAACGGGATGCGGCGGATGGACAGCGTGCGGGACATCGGCGCGCTGCTCGACTGGATCGCCCGCCAGCCCGGCCTGGACGCCGGCCGGGTGATGGTGACCGGCGGCAGCTACGGCGGGTTCATGACGCTGGCCGTGGCCACCACCTACAACGACCGCGTGTGCTGCTCGCTGGACGTGGTGGGGATCAGCAACTTCAACACCTTCCTCAAGAACACCGAGAGCTACCGCCGCGACCTGCGCCGCGCCGAGTACGGCGACGAGCGGCAGCCCGAGATGGCCGCCTTCTTCGAGCGCACGGCGCCGCTGAACAACGCGGGGAGCATCACCCGGCCCCTGTTCGTGGTGCAGGGCGGCAACGACCCGCGCGTGCCGCACACCGAGGCCGAGCAGATGGTGGCGCGGGTGAAGCAGAACGGCAGCCCCGTGTGGTACCTGATGGCCCGCGACGAGGGCCACGGCTTCCGCAAGAAGGCGAACATCGACTACCAGTTCTACGCCACGGTCATGTTCATCCGCCAGCACCTGCTGGGCCAGCCGCCCGCCGGGAGGCCGGCGGCGGGGAACTGAGGGTAGGATGGGGATTCGGGGGATGGAACGAAGCCGGCCCGGCACGGAAAATCGTGTCGGGCCGGCTTCAATTTTCTCGTGTGGAGATCCTGGCCGGGGGGCGATTGAAATCGCTGCAACGACGGCCCGAAGTCCGCTTCGCGGACTCGCGCGCGGGCCTCACCGTCGATGGCGAAGGGTCGCGCGGCCGCGGCTGGGGCGCCGGCCGAACGCGTTGCATGGAGCTGGGGGAGTGCCCAAGGTCAGCCGGCGCGATTTGAAGCCGGCAGGGCGTCAGCGCGGTAGAAGGGCCACGCGTCGCGCAGGTACAGCGCGAACGGGATCCACCAGATGAAGTCGTTGGTGAGGCAGAGGACGAACGTGGCAGGCGGCCACTGGCCGGTGGCGATCAGCCGCGCCAGGCCCATGGGGCCCAGCACCTTGCCCAGCAGCCCCACCGCGGCGATGGGGAAGCCGCGCTCGGGGGCGCGCGCCACTTCGAGGTAGAGAAAGCCGTAGACGCCCACCACCATCCCCAGGCAGGCATAGATGGCGGGGTGGTTCAGCGGCGGCATCCCCGCAAAACGAAAGAGCCACTGTGGATCCACAGCGGCCCAGGCGCCCCACGCCAGGTTGTAGGCGCCGGCCACCCCGAACACCGCCCGGTGGAAGCGGCGGTGCGCGAGGGTGCCGGCCGCCGGGCTCACCGCCCGGCCACCTTCAGCAGCCGGGTGTGCTTGCGCAGCGTGCGCAGCACGCCGTAGCCCACCACGGCCGTGCCGAACAGCGCCAGCGCGAACGGGTGCGGCTCCACGCGGTGCAGGAAGATCAGGTCCGACGCGGTGCGGATCACCATGAACGACGCGGCCAGCCCCAGGAAGCCGGGGTACTCGGCCGCCAGCACCGCGCGCAGCGCGAACGGCAGGTCGGGGCGCACCCAGCGCGAGAAGTCGGGGAGGAAGGCGGGGGTGGCCGCCGACCAGGCCTTCCACTCGTCGCCGTGCTGCCGGCGGAGGAACTCCTCCTCGGCATACATGATCCGCTCGTAGTAGATCCAGAAGAACGCCGCCGCCAGGATCGCCGCCGTCCACATCCGCGGGTACAGCGCCACGCCGGCCCACATCAGCGCGTTGCCCACGTACAGCGGGTGGCGCACGATGGAGTACATCCCCGTGGTGTTGAGCCGCGAGGCCACCTGCGCCTGGCGGTTGCGCCCCGAGGTGCCGCGCGGCTTGGTGCCGATGGTGAGGGCGCGCACCAGCACCCCGGTGAGCGACAGCCCCACGCAGATTGCCTCCCACCACGAGTGCGGCGGCGACACGCGCGGATCGGGCGCCCACGGCAGCAGCGCCAGCACCAGCGCCAGCGGGATCAGCGGAAGCCAGCTGCGGTGGCGGAACAGCCACTGTCCCTGCTGGGCGAACTCGTCTCTCAGTGCCATCGGGCCAGGGGCTAGGGGTGCGTGGGAAAGGTTTGAATACCCGGCAGGGCGGCATCGGGGTCCCCCCCCCCGACGCGGCACCCGCGCGCGAGGGAGCCATTGCGCACGAGCCCGGAGTGCCAGCAAAAAACCCCTGCCGCGAGCGTGCGGTGGGGTCGGTCCAACTTGGGCGAACTGGGAATATAACCGCTTGCGCCACAGGGAAGAAGGTTCGTGCAGCCACGCGCCGGGCTTGAGGCACGGAGCCTTGCCGTACCGCGCCGCTTGACGCACACGAGTCGTGGCGGTAGATGAGAAGCACGCCGGGTGCACCCCGCACTCGCGTGCAGTGCCGAACCCGCGACCGAGGAGGACCCGATGCATAAGCTGCGGCTGGAGCTGGAAGGCTTGAAGGTGGAGAGCTTCGAGCCCGACACCACGGCGGCCGGCAAGGGAACCGTGCTGGGGCACGACGAGAGCTGCAGCATGCAGAAGACCTGCGGCGCCGCCTCGCGCGGCGAGGAAGGGTTCCTGCAGGTGGCCCTCACGCGCTACGCCTGCTGCGTCTGACCCGGTTCCGAACCGCGTCGCCCGCACCGGCACCCGGCAACGCACGAAGCCCTCGCATCGATCCCGGTGCGAGGGCTTCACATCGTGCGCCGGGGGCCGGGTCAGGGCGAGGACGCAGTCGTCCGCTCGATGGCGACGTCCAGCCCCGGCGGCACGCGCAGCGATTCGGGCCGATCGAGGCGGAACACCTCCACCACGCGCGGAGAGCCGTCGGGGCGGGTGATGGCCCGCTCGCCCGCCGGGGTGAAGCCCAGCACCTCGGCCACGCGCATGCTCGCCGCGTTCCCGCCGTCGCACCAGATCTCCACGCGCTCCACCCGGTGCACCGCGAAGGCGTGGCGGGTGAGCGCCGCCGCGGCCGCGCGGGCGATGCCGCGGCGCGCCTGCGAGGTTCTCACCCAGTATCCCACCTCCAGCGCGCCCGGGCCGGGGTACGGGTGCAGGCTGGCCCCGCCCAGCAGCGCTCCCGTGCCGCGCTCCACGATGGCGTAGCGCCAGCGGCTCCCCTCCTCGAAGTCGGCGGAGTACTGCGCCAGCCGCGACGTCAGCTCGGGGAGCGTGGTGGGCTCCTGCGGCGCCCACGAGATCCAGGGCCGGAGCTGGTCCAGGCTCTCGTCGATCGCCGCGCGGAGATCCCGCGCGTCGTCCGTGCGCCACGGGCGGAGAAGGAGCGAAGGCGTATTCATCGGGTGAGTTGCCAGGAAGCAGGATCCGTTCAACGGATACGAACAAAAAACCCCGCGGACGCTGAATCTCAGCGACCGCGGGGAGTTCCGGTATCTCAATGCGCCCGACAGGATTCGAACCTGTGACCTCTAGCTCCGGAGGCTAGCGCTCTATCCAGCTGAGCTACGGGCGCGCAAGCAGACGGGGGGAGGCGAATAAGCCGAGTTCTGTCACCCGCTTGCACGGGCGAAGGATCATTTCTCTGGGACCGACGTTGCCGCCGGCCTCGTGCAGCCTACCCGGAACTGTGACGGGCGTGAGCCACGTCGCGGGGCGGGCCGCCCCTCGTTCCTGTTTGGCCTTGCTCCGGGTGGGGTTTGCCCTGCCCCCGCTGTTGCCAGCGGGGCGGTGCGCTCTTACCGCGACCGTTTCACCCTTGCCTGTGCCCCCGGCGGGGGCCATCGGCGGTCTGTTCTCTGTGGCACTTTCCGTCGCCTCGCGACGCCCGGCCGTTAGCCGGCACCCTGCCCTGCGGAGCTCGGACTTTCCTCGACGCGCTCAAGACGCGCCGCGATCCTAACTCGCCTCCCGACCCGTCTTGTCAAATAGGCAGTGCCCAGGAGAGGACTCGAACCTCCACGCCGGTTAAGGCACCAGATCCTTAGTCTGGCCTGTCTACCAGTTTCAGCACCTGGGCATTCCACAAATCGGTGCCAACCAAAGCCGCGGACAGTGCTCCCGAGAGGACTCGAACCTCCACGGGCTTGCGCCCACTGGATCCTGAATCCAGCGCGTCTACCAATTCCGCCACAGGAGCAGAACCGTCCACAACCCTACCGACTGCAAGCGGCGAGTGCCGTAGCAAGCTCGCCGCATCTGGATGCGCCCGGAGAGATTCGAACTCCCGACCTTCTGATCCGTAGTCAGACGCTCTATCCAGCTGAGCTACGGGCGCGTTTTCCGTCTATCGTGCGTTGCACTCACCTTCAGTGCACCGGGAAGGAATCGAACCTTCAACCTTGGGATTAAGAGTCCCCTGCTCTGCCAATTGAGCTACCGGTGCGTTGCTGCACAGGCCGGGGAATGTATGGAAACAGCCCCTGACTGTCAACCCGCCGCGCGCCGTGATTCGATGCCCGCCGAGCCGCAACCGGCCGCCGCCGTTTGCGAAGATCGAATATAACCGAACCCGCGGCTTATCGGAAGGGTGCGAGCAGCATGGATTTACGTAGTGAGCATGAACCCAGGACCCAAGATTTCCACCAACCGTGACTCCTCGTCTGCTCGCGCGCTCCGAAAGCGCGAGACGAGGAAGAAAGGAGATGGCAGAGGTCAGCCACACAGCGGAAAGAGGCGGGCGCCGAATCCGCGCTGGCCACCCCAGCCTTGATGCCGCGGTGAACGTAGCCCTAGAGGGTCAGCCCACCAACTCCCAGCCATAGGCCGAGGTACGGATCTGTACCGCCTGAATCGTAAATACCGCCGAAGGAACCACCGTATATGTGGCCGTTGAGCCAAGCACCGTGTCGCTGGTCCCGTCGGCGGGATTCAGGTATGCGTCGGCTGTTCCGACATTGCCGAAAGTGTAGCGACGCCCGAGTACCAGGGAAGCGTCAGGTAGCGTGATTTCAACGGTTGAGACGTTACTGGTAATCAGCCGCACGTAGTCGTAAACGGAAGTTGCGCCCCATTCCTGGCTTCCAACTACGTCGTGCTGCGTAAACGTGGACACGATGAATTCTCCTGTCACTCATTGAACCAGTCACCCTGCGGAATCTCCCGCGCAGGTGCTTACCATGCAAGAACTATTCACGCCACTAAGCTGTGCAGGCAAGCACCTGGCCGCGATCAATCGCGAGAGCTTTGTCCACGTATCCCAGCATCATGCACTCACGTGGGACGGCCAGCCTCCCTCAGGGAACAGAATCAGCGTCCGCGCTCTGGTTCCCTGTGGGAGGCGCAGGGTCCGTAAACCCCATCTCGATTGCCGCGTCACCCGAAATCCAGTCAGAACGCCGCGTAGCCGGTGATGTCGTTGCCCAGGATCAGGCCGTGCACGTCGTGGGTGCCCTCGTAGGTGTAGACCGACTCGAGGTTGGCCATGTGGCGCATGGCCTGGTACTCGATCAGGATCCCGTTGCCGCCCAGCAGCCGGCGCGCCTCGCGGGCGATGTCGCAGGCCATGCTCACGTTGTTGCGCTTGGCCAGCGACACCTGCTCGGGGCGCATCGTCCCCGCGTCCTTGAGGTTGCCCAGGCGCCAGCAGAGGAGCTGCGCCTTGGTGATCTCGGTCAGCATCTCGGCCAGGCGGGTCTGCTGGATCTGCGTGGCGGCGATGGGCTTGTTGTCGAACTGGATGCGGTTCTTCGCATACGCCAGCGCCTCGTCGTAGCAGGCCATGGCCGCGCCCACCGCGCCCCACGCGATGCCGTAGCGCGCCTGCGTGAGGCACATCAGCGGGCTCTTGAGGCCGCCGCTCTTGGGCAGGATCGCATCCTCGGGGAGGCGGACGTCCTGCAGCACCAGCTCCGACGTGTCGGACGCCAGCAGCGAGAGCTTGCCCTTCTGGTCCTTGGCGGTGAAGCCCGGCGTGTCGGTCGGCACGATGAAGCCGCGGACCGACTTGGTGTCGGAGAGCTCGCCGGTCTTGGCCCAGACGATGGCGATGTCGGCGGTGGAGCCGTTGGTGATCCACATCTTGGCGCCGTTGAGCACCCAGCCGTCGGCCGTCTTCTGCGCGCGGGTGATCATCCCGCCGGGGTTGCTGCCGAAGTCGGGCTCGGTGAGGCCGAAGCAGCCGATGATCTCGCCGGCGGCCATCTTCGGCAGGTACTGCTGCTTCTGCTCCTCGCTGCCGAAGGCGTAGATCGGGTACATGCAGAGCGCGCCCTGCACGCTGGCGAACGAGCGGATGCCGCTGTCGCCGCGCTCGAGCTCCTGCATGATCAGGCCGTAGCTCACGTTGTCGAGGCCGGCGCAGCCGTACTCCTCCGGCAGGTTGGCACCGAACACGCCCAGCTCGGCCATCCCCGGGATCAGCTGCTTGGGGAGGTACCGGTTGATGTATGCGTCGTTGATCACCGGGAGGAGGTTGTCGTCCACCCACTCGCGCACGGTGTCGCGGATCATCCGCTGCTCTTCGGTGAGCAGCGAGTCGATGTCGTAATAGTCAACGCCCTGGAACTTGGCCATGCGTAGGGCTCGTCGGTCTCGGGTCGATAAAGGACGGGGTTCAGGCGGCGGGAATATAGGCCGTGCGGGGGGTGGGGCAAGGAAACGGGTGGGGAGCCGCCATAAGCGTCACACGGAAAAGCGGATACACCACGAAGAAACGCAGAACTTCATCGCGATCTCCGCGTCCCTTTATCTACCTGGGTCTACCGTTCGAACCCACCGTCGGCAGACTCTGCACGGCCGCGGTCGTTCCGGAACCAGACATGCCGATTACGTACAAAGTCTCCCACCCAAGATTTCCTTCTTGACATCAACTCACTTTTCGCGAATATATTTTCGCGACGCGAAGAACGTCTCTTCCAACGTCGCGCTGGTGGCGGCCATTCGGGCTGCCGCCATGGACCATCACGTCACGAGGATGCCATGAAGAAGCTCCGGCTGGATCTGGACCAGATCGAGGTGACCGGGTTTGACAGCATGCCCTCCAAGGTGGAGCACGGGGGGACGGTGAATGGCGCGGAGCATCTGACGATCTACACCAAGTGCAACGACGATACCTGCTTCACGTGTGACGACGCGACCTGTATCTGTTGAGCCGCTGGCCCGAAGCAACTGCGCCCCGCCGGACACCGGGTCCGGCGGGGCGCAGTTGCGCCGTGCGGCGGGAACCTGGTGCCTCTACTCGATCGTGCGCCCGCCGTCGCGCTCGCTCTCCGGCGTGCCGGGGCGCGACTTGCGGCGGTCGGCGATGGCGTACCAGAGGACGATCAGGCCGACCACCGCGGTCACGCCGGGGAGGAGCGACGGGTGGTGGGCGAAGCGGCCCACGCCGAAGCCCAGCACGATGCCGCCCACGATGGCGGCCACGATGTTCAGCCAGGGGCTGCGCGGGTTTGCGGGCAACGTTGGTTCAGGCAGGTCGTTGGGGATCATCGGCCGGCGGCTTCACGCCGCGGCTGCGGATCACGTCGAAGAGCACGCGGCGGGCGACCTTGAAGGCCACCCACCCCAGCGCCGCCCCCAGCGCGATCCACACGATCAGGAACATCGAGTCGTACAGGCCGAACCAGCCCAGCATCCACAGGTACAGCCCCACCACCACCAGCGCGGGGAGAACGGCCCACCCCGACGAGCGCTTGACCACCGTGCCGCGGCAGGCCTTGCACCAGCCGAAGTGGTCGGCAGCCTCGCCGCTCACACGGTGGCCGCAGTTGCGGCAGTCGAAATCGGCGGGGGGGGCGGTTTCGCTCATCCGGTGCCTACTTCTTCTCCAGGCGGCGGATCACCGCGTCGGTGAAGGTCTGGGTGGTGCCGCTGCCCTTGAGGTCGGGCGTGAGCGTGTCGTTCTCGCGGATGGTGGCTTCCAGCGCGATGCGGATGCGCTCGGCGGGCTCGGGCTGGTCGAGGTGCAGGAGCATCATGATCGCCGCCATCAGCAACGCCGACGGGTTGGCGATGCCCTTCCCCGCGATGTCGGGCGCCGAGCCGTGCACCGCCTCGAAGATCGCCGCATGCTCGCCGATGTTGCCGCCCGGCGCCAGCCCCAGCCCGCCCACCAGGCCGGCGATCTGGTCGCTCAGGATGTCGCCGAACATGTTCTCGCTGACGATCACGTCGAAGCGGTAGGGGTCCATCACCAGCAGCATCGCGGTCGCGTCGATGATGCGGTCTTCGAACTCCACCCGGCCTTCGTACTCCTTGGCGATCTCGCGGCCCATGTCCAGGAACAGGCCCTGGGTGAACTTGAGGATGTTGGCCTTGTGCGCCAGCGTCACCTTCTTGCGGCCGTGCTTGACCGCGTACTCGAAGGCGTAGCGCAGGATGCGGTTGACGCCGAAGCGGGTGACCAGCATCACGCTCTCGGCCGCGGCGCGCGGGTCGCCGCCGATGCCGATGTAGTGCTCCACGCCGCTGTACAGCCCCTCGGTGTTCTCGCGCACCAGCACGATGTCGATGTCTTCGTAGCGGCCGCCCTGCACCAGCGTGCGCACGGGGCGCACGTTGGCGTAGAGCTCGAACTCCTGCCGCAGCGCCACGTTGATGCTGCGGAAGCCGGTGCCGCTGGGGGTGGTGAGCGGGCCCTTGAGCGCCACGCTGTTGGCGCGGATGGAGTCGAGCGTTTCCTTCGGCAGCGGGTTGCCCACTTCCTTGAGCGCGGTCTCGCCGGCGATCTGCCGGTCCCACCGCAGCTCGGCGCCGGCGGCTTCCAGTATCTTCACCACCGCTTCGGTGATCTCGGGGCCGATCCCGTCGCCGGGGATCAGTGTGACGGTCTGTGCCATTCCGGATTCCGGTTCGTCTATGCGTGGGGCGGGCGCCTCGCGCGCCTGCCGGGGGGTCGATGCGTGCCTGTGCCGTGCGCGGGATGCAACAAGCGCGCGAGACGGGCGGAACTCCTCGTTTCGTGCGGGCGCCAGGCTGTCTTCAGCAGATCCGCGGCGATAACCGCGGCCGCATCGTCCGACGGATTTCAGCAGATCCACGGCCCCCCGCGCGGCCGCCCCAGTCCCCGGGTTGAAACCCGGGGCTGGAACTTCGGGAAGTCCGCCTTCGCGGACTGCGGGGCGGGCGTCGGTGCGGCCGGCTGGCGGCGGCGCAGGGCCGGCGTCAAAGGCGATTGAAATCGCGGCAACGACGGCCCAAAGTCCGCTGCGCGGACTCCCACGCGGCGATCTCTGCGCGCGGCCAACTTAGATGCCGCGATGGAGATGGAAAACCCCTCGCCGCAAGGTGTGCGGCGGGGGGTTGGGGCGTGGGCGACGGTTCGCCGCCGCGTCAGCCGAAGAGCGAGCCCTGCGCGGCAAGCTCGGCCAGGCAGGCCACGTCGGTGTCGCGCCGCCCGCGGAACAGGCGTGGGATGTCGATCTCCTGGAGCGGCGCGGTGTCCACCAGGTAGCGGCGGGCGAAGGTGACCGCCGCCGCGAGCGAGGGGAACACGCCCTGCTCCGAGCCCTCGGCCATGAAGCGGTCGTCCTCCAGGTGCGCGCGACTCTGGTCCGAGTACCAGCCGCCGGCGTAGTAGCGCAGCTCGTTGGAGATCGTGTCCACGACCACCACGCGCCTGGGCGACTCCAGCATCACGCCCGGGTCGGTCGTGTCGCGCATCCGCGGCCACTCGACGACCCAGTCGATGGGCTCCCAGAGGAGGTCCGGGAAGCCCGCGCTGTCGCTGCACCGCGCCACCGAACGGAGCGCGCGGAAGTGTTCCGGGAACTCTGCCTCCAGCTGGTCGCGCATCTTCATCGCCGCCTCCGGTGGCGAGAGTCGTGGATGGACGGGATGGACCGGGGGCGGTCCCGTGACGCTGCAGCCAGCGAGGTGATGGGGGGAGATGCGTCTACGTCGCCGATCCCCTCCCCCACCGCGCAGATCACATCTACTGGCGCGGGATGACCATGGCGGCGGCGAGGGCGGCGGCGGCGGTGGCGAGGGCGGCGGCGTCTGGCGTGGGACGGGGCTGGCCGTCGGCCTCGCCGTACCAGACGACGTTGCTGCTGCGCGCGTCCACCATCACGGCCGTGATGCGCACCGTGCCGCTGGCCCCGTCGGCCGAGGGGAGCCACTGGGCGGCCTGGGGGATCAGCACCAGGCGCGCGTCCATCAGCGCGGAGTAACGGCGCACCAGGCTGCCCAGGGCGCCCTGCATGTAGCGCTCGCGGTGGTGCTGGAAGCTCTCGGCCGGGAGGGCGTCGGGGTCTTCGGCGTAGCCGGGGGCGCGGAGGAGGGCGGCGCGCAGGCGCTCGGGGGCGATCCACTGCGTGCGGGTGTCGCGCTCGCCCAGCGCGAACAGCACCTCGCGCGTCACGTCTTCCCTGCGCTGCGGGATGCCGGTGGCCGCCTGCGCGGGCATCACCAGCACCTTCTGGCCGGCGAGGTCCATTGCGGCGACGGCCGTCGGGGGCTTGGGCGCGGGCGTGGGGCGAGTCGCTGGTGCCGGCGCGGGGGCGGCGGTCTGCGCCGGTGCGGCCGGGGGCGCGCAGGCGGCCGCTACGAGCGCCAGCGCAGCGGCGAGGGCGTGGCGGGCGAGCAGGTGACGGCGGGCAGAAGCGTGGGACATGGGACCTGCGTGTAGGTGCCTGGAGAGCGGGATCGGTGCGGCGCGGGCGGGGCCCCCACCCGGATTTTGGCGGACGGTACGGCTGTCCGCCAAAATCCGACCTCCCCCAAAACCGACTGGGGGAGGTAGAAAAGCGACGGCCCCTCATCCCCCGGCCCCTTCTCCCGAACTGCAGGAGAAGAGGGGAACTGCAACGGCGGGCGGGGCGAGATGCGTGAGGGATGCGCGCCCGGAGGGCCGGGACCGCGGCGGCGGGGCTGTTTCCGCCGACGTGGGCCCGGCGCCGTTGGCAACGGCGGTATCGTTGCCTACGGCGCGCGCAGCCCGCTTTGGCGCCTAGGCGCCAAACACGCCCAAACCCCGCCCTTCGCCGTTGTCGTCGTCGGAAGAACGAGAGATCAGAGCAGGTGGCCGCCGTCCACGGGGAGCACGGCGCCGGTGATGTGGCGCGCGTACTCGCTGCACAGGAACACCACCACGTTGGCCACGTCTTGCGGGTCGCCCAGCCGCCCCAGCACCGCCCGCTCGCGCGCCGTGTCGAGGATCTCGGCCGGCACGCCACTCGTCAGCCGCGTGGTGCGGATGTAGCCCGGTGCCACCGCGTTCACGTTCACATTGCTGGGGCCCAGCTCCAGCGCGGCCGACCGGGTGAGGCCCAGCAGGCCGGCTTTCGAGGCGCTGTAGTTGGCCAGCCCGAACTCGCTGCGGATGCCGTGCACCGAGCTCACGTTGACGATCTTGCCGTCGTGCTGGCGCCGGAAGAGCGGGCTCACCGCGCGGATCATGTGGAAGGCGCCGGTGAGGTTGGTGTCCAGCACCGAGCGCCACTGGTCGTCGGTGAGGCGCCACAGCGCCCGGTCGCGCGCGATGCCGGCGTTGTTCACCAGGAAGTGCACGCCGCCCATCTTCTCGTTGGCCTCGGCCACGAAGCGGTCGACCTGGCGCGAGTCGCGCACGTCGCACTCGTCGTGGTGCACGCGCACTTCCATCTGCTTGAGCTCGCGGGCCGTGGCCTCGGCCTCGTCCACGATCTCGCGCGCGCCGTCGTAGCTGTAGTAGTTGAAGGCCACGTGAACGCCGTGCCGCGCGAACTCGAGCGCGATCGCCTTGCCGATCCCCGTCGCTCCGCCGGTGATCAGGGCGATCCGGCCGCGCATGGCCATCCCGTAGCTCATCGAGCGCGGCTCGGTCTCCTCCACCATCTCCTCGAGGAGGGCCTCCACGGGGTCGGGCGCCATCCGCAGCCCTTCGAGCGGGAGCGGATGGTAGTCGGCGGACGGCTGTGTGTGGGCGGGGTCGCTTCCGGGCTGCTCGCGAGAGGGCATCGGCGACCTGGCAGAGGGGTTGGGGCCGGGGTGTGGGCGCTCAGTCCCATTGTAATGCGCCAACGCCGTCCGCTGCAAGCGAATGCGGCGGACGGCGAAGGAGGTGGGGCAAGTTGGGTGCCTGACCTACCCAGTGCGCACGCTATTCGACTGCTGCAAGCCGGTTCTCGTGCGCCTCGTCGCGCAAATATCGGAACGATTGCGGCGGATGCTGAATGCCGAAGGCGCGATCCAAATCCAGAGGTTCGGGATATCGCCTCGTCTTTCCCACCGCTACTGCAAAGCCCGAGTCCAGCCCAGCGAAGTACTCATCGAAATACGCTTTCTCGATTCCAGCATCGGTTTCCGTGTGCTCCCAGAGGCTCTCTAAATCCATGGAAACGATTTCATGGATGGTAAACTCACCAACCACACGCTGCACAGGGCTCGAGGCGTAAAGCACGACCCGCCTTACGTCTGGATCACGAAAGAGCGCGCGCCTAAACTCGAACTTCTTTGCCCCATCTAAGATCGCATCCGCGAACCGGGGCTTAACTGACAATAAAACGGTCGTTGGCATCCGAAATCTCCATTAGCTTGCGGAATGCGGCTTCTGACATTTGCTCAAAGCCACGAGGTGCGGCAGCGATGATCCCATTCTCGCGCAGTTCCTTGAGATTGGGCCGCTTCGGGAGTGAATAGACATACAGGAAATTTACGACGAACGGCCTGTCGGATTTCCGGTAATCCCAATGCTTTTTTAGTTCTGAGTCGGAGAATACACTTCGTTTCCGGCACGCCTTGAGAAATTCATCGAATGTCTGAATACCGGTAAAAACCGTGAGCACCACCCCAAGCGTGGTCGCCACTGAGCGATAGTACGCGGGTCCCTCACCATCGCTTGTACGATAGAACACGATGATATCACCCCGACGCAAACCACGTTCTATAGAACGAGAGATATAGACCTTGCTGATGGCATTTCTGTTAGGCTTGTTATCTTCGAAGTTTTCAGCGTCTTCAGTGCGCAAAATCGAATCTGGAAGCAATTCGGTATGGTATTCCGGATAGATTGGAACAATGAATTTGCGGGATGATGTGTGAATGAAAGGATAACTGCGACGGGGATCCTTTGAATCATAGTGCGGGCGGAAGCTGCGGACATAGACTTCTTCCGCTCCTGCCGCTGAAGCTTTTTGACCATGATGCTCAAACCCCCAATCCTCGAGTAGACCAATCAAACGCGTCTGCTCCGGGCGTCGCTTGAAGATCGTCACATAGATCTCGTCCACGCGAAAATTGGATGCATTGTCAAAGATAATTTTGAGGAACCGCTCACCGAGCTTATACCCATTGGAGATGACCTTGAACGTACCAATCTTAAGCCGCTGAGCAGGCGAGAAGGCTGGAGAGACATCCGCGTAGCTCTCGTTTTTACCTTCGCGCTTGACGTACAAGAAAGCCACGATAGTACCGTCTTCTGCTGTACATACATAGGCAACTTCATCTGCTTTTCTATTAAACCAGCGGTCAAACTCTGGATAGTCCTCGCGAAACGAATCGAAGAATTGATCTTGAAGATTGATGTTTCCAAAATGTACATTCCGTACAGAAAGTACAGGATAATCTTCGAGGCTAGGGTTCTCAGCCGTTACCTTCTCAAGGAATGCATCGATTGTGAAAACACTATTCACCACATGAAGCTTTGCCGCTTTGCGATGAATCCCACGATCTTCAGTTATAATTATGTCCACTCTGTTCGCAACAAGTTCTGCAACAATCGAAGTGTCAATCTCATCATTCGGTGTCCGATCCGAGCTGCGGATTTCCTTGATTTCAGGCGTATCGGGTGCCGTTGTTTTTAAGACAGCGTAGCTACCCATCTTGATTTCCATGGTGCGAACGACTTCGGGATCATAATGCTTCTTAATCTCGGCCAGAGAAGCCGGGTGAATGCATTTTTCGTAGTGAAGCTGATCAAGCCACCGGAACAGGATCCCGATGTCAGTTCGAGAAACCGTCCGAGCTTCGCGATGGATAAGAATGTTCGTATCAAGAAGCACTTTCATCAGCCACCTGGGAGAGAGGCGTTTGTGGAGATCAGTAGATGAGCCACATCGTCAGCATCATCCAAGCTGCTAACAACCATCAGTGGAATCCGAAGCATCTCGCTGATGTGATTTGCATGTGCTCTCTCGGCGCGTCCATGTTTCTCAATGAGCGCAAGTTCGTAGGTCCTATGGTCGCGTTCCCGCAGTCGGCGAGCTACAACATTGGGTTCCGCCTCGACCAGTAGCAGGACTGCAGGGCTCAATGCACGAAAAATCTCAACCGCAACTGCGCAAACCCTATCCTCTTTCTCGACAACTGTGTAATGGCCATCGAGAAGCATCGTGCCCGTACCGCTTCCTCGAATTCGATCGACAGCTTCGAGAAGCAGTCTCTGATTCAGTGGCACATCCTCGACGGCTTTCTTCCGCTCATCTTGCTGGACGCCACCCAAGCGGATCAGGTCGCCGGCCGAGTAATGGGGTGCGCCGAGTGAGCTTGCGAGTCGCTGGCACAGCGTTGTTTTACCCGACCCGTGAATGCCGCCGACAAAAATAATGCGCATCCCAGAATCGTCAGAATAGGTCATTACTAGGTCTCGGCATCCAGTTTGTCAGCCAAAGCGCTCAGTTCCGCTGAGCGTCTTCTCGCAATTCGCGCTAATGCTGGTCGCCAGCCACCCGGTGGGGATCGATACGCCGGGCTACTCGACTCTAGCCGCGCACGCGCGATCGTACTGATCGAAACACCTGCTTCATCAGCAATTTCATCCGCCGTGACCCGAGCGGTCAGAATATCGCTCGCTTGCTTGAATTCCATGGCCATTTGGATAGAATGCCATTGACAATCTACACGATGGGATATATCATTATATCCAACAGGGTAAAACGCAAGGCTGCCGGAATCCTCGCAGAAGATCACCCCGACAGCCTTGATCGCAAACCGACCCGAAGGCCGACCCGCTCACCGAAGCTAGCCCTGCCGGGCGGCCGGGGTCAAGACGGATGGAGGTGCACGATGGCCGACACGCAGACGAACCCCGCGCCCGCCACCTTCCGCATCATCAAGCAGCGCAAGAGCCGCTACTGGGAGGTGCGCGACCCGCAGAACGAGCTGGTGTGCATCACCGTGTACAAGAAGGGCGCGGCCGAGGTGATCCGCAGGCTGGCCGCGTGAGATTGGAACGGCGCCGCGAGGGAGATCCCCTGCGGCGCCGCGTCCGTTCGGCCGCCTTCGGAGTGTTCAGATCACGCCACTGGCGAGGTTTGCGAGCAGTTTCCCGGCGTGGGTTTTCACATACTCTTGGTCCGTACGCTCAGCCTCGGCAAACGCTTCATCAAGACAGCTGAGCGCGACACTCCGCCGTTCCAGCAACAGGGCGCCACGCGCGAGCAGGAGCAACGACTGGGCGACCGCGAGCGATTCGGCAGGAGCTGCCGCGATGCGCTCCCTCGCCTCCGCGTAGAACTGCGTGAACAAGGCTGCATCCCCAGCGCCTGCAGCGGCGCGAGCACCCCAGGAATAGGTCAGCAACTCCGCCGCCGGCTCCTGCTCGAAACAATTACGGGAGAGCAGCTCCCGAAACGCCGCCAAGGCTTTCGCATAGTAACCGCGCTCCGTCCAGTACGCCGCAAGATCGTGCGTGAAGTGCGGCAAACGTGGATGCGCATTCCCATAATGATCAAGGGTCAGACGTGCCTCTCGGTCTGCCAGCGAATGATCCGTCGTCGCGATGCCGATGGTGAAAAGGTTATGATGGATCTCACCCAGCCGCTCCCGCACGTGGTGCCTTTTTGCAACGCGGAGCGCGAATTCAAAGCGCCGACGCGACAGGGGATAGCTGCCGCGGCTGAAGCTGAGCCATCCCAAACCCATTAGTGAACGCGCCTTCGCGTCCCAATCACGTTCTCGCGTGGCGGCGAAATGGGCTACGCGAAACCATGTCTCCGACTCTTGTGGGAATCCGTGGGTTCGATGGTACCGCGCCGTGAACCACGCGTACCGGGAATTGTTCGCCACGGCGGCAGCGAGCCGTGAATATGCCAGGGCGGTTCGGATGTAATTTGAGCCGAAGGCCCACTCCGTTACCGTGAGAGCCGCGAGAGCCATTCCACGCAGGTCCGGCTTCGGCTGGGCCATCTCCGTGACGAGCGACACGAGGCCGGCGGTTGGATTCTCCGCATCGGGACCCGTGCAGAAATCGGCGTGGCCCACGATCTCGCCAGCAAGCGATTCCAGGTCCTCGACGTGAAAGAGCGTGGGCCTGAGATGCTCCTCGATCGAAAGCCAGATTCCCACCAGTCGATATACGCTGAACGCAAACCGCTGAGCCGCGTCACCGCGCAGGTCATCAAGGATTTCGGATCCGGGAACGTCGGGCCCTCGAAGCGAGAAAACGAAGCGTTCCCTCGGGCTCATGATCATGCTGTCCATAGATCGCCGGGAGCTGAGGCGGGGGTGCGGATTCCACCGGATCGCGGCGCAACCTACCCGTCCAGCAGTGGCATATCAACCCGTTTCACGACGACCTACGCGGAAGAAGATCCAAAGACGAACCCCGCGGCGCCACTGCCTGGCAGCCATGCAGTACTTGATTCCACGCCATCGATAGCGCGCGATCGCGACAAAATTGTCTCGTCAGACCCGTATGTGACCCTTCAACGAGCGGCTTTCGTCCCGCACGAACCTCCGAAAGTGGCGTCAAGACTGGAGAAGCCCCCTCACCTGAAGGCGGCATGCCGGGTGCGTTCACCCTGCCCGCCGGCACGGCCGTTCGAGCCCACCCTTCCCGCCGGCAGCGGTTCCTCTCCTCCCTCCTCTTTCAGGCTCAGGTGAACTCATGCGAACGCACATCCTCGTACCCGCGGCCGCTGTGCTCGCGGCGCTCACCTCCACCGCGGCGACCGCGCAGGTCCGCGCGACCATCACGGCAGACAACGGCTACATGCTGGGCTACGGGCCCGCCAACGGACCCGCCACCTGGCAGGCGCCGGTGAACAACCTCACCTTCGCGTCGGAGATCTTCAGCTGCAACACCGGCCCCGAGGTCTACACCATCAACCCGGGCGTGGGCGATTACCTGTACATCGCGGCGAACAGCGACAAGGATGGCACGCAGGGGGTGATCGCGCGGCTGGGCATGACCGGCGGCCAGGTGGTGGTGAGCGGGAACCCGGCGTGGCAGGTGCTGGCCACCGGCAACGACGTGCCCCTGTCGGCCGCTGCCGCCAACGCGGCGCTGGCGAACCCGCCGGCGGCGTGGACGAACCCCGTCACCGGTTCCGCCATCGGTCTCGTCTTCGGCGAGTTCAATGCGCCGGTGTCGGCGCAGAACCCGCTGCCCGACAACTTCCAGCTGGTCTGCAACAACGCCACCAACCTGATCCCCGCGAACGCGCGGTGGATGTGGTACCGCTCCGTGCAGGGGGTGAACCCATTCAGGGGCAACCCCGCGGCGGGCGGCCATCGCGAATTCCTGATCTTCCGGATCCCCGTCCACGCGTTGATGTGCACCTGCCCGCGCGTGAATCCCCACGACGCCGCCACGTCCAGCGGGCACGTGGTCACGCATGGCCTGAACATCCGCGCCGACACGCCCACCGCGCAGCCACGTCCACGTCCCTGACCGCGCGGCCGCGCGCGCCACGGGGTTGTCGGTCACATCACTCCGTGTGGTAGGACACGCCGCCAGGTGGTACACGGGCTGGACGCCAGATACGAGAACGGCGCCGCGGAGGACGATCCTCCGCGGCGCCGTTGTATTTGACCTGCACCGCGGGCGTGTGTCCGCGGCGCGGTATCGCCGGACCGGATCAGAGCAGGGCGCACTCCTCCGGGTTCTCCGACACCGGGGGGCAGTGGTAGCACGTATAGCAGAGTGAGTAGTTGCAGCTGGTCCCGTTTTCGCCGGTGCATTCGGCGGTGTCGCAGTAGTACGTGAACTGCTGGTTTCCCTCCACCGTGCCCCGTGTCGCAGGCGCCGCCGCCGTATCGAACGCTTCCACCGCCAGCGCGGTGAGATCCAGCTTGAGCTTTCTCAACGGTCACCTCCGGGCAAGGGGACGAGCAGGATGTGTCCGATAAGGATGCAGCAATTGGCACGCCAGTATCCTCGCGCCGTATGATGTGAACCGCGCCGCGCCCGATACCTACGCGGTGGTCCCGTTCAGACGGATGGGTGAGCGGATGGAGGATCCGAAACGGCGGGAGCTGCTGCACGTGCTGCGCGAGACGCGGGCGATGCTGGCGCGGCCCGGCAATGATTTCATCTGGTCATCGTGGGAAGATGCCGATGCCGCGCTGGCCGAGGTGGACGGGCTGATCGAGCGGATCGAGGCCGGCGGGCTCCCGTTCCGCATCGCGATCTCCATCCTCTTCGCCGTGACCGGGCCCATCCAGGAGACCGCGATGAGCAGCGGCTGGGGCGACGAGTTCCTGGCGCTGGCCGAGCGCTGCGACGCCGCCGTGGCCGCGGTGTACGGCCGCGGCGGGTGAGGCATGGACGATGCGCGGAAACGGGGCCGCGGGAGCACCCGAGCTCCCGCGGCGCTCCGTCTTGACCCTGAGCCGGCGGGCGGTGAGTATGTCCGCACGATCCCACCATCATCGTCGCCCCGTCTGCGCATGGACGGGATGCGCGCGCCCGATCCTCATCTCCCGAAGACCACGACAATGAAACGCCCGCTGATCGCCCTGGCAGTGCTCGGCGCCGGGTGTGCGCCGCAGGCGGCGCCCATGCCGCAGCCCTCCCCCGCCCCGTCCGCGCCGATGATGATGGCGCCGCCGGCCGCGATGGTGGACACGGGGCCCGCGTTCCGGCCACTGCCGCTGGTGACGTGGGGCGCGCCCCCGCCGGGAACCAGCCACCCCGAGCGCCAGCACCCGTTCGACCTGCAGCACCAGGTCACGCGCATCCGGCTCGACTGGTCGCGCCACGCGGTGATCGGGACGACGACGCTGCGGGTGGCGGCCGTGGGCGCGCCGCTCTCGGTCGTGGCGCTCGACGCGGTGGAGATGCAGGTGTCGCGCGTCACCACCGCCGCCGGGCGCCGGCTGCGGCACGACTACGACGGGCGCACGCTCACCATCCATCTCGCACAGCCCGTAGCCGCCGGGCAGCAGACCGAGATCACCATCGCGTACCAGACGGCTCGCCCCAAGAAAGGGGCGTACTTCATCGACCGGCAGCACGTGATGTGGACGCAGGGCGAGACCGAGGACACGCGCTACTGGGTGCCCACCTACGACTATCCCAACGACAAGACCACCTGGGAGTTCTACGTCACCACGCCCGCCGGCGAACGCGCGCTGTCGAACGGCCGCCTGGTGGGCAGCCGCCCCGTGGCCGGCGGCACGGAGTGGCACTGGAGCCAGGAGCAGCCCGCGTCCACCTACCTCTACAGCGTGGTGACGGGGAACTACGTGGTAGTGCAGGACCATTGGCGCAGCACCCCGGTGGGCTACTGGACCTATCCCGACTCGGTGGAGGCGGCGCGGCGCGGGTTCGGGCGCACGCCGGCGGCGATGGAGGTGTTCAGCCAGAAGACGGGCGTGCCGTACCCCTGGGCCAAGTACGACCAGAGCGTAACCCCCGACTACATCTTCGGGGGGATGGAGAACGTGACGGCCACCACGCAGCTCGACAACGGCATCCTCCACCCCGCCTGGGCCGAGCCCAACGCCAACGCCGACGGGCTGATGTCGCACGAGCTGGGGCACCAGTGGTACGGCGACCTGCTCACCACCCGCGACTGGGGGCACATCTGGCTGAACGAGGGGTTCGCCACCTTCATGGAGCAGACCTTCCGCGAGGCCGACCGCGGCGTGGACGAGGGCGCGTGGGACCGGCTGGGCGCGCAGGAGCAGGTGATCCGCGCCGACGCCGCCGCGCGCCGGCCCATCGTGTGGAACCGCTGGGTGACCGACCCGCTGGAGGTGTTCTTCAGCGGCCACATCTACCCCAAGGGCGCCACCATCCTGCAGATGATGCGGCACCGCCTGGGCGACGAGCGCTTCTGGCGGGCGATGAACGCCTACACCACGCAGCACGCCTACCAGAACGTGGTGACGGAAGACCTGCGGCGCGCCTTCGAGCAGAGCACGGGCGAGGACTTCGGCCCGTTCTTCCGCCAGTGGGTGTACGGTGCGGGGATGCCGGCCTTCCGCGTGCGCGCCGTCTATGACGCAGGGGCCGGCGCCGTGCGCCTGACCGCCGACCAGGTGCAGCCGGTGGACAGCCTCACCCCCTACTTCGACGCCGACGTGGACGTGGAGGTGCTCACCGACCGCGGCCCCGTGCGCCAGGTGGTGCAGGTGCGCGGGCAGCACACCACGGCCAGCATCCCCGTGCCCGCCGAGCCGCGCTCGGTGCGCTTCGACAAGGGCGGCTGGCTGCTGAAGGTGCTCGACTTCCCCCGCTCCACCCCCATGCTCGCCTACCAGCTGCAGCACGACGACGACGTGCTGGGCCGCATCGAGGCCATCGGCGACCTGCGCCGCAGGACGGACGACGCGGGCGCGGTGGCGGCCATCGCGCAGGCGGCGCGGACGGACCGCTTCTGGGCCGTGCGCACCCGCGCGGCGGGGTCGCTGTCGAAGTTCCCCGGCAACCCCGCCGCGCAGGCGGCCGTGCTCGACGCCACGCGCGACGCCGACCCGCGCGTGCGCGGCGACGCGGCGCAGGCGCTGGCGCTCTTCCCCGGCGCGGCGGCCACGGCGCGGCTGGGCGAGCTGGTGAACGGCGACTCGTCGCGCTTCGTGCGCGCCGCCGCCATCCTCAGCTACGCGGCGATCGACGCGACAGGCGCGCAGCCCTTCATCCAGCAGATGCTGGGGCGCGAGAGCTGGGTCGACACCGAGCGCGAGGCCGCCATCCAGGCGCTGGCCCACGTGGCCGCGCCCGAGACCTTCGCCACGCTGGTGCAGTACACCGCGCCGCGCTGGACACGCTTCGCGCGCACGGCGGCCATCCAGGCGCTGGGGCAGCAGGCCGGACGCGAGGCGGAGGCTGCCCGCGTGATCGAGCCGCTGCTGGGCGAGGACGGCGACATCTTCATCCGCATCACCGCGGCCGAACAGCTCGGCGCGCTGAAGCAGGCCTCCAGCATCCCCGCGCTCGAGGCCCGGCGCCGGGTAGAGGCCGAGAGCCGCGTGGTCAACGCCATCGACGCCGCCCTCGCGACGATCCGGGGGTCATAGGGGCCGCCAGGACGGCGGTGCTTTCCTCGTCGGTTCGGCAGACAGAAGGGCCTTCCACGCCGCGTGGGAGGCCCTTCGTGTCTCCATCCACCCGACCACCCGTCGAACGGCCACCATTTCCCGGATGCCGCCCATCCCAGCCCGCGCATGGGTGCGTAAGCAATGCCGCGATTATGGGCGCCCATGTTTTTGCGGATTGTCCCCACGGCGCGACCTTCGGCCAACCTGCGGCATTCCTTCTGCAATCCCCCATGGCCCGAAGAGGTTACGCGCGGTGCCGGCCCGGCGTGAGTTATGCGCCCGCCCGCACCGCGCACGTTCGTACAGGCCGTCTTTTCGCGAACCCGGAGCCCGTGTCCGACGACGATCCTTCCCAGGCCGCGCCGCTCGCCGCCGCGCGCCTCGCCCGAATCCGCCGGGCATGGCGAACGGCGGCGCTGGCGGCGCTCGGTGCGGCGGCCTGCGCGCCACCACAGCCCACCATCTACGGCGGCCCGTCCGCGCCAGCCGGCCCGGCGGCGCTCTGGCCGGTCCCCGCGCCCGTACGCACCCCGCCGCCCGCCGACACCGCGCCCGCGAGCCCCGAGGCCGCGGATGCGCTGGCGCACGACGCGGCGACGGCGGGCGCCGTGCGCGACCTGTCGCTGACCGACGTGGTGGACCTGGCGCTGCGCAACAACCCGGCGACGCGCGAGTCGTACGCGCTGGCGCGCGCCCAGGCCAACGTGTACGGCGCCGTGCGCGGGCAGCTTTATCCCACCGTGGACGGCAACGTGAACTTCACCCGGTCCACCACCACGTCGTCGGGCGGAGGCAGCGGCGGCACGGGTGGAACCGGCGGGACGGGCGGGGATTCGACCAGCACCGGCGGCGGAACGGGGGGGACGGGCGGCACCGGTGGGACCGGAGGAAGCGGCGGGTCGACCACGGTGACGCGGACCACGCTCGCGCCCTCGGTCTCGCTCACCTACCTGATCTTCGACTTCGGCGGGCGCGCGGGGTCGATCGACGCGGCGCGCGAGCGGGCGATCGAGGCCAGCCTGGCGCACAACGCCACCGTGCGCGACGTGGTGCTGCAGGTGGAATCGGCACTCTTCTCCTTCCTGGCGACCCGTGCCCTGCGCGAGGCGCAGCAGGTGGCCGTGACCGAGGCGCAGGCCGACCTGGCGGCGGCCGTTGAGCGCCACCGCGTGGGCGTGGCGTCGATCCAGGAAGAGCTGCAGACGCGCACGGCGCTGTCGCAGGCCCGCCTCCAGCTGCAGACGCTGGAGGCGAACTACTTCTCCACGCGGGGGAACCTGGCGGTGGCGATGGGGCTGCAGGCCAACACGCGCTTCAACATCCCCGAGGTGACGGCGAGCGAGGCGGTGGCCGGCGTGGCCGCCAACGTGGACGTGCTGATCGCCCGTGCGGTGGCCGCGCGCCCCGAGCTGGCGCTGGCCCGCGCCGAGGCGCGCGCGCTGGCGGCGGAGGTCCGCGTGGCCCGCTCGGCCGGCTACCCGGCGCTCACGCTGCGGTCCAACGCGAACTACACGCGCACCCTGCAGCCCGAGAGCGGCACCAGCCGCGGCTACTCGGTGGCGCTGGGGGTGCAGATCCCCATCTTCGACGGCTTCGCGCGGCAGTACGACGTACGCGCCGCGCGCGAGCGCTATGCCGCGCAGGTGGCGCGCGTGCAGGGGGTGCAGCAGGAGATCAGCCTGCAGGTGTTCACCGCCTACTACGCGCTGCAGGCCGCCACCGCGCGCGTGCACACCTCCACCGCGCTGCTGGCGGACGCGGCCCAGTCGGCGACCGTGGCGGCGGGGCGGTACCGCTCGGGCGTGGGCACCATCGTGGACGTACTGCTGGCGCGCAGCGCCCTGGCCACCGCCCGCGCCGAGGCCATCCAGGCGCGCTGGGAGTGGCGCACCGCGCTGGTGCAGCTGGGGCACGACACCGGCGCGCTGGACCTGGGCGGCCGCCCCAACATCCTGATCGGCACCGACACAACGGGAATCACACCATGACGCGGCATACCGGCGTTCGCACGGCCCACTTCGCCCTGCTGGCCGGCTGCGCGCTGGCGGCGGGCGCGTGCGGGAAGAAGGAGGAGGGCGGCGCGGGGGGCGCCGGCGGCGGGCGCGGGCGCGGCGGGCCGCCGGCCGCCGTGCGCGTGGCCATCGCCCAGCGGATGGACGCGCCGGTGACGGTCACCGCCAGCGGCGTGGTGGACCCGGCACAGACCGTGGCCGTGCAGAGCCAGGTGAGCGGCGTCCTCCAGTCGGTGGAGTTCCGCGAGGGGTCGTTCGTGCAGCCGGGGCAGATCCTCTTCCGCATCGACCCGCGGCCGCTGCTGGCGGCCGCAGCGCAGGCGCGCGCCGCCCTGGCCCGCGACATGGCGCAGGCCGAGGCCGCGCGCCGCAACGACACCCGCTACCAGACGCTGGTGCGGCAGGACTACGTGGCCCGCGAGGAGGCCGACCAGGTGCACGCCGCCGCGCTGGCCGCCGCCGCCACGGTGGAGGCCGACCGCGCCGCCCTGGCCGCCGCCGAGGTGAACCTATCGTACGCCACCATCCGCGCGCCGATCGCCGGGAAGACGGGCGGCCTGCTGGTGCGCACGGGCAATCTCGTCGGCCCGGGCACGGGCCCGCTCGTGGTCATCAACCAGCTGAGCCCCGTCCTGGTCCGCTTCCCCGTCCTTTCGCAGGACCTGGGGCTCCTCCAGTCGGCCGTGGCCATGCACCCGCTGGAGGTGACGGCGGTGCGCAGCGACAGCGGCAACGTGACCGAGGTGGGGCAGCTCTCCTTCCTGGACAACAGCGTGGACTCGCTCACCGGCACGGTCACGGGGAAGGCCGTCTTCCAGAACCGCTCGGGCGGCTTCTGGCCCGGACAGCTGGTCTTCCTCACGGTGAAGCTGGGGGTGCAGCAGGGCGTCCTCGCCATCCCCTCGGCGGCGATCCTCACGGGGCAGCAGGGGAGCTACGTCTACGTGGTGGACCCCGTGCAGAAGACGGCGGCGACGCGGAACGTGGTCGCCGGGCGCACCGTGGGCGACCTGTCCATCATCTCGGCGGGGCTGGACGAGGGCGCCACGGTGGTGGTGGACGGCCAGTCGCGCCTCAAGCCGGGGCAGAAGGTGACCATCGTCACCGGCGACGGCGGCGGCGACGGGCCGGGGAGCGTGGCCGGCGGCGGCCCGCCGGGCGCGGCGGCGCCTCAGGGCGGCACCGTCGCGGCGGGCAACACCGGCGGCGGGCAGGGGGGAGGCGGTGACGCGGGCGGCGCGGCGGCCGGCGGATCGTCAACGGGCGGCGGAGCGCCGGGCGGGGTGACGGCGGGGGTGCAGGGCGCGCGGACCAACGGCGCGGCGGGGCAGACGTCGGCGGCCAGGACGGGCGGCGGCGCATCGGTCGCCGGGGCGGGGTCGCCGGTTACGACACCGAGCGGCGGGCGCTCGGGGACGGGGAACGGCGGTGCGTCTCCCGTCGCCTCTCCCCTCCCCTCGCCCGTGCGCGGTGCCTCGGGCGGCGGCGGACGAGCGGGCGGTGCGGCGGGCGGATCTCCCGGCTCGGTGAGCGCGGGAGGGACGGCGGGCGGGGTCACGGGCGGGACGGCACCCGCGGGAGGAGGCGCACGGCCATGAGCTTCTCGGAGCTGTTCATCAAGCGGCCGATCATGACGGCGCTGGTGATGGTCGCCATCGCCGTGTTCGGCGTCTCGGCATACCGCACGCTGCCCATCAGCGACCTGCCCACGGTGGACTATCCCACCGTGTCGGTCAGCGCGTCGCTCCCGGGCGCCAGCCCGCAGACGATGGCGAGCGCGGTGGCCACGCCGCTGGAGAAGTCGTTCTCCACCATCCCCGGCATCGACAACATGACGTCGACCAGCTCGCTGGGGTCGACCAACATCACCATCCAGTTCTCCCTCGACCGCGACGTGGACGCGGCCGCGCAGGACGTGCAGAGCGCCATCGCCAAGACGCTGCGGCAGCTCCCACCCAACATCCAGCCGCCCTCGTACCGCAAGGCGAACCCGGCCGACGCGCCCATCATCTACTATGCGTTGACCTCGCCCACGGTGTCGATGCAGCAGATGGACGAGATCGCGCAGACCACCATCGGCCAGCGGCTTTCCACCGTGGGCGGCGTGGCGCAGGTCTCCGTCTACGGCTCGCAGAAGTACGCGGTGCGGGTGCAGCTCGATCCCACGGCGCTGGCGTACCGCAACCTGTCGATCGACGAGGTGGTGAGCTCGATCGGGCAGCAGAACGCCAACCTGCCGACCGGCGTGATCGCCGGGCCCACCACGTCGCTCACCGTGCAGGCCAACGGGCAGCTGCAGGACGCGGCGGGGTTCCGCACCGTCACCGTGGTGCACCGCAACGGCGCCGCGGTGCAGCTGGGGTCGCTGGGACGGGTTCTGGACGACGTGCAGGACAACAAGACGGCGAGCTGGTTCAACGGCACCCGCGCCATCGTCCTGGCCGTGCAGCGCCAGCCGGGGTCGAACACGGTGGCCGTGGCCGAGCGGGTGCGCGCCGAGGTCGACTCGCTGCGCACGCAGATCCCCGGCGACGTGCGGCTCAACCTCCTCTTCGACCGCTCGGTGGGGATCCAGGAGAGCGTGCACGACGTGAAGCTCACGCTGCTGCTCACGCTGTTCCTGGTGGTCGGCGTGATCTTCGTCTTCCTGCGCAACGTGTCGGCCACGGTGATCCCCGCGCTGGCGCTGCCCATGTCCATCCTGGGCACCTTCGCGGTGATGAAGCTGCTGGGCTACTCGCTCGACAACCTGTCGCTGATGGCGCTGACGCTGGCGGTGGGCTTCGTGGTGGACGACGCCATCGTGATGCTGGAGAACGTCGTCCGCCACATGGAGATGGGAAAGACGCCGATGCAGGCGTCCATCGACGGCGCCAAGGAGGTGGGCTTCACCATCATCTCCATGACGGTGTCGCTCACCGCGGTGTTCATCCCCCTCCTCTTCCTGGAGGGGATCATCGGGCGGCTCTTCCGCGAGTTCGCGGTGACCATCGCCGTGGCCATCCTGATCTCGGGCTTCATCTCGCTGTCGCTCACGCCCATGCTGGCCAGCCGCTTCCTGCGCGCGCACGCCGGCGAGACGCACGGGCGGATGTACCAGCGCACCGAGGCCGCCTACGACTGGGTGCTCGCCCGCTACGTGTCCTCGCTCGACTGGGCCATGCGGCGCCGGCGGCTGGTGATGATCTTCTCCGCCCTGGTGCTGGTGGGCACCTTCTTCCTCTTCAAGCTGGTGCCCAAGGGCTTCATCCCCGACCAGGACACGGGGCAGCTGAGCGCCGGCACGCAGGCAGCGCAGGGGATCTCCTTCCCCGAGATGGTGCGCCACCAGCAGCAGATCGCCGCGATCGTGCAGAAGGACCCCAACGTGGCCGGCGTGATGTCGTCCGTGGGCGGCGGGGGCGGGGGCGGAGGCGGCGGGAACTCGGGGCGGCTGCTGATCACGCTCAAGGAGCGCGGCGACCGCAAGCCGGCGCAGGAGATCGCCGACGGGATGCGCCGCAGGCTCAGCCACATCCCCGGGATCAACGCCTTCGTCTCGCTGCCGCCGGCCATCCAGATCGGCGGGCGGTCGTCGCGCAGCCAGTACCAGTTCACGCTGCAGGGCGCCGACATCGAGACGCTGTACCCGGCCGCCGAGAAGCTGGAGGGGGTGATCCGCCAGAGCGAGCTGGTGCAGGACGTGAGCAGCGACCTGGAGGTGAGCAACCCGCAGGTGACGGTGCAGATCGACCCGCTTCGCGCGGCGGCCTACGGCGTGACCAGCGAGCAGATCCAGAGCACGCTGTACGATGCCTACGGCTCGCGCCAGGTGAGCACCATCTACGCGCCCGAGGACGAGTACTGGGTGATCCTGGAGCTGCTCCCGCAGTACCAGAAGGACATCTCGGCGCTGGGCTACCTGTACGTGCGCTCGCAGACGGGGGCGCTGGTGCCGCTGAACGCCGTGGCTACGCTGTCGCGGACGGCGGGGCCGGTGTCCGTCAGCCACTCGGGGCAGATCCCCTCGGTCACGCTGTCGTTCAACCTGCGCCCCGGCGTGGCGCTGGGCGACGCCACGGCCGAGGTGCAGCGCCTCGCCGAGGCCAACCTGCCCAGTGGCGTCACCACGGCGTTCTCGGGCACGGCGCAGGTGTTCCAATCGACCCAGGCGGGGCTGCTGGTGCTGGTGTGGATCGCGGTGTTCGTGATCTACATCATCCTGGGGATCTTGTACGAGAGCGTGATCCACCCGCTGACCATCCTCTCGGGCCTCCCCTTCGCCGCGTTCGGGGCGCTGCTGGCGCTGCTGATCTTCAAGGCCGAGCTGTCGGTCTACGCCTTCGTCGGCATCATCCTGCTGATCGGGATCGTGAAGAAGAACGCGATCATGATGATCGACTTCGCCGTGGAGGCCGAGCGCAACGACGGGATGAGCCCCGAGGAGGCGATCGTGCACGCGGCGCACGTGCGCTTCCGCCCCATCATGATGACGACGGTGGCCGCGCTGGCGGGCACGCTGCCGATCGCGCTGGCGCTGGGCGCGGGCGCCGAGACGCGGCGGCCGCTGGGGATCGCGGTGGTGGGCGGCCTGGCGTTCAGCCAGATCATCACCCTCTACGTGACGCCCATCATCTACACCTACATGGACGGCTTCAACCGCCGCATCCAGCGCTGGACGAAGCGCAACAAGCGCAAGCAGTCGGGCGATGGAAGCGGCGGCGCCACGCAATTGGAGCTGCCCGTTCGCGGTGGCGGCGACTCGGCCCAGGCGGCGGACTGAGGCGAACTGCCACCCATCGATCGACCGCGCAGGGTGACGACTGCGAAGGCGCCGCGGAAGCACCCTGCTTCCGCGGCGCCGCTATTTGGGGGAGCCGTGATCCGTCATACCGAATTGCCGAGTACCATTCTGGCTCCACCGGCGAAGGAATCTCACGCAGAGCAGCAGAGAAGCAGGGAAGGACGGAGTTGCTCTGCTTCTCTCCTCTGCTACTCTGCTGCTCTGCGTGAGAAGATTTACGGATCTCGATCCTGAACGGCACTCCGCAACGTGGTATCTTCCAGGATTGTGCATCGGCGATTGCACAATCTCTACTGCTTTCGCGGAAGGGCCCGGCGCCGTAGAGTGCCGCGTCGCCAGGGGCTGAGGTCGATGGCCCACCACAACCCGCCCCGCATCCTCGTGAGATGAGCCCTGAAGACTGCTTGCCGGCGGACCTCCGCGGGCCGGCCACCACCATCACCCCGCTCACCATGGGGCTGTCCGGCGCCGGTGTCTTCCGCGTGGACGTGGCCGGAAAGGCGTTCGTGCTGAAGGTCGCGGGCGGCGACGTGGAGCCCGGGGGCTGGCGGCGCAGGCTTCACCTCCAGCAGCTCGCCGCGAACGCGGGGGTGGCGCCGTGCATCGTGCACGTGGACGAGAACCGGCGCGCGGTGGTGAGCGTCTTCGCCGGCGGCCCGCCGTTCGCCGCGTCATTCATGAACCCGCACACACGCGGCGCCGCGCTCGCGCAGCTCGGGCAGACGATTCGCCGCGTGCACGAGATCCCGCTCCCCCCCGGCGCGGAGCCGGCGGACCCGCGCGACGCGGTCTCGGCCACGTGGGCGGGGCTCGCGGGCTTCGCGGTGCCCGCATTCGTCGCCGGCGCGGTGGAGCGCGTGCTTGCGGAGGCACCACCTTCCAGCGAGCGAGCCCCGGTTCTCAGCCACAACGACGTGAACCCGGGGAACCTCGTCTCCGACGGCGAAAGGCTCCTGCTGGTGGATTGGGATATGGCCGGGTCGAACGATCCGTTCTACGACCTCGCGGCGATCTCCATCTTCCTGCGCGTGGACGAGGCGACGTCGCGCGCGCTGCTCGCGGCGTACGACGGCGAGCCGGTCTCCAGCCTCCCAGCCCGGTTCGAATACGATCGCCGGCTGGTGGCGGTGCTGTGCGGCGCCACGTCACTGCGGCTGGCCCGCCAGCGCGGCCACCCCGGCGCCGCCGGCGGCGAGACGCTCGATGCTACCCCGGGGCTGGGTGACTTCTACCAGCGGATGCGAGCCGGCGAAACGAGCCTCGCCACGGGCCACCACGGCCTCTGGGCGTTCGGCCTCGCGCTGGTGAAGGAGGGCTTCAGCGCGTGAGCGTGGTCAGCGAATTCGATCAGGGGAGACGCGAATCATGACGCAGCCGGCAGGCAGGCGGTCGAGCACGAAGGTTTCCCGCATCATCCGCGCGCCGCGGCACGCGCTGTACGAGGCGTTCCTCGACCCTGACGTGCTCGCCTCGTGGCGCGCGCCCGGGGAGATGACGGCGCAGGTGCACGAGTTCGACGGCCGCGAAGGCGGGGGGTACCGGATGTCGCTCACCTACACCAGCACGGAGCACCCGGCAAGCGGCAAGACTTCCGAGCACACCGACACCTTCCAGGGCCGGTTCGCCGAGCTGGTCCCGCACGAGAAGATCGTGGAGCGCATCGTGTTCGAATCTCGCGACCCGGCGTTCGCGGGAGAGATGAACATGACCACCACCTTCGCCGAGACCGCCGCGGGAACCGAGGTCACGGTGCTGTGCGAAAACATCCCGCCGGGTATCCGGCCCGAGGACAACGAGGCGGGGTGCAGGGAATCGCTGCACAACCTGGCGAGGCTCCTCGAGTAGCGATCGATCCCCGCGCACGGAACCCTTGCGGGGCGGCGGGATGCGGGCAGCCGGGCTGAACGACGGAACCGGCGCCGCGGAGCATTCGAGCCCGCGGCGCCGGTCAGCATGCGCTCGACGGCGGCAGCCTGCCTACCTCACCAGTAGCACTCGGCGCCGTTCCCGTTGGTCCAGCTGCAGTCCTGGCACGTCTCCGTCTCACGCTGGCACCATGCACACGACGCGACACCGCTGTTCTGGCACCTCCAGACGCCCGGGTCCACGGTCGCGCACTCCTGGCCTACGGTGAACTCGCGGCCGTGGACCGTGCCTTCCCGGATCGCGGCAGAGCTCATCGTGAACGACTCCACCTTCAGGTCCTCGGCCTGCAGCTTGATCTTCCGCATCGGTTCGTCTCCACGTGATGGGTACGGACAGCACGACAACGGGGGATCCTGCAAAAGAACGGCGTGATCCGCAATGCCTCGCCCCGCAGATCGTGCAATCAGCGATTGCACGATTCGCCGACCGGCGCCCCGGCGCCCGCGCTGGTGCCGGGCGGCGGCACGGGGCATACTACCGTCGCTCCGCCATGCACCGCGACCACAGCTCCGACCGATGACCGTCACCCAGACCGCCCGCCTCACACTCCGCCGCTTCGCGCCCGGCGACGCCGCGTTCATCCTGCGGCTGCTGAACGAGCCGTCGTTCCTGCGCAACATCGGCGACCGCGGGGTGCGCACCTCGGAAGACGCGGAGAAGTACCTGCACGACGGGCCCATCGCCAGCTACGAACGGCACGGCCACGGGCTGTGGCTCACCGCGTTGAAGGGCACGGGCGAGCCCATCGGGATGTGCGGGCTGCTCAAGCGCGACCACCTGCCGCACCCCGACATCGGCTACGCGCTGCTCCCCGAGTTCTGCTCCTTCGGCTACGCGTCCGAGGCCGCCGCGGCGGTGCTGGAGATCGGCTGGCGCGAGCTGGGGCTGCCGCGCATCCTGGCGATCGTCTCGCCCACCAACGCGGCGTCCATCCGTCTGCTCGAAAACCTGGGCTTCGCGCCGGCCGGCACGGCGCAGGCGCAACCCGGCGGTGTGGACTCGGCGCTGTACGAGCTGCACCGCCCCGTCGACGGGCGGTAGGTCGAGCGCAATCGAACGAGCGGACCAGATGGGATGCGGCGCTTCTCCCGACGGCAGAAGCGAGGGCGCATACGTCCGAGGGTCAGTCCCGCGTTCACACTGCGGCCGGGCTGTCTGCCAGCATCAGCTCCTGGGCCGCCAGCCGGGCCCGCGCCGTCGAGATCGCCTGCTGGAAGCGCGCCCGCAGCACCTCGCGCGAGGGAAGGTCGGTGAGGTACTGCGCCACGTGGATGCCGCTCCGCCCCAGGTCCAGGTACTCCACCGTTTCCGACTTGCGGTCGGCGCACAGGATGATGGCGACCGGCGCCTCTTCGCCCGGCTGGCGCTCGTGCCGGTCGAGCCAGCGGAGGTACAGCTCCACCTGCCCTTTGTCGGCCGGCTTGAAGGCGCCCAGCTTCAGCTCGATCACCACCAGCCGGCGCAGCCTGCGGTGGAAGAACAGGAGGTCGATGTAGTAGTCGTCGCCGTCCACCGTGATCCGCTTCTGCCGCTCCACGAACGCGAACCCCACCCCCAGCTCCAGCAGGAACCGCTGGATCTCGCGCAGCAGCGCCGACTCGAGGTCGCGCTCGCTGTAGGTGTCGGCGGCGCCGAGGAAGTTGAGGATGTAGGGGTCCTGGAAGATCAGGTCGGGTGAAAGGGGGCCGCCGTCGCGCAGCTGGCCCAGCTCTTCGCGGATGAGCTGCTCGGGCTTGCGCGAAAGCGCCGTCCGCTCGAACAGCATCGACTGGATCTTCTGTGCGAGTACGCGCGTGCTCCAGCGCTCGGCCCGGCACATCTCGGTGTAGAACTCGCGCTTCAGCGGGTCGTCGAGCGCGATGATGTGCAGGAAGTGCGTCCAGCCCAATTGTGCAATCAGTGATTGCACAATCTCGAGATCGGGAAAGACCTCGGCGAACCGCACCATGTGGAAGAGGTTGCGGCGCCCGAAGCCCCGCCCGAACTCGGCCCCGAGCTCCTTCGACAGCGCCTCGATGATCAATCCCCCGTATTCCGCGCGCTCCTCCCGCAGCACCTCGTTGCGAATCCGCGTGCCGATGCGCCAGTGCAGCAAGGTGAGCGTCGCGTTCACGACCTGCGTGACCTGCTGCCGCGCCGTGCGGATCATCTCTCCGATGTCGGCCGTAAGCTCGCCAGCCACGGCGGTCACGGGCGACTCGGCCTCGGGCAGGGCCCTTCGGCGCTTTTGAGGTACGGGCATGGCTGAACCGTGGGTATTTTTCGGCTGGATGGGCCGCATCGGCGCGGTGAACGAAGTGAACAGAATGAAAGGGTGCAGCACGCGTTTCGCAAGGGTGTTGATGCCGACGAAGCTGCGCCCGGCGAAATCAAACCCGTAGCCAACGCCTCAGGCGGTCCCGTTGAAACGAGGTAAAATTGTGCAATCACCGATTACACAATTGTGGCATGAATTTTCAACACTATACAGCCACAAGGCTTGAGTCTGTCCATCAGCATCTCCACCGGTTTATGTTTTCGTAAAATCCACGCCCTTCTCAGCCGCAGCGCCAGGCACCGCCTCGCCGGAGTGGATGGCTTGATTGAGTGAATCGAGGCCGGCGGGCTGCCGGAGCGGTTCGCGATCTCCATCCTTTTCGCCGCCACCGGCCCATCCAGGAAGACCGCCATGAGCAGCGGCTGGGGCGACGAGTTCCTGGCGCCGGCCGGCACCGCTGCGATGCCGCCGTGGCGGCGGCGTACGGCCGCGCGGAGAGGGGGCCTGGAACCTGAGGCCGCGGCGAAGTCGCCTGAGACAGTCTCGATGGACGGGTTCAGGCGACATTTCACTGGCGCGCAACGGTCGTCACGGTTCCGTAACAAAACCCCGGGAGCCCCGCGAACGTGCGCACGGCACTCTTTCCTTGCACCGGGCGCGAGCGTAGGTTTGGCGCGCTTTCCCGTCCGTCCGCCGGCGTCACACCCACCCGTCGAGGGCGGGCTGGCTGGCCGGGGCGGGCCCCGAACACCGTTACGGATTCCCACCTCCCACGGAGGCTTTACCGTGCGCCTGATCCCGCGTGACGAGCAGTTCTTCCCGATGTTCGCGGAGCTCGCGGAAAAGCTGTCGCAGGCCGCCAACCTGCTTGCCCAGCTCTTCGCCGACCCCGAGCGGCTCCAGGAGCTGGTCCAGAAGATCAAGGACGTGGAGCACCAGGCCGACGTCCTCACGCACGACATCATCGTGCGCATCAACACCAGCTTCGTGACCCCCATCGACCGCGAGGACATCCACCTGCTGGCCTCGCGGCTCGACGACGTGATCGACCTGGTGGACGGCGTGGCGCGGAGGGCGCAGATGTTCCGCGTCCGCCAGTATCGCCCGCAGGCCGCCGAGCTGGCCGACGTGCTGCGGCGCGGCGCCCTCTCGCTCACCGAGGCGGTGCAGAACCTCCAGAAGCCCAAGGTGATACTGCAGCGCTCGGGCGAGCTGAAGAAGCTGGAGGAGGAGGGCGACGCGATCTACCACGCCGCCATCGGCGCGCTGTTCGACGACGGCGCCGACGCGCTGGAGGTGATCAAGTGGAAGGAGCTGTTCGACAAGCTCGAGGACGCGGTGGACCTGTGCGACGACGTGTGGAACGTGGTCGAGTCCATCGCGATCAAGAACTCGTGAGCCGCCCGTGATCACCTACGTCCTGGCCATCATCGTGGTGGCCTTCGCGTTCGACTTCGTCAACGGCTTCCACGACTCGGCCAACTCCATCGCCACGGTGGTGGGCACCCGCGTGCTCACGCCCTTCAAGGCGGTGCTGTGGGCGGCTACCTTCAACTTCGCCGCCGCGTTCATCTCGGGAACGATGGTGGCCAAGGCGGTGGGCAGCGGCTTCATCGACGTGAACGTGCTGGACGCCAACGTGGTGTGCGGCGCGCTGCTGGGCGCCATCGCGTGGAACCTGATCACCTGGTTCTACGGCATCCCCTCCAGCTCTTCGCACGCGCTGATCGGCGGCATCACGGGGGCCGGGCTGGCCAAGGCCGGCACCGGCGCGGTGACCTGGGGCTCCAAGTGGACGCAGACGCTGGCCGCCATCGTGGTGTCGCCCATGCTGGGCGCGGCCATGGGGTTCGGGCTGATGGTGGCGGTGTTCTGGATCTTCCGGCGCGTGTCGCCGCACCGGGTGGACCGGGTGTTCCGCGGCGCGCAGCTGGCCAGCTCGGGCTTCCTGTCGCTCGCGCACGGCAGCAACGACGCGCAGAAGACGATGGGCATCATCATGGCGCTGCTGGTTTCCACGCAGCGGGTGTTCGCCAGCGAGCGCGGGTTCCTGCACCACCTCTACGTGCCCACCTTCGACCGCGTGCCCTACTGGATCGAGATGGGCGCCTACACCGCGATCTCGCTGGGCACACTTTTTGGCGGGTGGCGCATCGTGCACACCATGGGCTCGCGCATCACGCGGCTGCGCCCGGTGGGCGGCTTCTGCGCCGAGACCGGCGGCGCGCTGGTCATCTACTTCGCCTCGATGTTCGGCATCCCGGTGAGCACCACGCACACCATCACCGGTTCGATCGTGGGCGTGGGCGCCACCAACCGCCTTTCCGCCGTGCGCTGGGGGCTGGCGGGCCGCATCGTGTGGGCGTGGATCGTCACCATCCCCGCGGCGGGGATCATGTCGGCGGCGGCGTACCTGCTGGTGAGCAAGGTGCTGCACCTGCCGGGCTGATCCGCCGCCGGCTGCGGCTCGACGAACGTAGACGGCAGACGGGAAAGCGCAGGGCGCGCCGCGGGTTTCGCGGCGCGCCCTGTTGCGTTGGACCCTGCGTCTGCGTGAGTCCATTGAACTCCCCGCATCAGGAGGCGGATCTTGCCGCGGCGTGTTCGGTGCTGTACTCTCGAGATCACGCACGGCGCAATCCTGACATTCGGCTGATGTGGGTTCATCGGCTCCCTTCATCTCCCCCTCCACGCGCTGACACGGTGCGGCGGAAAGGGCAAGGGAGCACCGCCTCCACGGGGATCACGACGCCGTGATTCGTGAGCCTGCGCACCGCCGTGCACCGTCACCCCCACTGGAGCCGAGCATGAAGAAGCTGAAGCTGGAACTCGAGCAGCTCTCCGTCGAGTCGTTCGCCACCGCCGCCGCGGCGGCGCCGCAGGGTACGGTGGAGGCCTATGGCACCTTCCGCGTCAACACCTGCCAGGCGGTGAACACCTGCGGGCCGCAGACCTGCGGCAACCTGTACTGCGTGATCGACACGGCCGACCCGTGCGGTGGCGGCGGCACGCTGGGGTGCCCGGCGCCCACGGTCACCTGCCCGCCTCCCAGCGGCCAGCTGAGCTGCGACGGGTGCACCTCGTACGACTACACCAATCACGGCGGCGACAGCTGCGACTACTGCATGAGCTTCGGCACCGACTCGCCGCAGCGCTGCCCCTGCATCTGATCCAACGGGTGGACGAGGAAAGGCCCGCCGTCCCAAGGGGATGGCGGGCCTTCGTGCATCTCGAGGCCTGTCCAACGGTTCTGGAGCGAAAGACCCTCCAACGCCGCGGATCGACCTACGCCGCCTGCGGCGCGCCCCCATCGCCCACCGCCTCCTTCACCTTGCGCGCGACGGCCCGGCCAAAGCCGGGGAGCGCGGCGATCTCGTCCTCGCTCGCGGCGGCCACGGCGCGCATGGAGCCGAAGCGGTCGAGCAGCGCCCGCTGGCGCGCGGGGCCCACGCCGGGGATGGTGGACAGCTCGGAGCGGATGGTGCGTTTCGTCCGCAGCTTGCGGTTGTAGCCGATGGCGAAGCGGTGCGCCTCGTCGCGCACGCGCTGCAGCAGCCGCAGCGCGGGGCTGCGCCGCGGCAGGCGGATCGAGTCGGGCCGGCCGGGGACGAACACCTCTTCCTCGCGCTTGGCCAGGCTGATCATGGGCTGCTGCGGCAGCCCCACCTCGGCCATCGCCTTCTGCGCGGCGCCCAGCTGGCCCTTGCCGCCGTCGATCACCACCAGGTCGGGGAGCGGCTTGGCCTCGGCCACGCGGCGGGTGAACCAGCGCGTGACCACCTCGTGCATGCTGGCGAAGTCGTCGTTCCCCCACTCCCCACGGATCTTGAACTTCTTGTACTCGCCCTTGTTGGGCTCGCCATTCTCGAAGAACACGCCCGAGGCGACCACCTCGCTCCCCTGCGTATGCGAGATGTCGAAGCAGAGGATGGTGCGCGGCACGCTCTCCAGCTCCAGCACCTCCTGCAGCTCGTAGAGCGCGTCGGGGGCGCGGCTGGCGGCGGCCTGCGCCACCATCCGCCGCTCTTCCAGCAGGTGCCGCGCATTCTGCCCCGCCAGCTCCACCAGCTGCACCTTCTCGCCGCGCTGCGGAACGTGCACGCGCACGACGCGCCCGGCCTGCTCGCGGAGGATGTCCTGCAGCACCGCGCGGTCCTCGAAGTCTTCCGGCACGAACACTTCGGGGGGCACCCCGCCGTCGTCGCGGATTGCGCGGTCGGTGTAGTGGCGGGTGACGAAGGCGTTGAACGCGCTCTCTTCCCCGTCGTCCGCCGCGTTGGACAGGAAGCTGACCTCGCGCCCCATCAGCTTCCCCTCGCGGATCAGCAGCACCACCCCGCAGGCGTCGGCGCCGTCGCGGGCGAAGCCCACCACGTCGCGGTCGCTGCCGCTCACGTCCACCACGCGCTGCCGGCGCTCCAGCGAGTCGAGCTGGCCGATGGCGTCGCGCAGCTCGGCGGCGCGCTCGAAGTTCATCTCGGCCGCCGCGGCCTGCATCTCCACCTTCAGCCGGTTGGCCACCAGCCGCGTGTGGCCGCCCAGCACCTCCAGGATCTCGTCCACCATCCCCCGGTACTCGGCCTCGCTCTGCAGCGCCACGCACGGCGCCTTGCAGCGGCCGATGTGGTAGTCGAGGCAGGGCCGCGCCGGCACGTCGGTGGGCAGGTTGTACTGGCACGAGCGCACGGTGTAGAGCTTCTTCACCAGCTCCAGCGACTGCCGCATGCGGCGCACGTCGGTGTACGGCCCGAAGTAGCGGCTCCCGTCCTTAACCAGCCTGCGCGTCACCCACACACGCGGGAAGCGCTCGTGGACGGTGACCTTGATGTAGGGATAGGTCTTGTCGTCCTTGAGGCTGATGTTGAAGCGGGGCTTGTTCTCCTTGATCAGGTTGTTCTCGAGGATCAGCGCCTCGGCCTCGCTGGCCACCACGATGGTGTCCACGTCGGCCACGCGCCGCACCAGCTCGTGCGTCTTGATGCCGTGCTGCGCGCTGTTGGCGAAGTAGCTGCGCACGCGGGCGCGCAGCGACTTGGCCTTGCCCACGTAGATCACCTCGCCCGCCGCGTCCTTGAACAGGTACACGCCGGGGCGGGTGGGCAGGGTGCGTAGCTTGTCGTCGATGAGGACGTTGTGCGGCATCGTTCAACGTGCTGGAAACACGGGATCTTGGAGAGATCCTGTACACCAAACGAGCGGGTTGGGTCGCACGGAATCGAGTACGAGAGTACGAGAGTACGAAAGTACGAGAGGTGTTCCACTGAAAAGACGAGAGCCGCGTGTCCTTCCCGCCGACGCATTCCCGGATCGAGCCACCCGCCACGGATTCGCCCGACGCGCGCACCCGCCCCCGCAGGCCGAACGACCTCCCCCCTCCCCCAGGCTGTTTTGGGGGAGGGGGTCGGGGGGAGAGGGCCCCGGCGGGCCCGCTACCCCAGCCGCTTCGCCATCAGCAGCTCGTCCACGTACACGTCTCCCGCCTTCACCGCCGCGGGCTCGGTGCCGTAGGCCCCGAAGCCCCAGCGCTCGTAGAGGCGGCGGGCGCGCTCGTTGGGCGCGGCCGCGGTCAGCAGGAGGATCTCGACCTCGCGCCGCGCATCCTCCACGATCGCGCGGACGATGGCGTCGGCCGCGCCGGTGCCGCGGGCCCGGGGGCGAACGTACATCCCCCACAGCAGCCCCTTGTGGCGCAGCTTCTCGCCCGCGAGCCGCGTCCACCCGCCGATGCCCGCCAGATCGCCCGCCGCGAACACGCCCACCACGAAGCTCTCGGCCAGCCGGCGCCCAGTCTCGGCCGGCGAAAGCGCCTCCTCGTCGGCGGGGGAATAACGGAATTCCAGCGGGTGCGCGGCGAAGCCTTCCAGCCGCAGCGCGCGATAGGCGGCGGCATCGTTCGGCGTGAGCCGGCGCAGCTCGATCTGCATGGTCGCGAGGGGGTGAAAATTCGCAAAAGCGCGGGCGGCGGAGAGCGCCGTCCAGGGCACGTCCGGGACGATCCCGAGACGGCGCGGCGGGCCCTCGTTGCAACGACGAAAGCCGATTCGTCCGTGGAAGTTACGCCTCGGCGGCCGGGGCGAGGAAGGGGCAATGTCACGCCGCAATAGAAACCATTGCGCGAAGGGCTCGGCGGCACCATTTTCGCGGAGGATATCATCACCCCATGGAACCCCGGCGCGCCGCCCCGCCCGCCCCGGTGCCTCAACCGTAAGCGCCGTACCCCGCAGGACCCGCGTGACCACCCGTACCCCGCTCTGGGCGCCGCTCGCGCTGGCGCTCGCCGTGTCGCTGTCCGCCTGCATCGACTCCCGCGCCGCACGGCGCGACCCCGGTGCAACCCTCGTCCGGGAGCTCACCGGATCCTCCTCTGCCCACGCGCAGGCGCCCGTCCGCAACGCGCCGGCCGCGCGCCCCGTGGACCCCGCGCCCGCCGTGATCCGCGGCATCTACGTGACCGCCTACGCCGCGGGCAACCCCATCAAGCGCAAGCAGCTCCTCGCGCTCACCGACACCACCGAGATCAACACCTGGGTGGTGGACGTGAAGGACGAGGACGGGGTGCGCTATCCCAGTGCCCTGCCGCTGGCGGTGGAGGCCACGCACGTGCCCAGCATCCCCGTGCGCGACCTGCGCGGGCTGGCCGACACGCTGCGCGCGCACGGCATCCACGCGATCGCGCGCGTGGTGGTGTTCAAGGATCCGCGGCTGTCGCGGGCCCGCAACGACTGGAGCATCCGCAACCCGCAGGGCGGGCTATGGCGCGACAAGGTGGGTAACACCTGGGTCAACCCGTGGGACCGGCGCGTGTGGGAGTACAACATCTCCATCGCCGAAGAGGCGGTGCGCGCGGGCTTCCGCGAGGTGCAGTTCGACTACGTGCGCTTCCCCGAGGCCTACCGCTCGCTCCCCACGCAGGTCTTCCCCACCGCGGTGGGCAACAAGACCGACGCCATCCAGGGCTTCCTGGCCGAGGCGGCCACCCGCGTCCACCGCCTGGGCGGCACCGTCACCGCCGACGTGTTCGGGCTGTCGATGAACGAGAGCCAGGACGTGGGGATCGGCCAGCAGTGGGAGCGCGTGTCGAGCACCGCCGACCACCTGCTCCCGATGGTCTACCCGTCGCACTACTTCCCCACGCACCTGGCCGGCGTGCACCGCCCCAACCGGATGCCGTACGAGACGGTGTTCGCCTCGGTGGGAATGGGCGTGGTGCGCAACCGGCGGCTGCAGGAGGCGGGGGTGAAGCCGGCGCGCATCGTCCCCTGGCTGCAGGCGTTCACCGCCACCTGGAACGACCGGTCCTTCAAGTACGGCCCCGCCCAGGCCCGCGCGCAGACGCAGGCCGTGTACGACCTGGGGCTGGAAGACTGGATCTTCTGGAACCCCAACTCCAACTACGAGGCCATCGAGGCCGGCTTCGAGCGGGCCACGGCGCCGCATGGCAAGCCGTTCACCCCGCCCGCCGCGATGGTCGCGCAGGTCGACCGCTTCGAGCGCGAGGGGATCACCGCCACCCGCCAGCGCGTGGCCCAGGCGCACGCGCCCGACGCCTCGCAGCGGGCGCCGCTCGGCCAGTAGGGCGACGCGCACGGCGGGACGGCGGATACGAATCAGCCCCGGGGGATTTCCTCCGGGGCTGATTCGTTCGTCACCAGTGCCGATCGAGGATGCCCGTGCGGTCCGCCGATTCAGTCCGCCGGTTGAAACCGGCGGCTGACCACCGGGAAGTCCGCCTTCGCGGACTGCACGCCGCCGTCCAGTCGTCTCCCGGCCACGTCGCCGCCGAGGCATGATATACAGCCGGCAGGCACCTCCCTCCCCCCAGGATGTTTTGGGGGGAGGGAGCGCGCAGCGCGGGGTGGGGGCCTGCCACGGACGCACGAAAGCCGGCCCCGCGCAACGCAGGACCGGCCTTCGTAGTATCGTAGAGCCATGCGAGGGCGTCGGTCGGCGGCCTGCCCGGCAGTCCGCTCAGAAGCCGGTGCCCGACATGAACCCGTCCATCCCGCTTCCGCCGTCGGCCGCCGGCTCCTCGCCCGCGGGAACGCCCGCGGCGCTCAGGCGCGCCTGCAGCTCGAAGTCGGACGGGTTGCTGGCGGCGGCGCGCGCCACGTTGAAGTCCACCGTGCCGACGCGCACCAGCTCGGCCAGGTGCTGGTCGAAGGTCTGCATCCCGTAGGTGTCGCGGCCGGCGGCGATGTAGTCCTTGACCTCGGAGGTGCGCCCCTCCTCGCGGATGCAGTCCTGGATCGCGCCGGTGTTGCGCAGCACCTCGGCGGCCACTGCGCGGCCCTTCTTGTCCTTGCGCGGCAGGAGGCGCTGGCTGATCACCGCGTCGAGCGCGTCGGCCAGGCGGTAGCGCACCGTCTGCTGCTCTTCGGGCGGGAAGGCGCTGATCAGGCGCGCCACGGTGCTGGTGGCATCCTTGGTGTGCAGGGTGCTGATCACCAGGTGCCCCGTCTCGGCCGCCTTCAGCGCGATGTCGATGCTCTCGGCGTCGCGCATCTCGCCGATCTGGATCACGTCGGGGTCCTGCCGCAGCGCGGCGCGCAGCCCCTTGTAGAAGCTCTCGGTGTCGCTGCCGATCTCCCGCTGCGAGATGGAGCAAAGGTTGTCGCGGTGCAGGAACTCGATCGGGTCTTCGAGCGTGACGATGTGGCGGTACGAGTTGTGGTTCATGTGCTGGATCATCGCCGCCATCGTGCTGCTCTTCCCCGACCCCGTCACCCCCGTCACCAATATCAGCCCGCGCTCGGCCTCGGCGATCTGCGAGAGCACCGCGGGGAGCCCCAGCCCCTCCAGCGTGGGCGCGTTGTAGGGGATCACGCGCAGGATCACGTTGAAGCTGCCGCGCTGCCGCATCACGTTCACGCGGAAGCGGGTCAGCCCGTCGATCCCCCACGAGCAGTCGTAGTCCTGCAGCGTGTCGATCTGCTCGCGCACGCGCTCGTTGGGGAGCACGCTCAGCGCGAAGGCGCGCGCCTGGTCGGGCGAGAGCTTCTGCTTGGTGAGCGGCATCAGCTTCCCCGTGATGCGCGCGCGCACGAAGTCGCCGCCCTTCACGTGGATGTCGCTGGCCCCGCGCTCGACCGCCGCGCGGATCACGGGTTCCATCATGCTTCCCGGTTTATCCGACATCTACAGCTCAGTTCTTTGAGAGCACTTATAGCCAAAACGGCACGGCGGAAAGGTAACGAATCGGTGCGCTCAGGAGGAGGGGTCGCGTAGCAGCGCGTATCAGCGCGGGATAATGGAGCCAACCGGCTGCCGCTAGGTCGCAAGAACTCTGCGCAGGTGATGGAAGTTCACCACGTGGAGACCGAGGCCCGCGAGTTTCAGATACAGCTCGAGATCATCCGTCAGAATGGTAACGTCGTTGCCGGCAGCCATCAGAATCGAGATGTCGGTGAGGCCAAGACGGCGGAAGTCGACCTCTTCGACGATGCGGCGGCTGGGGACGTACCGCTCCTCATTGTTCTGCGCAAGCTGGGCCAGACCACCGAGTGTGCGGCTGCGGAATGGCTCCCTGAGCTGACCCAGCAGATTGCTGACCTCGGTGAGCACGTTGGGCGTGACCACCATCTCGGCGAAGCCGCCAACGTACGTCGCGAGGAGGTCGTAATCCCCGGCGGTATACGCGCTCGTGCGCTTGAACCGCGCCACCTGTTGACGGTTCTGCGAACCCACCAGGAGGACGAGCAGGAGGTTCGTGTCGATCAGAAGGGTGGATGGACGAATCAACGTGCCGGCCACGAATCACTCCACGTCCCGAATCTTCATCGCTTCGACCTCACCGGTCTCCGCATTGATCTCGAAGACCTTGTACACGCGCGGAAGCTTCTGCAGGCCGACCGGATAGAGCATTCCGTTCCGGGAGATGGCAGGCTCGATCCAGCCCAGCGTGATGTTCCAGCGCTCGCCGTCGTCCGACCGGGTTACCTCCTCCAGGCGGAGGCCCTGGAGCTCGGGTTCTGGATACACGGAACGAGCGTAGCGTTCCGCAGCCTGCACCGCCTGCTTCACGTCGATCATCGTGGTATTCACGGCAAGACGGGGCAACGGTGTGGGGATCGAAGGGTCGTACGAAACTTACACCTTCTCCCGGCAATCGGAACCCGGAGCAACGAAGCCGCCAGCGTTCGAACATTGCGAGCGAAAAGGAGCGGCTCAGCCACCGATTCCCGACTTGGCCAGCTGCGGCAGGGCCACGACGATGGCGAAGCGGATCAGGCGGCCCACGAAGCCCACCACCAGGAAGAAGACGAAGTTCATGCGCACCGCGCCGGCGGCGAAGGTGGTCACGTAGAACGGGGGGAGGCCCACCAGCGCGCTCACCGCGTAGAGCAGCTTGCCGGCGGTGGGCCTGGCCTCCATCCGCGCCTGCATCGCCTCCATCCCGCGCTGCACGCGGCCGCCGGGGAGCTTCACCACGCCGCGGCCGGCGAAGTAGAGCAGCACCTTGCCCGCCATCGCCCCGGCGGTCCCCGCGATCACCAGCGGCGCCCACAGCGCGCGCGGCGCAAGAGCCGACGCCCCGATCAGGTACACCTCGGTGTTCAGAAACGGGATCAGCGCACCCGCCCCGCAGATGGCGAACGACGTCAGGCAGAGGAGGAGATACTCCACTCGGCTCGCGGGAGGCGGGGATGAAGATATGGAAGTGTGCCTGAATCATACACTTACGCCGCCTCCAGCACAAGCGGAGGCGGCGCCGTGGACGATTTGTCTCAGGGCACAATGAGCTCGTGGACGAGGACGACTCCACCGCGCGGATTCACCCGCCGGTTCTGGGCGGATCCGCGTGCGGACGGAGGTGATCGTTCAGCGATCGCCCACGAACCGCTTCGCCACGCGCACGAAGCGGGTGTCCTGCTCCATCTCGGGCTTGGCCAGCTCGGTGTCGAGGATGCGGCGCACGTGCTTGTGCAGGCGCGGCTCGCCCCAGCGGTAGCCGGTGGCGCTCTCGGCGCTGCCGGTGTTGGCGTCGCGCGCGGCCTCGAGCAGCGCCTGCGCGGCGGCCGCGTCGTACCCCGGGTCGTCGCGCGGCGGCAGGCCGAAGCGACCCGGCGGCACGAACCCCTCGTCTTCCTTCACGAACGCCCGCGACATCGCTCCCCCTCCGCGTCCAGTCGAACGAACCTCTACCTCCGCATCCGGAAGGAGCGTACCACCGCGGCGGGAACGAGCAGAGGAGCTGATCCGCCAGCTCTCGTGTGGGAAGATGCGAGTGAACTCGCGGCTACAACGGCACACTGTCCGCCTTCGCGGACATCAAAAACGACGACGGTGATATGAGACGTCGGCTCCGCCCAATCCTCTCCGTTGAGCGTGAGCCACGGCGTTGGATGGGTTCGCGTTCAGCCGTTGACCGGATTTTTCAGGCCCGTACCACCGGCTCCGCGGCCTGCCAGGCACCGTCGGCGAAGCGCCGCGCGAGCAGCGCCTCGGCGTCGGCGGGCTCCAGAGGGCGGGCGAAGAGGAAGCCCTGCGCGTAGTCGGCGCCGGTGTGGCGAAGGCGCTCGAGCTGGTCGGTGCGCTCCACCCCCTCCACCACCACGTCCACCCCCAGGTGGTGTGCCATGGTGACCACCGCGCCCACGATGGCGAAGTCGCCCGCGGCGCCGCTCATGAACGAGCGGTCAACCTTGAGCGCGCGGATGGGGAGGCGGTGCAGGTATCCCAGGCTGCTGTAGCCGGTGCCGAAGTCGTCGATCAGCAGGTGCATGCCGCGGGCACGCAGCTCCTCCAGCACCGACTCTTCGGTGCGCCCCACCAGCACTCCTTCGGTGATCTCCAGGCGCACCCAGTCCACGTCCACCCCGGTCTCGGCGAAGACGGCCGCCAGGTGGTCCACCAGCCCCGGCTGGGCGAACTGCCGCGCCGACAGGTTCACCGTCACCCGCAGCCCGCACGCGGGGTGGCGCTCGCGCCAGCCGCGCAGCTGCGCGCATGCCTCGCGCAGCACCCAGCGGTCCAGCCCCACGATCAGCCCCGTCTCCTCGGCCACGTCCAGGAAGGCGCCGGGCGCCAGCAGGCCGCGCTCGGGATGGCTCCAGCGCACCAGCGCCTCGAAGGCCACCACCCGCCCGTCATTCAACCCCACGATGGGCTGGTAGAGCACGCGCAGCTCGCCGCGCCCGGCGGCGTGGCGCAGCTCGGTCTCCAGCCGCAGGCGCGAGAGGGCGCGCGCGTGCATGGCCCGGTCGAACACCTCGCAGCGGTCGCCGCCGCGCTCCTTGGCGCGGTACATGGCGGTGTCGGCGCGGCGCACCAGCGCGTCGGGTCCGTCGTCGTCGCCGCCGGCCAGCGCCACGCCGATGCTGGGGGTCACGATCAGATCGTGCCCCTCCACCGCGAAGGGAGTCTCCAGCGCCGCCTGGACGCGGGCCGCGCCGCGCAGCGCCTCGGGCGCGCCGGGCATGTCGTGGAGCAGCAGCGCGAACTCGTCGCCGCCGAAGCGCGCCACGGTGTCGCCCTCGTGCATGCACGCGCGCAGCCGGTCGGCCACGGCGGACAGCAGGCCGTCGCCCGCCGCGTGCCCGAAGCTGTCGTTCACCCGCTTGAAGCGGTCGAGGTCCACCACCATCACCGCGAAACCGCGGTCGGGGTGGCGGCGGAACAGGTCGAGCGCGTGGCGCAGCCGGTCTCCGAACAGAGCGCGGTTGGGAAGAAGGGTGAGCGCGTCGTGGAAGGCGTCGTGCTGGAGCTGCTCCTCCATCCGCTTCTGCGCGGTGACGTCGGCGCTCACCCCCGCCACGCGGTACACCGTGCCGCGGGCGTCGCGCACCGGCACCGCCCGCGTGCGCAGCCAGCGCTCGGCGCCGTCGGGCCCCGTCACCCGGTACACCGCCTCGGCGGGCCGGCCGCGCCAGGCGTCGTCCCACAGGGCGTGCACGCGGGCCAGGTCGTCCGCGTGCACGGCCTCGAACGCCGCCCGAGGGTCGGCCTCCACGCGCGCGCGGGGCACCGCCCACAGGCGGTCGAAGGCCGGGCTCAGGTAGGCCGCGCCGCCGCCGGCCTCCAGCAGCCAGAACAGCTCGCTGCTGTTCTCGGCGATCTGGCGCAGGCGCTCCTCGCTGTGCAGCAGCGCCTGGCTGGCCTCGCGGCGCCCCTCGATCTCGCGGCGGAGCTGCTGGTTGGCGTCGCGCAGCTCGGCCGTGCGCGTGGAGACCGCCTCTTCCAGGCGGTCGCGGTGCAGCCGCAGCTCGCGCTCGGCCGCCTTGCGCGCGGTGATGTCGCGCAGCACCACCACGCTGCCCAGCGGCTCGCCGCGCGGCCCCGCCAGGGGGTGCACCCCCAGCTCGGCCGGCCCTCCGCCCGCCCCGGTGGTTTCCACCTCCAGGCTGGCCGGCGCGCCCTCCAGCAGCCGCCGGACCGTCTCGGCGTCGAGCGGGAGGATGCCGGCCGCGGGGTGGCCCACCGGGTCGGGGTGTGCCGCGGCGGCCCGGCGCGCGGCGGGGTTCAGGTCCACCAGCCGCCCCGAGGCGTCCAGCACGTACACGGCGTCCACCAGGCTCTCCACCACGGTGTGCCGGGCCACCGGCACCACGTCGAAGAGGCGCCGGCGGAAGAGGCCCCACGCGATCACCAGGTTGGCCACCGCGAACGTCATCGGCGACACGTCGCGCCCGGCCCAGCCCGCCAGCACCGTGATGGTGGCCACCGAGCCCAGCAGCGGGATGGCGATCCCCACCATCACCAGCACGGCCTGGGTGCGGTACAGCCGCTGCGCGCGCGGAAGGCCGGCCGCGAGCACCGCGATGGCCACCAGCGCCAGCGCGTCGAGGTACGCGGCCGAGGCCATCATCAGCGGGGTGAAGCCGTACACCAGCTGCGCGGCGTGCCCCGTGCCCGACAGCCGCGGCGACACGCGCACCCAGCCGTGCAGCGGGTCGGTGAACGCCAGCGCCGCCAGCACCAGCATCGGCGCGGCGAGCAGCCCGTACACCACGCGGGGGTGGCTAGGGCGCCGTCCCGCATACTCCAGCGCAACGGCCACGAAGCCCGCCGCGATCGCCGGGAGCGCCAGGAACTGCACGTTGTCCCAGAAGATCTTGCGCGGCAGCCCGGGCGCGAGCTGCTCTGCCACGAACCCCATCGTCCAGAACGCCTCTGCCAGCGCCACGGCGGCGAACGCCCCCACGGCAGGGCGGGAACGCCGCCGCCAGCAATACGCGCCCACTCCGCCCGAGATCGCGGCGGAGACGAGATAGGGCAGCACGTACAGCAGTGCGGCGGGTGTGGGCATGGGCGGGGGGATGGGAGGAGATCGCGGTCCGCCATCAAATTGTCCCGGCGCGGTTGGCCGCACAACAGTGTTGACGGATCCCCTCCAGTGCCAGCCATCCGCCGGAGCTGATCCGCTTCGTCCGAGTTGATCGGCCGTCGGCACGACGGCCACGTCACGAAATCAACGAGGGCCAGGGAAGGTTCACCTCCTCGGCCCCGTGTGCGCGGAATCGACTGCCGCCTTTGATCGTGCTCACGCCGGATTCGGCAACAGCTCGCCTCACGCAGAGTCAGCAGAGTCAGCAGTGAAAGCGGTTGTTCTCTGCTCGCTCTGCTGACTCTGCGTGGGTCATCGCCGTTCTTTCGTTCCAGCTTCGATCATCATCCGTTGCGCCGGTGGTCGATTCTCGCGCAGTGGCGGTCAGTCGCGCGACGAGCCCTGCAGCAGCGGCTCCAGCGGCACGTCGTGCGGGCCACTCTCGTCGCACACGGCGTAGGTGCCGCCGGGGTAGAGCGCCACGCCGGCGTGCTCGCCGCGGGCGTTCAGCACGTAGAACTGGATGTCGAAGTTGGGCGTGCCGCGCCCGTTCAGCAGCCGCCGCTCCACCGTGTTCGCAACGATCCGCTTCAGCCCTTCCATCCCCGCATCCCTCGGGCTCATCCCGCGGCGCAGGCTCTCCACGATCAGGTACGAGGTGAGGTTGTAGAGGTTCGCCTCGCCGCGCCCCGTGGAGCCGGCGCCGCCGACCGCGCCGTCCACGTACAGCCCCGCGCCCAGCACCGGCGAGTCGCCCACGCGGCCCGGGATCTTCCACGCCAGCCCGCTGGTGGTGGTCACGCCGCAGATCTCGCCGCGCGCGTTGATGCCCAGGCAGTTGATCGTCCCCCAGTAGTGGTGGCGGTCGATCAGTCCCTCGTCCACCATCCGCAGCCCGGCGGCGTGCCCGGCCTGCGCGCGCGTGGCGGGGTCCAGGAAATGAGACGGGTCCACCCGCCGCTTCCACTCCAGCCAGAGCCGGCGCGACAGCGGCGTGTTCAGGTCGTCCTCCACCGTGAACCCCATCTGCCGCGCGAAGGTGCGGGCGTCGTGCCCCACGATCAGGTGGTGGTCGGTGTTCTCCAACACCGCCTTGGCCACCAGCGACGGGGTGCGCACCCCCTCCAGCGCGGCCACGCCGCCGGCGCGCTTGCGCGGCCCGTGCATCACGCACGAGTCGAGCTGCACCACGCCGTCGGCGTTGGGCAGGCCGCCGTAGCCCACGCTGGACTCGGTGGGGTCGAGCTCGTTGAGGTTCACGCCCGCCACCACGGCGTCCAGCACGTCGCTCCCCTGCGCGATCATGCCGAACGCCTTCTGCACGGCGGTCACGGCGCCGCCGTTCCGGTAGACGTTGCCGTTGCCCGAGGCGATCACCACCGGCCGCGCGGCGCCGCGCGGGTGAACGGCGGGCGCGCCGAAAGCCGGCGTGGGAAGCGCGGCGGCGGCGGCCGCGGCGGCGCCGGTGCGCACGAAGTCGCGGCGGGTGATGGAGCTCATCGGAGGGACCGGGCTGGATGCGGGGAACGGCGGATGGAACGGGATGAGGGGATGTTGGCACCGGCCCCGGCGCACGGCAAGCTCCACGCTGGGGCGCACCGATGAAACCAATCGGAGAGCGGCCACGTAACGGCATCATCCCCCACGGGGGCGCCCCTCAGCCGCCCCGCTCGTACCCGCAGGAGGTTTCATCATGACCCGTTCACCCACCCAACCCAAACCCCTGTCCCCTGCGCGCATCTCCGTTGCCCGGCTCGCCGTGGCCGCGTCGCTCGCCGTTTCGCTGCTGGCCGCCGCCGCACCGCTCGCCGCGCAGACGCCCGAGCGCCGGCCTCCCGGCGCGCAGCCGCCCGCCGCCGGCCCCGGCGAGATCCGCGGCACCGTGCTGGACGGCCAGGGCGGCACGCCCGTCGGCTCGGCGTCGATCGCCGTGCGCAGCCGCGCCGACAGCTCGCTGGTGGCCGGCGCCATCGCCGCCGCCGACGGCAGCTTCCGCATCCAGGGGCTGCGGCCGGGCGCCTACTACCTGCGCGTGAGCATGCTGGGCTACACCCCGCAGACCAGCGGCACCCTCACCGTCACCCCGGCCGCGCCCGCGGTGAACGCCGGGCCCATCCGCCTGGCCCGCGGCGCCGTGGCGCTGGCGGGGATCACCGCCACCGGCGAGCGGCAGGCCGTGGCCATCGCCCCCGACCGCAACACCTACGCAGCCCGCAACGTGGCCCCCGCGGCCACCAATGCCAGCGAGGTGCTGGAGGCGGTCCCTTCGGTGCAGGTGGACGCCGACGGCGTGGTGAGCCTGCGCGGCAACGAAAACGTGGTGGTGCAGATCAACGGCCGCCCGTCGCCGATCCGCGGCGCGCAGCTGGCGGCCTACCTCAAGCAGCTCCCCGCCAACACGCTGGAGCGGGTGGAGGTGGTGCCCAACCCCAGTGCCCGGCAGGACCCCGAGGGGATGGCGGGGATCATCAACATCGTGCTCAAGCAGAACGTGGACCTGGGGCTGAGCGGCGGCGTGACGCTGGCCGCCTCCACCGCCGACCGCTACACCGCCTCGGGGAACCTGGGCTACCAGCGCGGGCCCGCCACGGTGTTCCTCAGCTACGGCTTCACCAGCGACGACCGCGCGACCACGGGGATCAACGACCGCACGCGGCTGGCGCTGGGCGCGCCGCTGTCGTTCACCGAGCAGACCATCTCGGGGAGCAACGGCAACGGCGGCCACAACTTCAACGGCAGCATCGACTACCGGCTGAGCGAGCGCAACGTGCTCTCCTCGGGCCTGCTGGTGAACCTGCGCGGCGGCACCGATGCGTCCACCAGCCTGTACAGCGAGCTCGACGCCACGCGCATCCTGCTGGACCGCTACCAGCGCATCCGCGACTCGCGGTCCGACAACGCGATGGTCGACTACACCGTGGGCTTCAAGCGCACGCTGCAGCCGCAGCGCCACGAGCTTTCGGCCGAGGTGCGCGTGAACCGCCAGGGCGACGACGACCGCACCGGCCTGTGGCGCCAGCCCGTGGGCGGCACCAGCCAGCTCGACGCGGAGATCGACCGCACCCGGGCCACCACCTGGCAGCTCACTGGGCAGGTGGACTACACCCGCGGGCTGGGCGCGCACACCAAGCTGGAGACCGGCTACAAGGGCTACGCGCGCTGGCACGACCGCGACTACACCGTGCTGGCCGACCCGCTGGGCACCGGCAGCTTCGCCCCCAGCGACCTGAGCAACACCCTGGCGCTGGACGAGCAGGTGAACGCGGTGTACGGCGTGCTGAGCGGCGGCGCGGGGCGGTGGGAGCTGCAGGGCGGGCTGCGGGCCGAGTACGCGGGCCGGCAGTTCTCGCTGGCCAGCACCGGCGAGCGCTTCCCGCACAGCTACGCCAGCCTCTTCCCCAGCGGGCTGGTGAGCTACAAGCTGGGCGAGCAGGACCAGCTCAAGCTCAGCTACTCGCGCCGCATCCGCCGGCCGGGCACGCAGGAGCTGAACCCTTTCCCGGTGTTCTTCGACCTGCAGAACGTCTTCCTGGGCAACCCGGAGCTGAACCCCGAGTACACCGACGCCATCGAGCTGGGCTTCCAGCACTCGGCACGGATGGGCTCGGTGCAGCTGTCGCCCTTCTACCGCCGCACCAGCGACGTCATCCGCATCATCATCAACACCGCCGACTCGGTGGCGGGGCGCGAGGTGACGTCGGTGAGCTTCCAGAACCTGGACACCGGCGACTCGTGGGGCGCCGACCTGAACGGCTCGCTGCGGATGGGGCAGGCGTTCAGCGGGCTCGCGGGGTTCAACGTGTTCAAGACGGTGACCAGCGGGGGCGGGGGCGAGTCGAGCCTGTCGAGCAACGCCGTCACCTGGTCGGCGCGCGTGAACGGCACCTGGAACGTGACCCCGCGCACCTCGCTCACCGCGGCGTACTTCTACCGCGCGCCGATGAAGATCGAGCGGGGCCGCTTCGACGCCTTCGCCAACGCCAACGTGTCGGTGCGGCAGAAGCTGAACGGCGACAAGGCCAGCCTCACGCTGCGCCTCTCCGACCCGTTCAACCAGCAGCGCTTCCGCATCCAGGCGGGCGACGACAACGTGATCCAGCTCACCGAGCGGGCCTCCACCTCGCGCGCGGTGCACGTGACCTTCCAGTACAACTTCGGCCAGGCGCCGCGCGTGCGGCAGCCCCGCCAGCAGGACCCGCCCCCGCAGTCGGGCTCGCCCTTTGGCGGGTGACGGTGACGACCTCGGACGGCAGACGGTGGTGAAACGACGAAGGGCCCCTCGCGACGCGAGGGGTCCTTGAATTTGCCCGTTCCTTGCGGAGGGTTGTTTCCGTATAGTATGCTTCTCACACCAACCAGCGGAGTCGTAAACCTTTTATCCTCCTCATGCCATGATGATGGACAACAAAACTCTGCTCGGTGAAATAGAGATTGAGAAGAGACTCAGAACCGGGACACTTAATTTCCGGGATGCTGCGATTTCAGAGGTCCCGCTCGAACTCTTCGAACTTACGCATCTGACAAAACTAGACCTAAGCCGAAACCGGCTTACGGCTCTTCCTTCCGACATCGAAAAATTGACGGAACTCAAAGAATTGTTTCTAGCCGATAACCAACTCGCTGATGTTCCTCTAGCATTATGTCGCCTACGTTCTCTGGAGGTCTTAGATTTAGGTAGGAATTTGTTGCATGCCCTGCCGCCTGAGATCGAGTATCTTAGGGCGCTCGAATACCTACGTATTGGAGGCAACCCCTTTGTCGAGTTCCCCACGGTAATCTCTTTATTAGGATCATTGACAACTCTGATAGCAAATAATTTAGCATTTACCGAGTTACCATCTTCAATTTGCGATATTCGTAGTCTGCGGATTCTGAATGTAGCCGACAATGAAATTACATCCATCCCTCCAGAATTTACGAAACTGTCCAACTTGCGGGAGTTGCATATTGACGACAAAAAGCTGTTATCACCGCCTTTGGAGATTGTTGCGCGCGGACCACATGCCATAATCAACTACTTGCATGCTTTCGACAAGGAAGGGGAAACCTTTCAAGTGCGCGAAGCTAAGTTGTTGATTGTGGGGCAAGGAGGCGTGGGAAAGACCTTCCTGATGCACCGCCTCGTTCGCGATATGGTAGATCCGCAAAATGTTACGACTGAGGGCATTGATATTACTCGGTGGGACGTAGCCGCACTGGATGGATTACCTTTTCGTGTGAACGTCTGGGACTTCGGTGGCCAAGAAATTTATCATGCGACTCACCAGTTTTTTCTCACTAGGCGTTCCTTGTACCTGTTTGTATGGGATGCAAGAAAAGAGGAGAGCATCATCAACTTCGATTATTGGCTTAGCATCATTCGGCTCCTGAGTGACTCGTCGCCTGTGATTGTAGTGCAAAATAAGATCGACGAACGTGTCAAAATGATTGATGAGGAAGCTCTTGCTTCTAAGTTTGAAAACATTTTTTCATTCAATAAGGTGAGCGCGCTGACATCGCTTGGCATCAGTGAACTGCGTGCGAACATCGCAAAGCGAATTCGTGAGCTTGAGCACGTTGGGGATGTCCTTCCCAAGGCTTGGAACGATATACGCAATGACTTGGAGCAAATACAGGATGATTTTATCTCTCACGCTCAATACTTGGGAGTATGCTTGACCTACGGAATGGACGAGGAACGAGCGATGTATCTAAGCCAGTATTATCACGATCTAGGGGTGTTCCTCCACTTTCACGATAATCCAATCTTGAGGGAGATAGTGTTCTTGAAACCAGAGTGGGCAACCAATGCTGTCTATAGATTGATAGACACGAAGCGTATACAGCTTGCGTTCGGGCGGTTCGCGTTTAATGATTTGCGCGAGATTTGGAGCGAATACCCAAGAAGTAAGTATCTGCATTTGGTTGAGCTTATGAAAAAATTTGAGCTCTGTTTCCAAGTGCGTGACACGAGCGAATACATTGTGCCCGAGTTACTCAGCGCACGACGGCCAGATTTCTATTGGACTAACTCTGATAACTTTCACTTCTACTACCAGTATGACTTCATGCCAGCCGGTGTCCTTACCCGTTTTATTGTGAGAACTCAGGATCTTACAAAGGGCGATATATACTGGAAATACGGCGTGGTCTTAAGCAGGCACGGCACTGACGCACTAATCGTGGCAGAGCCACTTAAGCGACGGATTCGTTGTCAGATTCGAGGCGAAGACAAGCGTGGAATGCTCGCAGTTATCAGGCGCGAGATTGAGTTTATCCATCGATCCCTGAATAACCCAGAGGTCGTTGAAGAGGTTCCATGTACTTGCCCAGAATGTGTGCGGTCATCAGAGCCTTACATGCACAGCTTCGAAGATCTCAGGCGCGCTCGCGCGAAAAGAAAATTTGCCGTGGAATGCAAAGCCAGCCTTGAAGATGTAAGAATTGACGAGATACTTGGCGACATTAGAACCGAGGACGACCGTGCAGTAAGAGCCCCTCTGATGGCGGACGGGACTCGGGTTTTTGTATCTAACGTCGTGAATATTGGACGACTGACAATCCGTCCGAACTATTCCGCGGAGTTGCAGAGGACTACCGGGCTTTCTCCGGACGATATTAATCGGGTTGTTACCGCACTTACGTCCGTAAGCGAATACCAGGCCAACGAACTACGCGAACTCGTTGACGAGGTTACTAAGCAACCGTCGAACGAAAATGGGTTGCAAAGAATACGCGGGTTTGCTGCCCGAAATGGAATCCCGGTGATTCAAGGATTGTCCTCATCGGCAGTTTTCGAGTTGATCCGGGTTTTGTTCACGTAGATACCCGCATCGGGGATTAGCTCTCGTTATCCTTGCACATTCCGTCCAGGTTTCAGTAGCCTCGCGGATGAATCCGCGTACTCCATCCGACGTCTCGGCCGCCGCCACGCACCCGCAAGATCGGGTACCCAAGCACCGAAGCCGGTGGAGCTACGCTCGATGACGACCGCGTACCGCACCATCACGCCTCCGGCGGGACCGTGCTCGCGCGCTCGGCGGAGGACGGCTCGGCCCGCATCAGCTCTTCGCGCACCACGCGCCGCAGCAGTTCCTCCAGCGAGTGCCGGTCGATGTGCTCGCGCAGGGCGGCGTTGATCAGCGACTGGTAGTTGCCGCCGCCGGCGCGATCAACCTGCTCACGAAACCAGTCGAGCACGTCGTCGTCGAGGCGGATGGTGATCCGTGACTTTCCGGCGGGGAGCGGATCAAGCGCGCCGCGCTTGGCGCCGCGGAAATCGTATTCGGCCTTCATCGCGGGCGCGCTATGCTGCGTGGTCGAGTTCCTCCCCGCCTGCCCGACCGAATTCCTCCCTCACGACGCGACGAAGCATCTGTTCCAGCGTCTCCTGCTGCCGCGCGATGTGTTCGCGTAGAGCATCGTTGATCAGCGTCTGGTAGTTTCCACCGCCGGCCGCGTGGACCTGCGCGCGGAACCAGTCCAGGACTTCGTCGTCCAACTGGATCGTAATGCGCGTCTTTCCCGGCGGCGTCGAGATCACCGCGCCGCGCACACCTAGGCGAAAATCGTACTCGGTTTTCACGTCAGGTGCGGCCTTACGCCGCGTGGGGAATTTCTACGTATTCGACACGCGCATCAGGTGCGGGGATCGGCTCGTTGTCCTCGCGCATCCCCTCGAGGTGGAACTCGATCGCCTCACGGATGAGCTCTCGCACTTCGGCCTCTGTTTCCGCGGCCGCCACACACCCTGGAAGGTCGGGAACGTAAGCACCAAACCCGTTCGAGCTGCGCTCGATCACGATCGCGTACTGCATAGTTACCGTGAGAATGGGTAGTTACTTCAGACCTGCCTGCTTGAGAATGCTGTTTACCGTTCCCACAGGCAGGTCGGCGCTCGGCTTACCCGCCACGGTGACGGTGCCGAGCTTCGCCGGATGCTTGAACTGTCGGTGACTCCCCCGGGTTCGCGCAAGGTACCAGCCGTGCGATTGCAGGAGCTTGATGATGTCGCCGGTTCTCATTCGCCAAAGCTAGCGACACCTTCCGGCAAAACAAAGAGAACGCCGGCCGTGCGATTGAACACGGCCGGCGTTCGTACAATGTGCGCAACGGTGGCGCGTTGGGCCCTACTTCGTCGCGCGCGAGGTGCCGTAGAGGATCGCCTTCTTCACCTCGCCGATCGCCTTGGTGATCTTGATCTCGCGGGGGCAGGCCTCGGTGCAGTTGAAGATGGTGCGGCAGCGCCACACGCCCTCGCGGTCGTTGAGCCGGCCCAGCCGCTCGCCCGCCGCGTCGTCGCGGCTGTCGAAGATGAAGCGGTGCGCGTTGACGATCGCCGCGGGGCCCACGAAATCCCCATCCGCCCAGAAGCTGGGGCAGCTGGTGGTGCACGCCGCGCACAGGATGCACTTGGTGGTGTCGTCGAAGCGCTCGCGGTCTTCCACCGTCTGGAGGCGCTCGCGCTCGGGGGGGCGGCTGTCGTTGATGAAGAACGGGAGCACGCTGCGGTACTGCGCGAAGAACGGCTCCATGTCCACCACCAGGTCCTTGATCACCCGGAAGCCCATCAGCGGCTCCACCGTCACGTGGTTGCCCACGTCGCGCACCAGCACCTTGCAGGCGAGCCGGTTCACGCCGTTGATGCGCATCGCGTCGCTGCCGCAGATGCCGTGGGCACAGCTGCGGCGGTAGGTGAGCGCGCCGTCGTGGTACCACTTCACCATGTTCAGCGCGTCGAGCACGCGGTCGGTGGGGTCCACCTCCACCACGTGCTCCTTGTAGAACGGAGCGGCGTCGGTCTCCGGGTTGTAGCGGAGGATGCGCAGCGTCAGCCTGCTCATGTCAGTACACCCGCTCCTTGGGCTGGAACTTGGTGATCACGACGGGCTTGTACGTGATCGACAGGTTCCCGTCGTCCGCGCGCGTGACCAGCGTGTGCTTGAGCCAGTTCACGTCGTCGCGCTTCTCGTAGTCCTCGCGCATGTGCGCGCCGCGGCTCTCCGTCCGGTTCAGCGCGGAAAGCGTGGAGACCTCGGCCAGGTCCAGCAGGTTCGCCAGCTCCCACGCCTCCAGCAGGTCGGTGTTGAAGGCGCGGCCCTGGTCCATCACCCCCACCCGGCTGAAGCGGTCCTTGAGCTCGCGCACCTTGGCCAGCGCGTGCGTCATCCCGGGGCCGTTGCGCGAGATGCCCACGTCGTCCTGCATCACGTCCTGCAATTCCTCGCGCAGCTTGGCCGCGGGCTCGCCGCCGCTCTTGTTGCCCAGGATGCGGCCGAACATCTCCTCCACCCGCGCGGTGGGGTCGGCCGGGAGCTCGGGCATGTCGGCGGTCTCGCAGAAGCGCGACATCTCCAGCCCGCCGCGCCGCCCGAACACCACCAGGTCGAGGAGCGAGTTGGTCCCCAGGCGGTTGGCGCCGTGCACCGAGACGCAGGCGCACTCGCCGGCCGCGAACAGGCCGGGGAGCACCGCGTTGTCGGGCCCCATCACCGCCCGGCACCACGCGTCGGTGGGGATCCCGCCCATCCCGTAGTGCGCGGTGGGCTGGATCGGCATCGGCTCCTTGACCGGGTCCACGCCCAGGTAGGTGCGGCAGAAGTCGGCGATGTCGGGAAGCTTGTTCTCGATCACGTCGGCGCCCAGGTGCGTGGCGTCGAGGTACACGTACTTCTTCCCCCCGATCCCCCGCCCTTCCCGGATCTCCTTGTGGATCGCGCGCGCCACCACGTCTCGCGACGCGAGGTCCTTCATCGTCGGCGCGTAGCGCTCCATGAAGCGCTCGCCGTGGTCGTTGCGCAGCACCCCGCCCTCGCCGCGCACCCCCTCGGTGATCAGGATCCCCAGGCGGTAGATGCCGGTGGGGTGGAACTGGTAGAACTCCATGTCCTCCAGCGGCACCCCGGCGCGCAGCGCCACCGCCACGCCGTCGCCGGTGTTGGCGTGGGCGTTGGAGGTGATGCTCCAGATGCGGCCGAAGCCGCCGGTGGCGAACTCCACCGCCTTGGCGCGGAATACGTGCAGGTCGCCGGTGTGGATGTGCCAGGCGACCACGCCGCAGCAGCGGCCGTCGTGGATCAGCACGTCCACCACCTGGAACTCGTCGTAGAAGTCGACGCCGTTCTTGACGCAGTTCTGGTAGAGCGTCTGCAGGATCATGTGGCCCGTGCGGTCGGCCGCGTAGCACGAGCGGCGGACGGGGCCCTGCCCGAAGTGGTGCGTGTGCCCGCCGAAGGGGCGCTGGGCGATCTTCCCGTCGGCCGTGCGGCTGAAGGGGAGGCCCAGGTGCTCCAGCTCGATGATGACGGGGATCGCCTCCTCGCACATCGTCTCGATGGCGTCCTGGTCGCCCAGGTAGTCCGACCCCTTCACGGTGTCGAACGCGTGCCACTCGGGGTGGTCTTCCTCCAGGTTCGCCAGCGCGGCGCAGATGCCGCCCTGCGCCGCGCCCGTGTGCGAGCGGGTGGGGTAGAGCTTGGAGATGACCGCGGTGCGCAGGTTGGGGTTGCGCGACAGGTAGATGGCCGTCATCAGCCCCGCCCCGCCGCCGCCCACCACCAGCGCGTCGTAGGTATGCGTGTGGATCATGCGGTATGCCCCGGAACGGCGGGGTTGAACGTCAGCAGGGCGAAGATCCCCCAGGCCAGCGCCAGGAGGACCACGGTGTAGAGCACGGCCTTGGTGGCGATGCGCAGCCCCGGGCGGCGCACGTAGTCCTCGATGCTGTAGCGCAGGCCGTTGAGCCCGTGCAGCATGGCGAAGCTTACCAGCGCCACGTTGAACAGCCGCCAGAACGGGTTGGTCCAGCGCTCGCGCACCACGTCGGCCGACAGGTGCTCCACCCCCACGATCAGGTTCCACCACGTGAGGTGGTAGAGCGTCATGAAGATCAGCGCCAGGCCGCTGATGCGCATGAAGAACCAGGCGTACAGCTCGAAGTTGCTGCGCTGGTCCTTCCCCGGGCGGTTGTAGCCGCCGCGGCCGTTGCGGACGAGGTCGCTCATCGGGCCCCCTCGCTCACCACGGGCGCGGTCTGCTGCGCCGGGGCGGCGCCGCGGTAGTCGCTGATGGACGGCTGGCTCGCCTGCATCCGCGCGCGGTAGCGTGCCGTCCCCGGCTCGTCGCGCAGCCCGAAGAGCGGCGCAAGCATCAGCCACGCGACGGGGAGGATCAGCACCACCGCGGCGCCGATGGCTGCCAGCCCCAGCTTGCGCTGGTGCAGCATCACCGCGGGCCAGAAGTCCTGCACGATGATGCGCAGGCCGTTGAGCGCGTGGAAGAGCACCGAGAAGAAGATGAGCAGCTCGGCCACGCGGAAGAAGGCGCTGCGGTACAGGTCCAGCGCATGGTCGTAGAGCCCGGGCCAGTAGATGACCAGGGCGGTGTCGATCACGTGGACGATCAGGAAGAGCAGGATGCCCAGGCCGGTGGCCCGGTGCAGGAGCCAGGTCCACATCCCTTCGCGCCCCCGGTACCGGAGCGCGGTCCACAGCCCGCGGACCTTGTGCACGGTAGCCATTTAGCTTGTCTCGCCTTCCGGGTAGGTCTCTCGTGCGTTGATCCGTGCGCCTCCACGCCAAGCGCGCCGCGCGCCGGAACGGCTCGCGGCGCGCGCGTGGCGGCGCTCCTTCGCGCTACTTCACCAGCTCCATGGGCTCGAGCACGGCGTCGGCGCTGGCCTTGAGGGCGGCGCGCTCGTCGTCGGTGAGCTCCACCTCGATCACCCGCTCCATCCCGCCCCGGCCCAGCAGCACGGGCACGCCCAGGAACAGGTCGCTGAAGCCGTACTCGCCCTGCAGCCAGGCGGCGCAGGGGAGGATGCGCTTCTTGTCCTTGACGATCGCCTCGGCCATCTGCACGGCGCCGGCGCTGGGGGCGTAGTAGGCCGAGCCGGTCTTGAGGAAGCTCACGATCTCGGCGCCGCCGCCGCGGGTGCGCTTGACGATGGCGTCCAGCTTGTCGCGGTCGATCAGCTGCGTGACCGGGATGCCGCTCACGGTGGTGTAGCTGATCAGCGGCACCATGGTGTCGCCGTGGCCGCCCAGCACCATCGCCTGGATGTCTTCCACGCTCACGCCGATCTCGGTGGCCAGGAAGGCGCGGTAGCGGGCGGTGTCGAGCACGCCGGCCATGCCGATCACGCGCTCGCGCGGGAAGCCGCTGGCCTTCATCGCCACGTAGCACATCACGTCCAGCGGGTTGCTGACCATGATGATGATCGCGTCGGGGCTCACCCGGGCGATGTTCTCGCTGACCTGGCGGACGATGTTGGCATTGGTGTTGAGCAGGTCGTCGCGGCTCATCCCGGGCTTGCGGGCGATGCCGGCGGTCACGATGTAGATGCCGCTGCCGGCGCTCTCCTCGTAGCCGTTGCTGCCGGTGATGCGGCTGTCGAAGCCCTCGATGGGCGCCGACTGCCACTGGTCGAGCCCCTTCCCCTGCGGGATCCCGTCGGCGATGTCGATCAGCACCACCTCGCGCGCCAGCTCCTTCTCGGCGACGCGCTGGGCGGCGGTGGCGCCCACGTTCCCCGCCCCGACCACTGTAATCTTGTCCATGATCCGTTCCGGATTCGGTTCGCATTCGTGGCCCCGCGCGCGCAAAAGCGCCCTGGGCGCGGGGAACATAGAGGGCGCCCCATGGCGTGTCAAACGCAGGGCCGCGGGCGCGCGGGCAGCGTGCGGCGATGCGTATCCCATGCGCCCGCGCGGAGTTGACACCGCTCACGCCCACCGCCACGCGAGAGGCGGGTGATCGCGTCTTCCCGCATCGGGCGGGAGGGGTACCGGGGGATCGCGATCGCCGCTACCACGCCCGCCGAGCTCGCCTTCGCGGGCTGCTCGAGGGCACCCGCGCGGCGGGCAAGAAACCAGCCGGGGCTGATGCAGACGGCCCAGGATCGGCGCGGATGGGGTTACGTCCGGGGAAGCGCTGGCGAGGCGGGCGGTCGCGCGGCAACGAGGCATGCCTCGGTCGTGGCTGCTCCGCCGAACGATCAGAGCGGGCGCCGACACCTGCCGAACCGCTGCGAGCATAGGGGTCGGTGAGAGCCCCTTCGTTCCGGCACACGACCGTTCCGCGCCGCCGAAGCGCGGGTCCGCACCTTTTCCATTCTGCCGCATCCACACCGGGCGTACACTGGGCGCGCGTGCCGATGCGCCCATGCGAACGCGGCGCAGGGCAGGCCGGCCTCCGGGCCGCACCCTCCACCCACGCCTGCGGAACAGGGGAGACACGATGAAGCTGCGGATGAAGCTTGAGGACCTCGAGGTCGACACGTTCGCCACGACGCGCGGCGACGGCGGCCTGGCCGGCACCGTGCGCGGAATGGACGCCACGCAGGGGCAGGCCACCTGCGTGGCCGCGTGCAACCCGCCGACGGAGGTCGGCTGCAAGTATCCCACGACGAGCTGCGGCGATACGCAGACCTTCGGGGAGTACACCTGCTTCTGCCTGTACCCCGCCACCGACGTACGCGTCTGCTGCGACGGCGGCGATTCGGCGCCAGGCTCGATGTGCTGAGCCGGCGTGGCCGGTAGTGGAAGGCCCACGGCCGGCGTCCGCTGCCTGGACGCCGGCCGCGTCTTCAGCAGGTCGTCGTCATCCCAGATTCAGCTGAAGTGATTTCTCACACAGAGGCACGGAGACGCAGAGAACTGCGGGTGTTTCTCCGTGCCTCCGTGCCTCCGTGTGATACTTCGGCAAGGTCCTGCTGCCGCAATGGTTCATGGGGACCTGGTATCAGCATCAGCCCCGTGTCTGCCGGATGGCTTCGTACAGCGCGATGCCCACGGAGGTGGCCAGGTTGAGCGAGCGGGCGCCGGGGCGCATGGGGATGCGCAGGCAGCGCCCGGGCTCGCGCGCGAGGAGGTCTTCGGGCAGCCCGCGCGACTCGGGGCCGAAGAGGAGGACGTCGCCGGGCGCGAAGTCGGCGTCCCACAGCGTGCGCTCGGCCTTGGTGGTGAGCATCCACGTCCTCCGTCCTTCGACGGCGGTGGCGAAGTCGCTCCACGCCACGTGGTGCGTGTAGTCCACGTCTTCCCAGTAGTCCATCACCGCCCGCTTCGCCTTCGGGTGGGTGAAGGAGAAGCCCAGGCGGCCGATCAGGTGCAGCGGCGAGCCGGTGGCGCCGCACAGGCGCGCGACGCCCCCGGCGTTCCCGGGGATCTCGGGCTCGTAGAGGGCGACGTGGACGGGGTCGGCCAGCGGGAGCAGCGGCATGCCTGGGCGCGTGAGGGAGATGCGATGCGATCGACGTGACAATCCGTGCGGACCGGCAGCTGTCGTCCGGCGATCGCGGTGGTTAATCTTAGGCGTCGTTCATCCTTCCGGCAGTGCCCTCCCGTCTTCTCCAACCCTTCCGATCTCCCTGGCCATGTCTCTCACCTCGTGCCCCGATTGTGGGGGCAAGGTCTCTACGTCCGCGCGCACGTGCCCACACTGCGGCCGTCCGTCGGACGCGGCGCCGCAGCCGTCCGGGTACGGGGTGCCCCAGTTCCCCGCTCCCGGGTATCGGCCCGGCTACGCACCCGGCCCGTATGCTCCGGCGGGAGCGGCGGGTTACGCAGCGGCGTATGCGGCCGCACCCGAGCCGCCGCAGGAGAAGGAGTGCCCGAGCTGCCGCGTCCGCCACGCGACCCGCGGCGTGTGCGGCGAATGCGAGCTGCGCATGGTGCCGGTGTCGCACCTTCCGCCGCACCGCTTTCCGCGGGTGCCTGTGTACTTCGCCGGTTTCGGGCCGCGGCTGGGCGCCCTGCTGATCGACACGGTGGTGCTGCTGCCGGTGATCGCCCTGGGATACTGGGTGCAGACGCGCTCACCACTGGGGGCCGTCGTGGGCGCGGTGCTCGCCCTGGTGCTCACGAACGGCTACGAGATCGGGCTCACCGCCACGCTGGGGCAAACGCTGGGCAAGCGCGTGATGGACATCCAGGTGCGCAAGGCCGACGGCGCCGAGGTGGGCTGGGGCACCGCCTTCCTCCGCCGCCTCCCGATCGTGGTCTCCGGCGTGATCGCGACGCTGGCGGTCGTGTCTGCCGCGGCCACCCTCACGCAGGCCGACTTCGACGGCACCTACGGGTTCTTCGCGCGCGTGGCGATGATCACGCGCTCGCAGCCGGCGTGGGCGGTGATCGTGAACGGGCTCATGAGCTTCTACTACCTCGCCGACGACATCGTCTTCCTGGCCAACCGGCGCCACCGCGCGCTGCACGACATCATCGCCGGCACCGTGGTGGTGCACGTCTGACGAGCCGGCACCCGCGTGATCGCCCTCTACCCACGCATGCCGACGGCCGCGGGTGGTGGGCGCCCGGACGGATGGAGAACGAGGCACCTGCACGTCCGCGGGGGCCTCGTCGTTCGCGGGATTGGACATCCGCGCCGCCGGCTGCGTGACGTTCGGCCCGGCCGGCAGGGGGGCTTTCCCGCACCCGGCCCGAAACCTGCCTCGCTGCGCGCCATTCCGTACATGGTTCGTTCAGCGAACGAAGGCAGAGAGACCCAATGAGAAAGATCGTTTGCGCGGCGCTGGCGGGGTTCGCCCTGGCCGCCGCGGGGTGCAAGGACAAAGACGCGGGCGACGGCAAGGCCGCACCGCCGCAGCCGGGGGGCACCGCCGAGGCCGCGGCGCCCTCCAACGGCGCCGACGTTCCCTACGTGCAGGACACGGCGCTTACGGCGCAGCAGATCGAGCAGGGCCGCTTCGCGCAGGACTGGACCAAGGTGGTGAAGCTCGACACCACCGGGGCCGGCGTGCCGGTGCGCAACCCCGAGAAGTGGGAGCAGATCAACGCGCGGAGCGTGAACGACGGCGCCATGGTGCTGCCGCTGAGCGGCCAGGTGAGCGGCCCCAGCGTGCTGCGCGTGCAGATCCTGCTGGACCGCGCCATGTTCTCGCCCGGCGAGATGGACGGGCACTACGGGAAGAACACCGCCAAGGCCGTGTACTTCTTCCAGCAGGCCAACGGCCTGCCCACCACCGCGCGGGTGGACAGCGCCACCTTCCAGGCGCTGGCGCGCGCGGGCGGCTCGCCCGCCAACCTGGTCCCCGCGCACCGCCTCACGGCCGACGAGGTGAAGGGGCCCTTCATCGAGATCCCCGAGAACGTGCAGGCGCAGGCCAAGCTGCCGTGCTCGTGCTACAACTCGCTGACCGAGAAGCTGGGTGAGACGTACCACATCTCGCCCGAGGTGCTGAAGATGCTGAACCCGGGCGTGAACCTGGACGGGCTGCAGGCCGGGCAGACGATCAACGCGCCGCTGGTGCGCGACACCAACGCCGGCCGCAGCGCGCAGGTGGCGCAGATCGTAGTGTCGGGCCAGGGGAGCTACGTGCAGGCGCAGGACGCGAGCGGGAAGGTGCTCTTCCACTTCCCCTCCACCCTGGGCGCCACCTACGACCCGTCGCCCAGCGGCGAGTTCAAGGTGACCAACATCGAGCAGAACCCGGTGTGGCACTACCAGCCCGAGCTGATCGCCACCGCCAGCGACACGGCGCACGAGGCGATGGTGCCGGGCGGGCCCAACAACCGCGTGGGCGCGGTGTGGATGGCGCTGTCGGCGCCGCACTACGGCATCCACGGCACCAACAAGCCCGAGACCATCGGCTACGCCACCTCGAGCGGGTGCGTGCGGCTGACGAACTGGGACGCGCAGTTCCTTTCGCACCGCATCAGCCGCGGGGTGCCGGTGCACTTCAAGGACATCCAGGGCCGCGCCGCCGGCCAGTCGTTCGGCGACGAGGGGATGACGGGGAGCAGCCGCGCGCCGGGCACCGGCCCCGCCACCGGCGCCCGCGTGGACAGCGCCGCCAGCGCGGCCAGCGGCACCGCCAAGGGCGGCACGCACGGCACCCCCGGGGCCGCGTCGGGCTCGCAGCGCGGCAGCCGCGGCGGCTCGGGGTCGAGCTCCGGCTCGCGCGACACGACCAAGACGCGCTGAGCGGCCTGACCGGCTCATCAACAGGCGCTGGGCCGGCCGCCTGACCGCTCTGAGGATACGAAAGAACCCCCGCCGTCTCGCGATGGCGGGGGTTCTCGCGTTCGCGGGCTGAAGCGGGGGACGCCGCAGCCGGCGAGACGTGTCTTGATATGCAACCAAATGGTTGTATATTGATCTTCATGGATGACGTGTTCAAGGCGCTCGCCGATGCGAGCCGACGGATGCTGCTGGACCGGCTGCACGCCCGGGGCGGGCTGACGCTGGGCGAGCTGTGCGCCAACCTGGAGATGTCGCGCCAGGCGGTGACCAAGCACCTCGACATCCTGGAGCGCGCCGGTCTGGTGATCACGCGGCGCCATGGACGCGAGAAGCTGCACTACCTCAACCCCGCGCCGATCCACGAGATCTCGCAACGGTGGATCAGCAAGTACGACCAGGCGCGCGTGGACGCGCTGGCCGACCTCAAACGCACCCTGGAATAGGAGACCGACGATGAGTGAGACGAGCGAACGGCCCAGCTTCGTGTACGCCACCTACATCACCACCACCCCCGAACGCCTGTGGGAGGCGCTGACCAGCGGCGACTTCACGCGGCGCTACTGGTTCGGGCAGCGGATCGAATCGGAGTGGCGGGTGGGGGCGCCCGTGCGGCTGGTGGCGGAGGACGGCTCGCTCACCGTCAGCGGCGAAGTGCTGGAGGCCGATGCCCCGCGGCGGCTCGCCTATACGTTCCGGGCCGAGGGATCGGCCGAGTCGCGCGCCGAGGGGCACAGCCACGTGTCCATGGAGATCGAGCCGCTGGGGAGCGCGGTGAAGCTCACGCTGGTCCACGACCGCTTCCCGGCCGATTCGCGGGTGCTCACCGGCATCTCGGGGGGGTGGCCGAAGATTCTGTCGGGCCTCAAGACGCTGCTGGAGACCGGCGCACCGCTCTCGATCGGCAAGCCGGGTGCGACGAGGCCGGCCGAGGAGGCCGTTGCCGCCTCCGCCGCGGCGTGACGGCCGTCTGACGGCGGCGCCACGTCAACGAGCACGGCCCGCCAACGTGGCGGGCCGTGCTCGTGGTTTCAGACCTGCGGCAGACTCGTGGGCGAGGCGAACCGGAGGTACACCGCCTCATCCGGCGGCACGTCCGTCGTGCCGCGGGACACGTCTCGACGTGCTCAGTCCGCGACCGGCGGCCGCGCCTCGTCGGCCGAGGGGCCGTAGACGCTGGGGACGGGGATGTCGAGCAGGCGCAGGTACACGGTGAGCTGCGCGCGGTGGTGCACCAGGTGGTTGATGCCCAGCACGCGCAGCGCGGCCGCGCGCGGCATCGACAGGAACACCTCGCCGCCCCGCTTCAGCGACCACGTCTTCGTCCACCCGTGGCCCGGGACGGCGGCGATGGCCTGGGTGACGGCGGCCGTGGCGGCGTCGAAGGCGGCCAGGAGCTGCTCGCGGCTGGCGGGCTTCCCCTGCGGCCAGCGGTCGCCGCCCGCGTCGAACTCGTCGGTCGAGAGCACCTTCGACGCGAGGAAGGGGATCTCGGCCATGTGCGTGGCCAGGTCGCCCAGCGACTTGGACCGGTCGTGCGGCTTCCAGCCCCAGTGCTCGTCGGCCACGCGCTCCAGCACCCGACGGGTGGTGGACAGCTCGGGCTCCAGATCTCCGAAGGCGGGGGGCCGCGTGGGCGCGGCGGCGGTGTCGGTCATCGTCAGGACGGGGTCGTGGGGACGCGAGAGAGCACGGATGCGTGCGGACGCACAGGTCGCGTGGCGCGGGCGTGCATCGTGGCATGCGGCAGGGCGGGCGTCAAGCGGAGAGACGGGCGCGAGGCGGACGGCAGGTCGACGACGTCAGCAGGTTGGGGGGGCGAATCGCAGATCGGGGCGGACGGATCGGCAAATCGACAAGTCGGGGCGGGTCGGCAGGTCGGGGGCGGCGATGAGGAGCGGGGATCCGCGCATGCCGCGGCGGCCCCCTCCCCCCGGCCCCCTCCCCCGCTGGGCGCGGGAGAGGGGGTGAACTGCAACGGCAAC